>JAAUYD010061306.1_pt1 | contig 14509 bp, 13 predicted proteins | sample 7278101 | NCBI WGS metagenome assembly JAAUYD01 (sample SAMN14350128, study PRJNA611818) | marine sediment metagenome | isolation source: surface marine sediment (0.6m) | place: French Polynesia: Moorea | collected 2018-08
GCAGTCCATCCTTGATAATAAAATTGAGCGATGGTTAACTGGATATCATTAACGGCATTAGTTTGTACGAGAATCTTTCTAGGTTGCCACTGTTTGATTAATACTCGATCTTGTTTTGAATTTGTCCTTACTTTCCGGTCATTAGTAACGGGTTCTTTCAGGAGATAATTAAATACTTCTTTTGATACCCATTTGGGTCTATATTCTCGAGGAGCTTTCCTTATTTCTAGAACTCGAACGACGTTACTATAGCTTAATCTTTGGATTTTTTTAGACGTATATATAATATTATTGAATAATAAGCTTGTAGTTAAGATAAGACCAATTATTAAAATTTTTTTCTGAAAATTACTAATTGTTTTTTGCAATTGAAAGACGAGCAGACTTATCAAAAAGACTGTAGTAATTGTTAGCACGCTATTATGACTGCCAAAAAAGTATATTTTTTTTTGAAATGGTAAATATTCAATCAGGGATAATAGTAAGCTTATTATCAGCAAAATTATAATTGATACCATTTTGTCTTTTGTCAATTTAATAGGTGTTTTAAATTCAGATATACCTAATGCTAAAAGTGGAGCAATAGCAACCGTCAACAGAGTATTAAAACGCCAAGGAAATTGAATTTTTTGCACTATAGGTAATAGATGCCAAACCAATTCACTTAAAGGTAACATCATAAATACAACGATCGTGACAATAAAAAACCAATAATAACTCTCCCGTCTCAATGTTGCTTTTTGATTAGTTCTAGTAGCCAGAAAAGCACAGCAACCAACCCCTGCTGAGATCGTTGTTATAATTTCCAAATATTTCCAAAAATCTTGCCAAAAAGTTTTATTTAGAGTCTTACTTTTTAATGCAAATAGAAAAGTATTATAGAATTTCTTACTATCGTTATCCCATAAAGCGTTGATACTAACGTATTTTTGGCTAGTAAGGGCTGGAAACCAATAAATTGCTGACAAACAAAATGAAAGTATTATCGCTAAAGCTGAATAAAGTAATATCTTTTTTCTTTGTGTTCGATCTAATGTAAATAATAATATGTAACCAACAGGAATAGGAAAGAAAATAATAAAGGTTGGTAAATGAGTCATTGCCAGCAATGCATAGCTGAATGCTAATCCTAAAAAAAACTGCATTTTAGGATTTTTAATTATTTTGACACTAAAATACAATATTAAAGGCATCCAAACAAAAGACCAATATTCTGCAAAAGCAAAACGTAGATAAAGATCGACAACTAAATGGTAAGGCCAAGCCATATAAACAATTGCAGCGATTAGTGCCGAGGTTTTATTAGTAATTTCTTTGAGCCAAATGTATGCGGTAAATCCCGAAGCAATTAGGCAAAATGAAGACGCTCCGCATAGCTGATTCCAACCATATATATCGTTAGAAAAAAAAGGATTAAACAAACTGGTAAAATAATAGGGAATAGGAGGATAAAAAAAGAAAGACGGACTCCCAAAACCATTATTCATTTGGAGCATCCATCGAGGATACAAATCCCCATTCCAAAATTGTTCTAAAAAAGATTTAGAAAATGCTAAATGATACAGTATATCATGCCCATATAAAATTCTAGAAGACATTACTGGAATAGTTGCAATCAAACCAAACATTACGATTATACAAATATGTATTGTGTTACTCGATCTAAGTTTATTTATTAGCATTGTTAATAACTTAAAAAACTATTTAATATTTCATCTGCCCTAGCAATTATTAGCGACTTACAGAGAGGCACTAGCTTAAATTGTTGAATTTTCAGCCATAATATTAGTTTAGTATAACCTTCTGTTGGGCGCAATCAAAAGTAGTTGGTGGTCTCGAAGAGCGATCGCCAAACTTATCAAATAAAATGAACTATATGGACTACAAAATAATAAAATGACCGAAGAAACTACAGAAAATCAAAATAGTTTAGAAGCAGAAAACACAAATCGAACAGCTACTAGAGATACATTAGCAGAAAGCGTAGAAAGCTTAGGAATCAATAAAATTCAGCGACACATTTTCCTTTGTGCTGACCAAACTAAGCCAAAATGCTGTTCAAAAGCAACTAGCTTAGAATCTTGGAACTACCTAAAACGACGTTTAAAAGAATTAGAACTAGATAAACCCACACAATCTCACCCACACTGCGTTTATCGAACCAAAGCTAACTGTCTGCGAGTTTGTGTTTGCGGCCCAATTATGGTAGTTTATCCCGATGGAGTTTGGTACCATAACGTTACCACAGAAGCGATCGAAAGAATTATTCAAGAACATTTAATAGGGAATAAAATTGTCAAAGATTACGCCTTCTACGAACATTATTTACCAGAAACAGCCATAATAAGAGAATATAGCTCTACCGTAGAGCCAAAAACAGACAACAAAGGGTAATATAAAAGTAGACCCGAAAATCAGCAAATCCACTAGCTTCTCCCGATCGAAAACAGAAGAGAGAGACTCAAGCACGACAAAAGTGAACTAAGGCTGAGATAAAGAATGTCAAGCATGAAAGAAAATTATCACAAAGATAGCAAGCAACTATTATTGATTGATGACGATCCTAACTTAATCTTGCTGGTTAAGGATTACTTGGAATTTCGAGGCTACAAAGTCACGACGGCTGAAAATGGTCGGGAAGCACTAGAGATTTTACAACATCAAATTCCTGACATGATTATCTGTGACGTGATGATGCCAGAAATGGACGGTTATACTCTGGTGCAAAAGATTAGAGAGGATTCGCGCACCAAATGCGTTCCCGTTTTATTTCTCTCAGCCAAGGGTCAAAGTCAAGACCGAGTAAAGGGTCTGAACGTAGGGGCTGATGTTTACATGGTAAAACCCTTTGAACCAGAAGAGTTAGTAGCACAAGTAGAATCTTCCCTAAAACAAGCAGACCGTTTGATTGCACAGGGTAGCAAAGGATCGAGTCTTCAACCCAAAATCAAAGTACCCAAAAACGTAGAGTTGACCCCAACAGAGATCAAAGTGGTTCAGTTAGTGGCTAAAGGAATGGCTAATAAACTCATAGCTGAAAAACTTAACGTAAGTCAGCGAACTATTGAAAGTCACGTTTCTAATATGCTCAATAAAACCAGTCTTAAGAATCGGACGGAGTTGGCACGTTGGGCGATCGAGAGTAATATGTCATAAATTATTGGTTATTGTCACGCGATCGCTCAAACAAGTCTCTCGATCGAGTGCGATCGCACGTAGTTTGCAGACTCCAATACTTATATTTGGTTGCTTTACCAATAACCAATAACCTGATATATTAGATTGGGAGCAAAAAAATTTGCTATCCTAAAATTAAATGCTGGTGTAGCTCAGTGGTAGAGCAGCTGATTTGTAATCAGCCGGTCGCAAGTTCGAATCTTGTCACCAGCTTTTTTTAACCTGGGCGCGGGAAGTCCCCCAGTAAGGAACGCAACTGGGGGATGAGAGCCAATACTGCTCGGTTAAGAGTTTTGATTTTTTCCTCTTTAAGCGGAGGAGCAGGGTGCAGGGTGGAAGGGGTCCTTAGATTGCTATTTTTATAGGGAACCCCTTTTATTTAAACCTTTGTCACTTCGCTTATAACTTATTGTTATATAGGGTATGGTTCAATTTATAGATTTTCTTTACGAATCAGCTCTGAGACAAGATCGACGCCCTCCAGCAGGAGAGCCACTAGAGACGTCTAGAAGGCTATGCCGTATTTTCTGTATTCGAGTTAACAGAATAAATCAGCCATCCGAGTTATCTTCTTAATTACTTAGTTACCTCTCAATTAAGTAGTTAAAAAGAGACTAATTAGGGGCTCGAAAGCCGGGACTGATTATGGGCAAAAGTGCCAAGAGGCGTCGCGAACAGATGTTAGTCCGCCTCAAACAAGAGATTTATCGTCCCCCGACCCGAGAAATTCAGGTAGAGGACGAGCGCACTGGCTTAAGCGTAGGGAGCCTGAAACGAGCTTTTGCCGGTCACCTGCTCTACAGTCAGGGGAAGTATGAGTCCCTAGCCCATCTTCACGATTACTACATGGCTCTAGCCTACACGATCAGAGATCGACTGGTGCAACGGCGAGTTCAGACAGCCAAAACCCACATAGAGCAAGATGTCAAGATGGTTTACTACCTATCTTTAGAATTTCTCATGGGGCGTCAACTACGCAATAATCTGATCGACTTGGGTCTGTACGAAAAAAGTCGCCAATTCCTGGGTGAATTGGGACTGGAGTTGGAGGAGCTACTGGCCCAGGAATCAGAACCAGGTCTAGGTAATGGCGGTCTGGGACGGCTAGCTGCTTGTTTCATGGACTCTTTGGCTACCCTAGACATTCCGGCGCGCGGCTACGGCATTCGTTACGATTTTGGGATCTTCGACCAGACCTTGTCGGATGGCTGGCAAGTGGAATCTCCAGACAGATGGCTCCGGTTGGGCAATCCTTGGGAAATGCCTCGTCCCGAATATCAAGTCCAAGTCCAATTCGGCGGTCACACCGAAGCCTATACAGATGAGCAAGGGTGCTATCGGGTGCGTTGGATTCCGCAACGAACCGTGTTCGGTTTGCCTTACGATCTTCTGGTGCCGGGTTACCAGAGCAACACCATTAATAGCTTGCGGCTCTGGAGTGCCCGAGCTAGCGAGGAGTTCAACCTCCAGGTTTTTAATGGGGGAGACTACCTGCAAGCAGTGGCGGACAAAATTGTCTCGGAAAATATTTCTAAGGTTCTCTATCCCAATGACAATAACCCTCAAGGACGGCGGCTTCGGCTGGAGCAGCAGTACTTTTTTGTCTCTTGTTCCTTGCAGGACATCATCCGGCTGTATCTCCGCAACCACAACACTTTTGAGCAGTTTCCGGCTCAAGTAGCGATTCAGCTCAATGACACCCACCCAGCAGTGGCTATTGCCGAGTTGATGCGACTGCTAGTAGACGAGCAGGAATTGGATTGGGAGCATTCCTGGTCTATCACTCAAAAGACTTTCGCCTATACCAACCATACTCTCCTGCCAGAAGCCCTAGAGCGCTGGCCAGTCAGCTTGTTTGGCCGCCTCCTTCCCAGGCACCTGGAAATCATTTATGAAATCAACCGCCGCTTTCTCGATGAGGTGCGGATTCGCTTTCCCAGTGATGTACAGCGTTGGTCTCGACTCTCTTTAATTGAGGAAGGAGACGAAAAACAGGTGCGCATGGCTCACTTAGCCTGCGTCGGCAGCCATTCGGTTAATGGAGTGGCAGCACTACATACCCAACTGCTGCAATCAAAGACCCTCAGAGATTTCGCCCAGATGTGGCCGCAGAAGTTGAACAATAAGACGAACGGAATCAGCCAACGCCGCTGGTTGTTGTTGAGCAATCCTCGCCTAGCCCGCCTGATTACTGACCAGCTTGGTCAGGGCTGGATTACAGAACTGACAGCTCTTGGGGAGCTGTCAGCCTATGTGGATGATGGGGAATTTCGGGCCCGCTGGCACCAGGTCAAGCAAGACAACAAGCGAGAACTAGCTGAATACATTCGCCACCAACAAGGGCTGGAAATCAACCTCGCTTCTCTGTTCGATATCCAAGTCAAACGCATCCACGAGTACAAGCGCCAACTGCTCAACCTCCTGCATATTATTGCCCTGTATAATCGGATGAAAAAGAATCCCAGTTCTGATTGCTTGCCCCGGACTTTCATTTTTGCCGGCAAGGCGGCACCAGGATACTACATGGCCAAGTTAATTATTAAGTTAATCAACGCTGTGGCCGAGGTAATTAACAACGACCCCGAGGTGGGCGAGGGATTAAAAATAGTTTTCTTGCCCAATTTCTCGGTGTCCCTCGGAGAGCTAGTCTATCCAGCCGCCGAGCTTTCCGAACAAATCTCGACCGCCGGCAAAGAAGCTTCGGGAACTGGCAATATGAAATTTGCTCTCAATGGCGCTGTGACCATCGGCACCTTGGATGGAGCCAACATCGAACTGCGGGAAGAAGTAGGAGCAGAAAACTTCTTCCTCTTTGGTCTGAGTGTCGAGCAAGTTTCTGCCCTCAAGAAAAAGGGATACAATCCCTGGAATTACTATCAGAGTAATGCCGCTCTGCGACAAGTACTGTCTCAAATTGCCTCGGGCTCCTTTTCTCCCGCTACTCCCCACCTGTTCCAGCCACTTGTCGATAAATTACTGCATCATGATGAATATCTGCTCCTAGCCGACTACCAATCCTATGCTGACTGTCACCAGCGAGTCGCTGCTGCCTATCGGCAGCCAGATAATTGGACGAAAATGTCAATTCTCAATGTGGCGCGGATGGGCAAGTTTTCTAGCGATCGCGCCATTCGGGAATATTGTCAAGAAATTTGGCAAGTCCAACCGATTCCCATTAAATGCCAGGAGGAATACCTGAGTTCGATCTGAAAAAGAGCCTGTAATCCTTAATAAATCAAGTTTTTTCCCAATTTTGCTATTTCAGTCTACTATCAATTGGCTAATCTTAATGAGAATGAAGTGGAGTGATTTTGACCGAGGCTTCCGCCTTCAGGGCGAAGCCCGCCTGACGAGTTCGATGTAAGATCGATCGAACGGATGCACTCAAAAGCAGTTGCCGCGATGCCTCCGCAGTGCTCCGTGAGCCCCCACCTTTAGTAACTAAGCCGTTTAGTTTCTATTTAGTTGGCGAATCGCCTCTGGGTGCTAACCTGTTCGATTTCACGACTCAGATCGGACTGGGAGTTAGTCTAAACTCCAGTACGGAAAAACTCAATGTTAAAAACATGACCCGTAAAGCTAAGAAGGGCAGCAAGAGAAAAAGACAAAAAACTGGACTAAATCGCAATATTCTTGATGTAGGAATGGGAATGTTGCTATCAGCTATTAAGTATAAAGTTAATGAAGCTGGTGGTTTTTTTCTTGAAGCCCCAAGCACTAAACTCAAACCCTCACAACGTTGTAGTAAATGGGGTCATGTCCAGAAAAAACTATTATCTCAAAGAGTTCACTTTTGCAGTAAATGTAATTATGAAACAGATCGTGATGTTAATGCTGCTGAAGTGATTCTCTCCTGGGCGTTGGGAAACCAGCGTCGTCAAACGTGGAACTGACCCCTCTACTGAAAAACCCAAAGTTATCAAACACTGCGGAGGATTTCGGCAAGGGTTAGGGTCGAAGCGTCGGAAACCGCGACTTCAACGAAGTAAGTCGCGGTAGTTCATCTCAATACGAATTCTGAACAGAATTGAGAAAATTAGTTAAGTGTGCTACTAACAGTTGTAAAATATGACCGTTGTCGTGGGCCATGTAAACTGTGATTGAGCGCTATACTTTGCCAGAAATGGGCGAACTGTGGACTGATACCTATAAACTCAAAACTTGGCTACAAGTAGAAATCGCAGTTTGTGAGGCGCAAGCAGAATTAGGTTATATCCCCACCGAAGCAGTTGAAGAAATTAAGGCAAAAGCTAATTTCGACCCAGAAAGAGTATTAGAAATAGAAGCCGAAGTACGCCACGATGTCATCGCTTTTCTGACTAATGTTAACGAATACGTTGGAGATGTTGGTAGATATATTCACTTGGGATTGACTAGTTCCGACGTACTAGATACTGCCTTAGCGTTACAGATGGTGGCCAGTTTGAATTTGATTTTAGAATGTTTAGAAGAATTAATTCAAGCAATTCGCTACCAAGCACAACAACATCGCTATACAGTGATGGTAGGTCGATCGCACGGCATACACGCAGAACCAATAACCTTTGGGTTCAAATTAGCTGGATGGTTAGCAGAAGTATTGCGCAACCGCGATCGCCTGGTTCGTTTGCGAAAAGATATTTCTGTAGGTAAAATTTCAGGTGCAGTAGGAACCTACGGCAATATCGATCCGCGAGTAGAAGCGATCGCTACTCAAAAACTACAATTGCAACCAGATACCGCCTCAACTCAAGTGATATCGCGCGATCGACACGCAGAATACGTTCAACAGTTAGCCTTACTAGCAGCATCGATCGAACGCTTTGCGGTGGAAATTCGCAACCTCCAGCGCACTGATGTCTTAGAGGTAGAAGAATACTTCTCTAAAGGACAAAAAGGGTCTTCAGCTATGCCGCACAAGCGCAACCCCATCCGTTCCGAACGTTTGACCGGAATAGCCAGAATTATTCGCGGTCACGCGGTTGCTGCTTTAGAAAATGTTGCTCTTTGGCACGAAAGGGATATCTCTCACAGTTCTGTGGAAAGGGTAATTCTTCCAGATACTTGCATTTTAACTCACTTTATGCTAAAGGAAATTACTGGCTTAGTGAAAAATTTGCTGGTGTATCCAGAGAACATGAAGCGGAATATGAACGTTTATGGCGGGGTGATTTTCAGCCAGAGGGTATTACTGACTTTAGTAGAAAAAGGAATGAATCGGGAAGATGCCTATAAAATCGTACAATCTTGCGCTCATCAAGCTTGGAATCAACCGCAGGGAAATTTCCACGAATTAATTCGTCAAGACCCTCAAGTGACAAAAGTTTTATCAACTCAAGAAATTGAAGCCTGTTTCGATCCGCAACGTCATTTGAGACACTTAGACGATATTTATCAGCGTTTGTGTATTTAGATTTCTTCGTTGCTAGCCAATCCTTATTCAAAATAAAAGAGTCGATCGCTCTATCTAAGCTAAAGTTGTCAAACCATTGAAATAGTCTTTAAGTTGTCGATCGTGGTCGTGGCTGAGATTTCCCAGAGGTAATTCTTCTGGGATAAATGCTCGAACTTCAAGTACTTCTCGAGTATCCTTAATTTTAAAATTTCCTAAAGCTTCTACTTCAACCAAAACTGAAATTGAATGCATTCTCGGATCGCGATCGGGGGACGAATATACCCCTACTAAACGACGAATCAATTGCAGTTCCAATCCTGTTTCTTCTGCTAGTTCTCGACGTACTGTAGTCGCAATATCTTCGCCCCAATCAACTACACCTCCTGGTAAACTCCACTTACCAGTATCTCGCCGCCTAACTAAAACAATTTTACCGTCAGGTAAGATAGGTAAAATTGTCGCTCCAGTAACAGGATGACGTAAGATAATTCCCAATACGGTTTGAAAGAACTCCCAAGTACGACGCATAATATGAATTTTAGTCTGGATAGAAAAGATTTTAGGAATGACAAAATTACTCAGCGCCATCCCTTTGTTTCTAATGGTTTTGGTTGTCTACCACTTAGTTATTTTTTGGGGTTCTGTGGCAATACTTACAACCTCCTTGCTCAGTTTTAACATGATTTCGGGTGCTACATGGGAAGTTACAGGAAGCGATTTATTACTTGGGTTAGGACTGGCGATTCTTTATGTGGAAATTTTAAGATCTACTTGGACTGGAGTGACTTCCGTTATTAATCACACTCTGTCTACTTTATTGTTTGTTTGTTTCGCGATCGAGTTCGTTACTGTAAGCATAGCTGCCAATTCTACCTTTTTTCTGTTGGGTTTGATGTCTTTAATTGACGCGATCGCTGGATTTACCATTACGATCGTCGCTTCTCGTAAGGACATATCATTGTAGTTAGTAGAATATATTTAGGGACAATCTAAGTTAGATTTCTTCTCCGTTGCTCCTGTATAACCTGTTATTAGCCATAAAATAGATCTCGCTCCATCTCGAAAAGATTTGTCCATTGGTTCTGTTGGAGCTTTAGTAGGTACAGATATAGGTTTTAGAAGAATTCCTCGACTTCCAAAAACAATTTCGCCAATTATACGCGATCGAATCATGTGATTTTCTGAAGTTATCAGATAAACACTATGGATTTCTCTTTTTTGTAATTTATCTACTAAGGTAGTAAAGTTAGTTACTGTATCAGTTGCTTGATAGTCTAAGTATAAGCGATCGCGTTTTATTTTCCTATTTAAAAATATTCTTTCTACATATCCTTTGGGGCTCCCAGAAGAAACCCAAATAGGTATGTCAGGGTGCTTTTTTGCTAAATTAGCAGCAAAGCGTTCTCGTTGTTCGTCTCCTCCTAAAACAAAAATTGCTTCTGGTGGTGTGAAATAGCTTTTTATTTGTCTGTAGCCAAACCAAGTATAAATTGCCGCCAAAGGTAACAGCAAAGTCAATAACATAAAATGTCTATATTTTCTAGATTTTAGTAAATAATATTTTTTTATAGGACAACCTACTGGGATCAACATCAGAAAAATGCTTAATATAGATTAGTTCAAAGGACTACCTTAATGTTATTGGTGTTCCTCTCTAGATCGGATGGGTTCGATATCTCCTCTGCTCGATCGTTTATCGGCTATCAAGTTTTTAGTTTGTTTCAAATTCTTGTACCAATGGGAGCGTAAAATGTCAACTAGAGAGCTGTCTGTTGGGTTGTTGCCTCGCGATCGCAGCTAGAAGGGAGTGTGTGAGCAACAACCTCAGAGAATGAGTTAAATTGTATGGTATAAGCAATCTTGTCACAGAAAGTAAGTAAGTCAAACTATTCTCATTGTTCGATCGCCGATGCAATGAAATTCTCAATTTCGTGAAGTTGAAAATAAATAAGCTAATTATTAATCTATATTATGGAGTAATATTTATTGTAGAGAAATTTTAACGAACGAGTTTATTTGAGCAATAAAAGTCAACTTCCTTTGCAACTGCTTTTTCTCAACACCCTACAGCCTGTCTCAACTATATATAGCTACTTAATAGTCCATGACATACTTAAATAATAAAACCTTACAAAACGGCAAGTATCATCTCCAACAGGAACTAGGGCAGGGTGGTTTTGGGATCACCTACAAAGCCGTTAACACTATTAGTAACGAGGTAGTAGTAATCAAAACTCTCAAATTAGCCTCAACACAAAAAAATATTATGGGCAATTTGAGAAAGCAATTTTTGGATGAATCAAGGAGACTGTTAAAGTGTTCTCATCCTAATATTGTTAGCTTCCGCGAATTTTTCAACGAAAGTGGGTTGCCTTTCATCGTAATGGACTACATTCCTGGGCAAACTTTAGATACCGTCGTTTTACCGAGCAGTCCCTTACCAGAAGCCACTGCTATTAAATATATTCGACAAGTAGGAGAAGCCTTAAAAGTCGTCCATCAAAATGGTTTACTACATAGAGATATCAAGCCACAAAATCTTATTTTACGTCCAGACAAGCAACAAGTAGTATTAATTGACTTCGGGATTGCCAGGGAGTTCTCCCAAGGAGCCACTCAAACTCATACTAACTTGATTTCAGAAGGCTACGCTCCCATTGAGCAGTATCTTCCTAGAGCTAAACGCACTGCAGGTACAGACGTTTATGGTGTAGCTTCTACTTTATACACTTTACTAACAGCTCAAATTCCCACAGCCGCAAGCTTGCGCGATCGCCTGCCTTTAGCTGCCCCAAAAGAGATAAGACCGCGATTGAGTCAGAAGGTTTCTGATGCGGTAATGCGGGGAATGGAAATAGAATTAAGATATCGCCCTGCTAGTATGGACGAGTGGATGGCTCTATTGCCAGATCCTGCCAGCCTCAATCGCTCGGTAGTAATGCTTGGCAATAATCGTCCTACTATTCGCTCGGGGATGCCTCAAAAACTGCCTCCCACTCAAAGAGATGGTGACGGTCTTGCTACAAGAAGTAAGCTGTCATTTATTACAGGAATGAGCGCATTTACAGGAATTGTATTGGTTTTGACTCTAAGTGTGAGTAAACTTCTCGCCCCTGTCGATCCAAAGCGTGACACCACTACTCAGGTTGAGCCTAGTGAAGTTGAGCCTAATAAGGTTAGATCGTCAGTTCTAGAAATTAGCAAACCTTCTTCGTCCGAGCCATACCCAAGTAGTTTGATTCCTGCTCGACCTTTTCCACCTCACACTTTTGACACTAACCCTAAAGCAAAACAGCAAAATCAATCCTCAAATAATACTCACATAAAATCTAGTTCAGTTTCGACTGTGTTTGTAAAAAAAACATCAGAACCTGAAGTGGGATCTAAAACTGAAGTTATAGAAAAAAGCGAACTAACTAACCAAGAAATACAAAAACAAACCCAACAATTGCTACAAAAAACAAGTAAGCTAACATCCCCGCAGCCTTTGCTGATATTAACAGGCGATCGTGACAATCTCAATTCAAAAGGAACAGAGAACAGGCAATAGGGAACAGCCACAAGTTAAGAAGGGGACTGTACCCTTACTCGACCAATTTCTTTCCTCTTATAGAAACTGTTAACTGTTCGCTGGTTTAAACAACATTAGGGACTGAAACTAGCAATTGTTGTAACCAAAGTCTTATCCTCCAACTCTTGAGAAATGGTTAAGATATCGGGCTTTAAGCGCTTGAGATCGATAGTAATACCTCTAGCTCCTTCATTTTTTAAATCCTCAATATATCCCTCTCGGGCTATTTCAGCTTCTTTTCGATCGAGAAAGGGACCGAAATAATAAGTGCATTTAGGTTTGTCGGTAGTGATTTCTACCCAGTATGCTAATCCTAAAAAGTTAAGAATCTTAATGAGAATCTCTTTCATGAATTTTCTGTCTACCAGTTTAAATCGTAGTAAGTAAGCTTTCGAGCTCTTTTTTTTAGAATTCTTAAATTTTCTTTGCTTTTCTTTATACTATATCTTTTCTGCTTATGTTACCTCATCTGTCTTCAAGAAAGAGGTAGTTTACAGATAAATTTTTTATCTTTGTTCGTTGGCTCGACATCTATAAACCTCGTAGAGAGCGATCGCCGCAGCTACCGAAGCATTAAGGCTCGGTGTCTTACCCGAAAGGGGAATAGTGGCTAAAACGTCGCAGCAGCGTTGGGTCAACTGACTTAAACCTTTACCTTCAGAACCCACCACTAATCCTATCGCCCGATCGAAATCGATAGTGTGTAATAGCTCACCTTTTCCAGCAATAGTGCCATAGATCCAAAAACCAGCCTCTTTTAATTGCTCCAAGGAGCGATTGAGATTAACAACTCTAGCCACAGGTAAATTTTCTAAAGCTCCAGCAGCAACCTTCATTACAGTGGAAGTGACTCCAGCAGCGCGTCTTTGAGGGATAACCAAACCTTGAGCGCCAAACGCCTCTGTGGTACGAATAATTGCTCCTAAGTTATGGGGGTCGAGGATCCCGTCAGCAATTACAATTACTGGAGCAGCAGTAGTAGCTTTTGCCGATTCAATCAGAGCAGTTAAATCCCAGTAGTCGTAGGGAGCAACAATTGCCGCTACTCCCTGATGATTGGCTCGGTTAGTAATGCGATCGAGACGAGTTCGATCGACAACATCAATTACTGTACCTTTAGCTTTTGCTGCTTCTAAGAGAGAATCAAAGCGAGAATCGTATCTAAGTTGAGAGGTAATCCAAACCCGATTGAGTTGGCGATCGCTTCCTAGTACTCCTAAGACAGAGTGACGACCGTAGATGAGATCCCTATTTTCTTCTTCTAGAGAAGGAGTGGGAAGTTTTTGTCTGTTTTGCCTTGTCAATGGGGATTTTTGCGGTTTTGGCTGGTTTGTTGCACTAGAGGGGCGTTTTTTGTGAGCCATATAAATTTTTTTTGCTTCTAATCTGGTTCTAATTCTAATTTCTCCAACAATTGGCTCAAACGATCGGGATTTTTTAGGTAGAGATATCCCAGGAGTGTTTCTAGGCTAGTTGCTTGTTGATAGATTGCTTTTGAGAGACCTCGACGACCTCCTGTGGCAGCGTTACGTCCCTTCCGTACAATTTCTCGCTCTGATTCGTCTAGATAAGTCAGAAGGGATTTCAAATGAGCAGCTTGAGTTTCTGCTCGTACTTGAGCTACAACTCGTTCGTGATAGTCAGAAATCCGTTTGGGAGGTAATAAATAGTAGGTGCGCACGTACAGTTCGTAAATGGCATCTCCTACATAGGCTAAAGAAGCTGGGGATAGTTGCCGAATTTGAGGAATAAATTCACCACCCACCCCATCGATCCCTTTAAATCTAACTTCTGCTATGGTTAATGCCTTCGATCGCGACGCTCGCTCCTTTTGATTCACTAGTTTTGCCTTCCTTAAGATATCTCCACGATAAAAAATAAGCTATCTGGAAATTAAACCAGATAGCTCAGCTCAACTTTTTCTTAGTACCGAATTTTAGGGAGCAATCCTATTCTGGTGCTATTTGCTTAGTGCAGACCCAATACGGATGTTACTTAACCCTTTAATTTCTCTAATGCAGCCTCTACATTAGGCTGTAGAGAGAGAAATCTGTCTAAATTAACCAGTTTAACTGTCTGAGTCACGCGGGCATTAGGGACAATTTGTAAACTTCCACCAAGATTTTTCGCCTTTTTAAATAGCTGCACTAAGGCACCCAAACCAGAACTATCGATAAAATCGATTTGGCCCAGAACTAAAATCACATTTTTTGGCCCAGAATCAATGCAGTTACTGATAACTTTCCGAAGATTTGGCTCGGAAAAAGCATCTAACTGACCGATAAGACGAAATATTTGGTAGTTTTCCCTGACTTCACGAGTGCCTCTCAAGCTAACCGTCAGGTTTAGTTGCTCGGGAATGGCTTCCTCCTAAACTTTTTGTTTAA
>JAAUYD010085308.1_pt1 | contig 14505 bp, 13 predicted proteins | sample 7278101 | NCBI WGS metagenome assembly JAAUYD01 (sample SAMN14350128, study PRJNA611818) | marine sediment metagenome | isolation source: surface marine sediment (0.6m) | place: French Polynesia: Moorea | collected 2018-08
CTATCCCCTGGGGCCTATATTTCGGGCCCAGGGGATTTTACCCACCATTAACTTGGCCGTGGTTTCCACACGGTCCATTTCCCTTGCCTTATTTCTAATCTGACGCCGATGTTGGGTCCCCCATTTGTGTGAACAATTGCGATCTCTGCGAACAAGTCTGTGGATGAACCCTCTCGACCGCCAGTTATATTTTTCACAGGAAGACAAGAACTGCAAAATTGATAGGCCCAATAGGGGGTAGACCCCAAGGGGTTGTTGTTGTTCAAGATTGAATTACATATATGTTGCGTTTTGCGGCCAGGCGTGCTAGGTAGCGGGCATTATGAAGCAGTATGTTATTGATGAACTTCGACCTGATGATTTCGATAAATTGAAGGCACACTTGGATGTCGAATTTGCTGCCCCCGGATTCAATGGGCTGTATTGGCTCCCACTGGATCCAAAGTTGTATGAAGGTATCCAAAAAAATCACATTGAATGCCAACCCTTTTATTTTGCAGCTGAATTGTCAGAGGAGCGCCTGAATTGCGAATTGTTGGTTCGAACCAACAAGCGCGTGCGGTGCGATTGTATCCGGTACGCTACTGAAAATCAGCGAAATTGGTTGATCCGGTTCGTCGATGCTATGTTCGATCGTCTGGAAATCGTCACCTGACGCTCGATATGGGATGCAACTTAGCGGGACATCACAGGCTACTTGCATCCTGTTTCGATTAGACGCGACCTAACAAGAACCAACTGGAAGTCCAATGACACAAAAATTCAGCGTTCCAAAAGCTATTACGATCCTGCACACGATCCTTATTTTTATGTGGGTCGTGGTGGCAACCATCGTTTTCGGGGTATTGGCAATTCTGGTCTCTTTCTTTTCTAAAAAGGGGGATGGCGTACACTTTGTCGCGCAAATTTGGGGCAAAAGTATCCTGTTCGTCAGCGGTGTCCGTGTAAGGTCCAGAGGTGTTGCCCCTCATTTGGGGAAACATTCTTATATTTACATGTGCAACCATCAGAGCAATTACGACATACCGGTCCTTTTCAGTGCGCTGCCAGTTCAGTTTAGATGGCTGGCCAAAGCCGAGTTGTTCAAAATTCCTATCTTTGGCCGCAGCATGCGGAGTGCAGGTTATATCAGTATTGATCGATCCAATAGAAAGTCCGCCTTCCGGAGTTTGGCGCTAGCTGCCGATATGATTCGCAACGGTACTTCGGTGATGATATTTCCGGAGGGCACCCGCAGCAGCGACGGCCGGTTGCTGCCATTCAAAAAGGGCGGATTTGTACTTGCTGTGGATGCCGGTGTTCCCATTATTCCGATCCATATTTCCGGCACCCATGAGGTCATGCCCAAGGGGCGATTGTTGGTTTTTCGCCGCCAGGTGAGCATCAACGTGGGATCACCGATTCAAACCTCTGATTATAGCCGCAAAACCAAAGACGACCTCATGGCCCATGTGCGAGATGCCATGATGAATACGCCGTCAATGCAAAGTGAAGGGGACGGCAATGGTTAAACTGATCCCCCTCGGCGGTTTGGGTGAAATCGGGCTCAATATGTTGGCGGTTGAATCCGACGATACCATGTTTGTCATCGATGTGGGCCTCATGTTCCCTGAGGACTATATGCTGGGCGTGGATTATGTCATACCGGACATGACCTTTCTCAAACAAAAAAGCAAAAAAGTGGCCGGTATTGTGCTCACCCATGCCCACGAAGATCATATCGGAGCACTGCCATACTTGATCAGAGAGGTGCCTGCTCCTATTTTCGGAACACCGTTTACTTTGGGCGTCGTTCGCCATAAGCTCGAGGAGTTTGATCTGGCCGGTAATGCGTCCTTGCATGTTATACATCCCAGAGAAACGCTTAAGATCGGTTCTTTCGAGCTTGAATTTATCCGCGTCAACCACAGCGTCGTGGACGGCGTGGGAATTGCCATTCGGACGCCTTATGGTGTAATTATTCATACGGGTGATTTTAAGCTCAGCCACTCTTCCATTGAGGGGATGACAACCGATGTCAATAGTTTCGCAAAATTCGGGGAAGAGGGGGTGCTGGCCCTATTATCCGATTCCACCAATGTTGAAAACAGCGGTTACACGGCTTCAGACGCTGAAATAGGCGAGAATCTGAATCGCATATGCCGCCGTTGTAACGGCCGTATTATCGTGGCGCTCTTCGCCTCCAATATCGGACGCATACAACAAATTGTCGATATCGCCAGCGCTACCGGGCGTAAGATCATCTTTAACGGACGCAGTATCGAGGTCTCCGTCAGCATTGCCCGCAAGATGGGGTATTTGAAAATGCCCACGGATATGGAGATCGACATTGATGAAATAGATGAGTATTCCGATGAGGAAATATTTATGGTCACCACCGGGAGCCAGGGAGAGCCCATGTCGGCCTTGGCCCGAATGGCCGCCGGTACCCACCGGCAGATCAAGATAAAATCCAAAGATAACGTTATTCTGTCATCCAAGTTCATTCCGGGCAATGAAAAGGCGATCACCAATATTATAAATGACCTATACAGGCGGGGCGCTAACGTCATTTATGAGAAAATTGCGAAAATTCACGTTTCCGGGCATGCTTTCCAAGAAGAGTTGAAAATGATGCTGCGGTTGATCAAGCCCAAGTATTTCATTCCGGTGCATGGTGAGTACCGGCACCTGGTGCTGCATGCGAGGCTGGCCTCGGAGCAGGGCATTGAACCGGAAAACATATTGCTGGCTCAAAACGGACAGATCGTCACTTTCGACCATCAAGGCGCGACCATGCTCGATCATATCCCCACAGGTCGCCTGCTCATTGACGGAAAGGGCGTCGGCGATGTGGGCCGAAGCGTGTTGAAAGAGCGCCGCATGCTCTCTGAGGACGGCATGGTGGTGGTCAATATGGCATTTGATGAGGAGACGGGGGTGATTATCTATGGACCCGACGTCGTCTCCAAAGGTTTCGTGTTTGAGACCGAAACGGGTCATTTATTGCTTGACGCCCAATGTGTAATCTTGGAAATTGTTGAAGATGTACCTCCTGAGGTGCCTGATCGGACCGATATCATTCGTTCCCGCATCCAGGCGGCTTTACGACAATATTTTTTCTTTACAATTGGGCGTCGGCCCGTGATCATGCCCTTTATTGTTGAAGTATAGGCCGATTCCCGGCAAATTCGATGCTTGTTGAACGGTTGTACAGCTAGAGCGTAATGCCCATGCGAAAAGAAATCATCGGAATCTTGCTTTTCTTTCTGGTCATCTTTACCCTGATCAGCTTGCTCTCCTATCACCATGCCGATCCCTCGATTCATAACGCCGGCGGCACCGGACCTGTGAGCAATTTGTTCGGTACGGTGGGTGCCCATACAGCCGGCATTCTAATCGGTCTTTGGGGATTGGGTGCCTTTTGGGTGCCGATTCTATTGCTGCTCGCCAGCGTGCACTTCTTCAGCGACCAGTCGCGCCAGGTCCTGGTCACCATTGTCGTCGGTGGACTGTTGTTGTTATGCACCACCGGAAGCTTGTTGGCACTGAAACAAGATCACTTCGAAATTTTCGGTAGCCGCTTCTCCTCGGGCGGGATTATTGGCATCCCCTTGAAGGCTTTCCTGATTGAATATGCCAATCCCACCGGGGGCGCCATGATCCTGGGGCTGGTGTGGCTGATTGGATTCATTCTGGCCACCCGGTTCTCCCTGGTCGGTAGTTATCAACGCTTCAAATCGGCCATTTCTCAAATGACGACCCGGCTGAAGGATCAACGCATCAAATCCAAGGAACGGCGGCAAAAATCTAAAAAACGACGCAAAAATCTAAAAGCAAAAGCGAAACGTCCGGATCGGGAGATCAAGATCAAAGCGCCGACCCCCGCCCCACCCAAGAAACAGGTCCAACCCGAGCAGAAGATGTTCGATTTTATGCGAGATGACAGCACATATCATCTGCCGTCCATAGAACTGCTTGAGGATCCGGAGCAGCGGCCCATATCGATCAATGACGAAAGCCTGCGCATGCAATCCAAGCTCTTGGAGAAAAAGCTTGAAGATTTCGGGGTCAAGGGCGAAGTGGTGGCCGTTACGCCTGGACCTGTCATCACCACTTTTGAATATTCGCCTGCACCGGGAATTAAAATTAACAAAATCGTTAATCTGACCGATGATCTCGCCCTTGCACTCAGGGCCATCAGCATTCGTATTGTGGCCCCCATTCCCGGAAAAGCCGCTATCGGTATAGAAGTGCCCAACGTCGATAGGGAGACCGTCCGGTTTAAAGAGATCGTGGCATCTGAAGCATATGAAAGTGCCAAGTCCAAATTGACCATTTGTTTGGGTAAAGACATTGTCGGTCACCCCGTCGTCTCCACCTTGGACAAAATGCCCCACCTGCTCATCGCCGGTGCCACCGGTGCCGGAAAGAGTGTGGCTTTGAATACCATGATCTGCAGCCTGCTGTACAAAGCGGCACCCAGCGATGTCAAGCTCATCATGGTGGATCCCAAACGTATCGAATTGTCAGCCTATGACGGAATTCCGCATCTGATCACGCCAGTGGTGAAGGATGCCAAAAAAGCCACCAATGCGCTGTTCTGGGCTGTCAAGGAGATGGAGCAGCGTTATGAGTTGCTCTCGGAGAGAAAAGCGCGCAACATCGGCCAGTACAATCAGAAGGTGTTGAAGGATCTGAACAAAACAAAGCAGGCCGCCAAGAAGGAAGAGGGCGATGCAGCGCCACCGAGTCTGTTGCCGTATATTGTGATTATCATCGATGAGCTGGCCGATTTGATGATGGTGGCCTCCCGGGATGTGGAGGTCGCACTGACCCGTTTGGCTCAAATGGCACGGGCTGCGGGCATCCATCTTATCCTGGCCACCCAGCGCCCCTCGGTGGATGTGCTTACCGGTATTATCAAAGCCAATTTCCCCACCCGGCTCACATTCCAAGTATCTTCCAAAACCGATTCACGCACGATCATCGATACCAACGGTGCGGAGAATTTGCTGGGGATGGGGGATATGTTGTTTTTACCGCCGGGTACGGGACGTTTGCAGCGTATCCATGGCGCATATATATCCGAGACCGAGCTGAGCAATATCATCGAATGTATCAAAGAACAGCAATCTCCGGAGTACGATCAGAAGGTGGTCGAAAGTCCTCAACAGGAAGAGAGCGACGGCGGTGAAAAAGAGTATGATGAGCGTTACGATGATGCTGTGGCCCTTGTGACCCGCAACGGGCAAGCATCGATCTCCATGATTCAGCGCCACCTGCGCATCGGCTACAACCGAGCTGCTCGCATTGTGGAGGTGATGGAGCAGGAGGGGGTAGTGGGGCCGGCGGATGGGGCGAAGCCGAGGGAGGTTCTGGTCAGAAACTACGAAGACATCCCCTGATGGACTTTGCAAAGGGGCACTTCGTCTCGCCATGCGGCGTTCTCACCCTTTGGCGATCCTCGACGTAGCGCTGCTACGCCTGCGGTCTCCAAAGGGCTGCGGCCTTGCCTGACAAGACGAATTACCCCTTTGCAAAGCCCATCCCCATAGTTAGTCTGGGGTGTAAAGTAAGGCGCTTCATCTCGCCATGCGGCTTTCCCTCCTTTTGGCGGTCCTCGACGTCCTGCGGTTGGCCCTTCCATTTTGCCTAAATCTTGGGCCTGAGGGGGGCCCTCAAAGCGGTTTCAGAGAATTATGACGGCAATCTTCTTGCACAAAAGGTATTTAATACTGAAGATCTGCTCCGCATATTGCCAGAGGTAGAGTTGCATGGGCCACAAACGCGCCCATAGATAGCATACTGATGAATAGGTATTAATCATGACCCCCATCGATTCAATTCACAAACTAGCGGAAAAAGTTAAAGGGTTTCTTGAGCCTGAGGAGGGGCAGCGGTTGTTTGAGTTGGCCCTCGAGGCGGCGGGGAGCGGGCCTTGTCTTGAGGTGGGGAGTTATTGTGGTAAGTCGGCGGTCTATTTAGGCCATGCCTGCAAGGAGCAGGGCTCGACACTCTTTTCTGTGGATCATCATCGGGGATCTGAGGAGCAGCAGCCGGGGGAGTTGTATTTTGATCCGGGACTGTTTGATTCCCAGTTGTTTCGGGTGGATACATTCGGCCATTTTCGGAAGACCCTGGAAGTGGCTGAGCTGGAGGAGGTTGTGGTGCCGTTGGTGGCGGACTCGGCGACTGTGGCACGCTGTTGGGACACACCCTTGAATTTAGTGTTTATAGATGGTGGACATGCTTATGGTACGGTGTTGAGCGACTATGAATGTTGGTCTCCTCACCTGAAGGTCGACGGTTATCTATTGTTTCATGATATTTATCCCGATCCCAATGACGGCGGCCAGGCGCCATACGAAATCTATCAAATGGCCCTAGCTTCGGGCCGATATACAGCACTTCCGATGACTGGGAGTTTGGGCGTGCTGAGGCGCGCTTAAGAGTTGAGTAACTTTACTTCCATATCCAAGCGCATAACCGTAAAGGTGACTTTATTTGCGCTGAAGGATGGCGGCGCATGGGACCGGCCGGTACGGAGACCGGCCCTACAAAAGACCATTTCCCATCACGGCTGTGGCGCCTAAAGCGTAGGGCCGGCCTCTGTGCCGGCCTGATGCAGACTGCTTCCTCCGGTGCTGGAAATGAAATCCAAATGTTGTGTTAATCACTATCGATCACACCATTCTACCGGTACAACAGGCAATCTATCCCCTTATAGGGGTTTATCCAATGCCTGGCCTTCTGGGCCAGGATCTTTACTGTATGGCCTTTAGGGGAGAGGAGCCATTGGTTTCAGCCATTTTCTGGATGACGGCGGTTAGGACGGATATATCCTCACCTGCATACCCCACAAAACTCGGTCTCAAAAGATTCACATCGGAGCTGATATGTTGGCTGCCGGTGGGTAGCATCAGAATAACCTTGGTATCGCGCATCAGATGACTTAAGCGGATCAGGTCATCCATTTCTGCTACGGTTTGTGGCATAAGGATGATGCCATCGGGCATATGGGCAGGTTGCCCTAAGTAGGTCTGGAGATCTTCGATGGAGGGCATGTACATTGTTTCACATCCGTGATTCATGGAACGTATGATTTTTAAGACGTCCCGGCCGGTCACATCAAATGGGGAGGCATAAATCAGAAACCGCATGCTGAAGATCCTTTTCAAATTTGAGATGCTCAAGTCACATACCGCCGTTCAAAGAACGGTTTGTACCAACCTTGATATCGGTTGTTTTCAGCCGATCTTGAGTTTTTTGATCTACCAGAAGGGCTTTATTTTTACTTTTTTCGGAAATAGAGCACCACGCTTTTACCCATGACGGGATCAAGCAAGGTCTCCAACAGGCGGGTTATCTTGGGCTTCTCCATAAGGTCCCAGGTTAAGAATCGGTGGTAGGTGGCCACAGGCCAGATCTTCTCTTTCAGGGGGCCCAAAAGGCATTTGAGCCACCAATAGGGCGTGTGAAGGCTATGGGCATGGTGGGTCTCCCAGTGGGTCATGCCCGACGATTGGATATTCTGAATAAGTTCGTTGGATCGGTAAATGCGAATATGGCCGCCTTGGGTGGTGCGGTATTGACGCGAAAGGGCCCAGCAGATGGCTTCCGGCCATCGACGCGGTACGCTGACCACCATGTCACAGCCGGGGCGCAGTACCCGGATACACTCGTCAATGGCGCGTTTTGGATGGGGAAGGTGTTCGAGCACTTCGGAGCAGATCACCAAGTCGATGCTTTGATCTTTGAAGGGCAATGCAGTGATGTCGGCCCCGGCCAAGGACCATTGCTTTTTTTTTCGACCGCCGAAATCTTCGTGCCAGTATAGCCTGGAGGCCGCCTGCCTGAGATCGTCCTGGTTCGTGTCCGCCCCCACCACAAAACCCCTGTTGAGATCATAGGCGGCGGCCGTATGGCGCCCCGACCCGCAACCTATATCCAATACGGTGGCACCGGAGGCCAGGTCCAGCCTTTGAAAATCAACGGTAATCATTGATCGCCTGTCGGTATACGTCGACGCATTTTTGTGCTGCCGCCTCCCACGTAAAATGATTTTGCACCCGATTATAACCGGCCTGGCCCAAGGTTTGGGCCAGATGTGGATCGGCGAATACGGACGCTATCGCAAGCGCCAGGGCATGATGATTGGATGGCGGCACCAAGATTCCGGCCTTTCCGATCACTTCGGGCAATGCGCCTCCGGTGGTACTGATGACGGGAACCCCGCAGGCCATGGCTTCACCCGCCGGCAATCCAAAACCCTCGTAAAGCGAGGGGACCACAGCCAAGCCGGCTCGGGCATAATGGCGCACAAATTCCCCATGGCTGATCGCACCGGTAAAACGGACAGCTTTACCAATTCCCAGATCTGCGATTAGTTTTATAACCGGACTGTTTTTTTTGGGATGTCCCACCACCACAAGATGGAGCTTGGGCCATGTTGGAATGAGGTCTGCAACGGCTCGCAGCAGGTATCGCAATCCCTTCAAAGGGGTATCGGCGCTGGTGGTGGTAATCAGCCGATACGGGACACGCTCCACATGTGCCAGTGGGTAAAAACGATCTATATCGATACCGTTGGGAATAACACTGAATTTTGAAGACGGCAGTTTGAACTCCCGGGCGATGTCCTGTTTGGCACATTGGGATACGGTAATCAGGCGTTTAAGGGTGGGGGCGACCCTCTTTTGCATACCGATAAAGGAGTACCAGCGCAAATGTTTGAATTTCTTGAGCACGGATCGTTCCGAACGGATAGCCAACTTCCGGTCCACTGTAATGGCATGATGAATTGTGGCAACCGTTGGAATGTGACGGGCCAATGTCCCAATGCCATAGGAGAGGCTTTGATTATCATGCAAAATATCAAAGCGGCGATGAAATGCGCGGATATAACGATTCGCGCGGATCCCGAAGGTCATCGGCTCAGGAAACCCCATTGTTGAAACACCCAGCCACTCCAGTAAATTGACCGGATCGATCAACTCCCGCGGTGAAGGGGTACGAAACAAATCATCGGGATTGTAAAGATCCAGGCTGGGCAGGCGGTGCAAGCGTGCACCATTATCCAACTCGGGGTAGGGCGGTCCGGAGATGACCTCTACCTGATGACCCAATTTGCAAAGCGCGTGGGAGAGGTTGCGTATGTACACTCCCTGGCCGCCACAATATGGATGACTTCGGTAGCTCAATAAACCGATACGCAGGGGGCGATGTCGCATGGTGCTATTCAAGGCGGTATCACATCTTTCGAAAATTTAAGGGGAGACGGCTTTACTTGCTGGCCTCAGATATCGGTCTTACCGCATACCGTCAAGGATTTTGTGATTGAAGTGTTGAATTTGTGTGGTACCAGAAAAATGAGATGGCCGGGTCGGTTTATTGCTTCATTAAATCCTGGTCCTCGGGGCCAGGTCATTGTCATTGGCTATGCAATAAAGCAAAGGCATTATAATGGAACCGCAGAATATCGAACAAGGAACCGCAGAATGTCGAAGTAAGGTATCCTGTCATTTATATAAAAGGTTTAGCCGTCCTCGTCCACCGATGCTGCAACGACATTTTCAAAGTCAACCATTGAAGCACAAGCGTGAATAGGGTCTGAGCCGATCTGCAGGTTAACCTCTTTCCCCCAAGCCGGTCTCTCCGGATACAGGATCACAACCGCCATCAACACCAATGCGCACAGCCAATGGTAAGAGAAGTAAGAGCTCGAGGTAAAGCAGGTTGAATTCACCTTGCACGACGTTGGCTGACGATAGCTATCAAATATTTGGCTGTTCATGTTGTTCTCCTATTTTGCGTTGCGACCTGGAATCTTAAGTAGCAAATCCCTTGCCATATCCTTAATGTTTCCGGAACATATAGAATTCATATCGTATTTATCCGTTTAAAAACCCACCGGGGTGAGGTTGAGTCTCAAAATGATAGAAATGGGCGTCTGGAAGGCATCATATTGATGGCCACTGTTCATGACAGCGGCAAATTGCTTATCGACTCGGTAAAACAGCGCTTTTCGGGCTGAATATTCCTGAATCGGGGTTAAGATATTTTTGCACTTGCCGATAAAAAGTTAGGGTCGCTTATGTCACTTTAAACCCACATGAGAAGAAGGGTGCTGCAGCATTAAAAGCAAGTCCATAGGATTGATGGTGGGGCAAAGCATCAATTAGAAATAATTGCAGTGAACCATTTCAGGATACCGATGAATCCAGCTACCAAAGAAACTATTCTGTTTGTCGATGACGAAGAGAGTATATTAGACATTGCACGGACATACTTCCAGAGCCGTGGATACAAAGTGCACACCGCAAGCAATGGTCGCGAGGCCATCGATGTGATGTGGAACAACCGTATCGACTGCTGCTTTACGGATATCAATATGCCGGAGATGGATGGGTTGGAGTTGGCCGAGTACATCCGCAATCATGATAACACCGTGCCGGTGGTGGTGATGACCGGTTATCCCTCTCTGGATAATACCATTCAGACCCTTAAAAATGGGGTGGTTGATTTTCTCATCAAACCTATCAACCTTCGCCAAATGGAGTTCTCCGTAGAACGAGTACTGCGCGAGCGCAGGTTGTTCATCGAGAACATGTTGTTGACCAAAGAGGTCGAAGGCAAGGCGCGACTTGAAAAGCTCAACAAGGATCTATTGGAAAAAAACGAAGAGCTGAATGTTGTCAACCGGATCATGACCGACTTTGCCGCCCTAAGGGAAAGTACGGACGTTTTAAAGCAACTGGTCGATTTGACGGCGGAATTCGTTCAGGCTGATGTCGGCTGTTTTTATCTGATCAATGAGGCCGCAGACCAAACCATCCCCATTGCATATACCAAAACCGATGGTGCCGAAAACATCTGCAAACACAAGGTCGATGGGGAATCTGACCTGTTTCCTTGGTCGGGTGATCCAAAAGTTCAAAAGTTGATTTTCGACGTGGTCAAGGATGACCAGCCGCTGCTTATTTCCCACAACAACGGCAGTGGATGTTTGCCCGAACAAATCAACTCATTCATGCTGACGCCTTTAAAAATTCGTTCAAAACTTTTGGGGGTGCTCAGCGCCTTTATTTGCAAAAGTGATGTGAGATTTAACGAAAAAGACTTATACTACCTCTCCTTCATGGCCAACAAAGCGGCTTCGGCCATGGAGAGCCTGGCGTTATATGAAAATATCTACAACAATCTATTGGCAACGCTCTATGCCTTTGTTAAGGCAATTGAGGCAAGAGATCCTTACACCAAACAGCATTCCAACCGGGTCACCCAAATATCCCTGGCCCTGGCCAAAGCCATGAACTGTACCACCGAGGAGCAAGATATTCTCAATGTGGCCGGTCTGCTGCATGATATCGGCAAAATCGGTATTCGTGATGAAATCCTTTTAAAGCCGGGCCGTTTAAGCCGTGACGAGTTTTCGATTATTCAACAGCATCCGATCATCGGCGCGGATATCATGGATAACCTCGGACTTTGGCATCGGGAAAAAATGATTGTTCGGGGGCACCATGAACGTTTTGACGGCACTGGATATCCTGACAAGCTAAAAGGGCAGGAGATTCCATTGCTGGCCAGAATTTTGAGTGTCGCAGATGTTTATGATGCCATCGCATCCGATCGCGCCTATCGTAAGCGTATGGAAGAGAGCAAAATTCTGGAAATCATGTATGGCGGCGCTGGCACCCAGTTCGATCCCGATATTATCGATATCTTTCGACGGATGTACGAATCCGGAGAGGTTGCCAAATTGACAGCCGAAACCGACTAGCCGCTTGAATAATTTCCCCTTCAACTCCCGATTTACATAGACAGAAAATAGCGATGAAAGAGCCCGTCTTGGTTGAGCTCTGGATGGAAGGTGGTTGCCATGATGTTGAGGTGCTGGATAAAGACCGGATCGCTGTCCAAACTGGCGTGAACGGAAATGGCATCATCCAACTGATCGAACCTGGGGGCACGAATAAAAATTGCGGGGTATGAGCCGGCATCAAAAAGCGGAATATTGATTGGCTTTCTGCTGCTGTTGATCTGCCGTCCGTAAGCATTTCGAGTAACGGCCGTCTGCAGGCTTCCCAGGGGGCCGGGGGCACCGTCAATCTCTCGGGATAGTAGAATGGCTCCCGCGCAGACACCCCATACCGGCATGCCATCGCTAATCCGTTCTTTCAGAGGTTCCGCCATGTTAAATTCCAACAGGAATTTGGTCATGACGGTGCTTTCACCGCCGGGAATGACCAAGCGGTCAACACGATTCAGGCTTTGGCGATCACGCACGATCGTGTGAGCAACCCCAAGTCGATTGAAATGGGGAATGTGATCCAGAAACGCCCCCTGTAATCCGAGCAGTCCAACAAGCATGATATTGGTATCCCTGTCACCACTGTAATTTTGCTGTCGGCCGACAGCAGTTATGATTACGATCTGTCGACCATTCAGAGTGTTAAGTGATTAAGCCTTAAGCTGAATAAAAGGGATCCATCTTTTATAAATCGGGTCCCCAACCTCCACTTAAAACTTAACACTTAACACTTAAAACTATAATTTATACACCCCGTTCCGCCATTTTAACATCCAAGGCATCGTTTTCGATACCGATCATGGCCGTTCCCAGACCTTTTGATATCTCCACCAGTTTGGCCGGATCCTGGTAATGGATCACGGACTGCACGATGGCATGGGCCATCCTGGCCGGGTTTTCAGATTTGAAGATGCCGGATCCCACAAAGACACCGTCTGAGCCCAGGGCCATCATCAAGGCAGCGTCAGCCGGTGTGGCAATGCCACCTGCGGCGAAGTTAACCACAGTCAAACGACCTATGTCGCGCGTCTCTTTAACCAAAGATACCGGCACGCGCATCTCTCCGGCGGCCATGGTCAATTGGTGGTCATCCATCCCCTTGAGGGCCTCAATCTCCTCATTGATGGCGCGCATGTGTGTCACTGCATTGACGATGTTGCCGGTGCCGGCTTCGCCTTTGGTGCGGATCATGGCAGCGCCTTCGTTGATGCGGCGCAGGGCTTCGCCCAGGTTACGGGCACCACATACAAAGGGGACTTTAAACTTGCTTTTATCCACATGGCGGACTTCATCAGCCGGTGTGAGCACTTCGCTCTCATCGACAAAGTCGACGCCCATGGCCTGAAGGATTTCAGCTTCCATGAAGTGGCCGATGCGCACTTTGGCCATCACGGGAATGCTCACCGTGTCCATAATGGCTTGAATCATTGCAGGATCGCTCATGCGTGCCACCTGGCCGTCACTGCGGATATCCGAAGGCACCCGCTCCAGCGCCATGACGGAACAAGCGCCAGCCTCCTGGGCTATGCGGGCCTGCTCATCATTGGTGACGTCCATGATCACGCCGTTTTTAAACATCTCTGCAAAACCTTTATTGATACTATCACGTGCCATTATCTTTTCCTTTCCGATGACCATCGATAAAAATGGATACAAGGGTTGCAAAATGTGTAACATTTAATCTATTAATGTAGTACAAATATGGAAATGTATTAAATAAGTCAAGGGTGAAAATGAAGCCTTCCGGTTATCTCCAGATCGCACAAACCATCCGTGACCGCATTGGGTCCGGTGAATATACCCCAGGCGAGAAGATTCCCTCCATTCGCCAGTTTGCCGATGATTTTCAATGCAATAAACTGACAGTCCATCGTGCCTTCGAGACATTGAAAAATGAAGGATTGATTGAAAACAGGGTCGGCAGCGGTTCCTATGTGCGTTACCCCGAGAAAGTGGCGCCACCCCAAGGAATTTTTGATTTCCACACCGATTACCTGGATGAGAGCCTCTTTCCCTACAGGCAGCTACAAAGGATATTCAATCAGATATTTGAACGCGAAAAAGCGCACGCCTTAGCCCCCACGCCGGCTGAAGGCGACGGAGACCTGATTGGCGTTTTGAGTCAATTCTATCATGTGCCGGCCGACAAGATGGTGATTATTTCAGGCGCCCAGCAAGGTTTGGATTTGGTGGCCAAAGTGTTTGCCGCCAATTTATCCGAATCCATGCTGTTTGAGGACCCGACCTATCCGGGGGCCATCTCGCTGTTTAAAGCACGCCATTTCGTTGCCATGGATGGAGACGGGCCGGATATCAGCGGTTTGAAGACAAAGCTGGAGCAAGCGCCCATACGCCTCTTTTACTCAATGCCGACTGTCCACAACCCCACCGGCTTGGCCTATAGCCCAAAGAAAATAGAGGCTATTGCGAAGCTGGCACGCCGCCACGGGTTTTACATCGTCGAAGATGACTTTCTTTCAGAATTTAGACCTCGGACGGGTTCGCGTTTTGTCGATATATGCCCTGAGCAAACCATTCATATCAAGAGTTTGTCTCAATCGACGGTGGCCGGTATAAGATTAGGTTTTGTGGTGGTGCCGGAAAATCTATTCGATAAATTCCTATTTGCAAAGTACTCTTCCGATATCGCATCTTTCGGTTTGATGCAGCGCGGCATGCGTGATTTTTTCAAGCTCGGCTATTACCAAAAA
>JAAUYD010161675.1_pt1 | contig 14504 bp, 15 predicted proteins | sample 7278101 | NCBI WGS metagenome assembly JAAUYD01 (sample SAMN14350128, study PRJNA611818) | marine sediment metagenome | isolation source: surface marine sediment (0.6m) | place: French Polynesia: Moorea | collected 2018-08
ATCCCAGATCGGAATTTCGCTAAAAACTGTCCGAGAACAATCTTCTACAAATCCAGCTACTCCCTTTTTTAAATAGGGTTCCATTTGTTTTCTTTGTTCAGGAGGAACCCCCAGCATCCAAAGTGTTAAGTTACTATCCATCAGATAATGAAGATAGTTTTGCCAAAACTTATCACTGATATTTTTGTCATATATTCGACGCTGTTCTTCCATTGTCTGAGCTTTCAATAGTTCATTAAAATCATCTCGAAGCTTAACTATATTATCAATATAAAAATTAATTAATCGAGCAAAAGTTCCGGTTGTCCCATTAAAGAAAAAGGAAGATTTGCCAGCAAAGTATCTTAATCCATTCTTATCCCAGTATTGTTGAGCAAAAGGAGATAAATGAACACGAAGTTGTTGATAAATCTCATTAAAGTTGGATAAATAACCTTCTCCAAAAAGTTTAAAAAAACTAGGATAATCAAGCTCTTTAATTCCAGCTATTTTTAATTCCAGGAGAGCATTTTGACGAGGGTTAACATCAATCGCATAAATATGTTTTGGCGCATCAAGGGCATAATCAAGAGCATTACATCCTGCGGAAGTTAAAACCAAAACTGTATCATTTTCGGTTAGCTTCATGGCGAGTCTGTCTAACCTCGGATCTTCCCAGCAAGTTACATAAACTAGATTATTTTGATGTATTGAACGAAATCCGAAATCTAACAAACGGTCAATTTTTAACATAATGATTGAATTTAATTATGATAAAATAAGCTTTGGCTCTTGAAAACAATCAAGATTCATTAAATCTTTAGGTGTTTGGGAAGCTGGATTAATCTTACAATTAATAATACCAGCTATTTGTAAAGCTTCAGTGACAAGTTCAGAACAAAAAAAACCAGTCTTGGTTTTTGCTAATTTTTCTTGTATTTCTGAATTCAAATATTTATTTCTTGTCAACCCAGCAACCACACTTTTATGGCAAGCAAAGGGCGTTTGATTATGATAGTGATGCCATAACCATGATTGCATTTGAGTTATTTTATCTTGAGATAACTTTTGCTTTAGAGGAAACCACCATGCTTTTCCACAAGTTTTGTAGGCATCGAGCCAATGGCTTAAGTGATGAACTTGGACTCCTTTTATACATTTCTGTTCATTAAAGTTAGGTACGGTTGTATAAGTTGTTGATTCTGCTATGAGAATATCCTTAGATTGTTCATCTCTATTCTTGGTATCTAATACAACGACGACATGACTATAAGGACTCCGAGTGAACCAACGGATAATCCTGGAATCTAGTCCATTACCTGAAAAAGCAATAACATCACCCGGATTGATTTTAGAAAATATTGTCTTCATTTAATTACTTAATGGAAATTGCTAGATCAACAATCCAGAATTCAGTCTTCATCATACCAGAATAAAAAAAAGATATCCAGGTAAAGCTGATATAAGCACAAAATTGGATATTTAAGTTTATAAATGTAAATAATCAACAAAAAAACAAGGTTTTATACAGTATTACTCAAATTTAAAATATATCCACAGTTTAACTATAAATTATTCATTATTTTCTTGATAGCTTAATTTTTGTCTAAATTCCTTCATAGCTAAACGAGGGTTAGGATGATTAATAAATTGACAAAGTAACTTAAGATTTAGATTGGGTAAAAGTTGGCTGTTTTTTTGGAGAGAATATTGTTCATTTTCGAGCCAATAAATATCAAGTTTATCATTTTGCCATAACCAAACTTCTTTGATTCCTAAGCGATGATAAACCTCTAGTATGTTAATGTTTCCACTGGTAACAATAACTTCAATTGCAAGATCAGGAAATTCCTTTTCTGTTTCTAAACAATAACATTTATCCGGTTCTTTTCCTGCCTCTCCTTCTCTGACTCGTAAGGTAGTAGAACCCAGTCCCCAAAAGTCAATTTCTGCCACTTCTAAATAAATGTCTAATAATCGACCAATATTTTCTGTGCTAACTTCATGACGACGACTGGGTGACATAATTTCTAAAACTCCTTCTAAGTAAATAGTTCGATAAGTTCGACTATCTCCCAATGAGTCTAAAAATTGTTCGTATTCTTCCCAAGAAATTCCAGTTAGAATTAAACGTTGTTCACTGTTATGATGAGATGTTTTAAAATTAGTGAGTTGAGGTAAGGAAATTAAAGACATAATTAATTAACAAGAACAGTGGATAAGATTATTTCGATTATCATACTTAACGATAGTATTTCCATTCAATATATAAACAGAGTAACACAGCCTTCTAGGCTATAACAAGCAGGACTTGTTTTGAGATTGTAGAAGAAGGCTAAAGATAACTATCATAATATAATGATAAAATATTAAGAGGGTGGTTATAGCGTTTCTCGAACTCATGAGATACACCTTAATTTTATCCCCTGTTCCCTAATACTAAAAACTCCTGTCCATCACAAGACGCGAGAACTGCTATATTACGTCAACTGATATTGATAAATTAAGGACATTACCAAATTATGAATACACAATTAGTAGAATCTATTTTACAAGTTATTGATGCCCTTCCTGAAGAAGATCGTCTATTATTAGAAACCAGGTTAGAACAAAAGAAAAAAAAACAAACATCTTATTCTTCATCGAATTGGGAAAACACCAAAAAGCGAATTATTGAAAGAAGTAAAGCAAGTCAGCAAGCAAGAGGTGGACAACCATTAAATCCTTCTCCTGAAGAAATTATTAGACAGCAAAGAGAAGAAAGAACAGAACAATTAATGGATGCTTGTTTCCCTAATTTTTCAGAAAAAATTAACCATGAGTAGTACAATTATTGGTGTTGACGCTAGTTTTGTCATTCGTTTACTTAATAGTAATTCAGAAGACTCTCCTTTTATTATCATTTGGCAAGAATGGCAAATAGAACAATCTCTAATAATAGCCCCCAGTTTATTTTATTACGAAATAGCTAATGCTTTTTATCGATATGTATTAGCAAAACAAATTGATTTAGAAACAGCAAAAGGCAATATTAGAGAGGCACTAAATTTACCAATTAGAATTTATGGAGACTCATTTTTACACGAAAAAGCTTTAACTTTAGCTAACTTATTGAAACTTCCTGCTGCTTATGATGCGCATTATCTCGCTTTGTCAGAACACCTAAATGGTGATTTTTACACATCAGATAAAAAACTTTATAATTCTGTGAAAAATACATTAACTTGGGTTTATCTCATTGAAGAATAATTGGTAACGTCAAGAAAAAAGCTAAAATATTTAGGTTTGATGACATTTAGGGAATTACACCATTAACCTGTAGATGATTTTTCTTATAAAAGTCTGTCCCCAGTATCTTTGAGGATGTTAAGGAGCAGAAAATTCTTAAGTCATACACGAAATTATACATTTACGCTAACACGAACACTTACATAGGGTTTTTATCATAGATGGGATAGGGAAAATACGTAAGTAAAATCCTCATCCGAGTTAACCTCAATTTAGACAGGGGTTAATGGTTTACATAGAGAAGGAGTAAATTATGAAAAAAGTTCTTTCTACCTTAGTTGGAACTTCTGTATTAGCGTCAGTTGGATTATTCAGTAATATTCAATCTGCCTCTGCTGCTATTGTCGGTGGTGCCGGTACTTGTGAAGTTGGTGGAATAACTGCAGAAGGAGTCGCTTATAAAGATTGTGGGGGGTATTATTCTGGTAATGACAAACCTTCTGATGCTCTGAATCTACTTGATGGCGGTCTTTTCGGAGATTTAGGAACCTGGAGTCAAGTTGCTACAGATGACGATTTCACCGCAAGCGGACAATCTGGTAGTTGGACTCTTAATCCTGCATACATCGGTGGCAATCAATTTGCACTCGCTATCAAAGCAGGTAATTCTTATAGCCTCTATTTCTGGGATAATGTAGGTAGTCCTGTAGATAGTGGAACCTTTAACACCGCAGGAGTAGAATTAGTCGGTAATCCCAACAATCCCAATGTTCCTGATCTTTCTCACTTGACTCTCTATGTTTCCGAAACAACTGCTGTTCCCGAACCACTCACCATATTAGGTGCCGGTGCTGCTATCAGTTTCGGAACCGCTTTCAAGCGTAAGTTAGGTCAAGGCAAAAAGAACGATAAAAAAGCATAAATTCCATATTTCAGAGCAAACCTTTGATCGTTGCAGGTAGAAAGTGCCTGCATTTTTTTGTGTCCATTATCAAATAATTGACGAAAGAGCATAATGTTATCTCAATTTTTTTCTACTTCCAGAACAATTTTACCGACGACGTGGCCCGTTTCACTATAAGTATGGGCTGCAATAATTTCTGATAGTTGATAGGTCGAATCTATAATCGGTTTAACCTTTTCTTGTTCGATCCAATCTTTTAATGCAGCTAAATCTTTAGGCTGAGGTTCGACTAACAATAATTGTGCTTGTTGACGAGAAAAAAAGGCAAACAACCTATCAATTATGAACGGCAAACTCGGTGTTAACCTCACATAACTTCCTTGAGGTTTTAAACTTTTCTGACATTTTCTAAAAGAATAGTTACCAACAACATCGAAAATCATATCGTATTGCTCTTCATTTTGGATAAAGTCTTCTTGAGTATAATCAATGGTATAATCAGCCCCTAATTCTTTAATCAAAGGAATATTTTTGCCACTACAAACCCCTGTAACTTCTGCCTGGTATGCCTTAGCAATTTGTACCGCAAACGTCCCTACGCCACCTGATGCACCGTTAATTAGAACTTTTTGACCTTTTTTAACCTTTCCTTGATTTCGTAAGCCTTGCAACGCCGTAGAAGCAGCTAAAGGAACGGCTGCTGCTTGGGAGTGGTTGAGATTGGTGGGTTTATCACTAATGAACTGAGAGGTTGTGACAATGTATTCTCCGTAAGCTTTACCAGAAGTGGGACTGAAAAAACCATAAACTTGATTCCCTGGCTGAAAATCAGAGACTTCCTCCCCAACTTCTACCACTTCCCCAGAAAAATCACAACCCAAAGATAAAGGGAACTTTTTTCCTGTGACAACCTGTAGCATTCCACGACGAATTTTCCAATCGATAGGATTAACACTACTGGCAAAAACTTTAATTAGTAATTGTTTAGCGGTAGGAGAAGGTTTCGTTACCTCTGTATATTCTAGAACATCAGGAGAACCATATCGATTAAAAATAACACCTTTCATAACAATCCGAAAAAAAAAGATCCTGACTCTGTTAATTGTAGCAGTTTTTTGGGCATTCTAGAATTATAAGGATTCAGCCTCTACCTCCTTTTTCATTTTAGTTAATCCCATGCTAAAAATTAAGTTATTTAACCCGCAACATCCTCTAGAACATCAGGAACTAGAATTAAGTGATCATCGCCTCAAAGATGACGGGTGTTTAATTGGTAATTCTCCCAGTTGTGGGTTAATGCTTCCTAGTGTTAAAGTCCAGGAAGTGCATGGTAAGTTTTTTACCGATAAAGGTAAGTATTACTTTCAAGCTTTAACCGAAAAAGGAATGACTCAATATAATGACGAAGCGGTTAATAAAAAACAGTCCTATCCCTTAGAAACCGATGATATTATTCGTATTGGTGAATTTGTCTTGATTGTGGATGGATTACCGATTAAAAAAAAATCTAAGTTCAGAAAAAATAAAAATAATAAAAATAGCAATTCATCTAATAAAAGAAGTTTGCAAAGTATTAAAGCTTTAACGAGAAGAAACCGCCGTTCTGCTGATAAAAAAACAGAAACTCCAGACAAATCGAATCAAATTACGATTGACCCTAACACAACCTTAAATAACTATCAATCTAAGCCAAGTTCTTCGGCTGCTAGTTCCTCGACTACTGCTGCTATCTCTCCTCCCTTACCCACAACCAAAAAAGAAAGTCAAACTTCTTCAAAATCTGGAAAATTGCCTCTTACCACCTTACAATCTCAGCCTCCAACTGAGATAGGAATCAACTGGTGGAATAAAGGGAAAATCGCCGTTCGCTGTCTCAATATTATCGAAGATACTCAGGATGTTAAAACCTTTCGCTTTATTGGCATATCACCCACCTTATTTAATTATAAACCGGGTCAATTTGTTACCCTAAATGTAAATATTAATGGTAAGATAGTTAAAAGAGCTTATTCGATTTCTTCCTCCCCTTCTCGTCCCCATACCTTAGAAATTACTGTTAAGCGAGTGCCACCTCCGGTTGATGTTCCGGACGCACCCCCTGGATTAGTTTCTAACTGGTTGCATGATCATCTTAAAGTAGGAGATGAAATAACCCTCACTGGACCATCAGGTAAGTTTACCTGTGTGGATAGTCATGCAGCTAAATTGTTATTTATTTCCGCAGGAAGTGGCATAACCCCCATGATGTCTATGTCCCGTTGGGCTTTAGATACAGTAGCTAATCGAGATATTACCTTTGTGCATAGTGCCAGAAGTCCCAGAGATATTATATATCGAAAAGAATTGGAAGCAATGGCAGCGAATCATAGTAATTTTCATCTAGCATTAACCATTACTCGCAAGACAACGGGAGAACCCTGGTGGGGTTTTCAAGGACGTTTAAATGAGGTTTTATTACCAGCTATTTGTCCTGATTTCCCAGGAAGAGTTATCTATGTTTGTGGACCTGATGGCTTTATGAAAGGAGTCAAAAACTTAGTAGAAGGATTAGGTTTTCCTATGGAAAACTATTATCAAGAAAGTTTTGGAAGTTCTAATAAAAAACCCTCATCATCTTCTGGAGAAAAAAATGATAATTCATCTCTTGTCGCACCCCATAATAATATCGCCAACAATGATCATTCTGCTTCATCAAAACCTGTTCCCATTTCTAGTAATAATACGTCTTATCCTGTGGTTTTTGCGAAGTCAGGAAAAGAGGTTCTCTGTGATCAACAAATGTCCTTATTAGAATTAGCTGAAGAAGAAATGATCGAGGTTGAATCTAGTTGTCGGAGTGGAGGATGTGGTAGTTGTAAGGTGAAGAAACTAGAAGGAGACATTCGTTATGAAGGGGAGGCCGATGGTTTAGATGCCAACGACACAGAAGAAGGCTATATTTTAGCTTGTATTGCTTATCCTCAAGGTAAAGTTGTCATTGATGCTTAACGAAGTCAGAAGTCAGAAGTTCCTCACTACGTTCCGGCGCTATCGCACAGAAGTCAGAAGTCATATCAAATCCGATTTAGATACCCCCCAATACTACTCGGATAAGCTGAAAAAGTTGATGAAATGGGGAGTGTGGGGAGTGTGGGGAGTGTGGGGGGGGACATCAGCTTAAAATATGGTTTTCTCTTCCCACCCTTCCCCCTCTTCCCTGTCTTCCCCATCCCTGTCTCAACAGATAATTTTATTAACCGAGCAGTATTGAGATACCCCCTTTTAAAATTGATAGCTTTAAAGCTTGAAAACCCTTCTGCCTTCTGCCCCCTGCCTCCTGCCTCCTGCCTCCTGCCTCTTCTCAACTGTAACGTTTATTTTTATCCAGGTACTGAGAGAAAAAATAGTTTTCAAAACAAAGCCAATAAAGTTTAAACTGAACAAGGTCAGGGTGTGAATCAGTTAGAGGGTTAAGACAGCAGTCTTAACTCCAGTTGATAGTGTTGTTGAACCAATCAACAATCTCAGAATTAAAATTTTCTCTTGCCATAAGGGATAAAAGAACAAAATATACGGAAAAAATGCAATTTTTTCCCTTATGGGAAGCAAAAATCATCCATCATCCATTCTTGAACTTGAAGGAGTAACCGATGAGCCAAAATGCAACGATAAAATCGGTTGATTGCCAGACTGTTACTGATACTTTCTATGATGTCGTCATCGTGGGAGCAGGGGTTGCTGGTGCCATTGTGGCCAAGCAGTTGAGTGAACAGGGAAAAAGCGTTTTAATCCTGGAAGCTGGAACTGGCCAAAGTTTAACCTTACAAGGGTTTCAAAGCCACGTTGAAACTTTTTATGGTGCCGTAGACAAAAACGCCAACGCCCCCTATCCTGTAAATTTCAATGCCCTAAGCCCAACAGATGGCAAGTATGGCTACTTTGAAGAAAAAGGCCCTCTTCCCTTAAGTGGTTCTTATACGAGGACGTTGGGAGGAACCACCATGCACTGGGAAGGGAAAACCCTAAGAATGTTACCCGAAGATTTCCAGTTAAAGACAAACTACAACCAAGGGTGCGACTGGCCGATCAGCGATCAACACCTTTGGCCATATTATCGCCAAGCAGAATATGAGATGGGCGTATCTGGGGATGCAGCCGAACAACGGGAACTAGGTATCCGTTTTGAGCATGATGATTATGTCTTCCCCATGACAAAACTTGCTCCCTCTTACTTGGATGAGCAAGTGCGTGATGGAATTAAGGGTCTAGAAGTTCCCTTTGCTGGAGCTAATGTTCCCATCAGCCTCAGCACCTTTCCCCAGGCTCGCAATAGTGTTCCTAACCCCGACTACCAAAATTATAACAATGGGTATACCTTCGTTCCCGATGGAGTCGCCAGTAAAAACCCCGTAGAATATGGGGAACGCTGTCAAGGAAATGCCAACTGTGTCTCTATTTGTCCCGTTCAAGCCAAGTATGATGCTCGAAAAACCCTCAATACCATTGCTTTTCCTGAGCGAGTGCATCTACTAGCGCAAGCGGTGGCTTCTCAGGTAGAAATTGATTCCGAAACCGGTCAGGTAAGTGCCATTCACTACAAACACTATTACGATAAAGGCTCTCCTGAACACACCGTTGGCACCGCCAGAGGTCGTTTATTTGTCTTAGCGGCCGGTGCGGTGGAAAATGCCAAGTTGATGCTCATGTCTAACTTGCCTAGCAGCAGTGGACTGATGGGTTGTAATCTGATGGATCATCCCTTCCTACTGGCTTGGGGATTATTGCCTAAAGTAGCCGGTACCATGCGTGGTCCTTTGGTAACGTCAGGGATCGCTAACTTTCGTCGAGGAGACTTTCGCTCCCAACAATGTGCGTTTGGAGTCGATATCCACAACGATGGTTGGGGATGGTCAGGAACAGGAGCCAGCGATATTGTACGAGAAGCAGTGGAGAAGCAGCACAAATATGGAGCAGAACTCCGCCAGGAATTGATCGACAAAATTTCACGACAACTCCTGTTGGCCTTTATGTGCGAATTACCGGCAGATTCGGGTAACCGAGTGACCATCGATCCTGAGTATAAAGATCAACTGGGAATTTATCGTCCTGTTATTCATTTTAACCTTCCTGACTACTGTAAAAAGACCTTAGCTGACTGTCGGGAAATTTCTAAGCAAATCTTTGCTCAGTTAGGAGCAGAAGATCATACCGAATACACAGATGAAGATCCTGCCTATTACGAATACGAAGGGCAAGGTTATTGGTTCCGAGGGGGTAACCACTTTTCAGGCACTCATATCATGGGAAACTCGCCCAATGACTCTGTGGTTAATGCTGACCAGCGTTCTTGGGATCATGAGAATCTATACTTACTGGGTGCGGGAAGTATGCCTTCCATTGGGACTTCTAATACAACCCTGAGTATTGCTGCTCTTGCTTTTAAAGCTTCTGAGAAAATGCTAGAAAACTTAGCCAAAACCCCAGTCTCCCTTTCTTAATTGCAAAACTGTTAATACTATTGTCAGCAGAGGTATTATGACTGATCGTTTAAAGCTCATTGAAACGGTGGAAGACCTGCGTTACTACCTGATTCAAGGTATGAAGATAGAACACGCTACTTTTCCCCCTTATCTGACTGCCCTTTACTCTCTTAAACCCGGTAGTAATCTCGAAGCATTCCACATTATTCGGGCGATCGCCGTTGAAGAAATGCTCCATCTCACCCTAGCGGCCAATGTGTTTAATGCGGTAGGAGGGGACATGAACGGGGTCTTAACTGCCGATGATTTCGTCCCCACTTATCCCACTCCTTTACCCACCGGAGCAGTGGATTTTACAGTGAGCGTGGGTAAGTTTTCTCCAGAGATGGTGCAAACCTTTCTCAATATCGAACGCTCGAAAGAGGTAGAGGAAGACGCACCCTTAGTTAAACCTCGTCATGGTGTCCTCTCATGGTTACCAGTTCGTAATGGCGATCCCCACGACTGGTACTACAGCATTGGACTCTTTTATACCGAGGTGATCCGAGGGATGCAGGAACTGGATCGAGAGTATAAAAAAAGAGGAGAAAACCTCTTCAGTGGCGATCCCAGCAAACAAATTACCCCTGAATATTACTACGATGGAGCAGGAGACATTGTTCCCGTCACCGATATTCGTTCTGCGGTTCGTGCTTTGAGAATCATTCAAGAGCAAGGGGAAGGTTCAAGACACGGAACTATCTACGATGCAGAACGGGAACTGTGTCATTACTATCGTTTTCAACAATTGGAATTAGGGCGATACTATGTAATCGATAAAGATGATCCCCTCAATTCTGATCAACCCGATTATCCCAGTGGGGAAAGCTTTACTATAGACTGGGATGCGGTGTATCCTGTCTTAGAAAATGCCCAACTCACCGATTATCCTGAGGGGTCAGAAGTCCGTGCAGCGGCCGAAAAATTTCAAAAGGCTTACAGTAATTTTCTCAAACAGATTGAAATTGCTTTTAATGGTCGTCCCGATCTCTTATTACCGGCCATTGGAGGAATGTTCAAACTCAGAGACTTGGCTGAACGTCTGATTCGCAATCCTATTCCTGGACAGGATGGGGTTCATGCTGCGCCTATTTACAGTGTTCCTCAGCCAGCACCTGTCAACCGTTAAGTGTCTTCTGTTTATTCAAGTCTTGAAAAATTTGTGGAGGTAAATCACGAGTGACTATTGATCAACCAGAATTTATGGACTATTTCCTAGATTTTTCTGTGGTTGCGACTGGGTTTTCTCGGTTTGATCTGCTAGGAACTGGCCAAGCTTCTCTTTATTTTGATACCGTTCGAGGGGTAATTGGGGGAGAGATGTTTGCAGACTTCCTACAAACCTTTAACAACCAGGGGATCGATTGGGTGTTAGGATCGGGAAAATTTAGTCCCATTGCTCGCAACATCATCAAACTTTGGTATATCGCCACCTGGGAAGAACTTCCTTCATTGTGGAAGATTGGATTTGGTTACAAAATTAATGATAGTACCTTTATTGCCAGTCCCTATGCTTATCCTGAAGGTTTAGTCTGGCAAACCGTCGGTGTCAATCCCCCCGCAGCGAAAGCGCCTGGGTATGAGACTTGGAAGTACCCTCCGATCATTCCCAAACCATTACCTGCTTCAAGCAACTAATTCTTATTAGAGGTCTAAAATGACGATTAAACCTTGGTTTCGTAAACTGTCTGCTTTTGTTCTTACTCTGCTTCTGAGCTTAACCCTGTTTAGCTTGCCTGCCCATGCGTTCCTGAACTTAGATTACGTTCATTTACTGGACACCAATGAATGTAATGGCTGCGATCTCAGAGGTGTGGATTTATCCAATAAAGATTTATACGGTAGCGCACTGATTGGGGCTGATCTATCCGGAGCCGATTTATCCGGTGCTTTACTGATTGAGGCTAAACTCAAGGAAGCTAAGCTCGTCGGGGCTAATCTTTCTAATGCCGAGTTATCGGCTGTTAACCTATCCTATGCGGATTTGACGGGTGCGGATCTTTCTGACGCGGTACTATATAATGCTTTGATGGATCACGCTACCTTATCAGCAGCAACCTTAATCGGAGCGGATGTTGAAGCAGCCATTCTTTCTGACGCTAATTTGTCTGAAGCTATCGCTCAGGGGGCTAATTTCAACCAAGCAATTTTGTCTCGCTCTAATTTATCCAGGGCTGATTTTACCTCTGCACCGATGAGAGATGCAAGATTTTCAGACGCTACCTTTACTGAGGCTAATTTTGTAGACGCAGATTTATTCCGCGCGAGAATGCCTAACGATACCATTTACAACGGAGATGTTACTCAGTTTGGGGCTTTTCAGTAATCCCTTAACTATTTTTCCATAGTAGAATCGAGGATCTCCTGTTGTGTCAACGGGAGATCCTCAAGTGATTTAGATAATATATAGATTCCCCCATCTCCCCCTCTACCAATGCGTAAGGTTTCATCTAGATAAGTAATATCAAAAATTGGTACTCTTCCTTTAGGATTGCGGGCTGGTACAATTTTAAGTCAATATTTAATCGTTTGTCAGGTATTGGGGAATCATTTTCTTTGGCAACTTCAAAGTCCAATTTGTTGTATTAATTCTTGAACAATTGCTAAATTAACCGTATCACGAATGATAATAAAGATTCCCAAACTGAGTAATAAAACTAACCCGGTTTGCATGATTCCTTCTTGAATTTTTAGGGGTAAAGGTTTACCTAATAATCCTTCAATTAATAAAAAGACTAATTGTCCTCCGTCTAAAGCCGGTAAAGGAAGGGTGTTAATAATGGCCAAATTGATGCTAATTAAAGCTCCAAATTGGAACAAATTACCCAGATTATTTTGAGCAATACTTGCCCCATACTCGACGATTTTAATTGGACCGGCAACTTGCTGGGCATTTTCTTGAAAATTACTAATTAATTGCCAAAATCCTTGCAGGGTTAACAGGGTCACATTTTCATAAGCTTGCGCACTGTAGGTGAAAGCTTCCAAGAAATTTTGAGCGCGGTTGAGTTGCACATTGGGTAATAATCCAACCCCGATTTTTCCCTCTCCTTCTTCATTACTTTGGGGAATCACGGTTAAATTTAACCTCTGCTCTTCCCTTTTAACTTCCAACTTTAGAGCTTGATCAGCAGAATTTTTAACCTTGTCAATAAAGACGGTTGTTGCCTCAGGAAATTCTCCTAAAGATTGATTATCCACTGAAAGAATCACATCCCCTGATTCGATTCCTGCTACCATTGCTGCGGAATTTTCATCCACTTGGGGAATCATTAAACCAGGTTGTAACGCTTGAACCCCAATGGTGGCTGTTTGTCCTACCAAAAGGAAATAAGCAAAAATAAGATTGGCGATGACTCCAGCACTAATAACAATAGCACGGTCAAAAATAGGACGATTACGCAGTAAGTTCGGGTCATCAGGAGCAATATGACTCTCAGGATCATCATCAGGAAATCCCACAAATCCCCCTAAAGGAATGGCGCAGAGGGTATATTCCGTTTCTTTACCCTTATATCGGGCTAAAACAGGGCCAAAACCGATGGAAAACCGTGTCACATGGATTCCTTGTAACCTAGCTGCTGAAAAGTGACCTAACTCATGAACAACGATTAATATAACTAAAACTGCGATCGCCGCCAGAACTGACATAATAAACTAATGGATTATTAAAGATTTAACAATTGTTTAGAAAAAAAAGCAGTGAAAATTGTCGGGAATCTCCACTGCTATGAGCTTTAGACGAATTTAAGGGACAATAGGCTAATAAAACTCTTCATTTCCCCTAATCATCGTAAACTCTACATTCAACTGCGTCGGGATTATCATCACAATACTTTTCAAAACTGGTTTTAGGGGTTTGTTTTTCCCGTTGATGAGAAGCTTCTGCTTGAAGTTCTTCGACTGCATCCCAAGCAGCAGCACAGTCTCCAGAGGAAGCACCTTCAGTGCTACAAACGTTCCTTGCGTTTTCCGTTTCTTGTTGGATTTGTTCGTTAAGGTTGGTCATAATTGCTAATTTGTTAAACACTCCTATTGATTATAAGTCATAGAGTTGAGACTATCCCCTAAAGGATTATACAACAATTTTTATGGGAACGCTGTGCAGTTGATTGGCTCGTCCCAATTTACCTGTCTTGTTACGTTGTTAGCTAACTTTAACTTCTAAAGACTTGAGATATTCTGTATTAACCCTAGATTCACGGGTTAGGGCAATTTTTCCAGTGCGTGCCACTTCCCGAATACCAAATTTATTTAACATTTGGATAATGGCCACCATTTTCCCAGGGTCTCCTACCACTTCTACAGTAACAGTGTCATCGGAAATATCTACAATTCTAGCACGGAAAACTTGAGCCACTTCTAACACTTCAGCGCGGTTAGTAGCACTGACACTGACTTTAACTAACATTAATTCCCGTTCTACACAAGGGGTTTGGGTAATATCGTTGACCTTGAGAACGTTAATCAACTTGTAGAGTTGTTTGGTTAACTGTTCAATCGTATTATTATCTCCAGGTACGACCATCGTAATGCGGGAAATTCCAGGTTGTTCGGCCGGACCGACGGCTAAACTCTCAATATTAAACCCACGACGGGCAAATAAACCAGCAATACGGGTTAAAACGCCGGCCTCGTCTTCAACTAGAACAGAAAGGGTATGTTTCATGGTTTTTAAGGAGGAAGTCTCTAAGATCATTTCGGGGTTGGCCACAGATAATGGATTCTTGAAGGAGCTATTTACCCTGTCTTAATCTTAGAGTAACCCGCTCCCATTGTGGATCTGAAAATTTTATAGAAAATTTCTAGATTATCAGCAGTGTTATTGTGACATCCTCCCCAACTAAATCACAGATTATAGTTGGGGCTTCCCGACTCACGACGGGATATTTCTG
>JAAUYD010304594.1_pt1 | contig 14499 bp, 11 predicted proteins | sample 7278101 | NCBI WGS metagenome assembly JAAUYD01 (sample SAMN14350128, study PRJNA611818) | marine sediment metagenome | isolation source: surface marine sediment (0.6m) | place: French Polynesia: Moorea | collected 2018-08
AATACAGATGAACCTCACCCCCTTCCCCTCTGTTGCAAGTTCGGAGAGGGGTGTCCGCAGGACGGGGTGAGGTTCCCTCGTGTATTGGACTCAACTGAAAAGCGCTATATTTACTAAAATTTCTCATAGTTTTTAAGTTTGAGCAAGTTATACCAAATCAAAAAATGTTCGCAACATATCCAATTGTAGGGGCACGGTTTTCGCGTCTCTAGCAACCATATGTCGCATTCTTTTTTCAAATTGGTATTATGTGGAAAATTTAACTAATAACTAATAAATAATAAATATAGGATTACTATTTGATTTTTGAACAAAACTCAGTACACTTTCTATTCCCTGTTAAGAGTTCCCCGTTCCCTACCATCACGAGTAATTTTACAAATCAAACCGGATTCCTATAATAACTAATAACTAATAACTAATAACTAATAACTAATAACTAATAACTAATAACTAATAACTAATAACTATTTTAGTTCTCCAACAGATTTTTTCCTTCACTCCCCATTACCGATTACCCATTACCCATTACCCATTACCGCCACCTTAAAACCTGGTTGACTGACAAATCTTTTTGGGTAGGTTGGGTTGAACAATGTGAAACCCAACAACAGCCTTGATTGATGTTGGGTTACGCTAACGCTAACCCAACCTACTAAATTGCAAGGGTTTTAGGAGTTTTGTCAGTCAATCAGCCTTAAAACACTAATACAATAATTCTTCTACCTGGTGTTGGTTCCATAAATCTCTAAACAACCCCGGTTGTTGCAAAAGTTCTGTTTGCGTACCTACTTGTACGATTTTACCCTTGTCCATGACAAAAATTTGGTCAGCAGTAGCCGCAGCGGAAAGCTGATGGGTGATAAAAATGACTGTCTTCTTTTTCCTACCCCCAGAAAGATTTCTCAAGATTGCTGTCGCGGTTTGATTATCAACGCTAGAGAGGGCATCATCCAAAATTAACACCGGGCTATCAATCAACATTGCCCTAGCAAGGGCTGTACGCTGCCTTTGTCCCCCTGAAAGGGTAATTCCTCGTTCACCCACAATTGTGTCGTACTGCTGGGGAAAATTAACTATCTCAGAGTGGATTTGTGCTAGGGTTGCAGCTGCTTCTACTTGTTCTTGTTCGCTGGTGGGTTCTCCATAACGGATATTATTTCTGATGGTGGTACTAAATAAAAATCTATCTTGGGGAACATAGGCGATCGCATCCCGTAAATCCCCTAAGTGAATTTTGGTAATGTCTACCCCATCCAAAAATAACTGTCCTTCGTCAATATCCAATAACCGAGGTAAGGCATTAGCTAAGGTAGATTTACCAGCACCAATAGAACCCACAATTGCCACCATTTCTCCAGGAGCAATTCTAAAGTTAAGATTTTGTAGAGCGGGGGTGCTACTACCAGGGTAAGTGTAAGTCAGATTCTTGGCAATTAGTTGCCCTGTGACTTCCTCTTGGGGTAGATGGATAGCATCAGGAGAGTCTTGAATTTTGGGTGTGGTAGAAAGAATTGCTTCCACGCGATCAATACTGACTTCACCCCTTTGATAAGCAGTAATGGTAAATCCTAACAAAGCTGTAGGAAATACCAGCCGTTCCACATAAAGCAATAGTGCCACAAAGTCCCCAACTGCAAGGCTTCCAGAGACAATTCTTGTGCCCCCCAAAAAGATTAACAGCAGAGAACTCACGTTAGCCAATCCACCAATCAGGGGAAACAGGATATTGCGGCTTTTTGCCAATTCCAAGTTAGCCTGCAATAACTGCTGATTTTTCCTGCCAAAGGCACGACGTTCGTTTTCTTCTTGGGCGTAGATTTTAATTAGGGAAATACCGCTGATATCTTCCTGAATTAATTGGCTAATATCAGAAATTTTCTCCTGTACCACTGATTGTTCGTTACGCAGGCGATCGCTAAATAGATGCACCAAAAAAAACATCACCGGATATACTGCCAGTGCTGCTAATGTCAGATCCACATTAATGGAAAGCATAACTGGCAATGTGAGAGTATAGGCAAACACGGTGTTTGCCAAACTCAATACTGCAAAACCCAATAAGCGGCGGATATTATCGACATCGCTAGTGGCGCGACTAATCAAATCCCCAGTGGTATTGCTGGCGAAATAAGACGGTTCTAGCTTGAGTAAGTGTTCAAAAATCCGTTGTTTTAATTCAAATTCTACCTGACGTCCCACACCAAATATCCATAGACGAGAAGCCATACGGATTAACCACATGGCGGAAGTCAACAATACTATCAGCACAACATAATGCCAAACTTCCGAGAACGTGAAACTTTCCGAAAGCTTGTCAATTGCTGAGCGAATCAGGAGGGGAATATACACCCCCAATCCATTTACACTCAACAAAGCAATTATGCCTAGTGTTGCCTCCCGCCAATGGGGACGCAGGTAAGCACCCAGTTTAGCAAGCCGTCTTCTTGTCGCCATTACAACATTTTCAGGGTTTTTTGATGATATAATAAACTACAAACGGGTTTTGTAGTTACTTGGGGCAAAAATTGAATTTGAAGCAGATCAGCCACTAGGGAGTAGCTATCTGACTTCTTTGTTGTAAATTAATTTTCCTATCTTCTTGGGCGCAAGAAAATATAAATCTGGTTGAGATAACTTTCCCATACTCGGGTTGTTAATGAAAGAGTTTGGGCACTAGGAACAAAGTCTTCCAGACGCAAACCTCGTCTAGCAATGGCTTCTGGAGTTTGCATTAGATATGGCGTGACTGTGACATCAGATATTCCTGTAGTATAGAGGATAGTATCGCCAGCTGCATCCGAGGGATTAAAAGCTAGAAGGGTTGGAGACGGTGAAGAACTCAGTTGGATATTTTCCAGAGTTTCTTGAGTAGCTATCGCATCATTACCCACCATGGCAATGGGAGACCTAATTAAAAAGTAAGCTACAGCTGGTGTACTAGACAACAGCAAAATTGTCAGAGCTGCCGTGAGAAAAGAACCTCCCGGTTTTCCAATCGCCCCATCTTTCATACTTTGTGCTGCCATAACTAACAGCAAAATTGATGCCCCTAAGGGTTTCAAGGGAAAAGAAATCACATTCCACAAGGACTGCACCGCTGGCTCGTTGGGTATAAAAAAAGCCAACGTCAAGATCGCAAGCAAAAAGATGACGATAAATCGCACCACATAATTGCTCTGTGGATAAATTTTTTGGAACACAGTCACAGCGATTGTGCCAATGAGCAGCCACAATAGAACCCGGCTTAACAGTACAAACATAGATTCACACTCAAATCTTCATATTACGGTTAGCCTACAGGTTTTGGGCAGTTGGTTGATTTGACGGTCAAATTGTAATCAAAGCTGTTACCTGACTTCAAATACCTCACACCCTACACATAAAGACTACCGTCGTAGTGATTTTAGAGCAATTTCTTTCAACTGCGTCTACATTTTGCAATTTTCCAGATCGGTAATCTCCCTAGAGTAAATTAGGTTAATTGAATAGTTGTCAAATCGGAAGGTAAAACTATGTCTCCTGGAAAGTCCACCATTTTGGTGACTGGAGGTGCTGGATATATCGGCTCCCATACAGTGCTTGCTCTCAAACGAGCAGGCTATGATGTTGTTATACTCGATAATCTCGTGTACGGACATCGCGACTTGGTGGAAAAGGTTTTACAGGCAGAAATAGTGGTAGGAGACATTAGCGATCGCCCCCTTTTGGATCGTTTGTTTCAAACCAAAGATATTGCTGCTGTAATGCACTTTTCTGCCTATGCCTATGTAGGAGAATCGGTAATTGAACCCGCCAAATATTACCGTAATAATGTTTTGGGTACATTATGCCTTTTAGAAGCCATGCAGGCAGCTGGTGTGAAGAAATTTGTATTTTCTTCTACTTGTGCTACTTATGGTGTACCAGATGTGATGCCAATTATGGAAGATCATCCCCAAGATCCTATTAATCCTTATGGTGCTAGCAAATTAATGGTAGAGCGAATTCTGGCTGACTTTGATGTGGCATACGGTTTAAAATCAGTCTGCTTTCGCTATTTTAACGCTGCTGGAGCTGACCCTGATGGCTTGTTAGGGGAAGATCATAGCCCCGAAACCCATTTGATTCCTTTGGTACTGCTAACAGCTTTAGGTAAGCGGGAATCTATCTCAATTTTTGGTACTAATTATCCCACCCCTGATGGCACTTGCATTCGGGATTATATTCATGTTACAGATTTAGCAGATGCCCACATTTTAGGTTTAGAATATCTCTTTAGTGCTGGCAACAGTGAAGTATTTAATTTAGGCAATGGTAGCGGCTTTTCTGTAAGAGAAGTGATTGAAGCCGCTAAACTGGTTACAGGTAAAAACATTAAGGTAGTAAAATGCGATCGCCGTCCCGGAGATCCACCTATTCTGATTGGTAGTGCCCAAAAAGCCAGAAAAATCTTGGACTGGAAACCCCAGTATCCACACATCAAAGATATTGTTGCTCATGCATGGCAGTGGCATCAAAAACGACACAAATAAAAGTACTTGTAGGGTGCGTTATCCTAAAAGCTAACGCACCAAAAATATTACCGGATGGTGCCGTAATTTCGCTGGTAACACACCCTACCTGTTCTTCAATATACAGTAATATTGTACTATTTTTTCAACTACAAACTTCTGGGCGCAAGCTTTGCACCCCTACAAACTTCTGGAGGCAAGCTTTGCACCCCTACAAACTTCTGGAGGCAAGCTTTGCGCCCCTACACACATCTTGCACCTACGCGAAAAACCGGGTTTATTGCAAATAGATTAGTCTCAAAACCCTGATTTTTCGTTTATAAACCCGGTTTTTTTTGGTCTTGTTGACAATGGTGCAAGATATGAGCCTACAAACTTCTGGAGGCAAGCTTTGTACTCCTACAAATTCCTGGGTGCAAGCTTTGCGTCCCTACAAATTCCTGGGTGCAAGCTTTGCGTCCCTACAAATTCCTGGGTGCAAGCTTTGCGTCCCTACAAATTCCTGGGTGCAAGCTTTGCGTCCCTACAAACTTCTGGGCGCAAGCTTTGCGCCCCTACAAGCTTCTCTTCAGCTTTTGCACCACAAAACCCAACAAACCTATACCTACAACTGCGAAGAATGCAATTAGCCAAAGTGATACTCCCTTAGCTTCTCCATTCCCAGTATTTTCATTGACATTTTGTTTGCTTTGTGATATATTTCTATTCCCAACTGCTACAGTCACATCAAACTTTAACTCAAAGGGTTGAAAACTTTTCCCTGTAACAGGTTTACCCTTGAGTTGTAGTTGGTAATTTCCTGGTCTGGGAAAGTTGATTTTAGTTCCAGGTATGCCTTGGTAGCGTTCAGCTGTAACTGGTTCTAAAGCTGGTTCTAATAATGCTGGTTCTCCTGGTGCATGGGGTTCGGCATAAATATCTAATTGGCAATCACATTCTGCCAGGGGTATAACTTTACCACCTTTGCGGGTGAGGGCAAACCAAACTTGAGTCGGTTCTCCAGCCCGAGGAGTGTCATTGGGTTCAATATGGAGGGTAGCACCAACGTCTGCTGATATTTTGACTTTGTGGGCAAAAACTATTGTTTGATGATTAACACTAAAAAATAATATTGTTTGTAATATTACGTAGACTAATGCTAAATGTCTACCGCGATTTTGTGGGGGGAACATAAAATTTTTCTATGGATAAGATTGACCAAAAATAGCGATTTCTCACCAACAACACCATAAGGGTGACAAATGCTAATAATACTGCCGCTAATTGATTCCCCCAACTTAATTGTAAAGAACCCAGGTAATGAGAGCCAATCATTACTGCATGAATAGCTGTTAATATCAAAGCTGCTATGCTCAATAAATGAATTTGTCGCCAGCGTTTACCTAAAGATTTTTGCAAAAAGTCAAAACTGGTGAAAGCAGCAGGTGCCATTAATATAAGTGCTAAGCCACCAGCAGCCATTCCCCATTGAAACTCTAGGGGTAAGAAAAAGAAAGCATTTGGCTGCCATTGTAAAGAGTGTTCCATCATGTGGGCTGTGTGGGCAACAGAAAGGATAAAAGCCCCTACTCCCCAAGCACGACGGTAACGCAGTGGTGATGCCCATAAGCGGCTTACAGGACGAGCAATTAGCGCTATGATTAAAAATATGAGTGCACCATGTCCAGTGTAGTCTACCATGGTGTCCCCAGTGCGCAGCAGGGTGAGAACTCCAATGGTGAGAGTTACCCAACCACCTAAACGAAACAACTGACTGCGTCTATCTTGACTGATCAAAGATGTGGAAACCCCCACACCCAGCATAGTAGGTAGGGTTCCCAAGCCAAAAGCCAGCATAGTGACAGCACCCATCCACATATCCCCAGTTGCAGCAGCTTTAATTTGGGCAGCATATAAAAAACCGCAGGGCATTAAACCCCAAGTCATACCTAAAATTGCTGGTGTCCACCATTTATTCGCTTGGGAAAGCTTCATCATTCCCCTACTCAGACGGTTATGCAAACTGCCCTGTAAAATGGGGTGTAAAATTGGGATTTGTGGTAACCAATCTGGTTTAATTTGTCTGAGAGCGAACCAAATCAGTAATATTCCTGTGATAATTGACATCCATTGGCGTAATCCACTACCAACGCCTGCCAGTTGTCCCCCAGCAAGCAACACCGAACCAATTGCCCCAATGCCTCCACCAACTAGGGCATAGCTTAACATTCGCCCCAAATTTAACAAGGTATGAAATTTTAATTGCTGTCGCCAATCAGGGTTTTCTGTTTGATGAGATAGGGAAAAAGCCACAGTCAAAGGACCGCACATCCCAAAACAATGTCCAAAACTCCCCAGAAACCCCAGTGTCACCAGCAGCCATAAATCTAGCATTTTCAGAGAACAGCAAAAAGTAAATTATTTGTTACGGGCAGAGCGTCAGTAGGGGCACGGCGTCAGCAATGTTACTCTATAAACACCAGAGTTATGGATGCCGTGCCCTTACAATACACACCATAGTTATGGGTGACGTGCCCCTACAATACACACCAGAGATTGTGGATGCCTTGCCCCTACAATACACACCAGAGTTATGGGTGACGTGCCCGCTACTTGACGTTGGTTGAGGTTATCTAGTAATATTTACTTATTATAAGTTTGACTATGAGTTGCTTTGGGTACTTCAATGATTTCCGTATCCTCAATTAACTTTCCATTAACAGCTAAAGCTGCATGATTGTTAGCATTGAGACTCACAGTAACGCGATTTTTACCAAGGGGCAGACTTTCGAGATAGTACCATGAATCATATATACGGGTAATTTTTTTTCCATTTACATAAATATGACCATGACCTTCCCCTGGTTTTGCCCCTTTGTTAACATTTTCCGGTGCAAATCGAAAGTTGGATACTTTCGCTTCCAAGTTCCATCCTTTCTTTGCATCTGGATGTACTACTAAGTCAACACTAGGTACGGGTTGACCTTGGGGAATTTCCATCATTTCATGAGTATGACCTGTATGATTATGGTTATTAGTATCACCTCTAGTCACATTCATACTAGTAACCAGTAAACTCAAACATGCTAATCCACTGGTTACTACAAATAATCTTGGGAACATAGGTAATGCTGGGCAAGTCTAACGAGAAATATTAACAGTAAGTCAACTTATTCTCTTTGTCAAAAGACAAGCTGTCAAACAATTTTGGATTTGAGATTTTGGATTGACTTTTGACTTTTGACTCTACGTAACTTGGTTCTCCTTGGGGAGGAAGAATTCTCTAACAGTAAGCTAAACCACATTTAATCTGCATAATCGCTCATTGCTGTATTTCTTGTGGGATGGGCATCCCTTGCCCGCACAAAGTCAGCAGCTTACCTCAACAACAACAACAACTTGAAAATTGCTATAACTCGTAAAAGTACGGATAGATTCAGATAATTTTGATGAAAAAAGCGATTTGGCTGGTGCTGTTGGTGGTGGTAGCAGTTGCGGTGGTTGGTATTAACGGTTTTTGGCAACAGCCAGAAGCACAACCGATAATTGAAACTAGGAAAGTGGAAATACCACAACCACAGCCAAGTCCCCAATTACCTGTCATAACTGCCCCCCAAGTCTCTGCTGACAGGCTTTTTACCCATATTCAAAAATTAAACTTTCAGCGTTACACAGATGCACAGCGATCGCGCACTCGCAGGTATATTACCAGGGAATTGAAAAAATTTGGCTGGAAACCCCAACTGCAAAAGTTCTCCCAAGGAGTAAACATTTTTGCCTCACGTCAGGGAACAGAAAAAGACGCTGGTGCGATTCTCCTTGGTGCCCATTATGATACCGTTGCTAACTCCCCTGGTGCTGATGACAATGCCAGTGGTATTGCTGTGGTTTTGGAAATTGCCCGACTTCTGGGTTCTCGTCCCACCCCACGAACTTTACAGTTAGCTTTTTTTGACAAGGAAGAAGCAGGACTTTTGGGTAGTAGGGCTTTTACCGCTAAGACAGAACAGTTACAAAACCTAGACGGTGTGGTGGTTCTGGATATGCTTGGTTATGCGTGTTATACATCTGGATGTCAGCAATATCCTGAGGGTTTACCGATTACCCCACCCAGCGATAAGGGAGACTTTTTAGCGGTAATCGGGGATACAGAACATTTAGCGCTATTGTCTGTGTTTCAAAATTCCCACGACATTGCAGCTACACCAGATGGTAAACCTGAGTGTATCAGCAATCCAAATAATCTTTCCCTTGCCTCGGATGCTTCTGCAACTAAATGCATCTCCAAAGCAAAAACCAATAATCTACCACCTGTATTCACATTACCAGTGCCTTTCAAGGGGTTATTGATACCTGATACCATGCGCAGCGACCATGCGCCATTTTGGCTGCAAGGAATAGGTGCGGTGTTGGTAACTGATACGGCAAATCTCCGCAGTCAGCACTATCACCAACCAAGCGATACTCCTATCAATATTAAACGTTCATTTTTTACTGGAGCAGCACAAGTTGTGGTTAACGCTATTACTGAGTTCTTGGAAAATGGTGTTAACCCAAGGTAAGCAAATCAACATGTATAAACCGGGTTGATTAGCAATATTTACCCGTTAAAATTCCAATTTTTGCTCTATAAACATGAATAAACTGGGTTTATTGGCAATATTTACCCGTTAAAACTTTATAAACATGGAGAAACCGAGTTCATTGTCAATATAGCCTTTTTCAGTTGAGTGTAGACGCGTTAGCCTAGCTTTCTCGTAGAGTAGCGGCTTTGAGTAGAGTGGTACACAATCAAACCTCACCACGCCACTTGCTACAACTTTGGGAAAGTTCGCAACGCAGTGGCTCCCCTTCCCCTCTCCTTACCATAGACGCGCAGCGGCTTCCCGCAGGGTAGGAGAGGAGTGGCTTTGGTTCCGGGGTGAGGTTCAGACTGTATTAGACATCTGGTGAAAAAGAATGTAGAGACGTAAAATTTTACGTCTGGAACAAGGGTTGTAGCTTACGCATATTTAATTTCCGGAGATGTCTATTGCACCTAAGAGGGTGTTTATAAAACAAATATAAAACTCTCATGAGGGTCGAGAAACCGGGTTTCTTTTGGTTTATATACTCTGATTATCGGTTACCGACTCATAGAAACCCGGTTTCTTTTGTGAAAACCCTATATTACCACGTCAAATTTATAGGGGTTTTCATGCTTATAAAATACACTCTTGTGGGATAGAGAGCAGCGCGTTGCTTTTCCAAAGTTGTAGCGACTGCGGGGCATCCCTGCCCGTGGGATGGGCATCCCTTTTCGTCCTAATTTCACTGATTCGGTTTGTATTGACACACACCCTGCACCGTAGACAGGTCGTGGCTTGGAGTAATTGTAGACAAATTTTCGCCAATTAGCTGACAAAAAAGGTTATTGTCTTTTTTAGAGAACTAATACATAATGAAGTTAATCGGAATTAGAGCCATGGAGTTAATCAAATGAAATCCGAAGTGTTAGCCATGATTACAGTTCATCAGTTGCAATGCCGTGATATGACTTTGATTAGCTATGTGGAAAATATAAATTTTTTCTTTTTTCCGTAATTACTACTGTAGGCAGTGAATGTTAATTATAGAAAACAAGCACCAACATATGGAGTAATTACTGAAGCCGATTGAAATTTGTAAGTGTCAAAATATTGGGAATGATATAGATACAGCTGACCTAAAAGCTGTAATTTACAATCCATCGACCAGATATCTACGACCAACAACATTGAGCTAATTTCGATTCCCTGAATTCACCATATCAGGGACTTTAGTAAAAAAAATACCAACAATTTAGTTGGCATTATTTCAAGTTCAAATTCAGGACTTCAATCCTTTTTGTTTCTAATATTATTTTCTGGAGTTTCTTATGACATCTAATGGTTTAAACACCCAAGTATTCGATGCAATTGTTATTGGTGGAGGTCCTGCTGGATCTAGTGCTGCATATAAATTAGCAGCAGAAGGTCGTTCAGTTCTTTTATTAGAAAAATCAAAGTTTCCCCGATTTCATATCGGTGAGTCTATGGTACCTTACCTCTTCAAGTTGCTGGAGATGATGGGTGTTTCTGAGAAGGTTAAGCAAGGTGCATTTGTACAAAAAAATGGGGTTGAATTCCTAACTGGACAAACTAACGATTTGAGACGGCAAAACTTTGGCAACTTAAAAGAAGGACAAACCCCATATTCATATAATTTCAATCGTGCCCGTTTTGACAAAATTCTCTTAGATCATGCTCGGGATACAGGGGCTAAAGTCTTACAGGAAGCTGATGTCAAGAAGCTGATATTTGAAAATGACAGACTCGTCGGTGTGGAATATCAATATCAAGGTCAAAGATACGAAGCTAGAGCTTCCTATGTAGTTGATGCTAGTGGTCGAGCTGGCTTAGTTGCTAAGCATTTCAACCTCAGAAAAATGAATACTCGCTTGGAAAATGTTGCTATATTCCAGCACTATGAAAATGTGGTTCCAGAAAACAATCCAGGTGTTCAGGGTGACGTTCTCTTTAGCTGTCATGAAGATGGTTGGTTGTGGGGTATTCCCGTTGAAACTGACGTGATGAGCATCGGTACTGTAATGCCATTACGTCTACTCAAACAGAGCAATCCTGAAGAAATGTTTGCCAAACATTTGGATCGTTCTCCTCGGATTAAGCGTGCTATTAAAGGTGCAACTCCTGCGTTTGATAAACCAAAAGTTGAGTTAGATTTCTGTTACTACAGCGAGAAAATGACTGGACCTGGATATTTTATTGTCGGTGATGCAGCTTGCTTTGTAGATCCTGTCTTTTCTGGAGGAGTATTCCTCAGTATGCTGTGTGGATTAAAAGCAGGAGAAGGCATCAACAGCATCTTACAGGGTAAGGATGAAAAACAAGCTTTCACTGACTTTGAAAATCTAGCTAAGACTGGCTATGATTCTTACTTCCGGGTAGTCTATTGCTACTACTACCTGTACAACAGAGATATGAATCGGATGGGTTCTGATTTACCTGGTGGTTTCCGCTTCGTACTGCAAACATTTGCTGGAGATTTCTGGGCTGATAAAGAACAACCTGTAATGCAGTACCTCCGGTCTAAAAATGAGTGGAATACATTCGAGGAACCCTTTGAGCGCGTTTATGACTGTCCTGTTTACCCAGATATTCATTACACAGCTGACGAACTAGCTACCTTACCTCCCGCAGCGGATTTTGCATCAGTTGATGTAGACAAACAATTGGTTCTGGCTTAAAGGAATTTTGCAATCTGAGACAGCTAAAATTAGCCTGTCTCAGACTCACAAATTCTTTGGTTATATTACCGAAAACACCGACAAAACTCCCATATTAACTGTGGCATTGACATCGCGCTTCATTCTCTCTACTTAATTTAATAATCCTGCCACATGATGTTTAAATATTTTTCCCTTACTGCCTAATTAAGAGGCACAAAGAGATAATTATTTACCAATAAATACAGATTTATCAAAGGATATAAATTCTCAAAAACAGCAATTTAATTATCCTTTCAAGTTCTGGAAATAGGTGATATATCGTCTCTTTTGAACTAGTCCAGCTAACTTCCAACCATTAATTTGACGCAATTGTTCAATGACGATTCAAATATCGAGTTAAACCACATATGTTTCAACAAAAACGTAATCAGCAGACTACAACAGCTGGAATTGATACCCTATTCAAGAACTTCGACTTTTTGAGAGGAATTGCTAAGGCTATTTTATCTCAACGTTCTATCCGTTTTAGTTTACTGTGCGCTCTATCGGTCTGGACAGGTTGGTTAGTTATTCTTGGTCCCGGTCGAGCCTTTGGTAATATGATAGAAAACTGGGAGATCGCTGTGACTATGGCTTTTGGTTCTATGGTTGCGGGTGGTACTAGTATGGGTGGAGGTGCGGTTGCTTTTCCAGTTTTAACCAAGTGGCTACAGGTTCCCCCCGATGAAGCTAAGGTCTTTTCTTTAGCTATTCAAAGTATTGGCATGGGAGCAGCTTCATTAACTATTATTGCCATGAAAACTAAGCTGGATTGGCGATTTATTCGTTGGGTAAGTTTTGGCGGTGTTTTTGGTATTGTATTCGGTTCAGCATTTTTAGCTCCTCTTCTACCTCCCCAGGTGATTAAAATGTGTTTCACAATGATGATTGCCAGCTTTGGGCTGATTTTGCTCACCTCCAATAAAAAGCCTAAAGGACAGCATTTGACGATTCTTTCTTGGGGTAGAAAAGAACAAATTGTTTCACTAATAGTGGGATTAGTAGGAGGAACTATCAGTGGTTTAGTTGGTAGTGGTATAGATATTTTTTCTTTCTCTGTGATGGTTTTATTGTTCGGTTTGTCCGAAACAATTAGTACTCCCACTTCTGTAATTTTAATGGCTATTAATGCTTGGACTGGATTTATATTGCATAAATTCTTTTTAGGTGATTTTATTGAACCTGTGAGCAATTACTGGCTAGCGGCAGTTCCAGTGGTTGTTGTGGGAGCGCCAACAGGGGCATTTTTATGTAGTCTGATGCAGCGTCAAACTATTGTAAATATAGTCCTTGGTTTGATTAGCATTGAGTTAGTTACTTCCCTAATTTTAATTCCTCTTGATACTACTTTAATCTTGGCTTCTGTAGTTGCCTTTTTTCTATTTTATTCAATGTATTCTTGGATGTACAAAAAAGAATGTTCTGCAACTAAAAGCAAGGAACTTCCCCCTGACTACAATCATGATTAAGTATTCTTAGCCTGAGATAATTGATGTAAAAATAAGTTTTGAGTATATTTTAGAGGTTATTTATAAAGTAAACCTTAATACCTAAGAAACCGGGTTTCTCTAAGAATCAGTACGATGCATATTCGATACTTGACCCAGAGAAACCCGGTTTCTAAAGCGGAAACTGCACCCCTACCAACCATGTCTCGCATTCTTTTTTCAAATTGGTATCACTAACAACTTGCACCATTCAAGAGCAAGTGTAGAGAAACCGGGTTTCTTAAGATTATTGACCTGTAAAATCCTACATTTTGGTTTAGAAACCCGGTTTCTGACATTGATGCAAATAACTAATGGGTTATACCCTACAGGTATTACAGCCCTCAAGGTATTGACCCCGTGGCGGCTTTTACACTCTTTACATAGAATTGTGCTGCGAAAAAAAAATACATTGCGCCAGCTTAACACTGTGTGTTCTGGCGCACTTGAATGTGATGTACGGAGTTATGTTATGGGTGCAAATGCGGAAAAAATCGTATTACAATATCTCAAAGAGCGTGGAGGATATGCCCGCCTCAGCGAATTTACGCAACAGGGAGTGCTGAAACTGTTAATTGAAAAGGAATTGATCAGAGTAGTACGCAAATGTCAGTCCCTAGATCAACCCCAAACTTGGTTGGTTGAATTGGTTTAATTGATACCTTGAAACTTTAGCTATATATAGAATTTAGCCCCCATGTTCGATACTTGAGGGCTTTTGTTTTGCAATCATAGTGATAAGTTCAGTATTGTTTTTGGGAAGAAACCCATTGCTGTAGAGCAACAGTTTTTCTGTGGGATAGAACCATTACTAAGGGCGCTATAGTTTCTGGCAAAAAAGCATTACTTACTATAGCGCTATAGTTTTTTGGAGATAGAACCACTACTACAACGGTATAGTTTCTGGGGGACAAAAGCATTACTGACTATAGCGCTATAGCTCTTTGGGGATAGAATCATTTTCCCAGCGTAATAGTTTTTCTGGGACAAAAGCATTACTGACTATAGCGCTATAGCTCTTTGGAGATAGAATCATTTTCCCAGCGTAATAGTTTTTGGGGACAAAAGCATTACTGACTATAGCGCTATAGCTCTTTGAAGATAGAATCATTTTCTCAGCGCAATAGTTTTTGGGGACAAAAGCAGTACTGACTATAGCGCTATAGTTTTGTGGAGATAGAATCAGATAGGCAGCGCACAAGTGTGTGGTCACCACACAATAACTGAAATAAGATCTCGAGTTGTGTGGTGATAG
>JAAUYD010155916.1_pt1 | contig 14493 bp, 5 predicted proteins | sample 7278101 | NCBI WGS metagenome assembly JAAUYD01 (sample SAMN14350128, study PRJNA611818) | marine sediment metagenome | isolation source: surface marine sediment (0.6m) | place: French Polynesia: Moorea | collected 2018-08
GCGATCGTTGACAAGTCGCCGGTACGGATCGAGTTCTACAAAGACGGTGAACCGCTCGTCGCTGAAGAGCACGGCTACTTTGCCCATGAGACCGTACGCGGCTTCCGCTTCGCTCTGGAAAGAAGCGAGAAGATCATGGGAGGCGGCCAGCGCGTGCTCGGCATGGACCGTCGCGGCAATCGCATGCCGCTCTACAACCGCGCGCACTACGGGTACGAGACAGAGTCGTCGCAGATGTACTACAGCCTGCCGGCGATAATGTCGTCCGACAAATACATGATTGTTTTCGACAATTCGGCCAGCGGCTGGCTCGATATCGGCCACACCGAAGAAGATGTACTGCAGTTCGAGGCCGTTGCCGGGCGTACGTCGTACATCGTCGTTGCAGGCGATACCTACCCTGCGCTCATTGGCAACTACACGGATGTCACGGGTAAGCAGCCGCTACCGCCGCGCTGGGCGTTCGGCAACTATGCGTCGCGATTCGGCTATCACACCGAGGAGGAGACGCGCGATGTGGTCGCCCGTTTCCGCAAGGAAAAAATTCCGCTCGACGCGGTAATTCTCGACATCTACTGGTTCGGCCCGGACATTCAGGGCCACATGGGCAATCTCGACTGGGACAGGGAAGCGTGGCCGAATCCGGAAGGCATGATCGCCGACTTCGCGGCGGACGGCGTGAAGACCATTGCGATCACCGAACCGTTCATCCTGACCACATCGAAGCGCTGGGACGATGCGGTCGAGAATGGCGCGCTTGCACGTACGCCGACGGGCGAGCCGCGGCGATTCGACTTCTACTTCGGCAACACGGGCCTCGTCGACGTCTTCGATACCAAGGCCGCTGACTGGTTCTGGCAGCCGTACGAAATGCTGTTCGAGCAGGGCGCGGCGGCCACATGGGGTGACCTGGGCGAGCCTGAAGTGCACCCCGGAGACGCGCTGCACTGGCTGTCCGACGCCGGCATCGAAGCAACGGGCGACGAAATCCACAATGCCTATGGCCACGTTTGGGCGCAGATGGTTTATGAGCGGCAGGTCGAGAAATACCCCGACATGCGGTCAATGATCATGATGCGTTCCGGTTTTGCCGGTTCGCAACGTTATGGCTTCGTCCCCTGGACGGGCGACGTCTCGCGAACATGGGGCGGTCTGAAGCCACAGGTGGAGCTCGCGCTGCAGGGCGGCCTGTTCGGGCTGGCCTACATGCACTCTGACCTGGGCGGCTTCGCCGGCGGTGAAGAATTCGACAAGGAGCTCTACATTCGGTGGCTGCAGTACGGCGTATTCCAGCCCGTGTACCGACCGCACGCCCAGGAGCATATCCCGCCCGAGCCGGTCTTCCACGATCGCGAGACGCGCGATATCGTCCGCGACTTCGTAAATCTGCGTTACCGACTGTTGCCGTACAACTATACGCTCGCCTGGGAGAACAGTACGACGGGCATGCCGCTCATGCGGCCCGTGTTCTTCGAGGATGAGTCGTATACCGATCTGATCGACATCAAAGGACCGTATTTCTGGGGCGATGCGTTCTATGTCACGCCGGTCACGGACCCCGGCGTTGACAGTGTGCGTACGGTCCTGCCGCCGGGCCCATGGTTCGACTTCTGGACAGGTGAGCGCCACGATGGCGCGCAGCTCGTCGAAGTTCCCGTAACGCTCGAAACCATCCCGGTATTCGTTCGGGCCGGGTCGTTTGTGCCCATGATCGACGAGATCCAGACAACGCGTGACTATTCGAGTGACAAGCTGACCCTGCACTATTATGCAGATGCAAGTGTCGAGCAGGCCAGCGGGCAGATGTACGAAGACGACGGCCACAGCCGCACGAGCATCGAGGACGGCAAGTTCGAACTGCTGAATTTCGAGGCAACTCACGCCAGGAATTCCCTGAACGTCACATTCATGCGCACGGGTGACGGTTACGACGGCGCCCCGGAGCGTCGGGAAGTCACGTTTGTCGTGCACAACTGGGACGCGACCACGAACTATGTTGCCGTCAACGACGATGAGATACCGCTGACGTCACGGCTGCCGCGCGATGGCGGTCCAGGCGCCACGCTGGAAGGCACTACACTGACCGTCCGTTTCAATTGGCATCAGGATGTCGTCAACGTACAAATAAACGAACCGGAGGCGCTCGCGATGAATGGCAAACCGGTGGTCTACCAGGTGTGGACGCGTCTCTTTGGCAATCAGAACACAACCAACAAGGCCTGGGGCACGATCGAGGAAAACGGCGTCGGCAAATTCAATGATTTCACGGACGAGGCGCTGCAGAGCATTCGCGAACTCGGCGTTTCGCATATCTGGTTCACAGGCGTGCCTCACCATGCCGTAGTGCGCGACTACAAAGCGTACGGCATCAGTGACGACGACCCCGATGTTGTCAAAGGGCGTGCTGGCTCGCCGTATGCCGTCAAAGATTATTACAACGTCAATCCCGATCTCGCCGTCGATCCCGCTAAGCGCCTCGAGGAATTCGATGCGCTGGTCGAGCGTACGCACGCGAACGGTATGAAGGTGATCATCGATGTCGTCCCGAACCACGTCGCTCGCCGCTACGAATCGATCAGTCGTCCGGAGGGAGTCGAGGATTTCGGCGCAAACGACGATACTTCTGTTGTCTGGGCCCGCGACAACAATTTCTATTATGTCGTTGGCGAAGACTTCGAGCTCCCGGATTTCCCTCCGCACTACAAACCGTTGGGCGGCGAAGACCATCCGCTCAACGACGGCTACTTCGAGGAGTCTCCGGCGAAGTGGACGGGTAACGGCGCGAGTGTAGCGAAACCGCAGTTCATGGACTGGTTCGAAACGGTCAAGATCAATCATGGCGTGCGACCCGATGGCAGCTACGCGTTCGATCGCCTGCCCGAGGAGGCGCGCGACTGGACCAATGCACAGCACGTCGCATTCTGGGCCGACAAGGATGTTCCCGACAGTTGGCTGAAGTACCGGCAGATTACCGAGTACTGGCTGGCCCGTGGCGTCGATGGGTTCCGCTTTGACATGGCCGAAATGGTGCCGGTCGAGTTCTGGAGCTACCTCAACACCAACATCCGGCGCGTAAATCCCGACGCATTCTTGCTCGCCGAGGTATACAACCCTTCGCTGTACCGTGACTACCTGCAGCTCGGCCGCATGGGTTACCTGTACGACAAGGTTGGCTTGTACGATGCCCTGAAGCCCGTCATGCAGAACACGGCGTCGGCCAGGACGCTCGCACCCGTGCATGCCAAAGTTCTGGATATCGAAGAGCACATGCTGCACTTCCTCGAAAATCACGACGAAGAACGCATCGCAAGCGCCAATTTTGTTGGCGACGGCCATCGCGGCAAGCCTGGCATGGTCGTCTCGGCGCTAATCAGCCGCTCGCCGACAATGCTCTACTTCGCCCAGGACGTTGGCGAGGAAGGCGACCTCAACGATGCCAATTTCAATCAGCCGCCCAAACTGCGCACGACGCAATACGACTATTGGGGCGTCCCGGCACACCAGCGTTGGATGAATGGCGGCAATTTCGATGGCGGCGCATCGACTGAAGACGAGCGATCGCTGCGCGACTTCTACACGCGCCTCATGATGTTCAGTGCTACTAACGAAGCACTACGCGGTGAGTACGCCCACATCCCCGTCGACAATGACAGCCTGTTTGCTTTTGCACGCTGGCATGGCGACGAAAGACTGATCGTAGTCAGCAATTTCAATGCCGACACCACACAGGAAACTGTCTTCGACGTACCGGCAGAAGTCATTGCGTCGCTTGGACTCGAGAACGGGCGCCGGACTTTGGAAGAGCAGCTCTACGGCGAGTCACGCAACGCTATCTCGGTTGACCATGGCGTTGGGAAAATACATGTACGCCTGGAGCCACTCGAGTCAGCCGTGTATCGCATCGGTGGTGGAATGTTCAAGGCACCGAACGACGAGCCCTTCATGTCCGATCTTGCCGGTTCGGGCGCGCTCGGCCGGCAAGTCTACTGGCATGACGTCGGGTCGAAGATCCTTGAGGAAACGCGTAACGTCGTGATCTGGCTGCCGCCCGGCTACGAGGATGACCCGGACCGACGTTACCGCGTCATCTACATGACAGATGGCGAAAACCTGTTCGACCCTCGCATTGCCAGCTGGGGGGTTGACTGGGCTATCGATGAGGCAATGATGCGCGGTGTCGAGGCCGGCAGCTTCGAGCCGGCAATCGTCGTCGGCGCCTGGAGCACGCGGCAACGCGGGCTCGAGTATTCGCCATGGCACGGCGGGCCTGACTACGCGCGGTTTTTGACAGAGGAGTTGATGCCGCGTATCAACGCAGAATTCAGAACACTGACCGGGCCTGACAACACCTTCGCCATGGGCTCGTCGATGGGCGGCCTGTTGTCCTACTATCTCGTAAGCAAGCATGCGGACGTCTTTGGTGCGTGCGGCTGCGTATCCTCGCATTTCGCGCTGTCGCCACGAAACTTCATGGGCATGTTCGCAGAGACGACGCCCGAGGCGGAAATTCCGTACATTGTCAGCGACATCGATGCCGGGGCGACATTGTCCGGGGACGGCCGGTTCTACTTCGACTACGGCACCGAGACCCTTGATTCGACCTACGAGAACGACCATGAGCCCGTACGCAAGTGGTTCCGTGCACATGGCTATCGCGAAGGTCGGAACCTTCGCATGGAGAAGTACGACGGCGCCGACCACAGCGAACGGGCCTGGCGAGCCCGCGTAGGCGAGCAGCTGAAATGGCTGTTGGGCACCGATTGATGCCGCGCGTGGGCAAGGAATTGCGGCGTCTCGTGATTCTCGGCGGTGGCACGGCGGGATGGATCACGGCGAACGCGATGCTCGAGCACTGGCGGGACCAGGGCATCGAGATTACCTTGATCGAGTCACCCGCTATTGGAACTGTCGGTGTCGGCGAAGGCTCTACTCCGCGGCTGAAGCTGTTCTTTGACACGCTCGGCATCAGTGAGTCGGAATGGATGCCCAGGTGCAACGCAACCTACAAGAACGGCATCTCGTTCGTGGACTGGTCAACGCGACCGGGGTTCGCCAGCTATTTCCATCCGTTTGCATCCCAACTGGATCAGCACACGATTACGGCGTTCTACTTCAACACCTATGCGCGACGCCGCGGCGCCGATGTACATGCACACCCGGATCGCTTCTTTCTCGCGGCGCATCTTTCGAAGCACAGGCTGGGGCCTCGACCGAACGAAAACTTCCCGTTCGTCGTCGAGTATGGATATCACTTTGACGCCGGCCTCGTCGGAGAATTCCTCAAGGAGAGAGCCGTAGGCAGAGGCGTAAAGCACGTAGCGGCCAAAGTTGTTGACGTCAACCAGTCGAGCAATGGCGACATCGCCAGCTTGCTGACCGACACCGGAGAGTTGATTCCTGGCGACTTTTTTGTGGATTGCTCCGGATTTCGCGGTACGTTGATACAGGAAACATTGAACGTCCCGTTTGTGTCCTTCTCGGAAAACCTCTTCAACGATTCCGCGGTGGTGCTGCCTACCGAGCAGGTCGATCACATTGGGTCACAAACCGTCTCCACGGCATTGAAGTACGGCTGGGCATGGGAGATTCCGCTTACGCATCGCATTGGCAATGGTTACGTCTACAGCTCATCATTCTGTTCACCCGACTCTGCAGAGAACGAGTTGCGCGCCCATCTCGGACTGCTGGAAAGCGATGTGGAAGCAAGACACTTGAAGATGAAGGTTGGCCGGGTCGAGAAGCACTGGTACAAAAACTGCCTGGCCATTGGATTGTCGCAGGGTTTCATTGAGCCGCTGGAGGCCACAGCGCTGAATCTGGTCTGCAATACCGTCTACGACTTCATCCAGACGGTCGACGCGCGAGAGGACACTGACCCAGATCGCGACGGATTCAATACACGCACGAATGAGCGATTCGAGAGCATTCGCGACTACATTGTCGCCCACTACATCCTGAACTCGCGTGACGACACCGACTACTGGCGCGAGAACGGCCGGAACAAGCGCGTATCCGAGACACTGCAACGGATCCTTGGCATCTGGACCGCCGGGCAGGGCCTGAGCCAGGAGATGGAACGACAACAAATTCGCTCGTCCTACACGCCGATGTCGTGGAATTGCCTGCTCGCCGGGTACGGGCACTATCCCGATATACAGTCGATCGCAAACGACCATCCTGCAACCGACAAGATCGATATGAACGAGGTAGACGAGTTTATTCGGCGCTGTTCACTGAATTTCGCATCTCAGAACAACGCGTTGCGGTTTCAGTAAACCGCGCGCAGCTGCTCGTCGTGCGGCTTGAAGTTCAGCGCACAACCCTTCAGAAAACCGGCAATCTTGTCCAGATCGTATTGGTGTGCAAGCTCGTTACCGGGACGAACCTGGTCTTTCGAAGGCAGAATACCCTTGCCGGCCAGCAGGCAGTTCCACGACACGCTCGGGAAGTAGGCGTCGAGCTTTTGCCGCTCGAGTTCATCCGTAATGTTCTTGCCTGACATCCATGCCGTCAACAGCTCACGCAGAGACCTGGAGATCTTCTCGTTGGTCCCGGCGTCGCGCCAATAGTCCGTATCGGTTCGTGAGTTGATGCGGTAGTGACACACAATGTAGTCCCGCACAGCATCGAAACGCTTGCTGATGCGTTCGTTGAATTCGTCCCGATACCGATCCGTGAAGTCGCCTTTGTTTGCGGCTTCGATAAAGCGGACAACCGTCTCTTGAACCATGTCGAGGGCCGTCGCTTCCAGGGGTTCGATGAAACCTTGCGACAGTCCAACGGCCAGGCAGTTCTTCGCCCAGTGCTCCTTCACACGCCCGACCTTGAATCTGACGCGGCGCGCTTCGACATCGGCGTCGTCGAGTCCCAGGTGCTTGCGAAACTCCGTTTCGGCGTCGTCGTCGTCGACGTACTTCGAACTGTAGACGTACCCGTTGCCAAAACGGGATGTCAGCGGGATTTTCCACGCCCAGCCGTACTTCATCGCCGTCGAAATCGTCTGCGGTGTCGGGTTGCTGTCGGGTTCTGTCGGAAACACGACAGCTGAATCGTTGAACAACACGTCCTCGCAGCTTTCGAACGGCACACCGAGCGCCTGTTGCAGCAGCTTGCTGTGGAACCCTGTCGAGTCAACGTAGAAATCCGCCTTGATCGTTTCCTCGGAGTCGGTCTTCAGGTAGTCGATGTAGCCGTGCTCATTGAGTACGGTGTCAGTCACTTTCGCCTGCTTGTACCTGACGCCCTTCTTCGCCGCCCACTCCTGCAGGAATTGCCCGAGCAGCCCGGAATTGAAGTGGTAGCCGTAGTTCATTTCGAACGGAAAGTTCGGCGGCGCGACGGGCGCCAATCGTTGCTCGGCCAGCTCCCAGGCCAGGAAGAACTGACTCGGATGGCCGTCCAGATCGACGCCCTGCCGACGCAGGAAACTATTGTGGAAGAACCCGGGTACCGAGAATTCGTCCGGCTGACACAGGAACGGATGAAAGTACTGGTCGAAGCCCGGTTTGGTTGACCAATCCTTGAACGTGATACCGACTTTGTAAGTCGCGTCGCAGCGGCCCATCCAGTCTTCTTCGCTCACGCCGATAATTTCCAGAAACGTCTTCAGCGGCGGTGTCGAGCCCTCGCCGACACCGATTATCCCAATGTCAGGAGCCTCCACCAACGTGATGTCCAGATTCTTATCCGCCCAGTGCGTTGCGATCAGGTTTGCGGCAATCCAGCCAGCTGTGCCGCCGCCCAGAATCACAATGCTCTTCATGCTGTCGTTCATACCCTGTGTCATTTCCTCAGACTACCAAAAAAAACCGCCCGAAAAGCAGGGCTTCTCGGGCGGCTCTTGCGACTCTCTCGGGGGTCAGGCGGTCAGGTACTCCGCCTTGCCTCAGTACTGGTAGTTGACGCCGAAATAGAACTGACGACCAAACTGCTTGTACTCACCGAACGCATTGTCAACGCCATACTCGATGATGTTTTCCTCATCCGTCAGATTGTTGCCAGATATCACCACGGTGAAACCACTGTCGAACGCGTACGACACTTGCGCATCAACTGTGGTGTAAGGCTGGGCGAAGACCGGCGAATTGGCGCCTGGAATGGCGAGATTCTGCACGAACTCGTCCCGGTATCGCATATTGATATGCGAACTGAAGCGATCGATATCCCAGAATATCGTCGCGCTCCAGACGTTCTCCGACAGACCGGGCAATGGCAGGTTGTCGTCGTAGAAACTGCCGCCGCTGACCTCGGTCTCGCTCTCTGTGAACGAGTAGCTGGCCGTCGCTCCCAGTCCGGCCCAAATCCCCGGCAACGTGTCGAAGGTCTTGGTACCCGCCAGCTCGATGCCGCGAATATAACCGCCCTTGTCGTTGTTCAGGTAAGTCTGATAGATATTCAGGAACTGGCCCGGCGGGACGATGATGCCCAGGTCGTCGGGAATGTCGTCGCCTGTAAATTGCGTCGGACCTTCGACGAGTGCTTCGATGTCTTTCCAGAATATTGCGGCCGTGACGGCGCCACCGTCTTCGAAGTAGTGCTCATACGATATGTCGAGCTGATTCGCACGGAACGGATCGAGATAAGGAGTGCCGTTGGTCCAGACGTTGTACTCGACCAGGCCGGTGTTCGGGTCTGTACCACCGTTCCAGGAACCGGCGCCGCCTTTCATCTGACCGACGGGCGGACGACCAATTACTTTGGCCGCCGCGACGCGCAGGATGTCGTTCTCCGTGAGCTCGAAGTTCAGGTTCAACGACGGCAGCGTGTCGGTGTAGTCCGGACCGTAGTCGACGAAATCCAGGTTGTCCTGGGTGACGCCGACCCCGTCGGTAATCGGAGTTCCGTTGCCCGCGCCGACATTCTGCAGACCGATTGTCTTGACGTCGGTCCGCACGTAACGCACGCCGATGTTGCCGCTGACCGGTATATCGCCCCACTCGAAGTCGAGGTTGGCCATCAGGTACAGCGCTTCCGTGTCTTCCTGAATGTCGTTTGACTCGATATAGGTCCAGTCACGACTGTGCAGTTTGACACCCTCCGAGCCACCGGGACCGAAGATAGCGTCACCGAGGCCGTTGAGGTCGTTGATGATGAAGTGATCCGGCACGCCTGGCAGGGACTGGGTGCTGACGAAGCCAGCAACCGACTGCGGCTCACAGGTCAGGCTGGACGTATTGTCTTCGCACCACCCCGTGCCCTGGCCGCTACGCGAACCGTACAGGAACGTGCCGCGATCGGCGCCGAACGTGCGTTCCGAGATGCGAACTCCCGTTTCAATCGACGAGATGGCGCCCCACTCGACGTCCTGCCTGAAATCGACCTTGAACGAGTCGATTTCGTCGGTGTAGAGGTGCGGGTAGCGCTCGTAGCGCGACAGTCTCATCGTGTTCGGGTCATCGAAACTGAAGCCGCTGAAATTGCCCGTTGCAACGCCGTCGCCGTTCAGCTGATACGTGAACGAGGTATTCGCCAGCTCTGCAGCACCGCCTGCTTCGTAGGGGTGCATCGACGCAATGCGGTCTTCACGGGTCTTCGTGCCCTCGCCCGTCGAGTAATCGAAGGTGAGCGTGCTCGTATCGGTGATGAACCACTCCAGGTTCAGGCCGATAGTCTCCGAGTCAGCCGTCGTCGTCTGATCTTCGGTGCGGGCCTCGAACCAGGGGTGGGATTGACTTTCCAGGTTCGGATCGATGGACGTAATCGTCGCGCTCGTCACGAGCCCGTTTTCCACCACCGCGTTCGTGACTACAGAGTTTGCCTCGTCTTCATCGAGTCCGCCGACCGTGATGCCCTGGCGAGCGTCGTCTCGATCGAACTCCGAACGGAAGTAGTCGACTTGCGCCTTGACCCGGTCGTTCGGCTCGAATACCACCGAAGCCAGGTACCCCGTGCGCTCATCGCTACCGTTACCCGCCTGCCACTGAAAGGCCCGCGGTATGGACACGTCCTCACCGTTGATATTGCGCGTGCCGAATCCAAGCTGGCTGTCGGCGCCGGCGCGCGAGAAAACGAACGCGTTCGGCTGCTCCAGGTAGGAATAACCGGCTGCGAAGCCGAGTTTGTCGTCGGCGAACTTGCCCTGATACGAGAACGTGTAGCGCTCGCCCGTGTCATCAGCACCGTACGTATCGGCCGCATCGTTGAGCGACAGACGCGCGTTGGCCGTGAAGTTGTGCGGTTTCTGCGCGTCCAGAGGATTGGCCGTCTTCAACTCAACAATTCCGGCAACGCCGCCCTCGATCTGTGAGGCCTTTGGCGCTTTGTAGACTGCCGCCTGGGATATCAGCTCAGCCGGATACTGGTCGAATGAACTCCACCGCGTGGCCTCCGAGTAGCCTGCTGTGGAAACCTGCTCGCGGCCGTTCATCGTGGTCTGGATGAAGTCACCGTTCATGCCGCGGATATTCAGCTGCGAGGACTGGCCGGAATCGCGAATAGTCGTGACGCCGGGCACGCGACCCAGGGCATCGGCAATCGACTGGTCGGGGAGCGAGCCGAGCATTCCCGCATCGACCACATCGGCGATGGTGTCGCCGGAGCGTTTGGTCGCTACAGAATCCAGAATACTCATGCGAATGCCGGTCACGAGGATCTCTTCGATGAGTTCCTCATCTTCGGAATCCTGCGCATAGGCCACATTGCTGACCGCGGGCGCACCCGCAAGTGCGGCCGCCACGGCCAGAGATAACGCCGACCGGCGTGTATTCAGTTCAATCTCCTGCGAATCCTTGGATGCAGAGTTAGCGCGGCTGCGCTTTTTCTTGGCCATTTGATATCCCCCAGACGAGCCTTGAATGTATAAGCTTCCGTAGTTTAGAAATGGCGTCGGTCCACAGCAACAGATGCAAACGTATTCATTGTTTGAATACGTATACATTTCATTGCCCTGTCGAAGGAGCGTCATTAGTTTTCCATGATGGCTGAGAAATTGAACAACAGCTCAACAGCGCCACAACGGCGTGCCGGCGTGTGCCTGCATTTGACGTCACTACCGGGTGAATATGGCATCGGTGAAATCGGCGCCGCCGCCCGCGAGTTTGTCGATGCGATGGCGTTGATGGGTCTGTCCGTATGGCAGTTTTTGCCTTTAGGCCCAACTGCTTACGGCGACTCGCCCTATCAGCCGCTGTCAACCTTCGCGGGTAACGAGATGCTCATTGACATCGGCGACCTGATCGATCTCGGTCTCCTGGACCAAAGCGAAGTGACGGAGCTTACGACCCTGCCGAAGCGACACGTCGACTACGGAGCCCTGATTCCGATCAAGCAGCGCTTGCTCAATCTCGCAGCAAGCCGGTTTGAACAAAAGTCGCGCAGCGAGGTTATCGCGGATTTTGCGGGGTTCCTCGCGCGCAATGACAGTGAATGGCTGCATGATTATGCATTGTTCCGAATCCTGAAGACGCGCCATGGCGAGCGTCCATGGCCCGAGTGGCAGGCCGAGTTCGTGCATCGCGAGCCCGAAGCGCTCGAGCGTGTCGAAAAGCAGGAGGCGGAGCAAATCCAGGCCATCAAGATCGTGCAGTACCTGTTCTTCCGCCAGTGGTGGCAGCTGCGTGAATATGCGCATAGCAAAGGTGTTGTCCTGTTTGGCGACATGCCGATTTGTATCGCCCTCGACAGCTCCGATGCCTGGGCCAATCGGGACATCCTGCGCCTTGACGGCGAAGGTCACCCCGACTGCGTGGCGGGTGTACCCCCGGATTATTTCAGTGAAGACGGTCAGTTATGGGGCAACCCGTTGTACGACTGGGACCAGCACGCCGCCAGCGGCTACTCGTGGTGGGTCGATCGCCTGAAAGCCACTTCCGAGCTCGCCGACCTGGTCCGCATCGATCACTTTCGCGGCTTCGAATCCTACTGGTCTATTCCGGCCGAGTCCGACACCGCGCGCACGGGTGCGTGGGAGCCGGGGCCCGGAGATGCGATTTTCGACGCCATGAAGGATGCGCTTGGCGCCCTGCCAATCGTGGCCGAGGATCTCGGGGTCATAACGCCCGAGGTCGAAGGATTGCGCGATCGTCACGATATCCCGGGCATGCACGTGCTGCAGTTTGATGTTTGCGACGAGGGCTTTTCGCTCGAAGACGTCATCGAGAACAGCGTTTGCTACACGGGTACGCATGACAACGACACCACGATAGGCTGGTTCCGCGGCAGCCCGGACGACATCCGGACCGCAGACGAGATCCGCCTTGCCCAGGAATGCGTGCTCGAGATGACGGGCGGCTCGCCGGAAACGGTTCATACCGACCTGATCAAGGCCGCCTTCTCGACCCGTGCCCGCATCGCCATCGCGCCGATGCAGGACTACTTGGGGCTGGGCTCCGAGGCACGCATCAACACGCCGGGGATCCCGGGCGGAAATTGGCAATGGCGCATGCTTGACACACAACTGACGCCTGAAGTTTGCGACAATATCGCTGCAATGGTCAGTGCGTCCGGCCGGTCACCGTCTGCCTGAGGGTGATCCGAGAGTCGGGGGCATTCCCGTGCCCCTTCAAAAACTCCCGGATGAGATGCCCGTATGAATAATGTAAACCTGCCGGAAGATGCCCGTTTTGTCAGTCGCCTGACGCGCGACACACTGGCGCTCGTACTCGCCGGCGGACAGGGATCGCGCCTGCATGAGCTGACCAGCTGGCGAGCAAAGCCGGCGCTGTTCTTTGGCGGCAAGTTCCGACTGATTGATTTCCCGTTATCCAACTGCATAAATTCCGGCATTCGCCGCATGGGTGTACTAACACAGTACAAGGCACACTCGCTGATTCGCCACATGCTGAGCGGCTGGTCATGGTTTCAGGCCGGCGCCGGCGAACGTGAATTCTGCGAGATCCTGCCGGCATCGCAGCGTGTCGGCGGTGAGTGGTATCGCGGCACGGCCGACGCGGTATACCAGAATCTCGATATTATTCGGACACACCAACCGAATTTCGTATTGATCCTGTCGGGCGATCACATCTACAAGATGGACTATGGCCCGTACCTCGCCTATCACGTTGCCAAGCAGGCAGACATGACGATCTGCTGCATCGAGGTCCCGCTCGAGGAAGCCGCCGGTGAACTCGGCGTCATGACGGTCGACGAGTCGGGTCGCATCATTGGCTTTGATGAGAAGCCGGCGAAGCCGAATCCGCTCCCGAATGACCCCACGATGTGCATGGCTTCGATGGGCAACTATGTTTTTAACACCGAGTTCCTGTACGAACAGGTCATCCGCGACGCCGATACGATCGACACGCAGCACGACTTCGGTCGCAATGTGATTCCGTCGATCATCGACAAGTACCGTGTGTACGCCTATCCGTTTCGCGATCCCGACACTGGCGAACGAGCCTACTGGCGCGACGTCGGAACGCTTGATGCGTTTTGGGAAGCCAACATGGAGATGGTGTCGGTTACGCCGCAGCTGAACCTGTACGACAAGCAGTGGCCCATCTGGACCCACCAGCTGCAGGCGCCTCCGGCCAAATTCGTTTTCGACGAGCCGGATCGGCGCGGGCAGGCGATTCAGTCCATCGTGTCCGGAGGCTGCGTTATTTCCGGATCGACCGTGCGCGGTTCGCTCGTGTTCTCCAATTGCTACGTGCATTCCTACGCGGAAGTGACCGATTCGGTCATCCTTCCCGACGTCGATATCGGGGAGAACTGCCGGATTCACCGAGCAATTATTGACCGTGGCTGCAAGATTGCACCGGATACGGAGATTGGTGTGGATCACGAGGCAGACAGGGCGCGCGGTTTCCGTGTCACCAGGAAAGGCATCACGCTGGTCACGCCCGAGCTTCTCGGACAGCAACTGCATTTCACGAGATAGCGAGGCAGGACGGCATCAGCAAGCGCAGGGTCATATTCGCCGCGGCGGAGAACGGAGCACTACCTGGCGGCAAAGTCGGTGGTGTGGCCGACGTCGTACACGATTTGCCGCTCGCCCTGGCGCGCCTTCGCTGGGACGCAACCGTTGTGACACCGTCTTATGGCGCATTCCATGAATTGGACGGCGCAGTCCATTGCGGCGAAGTATCCACGCTGTTTCGCGGTCAGGTGGAATCGATCGACGTCTATGAAGTCCCCGGCGACAACGACCCGGTTCGCAACGTCGTGTTTGAACATGCAGGCTTTTCGCCGCAAGGAAAGGGGCGCATCTACTGCGACGACGCCGCAACCGAGCCGTTTGCGACCGATGCCGACAAGTTCGCTCTCTTCAGCGCGGCCCTTGCCGCGTGGATTGTGGAAGGCGACCAAGAGCCCGACGTCCTGCACCTGCATGACTGGCATACCGGTTTCTATTTTCTGCTACGGGAATTCGATCCGCAGTTTGGCGCGCTACGCGAACTGCGCACGGTATTCACGATCCACAATCTGGCTTACCAGGGTACGCGTCCCTTCGCCGGGCATGACTCCTCGCTGGAGGCCTGGTACCCGGGGCTTCGCATCGATCTCGCGAAGGCTCGAGACCTGCGTTATCCCGAATGCGTCAACCCGATGGCGACC
>JAAUYD010216699.1_pt1 | contig 14493 bp, 9 predicted proteins | sample 7278101 | NCBI WGS metagenome assembly JAAUYD01 (sample SAMN14350128, study PRJNA611818) | marine sediment metagenome | isolation source: surface marine sediment (0.6m) | place: French Polynesia: Moorea | collected 2018-08
CAACATTTTGACTAAAAATGGGCTAGTTCAAGGAATTAGTCACAAATATTGCACCCCTATTCACAAAAAGGATGGTTACTCGTATGCAGCGTAAACCTTGCCCCTCCTTTCTGAACGCCACTAATCGGAGTACCGATTTAGTGGGAGTCAAAAGGAGGGAAGACAGATGAAAATATTAGTGGTAGAAGATGATGTGCTGGTTGCTCAAACTCTCAGTGCTGTCCTCACAAACCAAAATTATGCTATTGAAGTTGCCTCCGATGGTGAGGTAGCATGGGATTTAATTCAAGCCTTTGATTATGACTTAATACTGTTAGATGTCATCCTCCCTAAGTTAGATGGTATCACTCTTTGTCGCCAAATTCGCTCTGCTGGGTTGCGGATGCCGATTTTATTGTTAACCGGGTGCAATAGCAGCCACGAAAAGGCAATTGGCTTAGATGCAGGTGCCGATGATTACCTAGTAAAACCCTTCGATCAAGAAGAATTAGTCGCACGCATCCGCGCTCTATTAAGACGTGGTACTTTAGCATCACAACCCATACTAGAATGGGATAATTTGCGCCTCGATCCCATCAGTTGCGAAGTTACCTATGGGGAACAAGAATTATCCCTCACACCCAAAGAATATGCCCTCCTAGAGCTATTTTTACGCAATAGTCGCCGGGTGTTTAGCTGTGGGATGATTTTAGAACATTTGTGGTCTTATGAGGACACCCCAGGGGAAGAAGCGGTACGTACCCATATTAAAGGGTTGCGCATGAAGCTTAAAGCCGTGGGAGCATCAGCAGATTTGATTGAGACAGTTTATGGTATTGGTTATCGCCTCAAACCCCAGGAAAATGGGGAAAACAAGAAGATTATCAAGGGAAGAAAATCTAAGCATAGAAAAGCTAGTGAGGAGTTAGGGATTGACAAAACTACCAACTCCACCTCACAACAGACATTATTAGCGATCGCCGGAGTGTGGAACCGTTATCAAGATAGGGTAGAAAAGCAGATAACTATATTGGAAGTAGCTGCTAAAGCCGTCATGCGCAAGGCTTTAAGCCCCAAACTCCGCCAACAAGCACAACAAGAAGCTCATTCCCTGGCAGGTTCTTTAGGTACTTTTGGTTTTCCTATAGGCTCCAATTTAGCAAAACAAATAGAGCAGACACTCAAAAATAAGCAAGATTTCAACAAAGCAGACGCTACCCAGTTGATTAGTTTAGTAAACCAACTGCGTCAGGAAATCGAGCAAAAGCAAGAGGAAACAACCTCATCTACGGAAACAGAAGCAGATGAGCAACCCTTACTACTGGTGGTTGACTCTGATTCTAACCTGGCTGCAAACATCCTCCAAGAATCTGCCCACCGTGGAATCAAAGTTGCAATTGCTACGGATATTCCCACAGCCAGAAATAAACTTTACCGCGAACATCCCAACGTGGTGTTGCTCGATCCCAGCGTTTCCGACAGTCATGAAGATAGCTTTGACTTGCTGGGGGAACTGAAAAATCGCAAACCTCCTGTACCTGTAATTGTATTTACACAGGAAAGTGATTTTAGTAACCGTTTAGAAGTAGCTCGTAATGGGGGACACACCTTTTTACAAAAGCCCATGGCAATCCCAGAGGTGATGGATACCGTTACCCAAGTATTACAACATGCTCCCCACGCAGAAGCTCATATTTTAGCCGTAGATGATGACCCCAAAATTGGAGCAGTTTTGCAAGCTTTGCTACAACCTTGGGGGATTAAGGTCACCAGCCTCACCGATCCCCAACGCTTCTGGGAAACCCTGGAAGTTGTAGATCCAGATTTACTAATTTTAGATGTGGAAATGCCGGAGGTCAATGGTCTAGAAGTTTGCCAGGTAGTACGGAATGACCCCCGATGGAGTGAGTTGCCAATTGTGTTTCTCACAGTCCATAAAGAAGCTGATATCATTGATCAGGTATTTGCCGCAGGAGCTGATGATTTTGTTAGCAAGCCTATTATTGGTCCGGAATTGGTAACGCGGATTGTCAATCGCTTAGAGCGCATTAAACTGCGACAGCACATGGCACAAACCCAGGAAAATAAAATAAGAGAAATCACTGAAAAAAATAGCAATCATCAGCAACAACAAACACTTTTAACACAGGAAACTGAACAAGCTTTACGCAAGGCAGAAGAATTAGAATTAATTGTAGCAGAACGTACATCTGAACTCCGCAAAATTAATGAGCAATTACAGTCGGAACTCAACGAACGCCAACGGGCACAGGAGGCATTGCGGGATTCCCAAGCGCGGTTAGCAGGAATTGTGGAGATTGCCGATGATGCCATTATTTCCATAGATAGTGACCAAAGGATTACCCTCTTTAATAAAGGGGCAGAGAAAATTTTTGGTTATCAGGCACAGGAAGTATTAGGGCAGCCCTTGGATTTACTCTTACCATCGCGGTATATTAACTCACATCGCCATTATGTAGCTGACTTTGGTAATTCTGCTAAAGTTGCTCGTCCGATGGGAGAACGTCGGGAAATTTTCGGTTTGCGTAAAGATGGGACAGAATTTCCCGCAGAAGCATCTATTTCTAAGTTAAAGCTGAGAGATGAAACAGTTTATACCGTTTATTTGCAGGACATTAGCGATCGCAAATATATCGAACGGATGAAAGATGAATTTATCTCGGTCACCAGCCATGAACTCCGCACTCCCCTCACTTCCATTCACGGTTCTTTGGGAATGCTAGCCAGTGGAATGATTCCCCCAGACTCAGAACAGGGAAAACGACTGCTACAAATTGCTGTGGATAGTACAGAACGTTTGGTGAGGTTAATTAACGACATCCTCGACATCGAACGCATCGAGTCTGGTAAGGTGAAGATGGAAAAACAAACCTGCAAAGTTGAAGAGTTAATCACCGAAGCGGTAAATGTGATTCAGCCTTTAGCAGACAAAGCAGGGGTCATTTTATCTATTGACAGCATACCAGAAAAACTCTGGGTAGATCCAGACCGGATTGTGCAAACCTTAACAAATCTACTCAGTAATGCGGTGAAATTCTCCCATTCCGCTGCAACTGTCTACTTGAGTGCAGAAGTTGAAGAAATTGACATACCAGAGAATTCTGCTGTTTCCCCCAACCGCAAACAGATATTATTCAAGGTACAAGACAGCGGACGAGGCATTCCCGAAGATAAAATTGACACCATATTCGAGCGCTTTCAACAGGCTGATTCCTCCGATTCCCGCAACCATGAAGGTACTGGTTTAGGCTTAGCAATTTGTAAGAGCATCGTCCAACAACATAGGGGACATATCTGGGTAGAAAGCAAGTTGGGTGAAGGTAGTACTTTTTACTTCACATTACCCATGTTGCCATCTCCCCGGAGTTCCATTACCCCTGATGGCGAAGAATTGGATGACGAGATTTCCCCATCTGTCCATCTACCTTTAGTATTAGTTTGTGACGACGATGCCCAAGTTTGCCAAGAACTGGAAAATCTCCTAGAAAAACGCCGTTATCGCGTGGTTACTGCGGATTCTGGGGAAACAGCTATAGCAGTAGCTGCACAACAGCATCCAGATGTGATTTTACTGGATTTGTTGATGCCGGGGATGAACGGTTGGGAAGTGATGGCAGTTTTAAAAGAGCGGACAGATACTAGAGATATTCCCATTATTATTTGTAGTATTTGCACACCCAGCGACAGCAGTAAACCCAGTACAGACTTCGTAGATTGGGTAAGCAAGCCACTAGAAGAAACCCTACTGTTTCAATCCCTGAGTCAAGTCTTAGCTCAATCTTCCCGACCCGTGCGAGTATTGGTAGTAGAAGACGACACCAATACAGCCGAAATTCTCACTACCCTCCTAAAAAGCCATGATATCGAAACCAGCCTAGCTAGTACAGGTAGGGAAGCAATTCGTCTCAGCCAAGAAGTAAAACCCGACTTACTGATTCTCGATCTCAGTTTACCAGAAGGAGATGGTTTTGACGTAGTCGAATGGTTGCAACAACATAATAAACTAAATAATATTCCTTTAGTAGTTTATTCAGCAAAAGACCTCAACGAATCAGAACGTCAGCGACTAAAGTTAGGACATACAGAATTTTTAACCAAAGGACGAGTAACAACCCAAGAATTTGAACAACGGGTAATGGGACTCATCCAGAGAATTACCCAAACTTCCAGAACACAGAGGCAACAATGACAACAAAGCGCATCCTCGTAGTTGATAACGAAGAATATATCCAAGAAGTTGCCAAGATTTGCCTAGAAACAGTGGCAGGTTGGGAAGTGCTAACTGCTGGTTCAGGTAAAGAAGGTATCAATAAAGCCGAGGAATTTCAACCCGATGCCATTTTACTGGATGTAATGATGCCTGATATGGATGGTCCAGCTACCTTTGAGAAACTACAGGCAAATCCCGCTACACAGAAAATTCCGGTAATTTTATTAACAGCCAAAATTCAAGCAAGCGATCGCCGTCGTTATGCCGAAATGGGATTAAAATCTGCGATCGCTAAACCCTTCAATCCCCTCGAATTAGCTGGTGAGGTTGCGAGTGTTCTTGGTTGGAATTAGGAATTTAGGGAATAGGGAATAGGGAACAAGGGAATAGGGAACAAGGGAATAGGGAACAGGGAATCTGTCTACTGCCAACACCATTTTCATAAATATTATTTTGACCCCTGATTACTAGATATGGGGCTAATTCAATATAGCCTTGCAGCATCTGTAGTCAATGAGGATGATCACAATGAAAGGAAAAGCTATCTTGAGTTCTATCGTATTAGGACTGACTTTCCCTTTGAGTTCTTTTGCCAGTTCTCCTGTTCAAAATTCCCTCGCACATACAAATCCTGGACAGTTCGATAGTTCAGGAACTGTTGTAATCGCACAACGATATCTAACTTCTCAAGATGTATCTTTACGATTGAAAAACAATGAATTACGGATACTAAATCTTCTTCGTAAAGATTCTGACAAAAATGACAGAGACGTACGATGGGATTATATCACTGTTGAGCAAATTAACAATCAACTGATTAAACTCAATGTTCACGGAAAAATAATGAAACTTGGAAAGCCTCCTATTCGTGTTGGAATTTATATACAGCATAATAGTCAAGGCGTTTTCACGGTTCTTAATAAATATGATTACTGGACTGGAAAGCGATGTCCCGCATGGTGCAAGAGACGGGTAAGAGAAGCATTACAAGAAGAAATTCCTAACAACTATAAGGATTACGAAGACGTGCTTAATACCATACTTTAGAGTGCATGTTTGACAAATTTTATTATAGCAGTCCTAAATGATTGGTGAAATTTTTGAAATAGCTGCGTTGTCAAGTATGCAGAGAATAAAATCAAAATTTTCACATGATTTAGGATTCCTATAACAGTGAAGCTTTGACGATGTTACTTATAATAACTAAAACAAATTTGCATCCAATAGCTTCACTTATTTTTAGATTTGGGAATTAAACGGAGGATTAAATGATAAATAATTATTTGCAACTCAAGTAGAATGTGTGCTTCTTAATGCTTGCTATTCTGAGAATAAAGCTACAGCAATTAGTCAGTAAATTGATTATGTGATTGGTATGAAACAAACCATAGGAGATAAAGCAGCAATTAATTTTGCTGTTGGTTTCTACGATGGGTTAGGTGCTAGTAAATCCTATGATTTTGCTTTTAATTTTGGCTGTGTAGCTATTCAGATATCAGGGACTTCAGAGGAATCTACTCCAATCATTAAAAAAAATGATGAACATAAATGATGAACAATTACAACAACTTATTGACAAGATTTGTGGCAGTTTAGATCGAGAAAGTTCAGAGTGGCGAAAAGCAATTTCTCGACTAATATTTGAACTTCAGCAATTACCCGGACTGCTAAAATCTTCTCACCCCCTTTATCTTGAAGCTTTAGATAAAACTTGGGAATGGGTTAGTAACAATATCTGCAAATTTAAACCAAAGCCATACATACCAGTTTCAAAAAGCTTGGTGACATGGATTAACGGACATTTAAGCTGGCGAATCAAAGATTTATATAGAAATCAACAACGCCAATCTAATCACGAAGAAAGTGTATATGTTGTCATCAATCAGGATTCTGAAAATCCCCTAATGTTGATAGATCAACTTTCAGAAACTGGATTTAATCCTCCTAAACTTACTGGACTTGATGCTTATCTTGAAGAACAAAGAAAAAAGAGTATTTTGACCATTTGGCAAAAATTTGAGCTTTATGTTCAAGAAGATCCCGAAAAGCTATTGTGCAAATGTCATCCTAAGAAATATCGTGATTGTAACTGTCAGTTACTCAGTAAAAAACGGCTTTTTACAGAACCACCAGAGAAATTTAGGCACATCAGTAAGGAATTAGGTATTAATGAGCAGACTCTAATATCTCATTGGAAAAAAAAGTGTCTCCCACTCCTGCAAAAAATTTTGGAGGATTTAGGTTATTCAAAGAATGGAGAATTATGAACAGTAAAGAAAAACAATTTTTACAGATTCCACTCGGTATCGAAGCTCATCGTTTTGCTGGTAAATTTGCAGCCGAACAAATTAACACTGAAAAAAGTAAACAGGTTTATTTGAATACTTTGGCTGTTTATGCAGTTCACAGATATCTCAAAATTCTAGGAATTAAAACAGATTTAAGTCAAGGTGACTGTTGGAATCCTATTCTGAGAAATCGATGGAATGTTGCCGATTTGGTGATTCCTAATATTGGAAAACTAGAATGTTGCCCTGTTTTACCTGGAGAAACTACTATATCTGTACCTCCAGAAGCAACTGAAGAACGAATTGGTTATTTAGCAGTTCAATTTACTGAAGATTTAGATAAAGTTCAGCTTTTAGGGTTTACAAAAACCGCAATAACAGGAATTATTGAAATTAACCAATTGCGTTCACTTGATGAATTTATTGATGTAATTTCACCACAACCAGTAAATTTAGGAAATTGGTTTGCAGCGATTTTTGATGAAGTTTGGCAGCCTATTGAAACACTATTCAATCCCCAACAATTAGCTTTTAATCGCAGAAAGTTGGCTTTTAAGGGCTTTAAACAGGATAATAGTGAAGAAACAATTAGCAGTCAAGAGATAATTGAACGAGTTAAAGAGATTAACCTAGGACTATTAGCAAATTCTCAGCAATTAAATTTGGTAGTTAGCATCAGGAAAGAAGAAAACCAAGAATTAGGATGTCTTTTCCAAGTTTACCCAATGAATATGGAAGAGTATTTACCTGTTGGTTTAAAACTAAAAGTAATCCTTGAATCAGATGAAGCAGAAAAGAAAGTAGAAGCAGAAGAAACTAAAAAATCTCTGAAAATACGATTAACTGAACTTCCGGGTAAACTAATAACTGTGCAAATATATCTAGACAATGAATATGTAACTGAACAATTCATTTTTTAGTTGATATTCAAGGAAAAATCATGAAAAAACAAGTGATTTTAAGCCCGAATCATGGCAGTTTTCAACAAGGCTTTGGTCAAGTCAACATTAATATTTTCTGGATAAATGAGAATAATAAATTTAATTCTCATCAAGAAGTTTGTCATTTTCCTCAAGCTCCAGAACTGCCAAATTATTACGAAAATTGGCGACAAAAATATCAAGACTTAGATAAATATCAAAGAGGGATTCTAAATGAAGATGACGAAACCGATAAATTCATCTCTGAAGCTGAACTTATGGCGGAATATATAAGAGATATATCTAAGTGCAACACAGCTTTTGAATATTTACAACAAAGCCTTAATTCTTGGCTGAATCCTGTCAAAAAGCAATTGGAAAAAGCACTTAATTTTAACCAGGAAGATGAAATTAATGTTGTTATCCATACAGATAATATTAGTTCTGAATCAACTAAAAAGATATTACCAAAACTACCTTGGCATTGGTGGGATTTTTTTCGTGAAAACTGCTTTGCTGATGTTGCTATATCATTCAGTAATTCAGAACATTTTAATTCTATTTATTCTGAACAAATGTCAGCACTTCCAAGACCAAAAAGAATCAAAATTTTATGTGTTCTAGGAGATAGTACGAACATTGATGTAGAAGCCGATAGACGATTACTCCGGGAAATATTAGGAGCATATTGTGTCTTTCTCAGACAACCTACACGCTCAGAATTCTTCGAGTTCATAGAAAAAGAACGCTGGGATATCCTCTTCTTTTCTGGACATAGTGAAACAGATAAAAAAGATGGTAACACTGGGTTACTGTATCTTAATCCAAAGGAAACACTAGATATTCAAGAAATAAGAGAAACTATTCAAGCAGCCATCAACCAATATCAAGGAATAAAATTAGCCATTTTCAATTCCTGTGATGGTCTAGGATTAGCACGTCAACTAGCAGATTTAGACATTGCTCAAATTATTGTTTGGAGAGAACCTGTTCTCGATCAGATAGCACAAGAGTTTTTGAAATCTTTTCTTGAACTTTTCACTCGAAATCTGTCTTTATATCGTTCTGTGCAAGAAGCTCGAATTCAAGTACAAAAATATATAGAGAATCCAAACAGAAATGAGCAAATACCAAAAATAAGTTGGTTACCAGTAATTCATCAAAATCTAGCCAAAGAAGAAATTACTTGGCACAAATTACGCGGATACATCGATGCCAAAATTATTGATATCAATAAACAAAATAATCCTCGCCAAAACTTGCTAAATAAAGTAGAAAAATACTGGATTGAAGGCATTCTTAAAAAAGCATTGCATCTAGAAAAAACAACAATTGAGCTAGGTTTAGAAGAACATTTCGATGCAGTTACAGCAAGTCAGAGAGAAAACCCTAATCAAGAAAAGCGAAACTTACCTGAAGGAACTAGAGCAATTGATATATTTGGTGAAATCGAAAACAAAAGAACAATGCTGATTCTCGGTGAACCAGGTTCAGGTAAAACCACAGCACTTCTAGAAATTGCTCAAGAATTAATTAGGGATGCAAAGCAAAATCAAGACTTAGCAATTCCTGTAGTTCTTAATCTTTCTAGTTGGGCTGGAGAGAGACAACCAAAACCTTTAACCGATTGGCTGGTTCAAGAACTGAATAGGATTTATCAGTTTTCTAAAGAACAGTGTAAAAGTTGGCTTATAAATCAGCAATTACTGCTCCTTTTAGATGGTTTAGATGAAGTTAGAGAAAGCCAAAGAGGAGCTTGCATTACAGCAATTAATCAGTTTCTTAGAGAAAATTACAAAACTGAAATGGTTGTTTGTAGTCGAATTCAAGATTACAACGAAATTTCAGAAAAACTTCAATTCCAAAGCGCAGTTTTCTATAAACAACTTACAGAAAAACAAATAAATCGCTATCTTAAAGATGCCGGGGAAGCATTATCAGCAGTTAAGGAATTGAAAGAAGAAGAAAAAGCAATACGAGAATTAATGAAAAGTCCTCTAACTCTAAACCTTATTACTGTTGCTTATAAAAATGAGTCAAAAGAGGAATTATTACACATGAATCCCTTGCCAGGAAATGTTAAACAAGTAGTAATTTTTGCCCTATCTCTCCTTATACAGAGAAGATTACACCTACTTGCATCACGACTTCTACAAAACTACCTGTTAAAAGAACGTCGTCATCATTTACTTAATAACTATATTCAGCGCAGATTTGAAGAGGAGCAGGTATCTAATTTTGGGTCTATTACTTTAGAGTCTAGCAAACTCAAATATCCAGAAAAACAATCGCGTCATTGGCTAAATTGGTTGGCTCAGAAAATGACACAAAAATCTCAAGAAGTATTATTAATTGAGCAGATACAGCCTGATTGGTTACAAACAACTACTCAAGAAAGGGTATATTTGATTGGCTCTAGACTTATTCTTGGATTAATAGCTGGTCTGATTGGAGTCTTACACTTTGGTACGCAGGTTACCTCTGATTTAGGAACACAGGCATCCTTGCTGATTCCTGCGCTGATAGCAGGTTTAGTATCATGTCTAAGTTCACTGATTCTATCTAATTTTATATCTAGAATAATACCCAGGTTTATCCCTTATCCTATATCTAGGTTTATTCCCGGAGTTATATCTGGACTAATATATGTAATAATTGCTGTCCTAATGGTCTACCCACTGGTGAATGAAAAATTAGTTACTTTGCTATCTCCTTTAATGATTGATGGAGTTGTTCTGGGTATACTTTTAACTTTAATAAGCCAAGAAATAGGAATTATTGATACTCTTGACCGATCATCGAAAAAAGCCATACAATATTCCATAATTGGTCTGATTGGTGGAGTAGTTTATGTACTAACTCGCTGGTTTTTAACTGATGTGTATCAAACACATTCTGGCTTGACAGTTTTACGTGAATTTAAATACGCTCCCATCATTATTGAGTTACTAATCTTTACAATAGTTCCTGGACTCATTGGTTTATTAGACAAAGCAGAAAACCTAGAGCAAACTATAATTCCTAACCAGGGTGTTTGGAGGTCAGCCAAAAATGCCTGTCTTTTCTTTGGAATCTTTTTTTCCGTAGGAATGATTTGCAGCATACCTTATTCAGAGAAACCTCACGAAGTAATCAGTATCGCATTAGCGGTTGGGTTACTTGCTGGATTAGCGGGTGGACGAGGACCAGTTTTTGCAGGGTTAGTTCTGATTCAACACTTCAGTTTGCGTGTAATTCTCTGGTTGCAAGGCTATACTCCTTGGAACTATGCTCGCTTCCTTGACTATGCTACAGAACGCATCTTTTTAAGAAAAGTTGGTGGTGGTTACATCTTCATCCATCGAATGCTGAGGGAACATTTTGCTCAATTGAAGCTAGAGTAGGTGCAGTGTTAAAACACTTGCAGCACTAAAGCGCAACTACCAACTAAAACTCTTCCTCTTCTTCAGTATCTTCAACTAAATAAGATGTATCTTTAGACTCAGGAAAATCATCACTAAAACGGATAATTTCCCCCTGAAAGAATTGTGCCAGACTTTTAGCAGCATCCATTACCTCATCAATTTCCCAGTCATTCACAGGTGACTGAGAAGGGGGAGTTGCTACAGTTTGGGCAGGAACAGCATTAGATTTGACTGACCCGACCTTTGTATTATTTTCTGGCTTAATTGGTTTGGGAATTTCAGCTACAGGGGGTTTCTGTTCTACATTGGTAGGAACAGGTGTTTGCTCAACTGGTGGAGGTGAAACATTTCTGGGTTGTGGTTGAGGTTCAGGAGTAGGAGAACTGGGATTTTCCTTAGAAACGAACCTTACCTTAATCTGTTGCTGGCAAACTTTAGTAAAAGCCGTTTGTATATCTGCTAATCTGCTCTCAGCCATCTTGATTAATTTAGGTGGCATTTTGATAACTGCAACAGCATCATCCAAGCTTAACAAGTATCCCTGTTGCTTCAATAAAGCTTGTACTGGAATCGGCAAACATCCCAGAACCTGTTGCCAAATTTCCCCAGAGGAGGAAGTAGGGGCGCAATGCTTGCGCCCTGTGGGGTTTTCCCCCTCGGTAGATGGGGGAGATGGGGGAGATGGGGGAGATGGGGGAGAGGGGGGAGATGGGGAAGATGGGGAAGATGGGGCGTAATGCTTGCCCCCAGCTAAGGATAACAATCCCAATAATGTCACTTCTAACCACAAGCGGGGTTGGGTGGTGTTTTTAATTTGTACCTCAGCGGTGCGTAGGTGTTCTTGTCCCTGCAAAATTGTAGCGGTTTCTAATTTCTGGGCTAAATTAACCAGTGATTTCCAGGTTTCCTGAGTACAAGCAACTAAATCTTGACGGTTGGGTGCGGTTCTAGCAATGAGTAAATCCCGATAACAGGAAGCAAGATTTTGGAGAATTATCAAGGGTTCTCGTCCCCGATCTAGGATTTTGCGGGTAGCATCAAGCACAGCTTCTGGGTGATTGCTGGCGATCGCCTCTAGCAAGGTTAATAAGTCTTGTTCGCTTAACGCACCTACTAAATCCCAAACTTGTTCTGGGGTTACTTCCCCTGCAAGTAGACTCAATTGATCCAGCAAACTTTCCGCATCCCGTAACCCTCCCTGAGACATTTGAGCTACTAGGGTAATTGCTTCGTAGTTAATGTGAATACTTTCTTTGTTGGCAATATCACTTAAATGCTGGACCATGGCATCTAAGGCAATGCGGCGAAAATCGAACCTCTGACAGCGGGAAATAATTGTTGGTAATACCCGTTGGGGGTCGGTAGTTGCCAAGACAAAGACAACATGTTTCGGTGGTTCTTCAAGGGTCTTTAGTAGCGCATTGAACGCTTGGGTACTGAGCATATGACATTCGTCGATGGCATAAACTTTGTAGCGACACTGCACCGGGGCAAATTGTGCCCTTTCTATCACCTCTCGAATATTATCTACCCCAGTGTTGCTGGCGGCGTCAATTTCAATTACATCCAAGGTGGAACCTTTGGTGATTCCCACACAGACATCACAGACACCACAAGGTTCTGCAGTGGGTTTGTCACTATTGAGACAATTGAGTGATTTTGCCAAAATCCGGGCACTAGAAGTTTTTCCCGTACCCCTGGGACCTGTGAATAAATATGCCGGAGCAATTTTAGCTGTACGAATGGCGTTGGTGAGAGTTGTGGCGATCGCCTCTTGCCCCACGAGTTCGGCAAAAGTTTTTGGACGATACTTGTGGTGCAGGGGTTCGTAAGACATGGATGGGGAATGCCAGTCGCTTGTTTGTGACTCAAAAGTGAAGTAGGGGATGGAACTATTCTAAACCCATGGAGATTGCCTGTGGATGTTATTATTCCCTAATCGTTGGTGTAAAGATTGCACCTTCACATTTTTATTTGTTACGGCTAGGGCATTAATATAATAGCCCTGGTTACAATAAATCGGGAAAATAACAGTAATCATCGGTACTATAAATGTTTCAGCGGCTAATACAATGGTTCAAAAATTTGTTTCAAGGCTTGTTTGGCAAAAAAAAGACTAAATCCTCTATTGAAGAAAATAAGATCGATAAACAGCCTCCACCACCTCTGAGTGATACAGATTTAGAGTTTCTGTTTACTGAACTTTTGGAAGGAGTTCATCAAGGACGAGAACAGACATGGGCACTCAAGTGGCTGCATAATCTGGAAAATCGCGTTACAACAGCGCGCTGGGTTGAGTGGTTGAATAATTTTGGTCAAAGATTATTGGCATCAACTACACCTAACAATGAATTAGCTTCCCGAATGGTGGCATTAGGGGAGTTAAATATTGGAGAAGTTGGCGATGTTGCCTATGATATTGGTATGCAGTTATTAACCCGCAACCAAGGGGAAGCAATATGGGAGTATGAAGGACCTGATGCTTCAGCTACCCAACAACTAGCAGGGGAAACTTTTCCAGAAGATTTACGTCCTCAACAAGAATCAATTATCCCAGGTGCACAAGAAAATTTACAAGAAGAAGGAGAAGGAGGAGAAGAAGAAGAATTTCAAACCATTACACTAGATGAGTTATCAATCATGCTAGAGCAGGACAGTAATTTACGCCAGCTAATGGCACAACAATTGGGGATAGAGACTGACGATCCACAAGTGATTATCCAAGCACTCGTTACTCAACTCGAAGCTGATGGTCAAGTAATTTCAGACCAAGCGGAATCATGATTTTTTCACACTTAGACGTGTTACTAGACCTGCTTAAACCTACTGGTTAAGACTTCAGCTGACTGAAAAATCGAATTGTTGATCGAGCTTGTTTAGTATTAATGTCACAAATGAGTTTGGCATGTATACTATCTAGTGGTTTTTACGTAATATTTTATTTTTTGGCATAGCAATAAGTCAAGTCAAGGTAAACAATATCTAAACAGTGCAGCAGATGCTCAAGTGGCTATCTCAGTGGCTAAAAAAATTTTGGCAGTGGTTCTCACGCAGTAAACAGGCTAGTTCTGTAGGTTCTAGGGCAGAACAGAAAATTGTACGACCACTACCTGAATTGACGAATGCGGATCTAGAATTTTTATTTACCCAGTTGCTGGAAGGAGTTTATCAGGAACGTGGGCAAGAATGGGCACTGAAATATCTACAAAGAATGGAGCATCGGATCAGCAATCAACGCTGGTTAGAGTGGCTAGGAGGTTTTGGCGATCGCTTGCTGGCTTCACGGGCACCAAATCATGATTTAGCAACCCGGATGGTACAGTTAGGTGAATTAGATATTGGAGAAATTGGAGATTGTGCCTATGACATTGGTATCCGGTTGTTAACGCGCAATGTGGAGGAGGTAATTCAAAAATCTCATAAGCTAGATGGTGTCACCACTGTCTTGGAAGAAGAGGATACACAACAGTTTATAGCAAATATTTGGGAAGATACTCCCAATTCTGAGGAAACTTTACAATTTCAACCCCAACTTTGGGATTATTCTGACTCAGATACCTCCTCCACACAACCACAAACAACTGATTCTGAAACTCCTAATTTCCAAGAGTTAGAAACTGAGGAATTTCAACCCCAAGTTTGGGATTATTCTGACTCAGATACCTCTTCTA
>JAAUYD010098048.1_pt1 | contig 14489 bp, 13 predicted proteins | sample 7278101 | NCBI WGS metagenome assembly JAAUYD01 (sample SAMN14350128, study PRJNA611818) | marine sediment metagenome | isolation source: surface marine sediment (0.6m) | place: French Polynesia: Moorea | collected 2018-08
CGTGCGGTTGCCGGCAGCCGGACAGTCGGCAATGATCGGCGACGTCTCCACGATCCCTGACGCCGATGACCGACATCCCGCTGCAAGCCCACCCCCGACGGCGACCCGGCACACCGTCGCTGGCGTCGACGCTGTCGCGCGCCGGTCTGCTGTCGCTGCTGTACCTGGCCCACGCCACCGCCGACGATACCGGCACGGCGATCGACTTCGACAGATTCGAACGGCCGGGCAGCCCGAACAGCGCGCTGATCGGCCCAACCGCCGGGCCGCCGCGGCGGCCGGATGCCGAGGCGCCGGTATTCGCGATCCCGGCGCAGGACCTCGCCGCACACTGGCAGACCGTGGTGCAGGCGCAGCCGCGCACGCGCATCCGCAGCGTGTCGGCAGACGACCTGCAGGTCGAGGCCGAGCAGCGCAGCGCGCTGTTCGGTTTCGTCGACGACATCAGCTTCCGCGCGATCGCGCTCGACGCCGGGCGCGCGACCTTCGTCGCGTACAGCCGCTCGCGCGTCGGCTACTGGGACCTCGGGGTCAACCGCCGCCGCCTGCACGACTGGATCGATGCGCTGCAGCGCCGGGTCGCAGCCGGCGGCGAGGCCTGAGACGTGGCGCGTTGGCTGATGCTCGCCGGCCTGGTGTTGCTCGGCATCGGCCTGCTGCTGCACGTCGCGCCCGGCCTGTTCAACTGGTTCGGCCGCCTGCCCGGTGACATCCGCATCGACGGCGAGCGCGGCAAGATACTGATACCGATCACGTCGATGGTCATCGTCAGCGTCGTGCTGACCGTGCTGTTCAACCTGTTCCGGCGCTGAGCCGGGCGATCTCAGCGGCCGATTTCGGCCAGCGTCGCGCTGCACAGGCGGACCAGGTCGGCCGGTGCGATACCGATGTCCAGCCCGCGCCGGCCACCGCTGACGAACACCCGCTCGAAGCCCTGCGCAGTGGCGTCGATCACGCACGGCAGGCGCTTCTTCTGCCCCAGCGGGCTGATGCCGCCGACCAGGTAACCGGTCGCACGCTGCGCGGCGGCCGGGTCTGCCAGCTCGGCCTTCTTGGCCTTGCAAGCCGCGGCCATCGCCTTGAGGTCGAGCTGGCCGCTGACCGGCACGACCGCGACCGCGAGCCGGCGCGGTTCGCCGTTGAGCATCACCAGCAGGGTCTTGAACACCTGTCGCGGATCGAGGCCGAGCGCATCGGCGGCCTCGCGGCCGTAACTGCTGTTGGCCGGGTCGTGCGCATACTCGTGCAAGGTGATCGCGACGCCCGCGGCCTGCGCCGCCTTGACCGCCGGGGTCATCGACGGTCCTTGATCTCGATGCCGCGGTCGCGCAGCTTGCGGTACAGGTGGGTGCGCTCCATGCCGGCCTCCTCGGCCATCTGGCTGACGTTGCCGCCATGCTTCTCGAGCTGGTACTCGAGGTAGGCCTTCTCGAAGGCGTCGCGCGCGTCGCGCAGCGGTTGGTCGAACGTCACGCCGGGCACGCCGCCGGCACCGCTCGCCACCTGCGCCGCGCCCATCGCGGCCTCGACCTCCTGTGGCCCGATCTCGTCGCTGTTGCCGAGGATCAGCACGCGCTGCACCAGGTTCTTCAACTCGCGGATATTGCCCGGCCAGCCGTGGTTGCGCAGGATGTTCTGCGCCGCGATCGAGAACCGCCGGTACGGCAGCTTGTCCTGTTCGACCAGGTGGTCGACGGCGCTCTGCAGCAGCTCGGGGATGTCCTCGCGATGGTCGCGCAGCGGCGGCACGATCAGCGGCACGACGTTGAGCTGGTAGAACAGGTCCTCGCGGAACCTGCCCTCCTCGACCGCACCGTGCAGGTCACGCTGGGTCGCGGCGATCACGCGCACGTCGATGGTCACCGGCGCCGAGCCGCCGACGCGCATGAACGAGCGGTTGTCGAGTGCGCCGACCAGCTGCGCCTGCGCCTCGAGGTCCATGTCGGCGACCTCGTCGAGGAACAGCGTGCCGCCGGCGGCCTGCTCGAGGCGGCCGTACTGGATAACCCCGTCTTTCTCGCTGCCGAACAGCTCGCGCGCGGCGTTGCCCGGGCTGATCGTCGACACTGCGACGTCGATGAACGGCCGGTCTTTGCGCGAGCTGTGCGCGTGCAGGTAACGGGCGAAGGTCTCGCGGCCGCTGCCCGGCTCGCCGGAGATCAGCACCCAGCTGTCGTGCTGGGCGACCCGCTTGACCTGTTCGCGCAGGCGCTGGATCACGGCGCTGTGACCGATCGGCTCGATGACCGGCGACGCGCGGCGCTTCAGGCCGACGTTCTCCTGGGTCAGGCGCTCGGCCTCGAGCGCGTGCTCGACGGTCAGCAACAGCTTGGCCAGCGACAGCGGCTTCTCGAGGAAATCGTAGGCGCCCAGGCGGGTCGCCTCGACCGCGGTCTCGACGGTGCCGTGGCCGGACATGATGATCACCGGGCACGGCAGGCCGCGCCCGTCGGCCCACTCCTTGAGCAGGCTGATGCCGTCGACGTCCGGCATCCAGATGTCGAGCAGGATCAGGTCGGGCCGGCGGTCGCGCAGCGCGCGCCGCGCCGCCTCGGCATGCTCGGCGACGCTGACCTGGTAGTTCTCGTCTTCGAGGATGTCGCGTACCGACTCGCGGATATCCGGCTCGTCGTCGACCACCAGGATCAGCGGCGTGCTCATCGGCCGCCCCCGCCGTGGGCGCGACCGGCCGCGGCGGCCGCGATCCCGGCGCGTGCCCGCGCCAGCGCCGGCAGGCGCAGCACGACCCGGCCGCCGCCCTGGTCGGCATTCTCGGCGTGCACCAGGCCACCGTGTTCGGCGACGATGCGCTTGACGATCGCCAGGCCGAGACCGGTGCCCTTGGTCTTGTTGGTCACGTACGGCTCGAACGCCTGGCCGATCAGCTCCGGGTCGAAGCCGGGGCCGTTGTCGCTGACGACGATCTCCACAAAACCGCTGTCCTCCTCTTCGCCGACACGGCTGCTGACCACCACGCAGCCGTGCTCGCCGCTGGCCTCGAGCGCGTTCTTGATCAGGTTGTGCATGACCTGGCGCAGGCGTACCGGGTCGGCCTCGATGGTCAGGTCCGGCGCGTCGAGCTGCAGGGCCAGCATCTGCGTACCACCCTCGTACAGCGCCAGCACCTCGTTGAGCAGCGCATCGATCTGCACCGGTTCGAGCTGCAGGCGGGTCGGCTTGGCATAGTCGGAGAAATCGTTGACCATCGCCTTCATCGCCTCGACCTGTTGCACGATCGTGTGGGTCGCGCGATCGAGCACCTTGCCGTCCTCGACCGGCAGCTTGCCGAGGTACTTGTGGCGCAGGCGCTCGGCGGACAGCTGGATCGGCGTCAGCGGGTTCTTGATCTCGTGCGCGAGGCGCCGGGCGACCTCGCCCCAGGCCGCGTCGCGCTGCGCCTTCACCAGCTCGGTGACGTCATCGAACACCAGCACGTGACCGCCGACGCCGTCGCCGTCGTCGTCGAGCGCCGAATGCCGGCACAACAGCACCTGGCGGCCGCTGCCACGGTACAGCGTGATCTCGGCGCGGCCGACGTGCGCGGCGCTGCGCAGGCCCTCGTCGACGCGCTCGACGAACGGCAGCAGCGCCGCGTTGCGCTCGCCGAGGATCGCCAGCGGCTGGCCCTCGAGCTCGCCGACCGGCATACCGATGATCTGGTCGGCGGCCGGGTTGGCGGTACGGATGTTGCCGTTACCGTCGAGCGCCATGACCCCGGTCGACAGGCCGGCGAGCACGGTCTCGAGATAGTTGTGCTGGTTGAGCAGCTCGCGTCGGCTGTCCTCGAGCGCGTTGCGCGCGCGCGCGATGCGCCGCGTCATCGCGTTGAACGACGACACCAGGAAGCCGATCTCGTCCTCCGAGCGCGGCATCGGCAGCTGCTTGTCGTAGTCGCCCTCGGCAACCGCGCGCGTGCCCTCGGCGATGTCGCTGATCGGCTGCACCAGGCGGCGCGCCGTGAACACCGCCGCCCAGGCCGCTGCGAACAGCCCGAGCGCCAGCACCAGCGACAGGCTGAGCGCGAACGTGAACTTGATCTGCGAGCGCATGTAGGCGCGCGTGCGGTAGGTCTCGTAGGCGTCCTGCACGTTCTTGCTCAGGTCGCTGAGCGACTCCGGCACCGGGTACAGCGCCTGCAGCACGATGCCGCGTTCCTGGCGGTCGAGCACCAGGCAGCGCACCACCAGGCGGCCGTCGGGACCGCTGGCGACGCCGACATAGTCCGCGCCGCCGACCACCTGCTGCACCATGCCGCTGTCCGGCGGCATCGGCAGCATGACCTCGGGATTGTCGTGACTCATCGCCAGCAGCTTGCCCTGGACGCTGAACAGCGCCATCTCGGACGCGCCGGCGGTGGCGCGCATCTCGCCGATGCTCAGCGCGATCGCCGTCTGCGACGTATCCTCGATCGCCGCCAGCAGGTTCTCGGTGAGCTTGAGGCGTTCGCGTTTGTGCAGGTCGAGCGACAGCTTGCTCAGCGTCAGCGCATCTTCCATCGCGCTGTCCACCTGCAGATCGAACCAACTGTCGATGCCGCTCGACAGAAAGCGGATCGAGTAGAAGTAGACGACGCTGACCGGCAGCAGCGCGAGCACCAGGAACATCACCGACAGGCGCGCGCTGAGCCGCGAACCGGCTACCCGGCGGCGGTAGTCGCGCAGCAGCTGCCACAGGTTCCAGCCGACCAGCGCGAACAGCAGCACCAGCCCGACCACGCTGAACAACAGCAGCGGCATGAACCACTGGCCGAGGTCTTCGGATCGCTGCACCGCGGCGCTGATCATGTGCAGCGCGGCGAGCAGCAGCACGACCAACATACCCGCGGCGAGCATGTCGAAGCGCCGTCCGTTCATGGCCGCAGCCGCCACTCCCAGGGGTCGCTGGCGATCTTCCAGTCGCGCCTGATGTAGGCGACCGGACGCATCGGCAGCGGCAGCGCCTCGATGTCGAGGCGCACGTTGATACGCACCAGGTACTCGGCATCGAGATCGAGCTCGGCGCGCGCGACCACCGGCATGCCGACGATGCGACCGAGCGTGCGCAGCGCGGCATCGCGCGTCGCGAACGACAGCCGCTCGTCACCCTGCAGGTTACGCAGCTCGTACAGGCCGGACAGCGGGCGGTACTGCAGCACCGTGCGCAGCCTGTGCTCGACGACGTCGGACTCCCAGACCCAGGCCTTGACGCGGCGCATCTGCACGTGGGTCTCGAAGGTCAGCGGCACGCCGTTCTCGAGCGCCTCGGCGACGGTATCGTTGAGGTCGAAGGCGATGTCGGCGTCGAGCAGGATGCGGTCTTCGTCGCTGAGGGTCAGCGCGATGCGGTCGAAGGTGACGCCGTCGGCAGCGACGCCGAGCGGCATCGCCAGCAGCATCACGATCATCAGCTTGCGCAGGAACCCGTTCATGTCGCCTAAGCCGGCACCTTCTCGAATGCGGCGTAGAAAAACCCGTCGGTGGCATCGACCCCAGGGAGCAACTGTACACCTTTGCCGGTCGCGCTTCCGGGTCTGGTTGGCAGAACCACGGCCAGCGCGTCGGCGTGGCGCGCCGCGAAGGCGTCGGCCTGTTCGCGGTTTTCCGCCGGCAACAGCGAGCACGTTACGTACAGCAGGCGGCCACCGGGCGCGAGCAGCGGCCACAAGGCATCGAGGATCGCGCGCTGGCGCCGGCCCAGTGCAACGATGTCGTCGGCGCGGCGAAGCAGGCGGATATCGGGATGGCGGCGCAGCACGCCGGTGGCCGAGCACGGCGCATCGACCAGGATCCGATCGTAGCGTTGCGCACCCCAGTCGCTGCCCTGTGGCCGTGCCGCGTCACCCTGGCTCAGGGTCGCGACGACGCGGCCGCGCTGCAGGTTGTCGGCGACCCGTTGCAGGCGCTCGGCATCGATGTCGAGCGCGGTGACCGCGAGGTCGTCGACACGCTGCAGCATGTCGAGGGTCTTGCCACCCGGCGCCGCGCAGGCATCGAGCACGCGCTGGCCCGGGTGCAGGTCGAGGTGACCGGCCGCGAGCTGCGCACCGGCGTCCTGCACCGAGACCAGGCCGTCGGCGAAACCGGGCAGGCGCGCGACCGCGACCGCGTCGTCGAGCACCAGCGCCGTCGCGACCGTGGCATGCGGCCGCGCCGGGATGCCGGCCGCCGCCAGCCGCGCAGCATAGTCGGTTCGCGAAATCTGCCGGGTGTCGATTCGCAGGGTCATCGGCGGGCGTTGCTGCAATGCCGCGCAGACGCTCGCGGCCTGCGCCGGCCAGGCCTCGCGGATCGCCGTATACAACCAGTCGGGTAGCGCGAAGCGCATGGCCGGATCGGCGTCGACACGCGCCGCGAGTGCGTCGTACTCGCGCTGCAGGCGGCGCAGCACGCCGTTGACCAGCCTGCTCGCCCAGCCCTTTCCCAGCCGACGGCTGATCTCGACGCTGGTCGACACGGCCGCATGCGGCGGCACGCGGCTGTACAGCAGCTGGTAAGCGCCGAGCAGCAGCAGCACGTGCAGGTCGCGGTCGCGGGCCTTGAAGGGCTTTTGCAGCAGCGCGCCGATCAGCGCGTCGAGGCGCCGGTACCAGCGACAGACGCCGTAGCTGAGTTCGGCACTGAACGCGCGGTCGCGGTCGTCGAGCGCCGCCGCGGCGCCCAGGGCGTCGTCGAGCGAACGGCCGTCGAGCACCGCCAGCACGCTGGCGAGCGCCGCCTGCCGTGCATCGGCTGACTGGGTCATCGTGCGCGCGACCGGATCAGGGCGTGCCCAGCAGCGTGCCCTGGATGGCGTGGGCGTTGATGAAGTCGCCGGCCGCCATCGCCCGCTTGCCGGGCAGCTGTAGCTCGGTGATGCGCAACAGGCCGTCGCCGGTCGCGACATCGATGCCGTTGCGGGTCGCGTTCATGACCAGGCCCGGCTGGGCGCCGACGCCGGCGATCGCATGCGCGCGCCAGATCCGCAGGCTGGCGTCCTCGAGCGTGGTCTGCGCGACCGGCCACGGGTTGAACGCGCGCACCTGGCGCTCGATGTCGGCGGCCTTCCGGGTCCAGTCGATGACCGCCTCGGCCTTGTTGAGCTTCTTCGCGTAGCAGGCCTGCGCGTCGTCTTGCGCCTGCGGTACCAGCGAGCCGTCGAGGATGCCGGGCAGCGCCTTCATCAGCGCCGCGGCGCCGAGCGCCGACAGGCGGTCGTGCAGGCTGCCGCCGGTCTCGTCGGCGGCCAGCGGCGTCTCCTCGACGAGGAACATCGGGCCGGTGTCGAGCCCCTGTTCCATCCGCATGATGGTCACGCCGGAGACCGCGTCGCCGGCCAGCACCGCACGCTGGATCGGCGCCGCGCCGCGCCAGCGTGGCAGCACCGAGGCATGGATGTTGACGCAGCCGAGGCGTGGCGCATCGAGCACCGCCTCGGGCAGCAGCAGGCCGTAGGCGACGACGACCATCAGGTCGCCGGCGAGCGCGGCCAGCTGGGCGACGTCGGCCGGATCCTTGAAGTTGGCGGGCTGGAAGACCGGGATGCCGGCATCGACGGCGACCTCCTTGACCGGGCTCGGGCGGAGCTTGCGACCGCGGCCCGCCGGTCGGTCGGGCTGCGTGTAGACGCCGACGAGCTCATACGGTGAGGCCAGCAGCGCGCGCAACGGCGGCACCGCGAAGTCCGGCGTGCCGGCGAAGATGATGCGTTTGCGGTCGGTCATCGAATGGCCCTGGAGTGGGATGCGGGTCTCAACGCCGCACCGGCACCGCACCTAAGCTCGGCGGGTAGCGGTCGTCGGGCATGCCCGGAGGTCGTCAGATGGCGCGGCGTTTCTGCGTGCTGTCGCCGGACAGCCGCGCCTCCTTCTCGAGCTTCTTGCGGATCCGCTGGCGCTTGAGGTTGGACAGGTAGTCGACGAACAGCTTGCCGTCGAGGTGATCGATCTCGTGCTGGATACAGACCGCAAGCAGGCCGTCGACGTCTCTCTCGAACGGCTGGCCATCACGGTCGAGCGCCCGAACGCGGATCTTCTCGGCGCGCGTCACGCTCTCGTAGACGCCGGGCACCGACAGGCAGCCCTCGTCCATCTGCTCCTCGCCCTCCATGTCGAGGATCTCGGGATTGACCAGCGCCAGCGGCTGGCTGCGGTCCTCGGAGGTGTCGACGACGATGACGCGGCGCGGATCGTTGACCTGGATCGCCGCGAGACCGATGCCGGGCGCCTCGTACATGGTCTCGAACATGTCGTCGATCAGCTGCCGCACGCTGTCGTCGACCGCGGCCACCGGTTTGGCGGTGTTGCGCAGCCGGGCATCGGGAAAGTGCAGGATGTCGAGGATCGCCATGGGTCGTTCCGTAGTCGTTCGCAGCCAGTCAAGAACCACCGCTAGGCGGCTGAATGGGCTAGAATTTCAGCGCTCGTCGCGGTCCTGGGGCCGTCACATTAAAGATAGCTGCCCTAGAGGCCGTAAATAATACCGCAAACCCAGTCAGTCTGACCGATCGGAAGTCGCCATAGCGCCAAGGGAATTCCATGTTTAAAGCCTGCAAAAGTCTGATTCTGTTGCTAAGTTGCGCCTTGGCGATGCCATTGGCGGTGGCCGAGGAGCTGCTCAAGGCCAATCACCCGAGCAGCTACACCGTGGTCCGCGGCGATACCCTGTGGGACATCTCGGGGCGCTTCCTGCGCAGCCCGTGGCGCTGGCCGGAGATCTGGCACGTCAATCCGCAGATCGCCAACCCGCACCTGATCTACCCCGGCGACATCCTCGACCTCGTGTACATCGACGGCAAACCGCAGCTGCGCCTGCGCCGCGGCCCGCTGAAGCTGTCACCGACCGTGCGCTCGACGCCGTGGGACGGCGCCATCCCGACGATCCCGATCGACGCCATCGCGCCGTTCCTGACCCGGCCGTACGTGCTCGACAAGAACCAGCTCGACAGCGCGCCGTACATCGTCGATTTCGCCGACGAACACATCCTCGGCGGCGCCGGCCAGAAGGCCTACGTGCGCGCGATCACCGACGACAGCAATCTCAAACACGAGATCGTGCGCCCGGGCGGGCCGTACAAGGACGGCGAGACCGGTGAGATCCTCGGCTACGAGGCGCTGTACATCGGCAGCACCGAGCTGCAGCGCACCGGGGATCCGGCGACGGTGTTCATCAACAGCACCGAGCTCGAATCGATCATCGGCGACCGCCTGATCGCCGCCGGCGAGGAAAAGGCGACCGCCAACTTCACGCCGCACGCGCCGCCGATGCCGATCGAGGGCACGATCATCTCGGTGCTCAACGGTGTCAGCCAGATCGGCCAGTACAACGTCGTCGTCATCGACCGCGGCAGCTCCGACGGCCTCGATCCGGGCACCGTGCTGCGCGTCGACCAGCGCGGCGAGACGATCCGCGACGTCGTCACGCCGGATTCGCGCGACACCGTCAAGCTGCCCGACGAGGAGGCCGGCCTGATGATGGTGTTCCGCACCTTCGAGCGCGTCAGCTTCGGCCTGATCATGCACGCGACCCGGGTCATACACATCGACGACAAGGTCCGCAATCCCTGAACCAGCGGCCCCGCCACGGCGGGGACGCGGTTCGCGAGCAACGCGGCGTGGGCCCCGGCCCGCGCCGTCTTCTTTTCCGCCGCACCCGGCCCGGTCCGCTACCGGGCGGCTGCGCCGCGCGTGTCGACACGATGCGCCTTGACGCGACGCCGCCGACAGGGCTCGAATAGGCGCGACACCCCCAATCGACGGCAACGGCGAGGTTGAATGGACTCGAGCCCCACCGACGAGGCGGCTGCCTGGTGCGTGCTGTTGCGCGCACCGGGCATCGGCTGCCAGACACTGAATCCGCTGCTCGCCGGCGGCGCCAGCGCCGCCGCGCTGGTCGCACGGCCGCCGGCGACCGTCGATGCCGCGCTGCGCGACTACCTGCGCGAACCCGACTGGGCCGGCGCCGAGGCCGACATGCGCTGGCTCGACGCGCCGCGCAATGCACTGCTGACGATCGCCGATCCGGCCTACCCGGCGCGCCTGCGCGAACTGCCCAACCCGCCGAGCGCGCTGTTCCTGCACGGCGATCCGGAGCTGCTCGGCCTGCCGCAGCTGGCGATCGTCGGCAGCCGCAGCCCGAGCAGCGGCGGCCGCAACAACGCCCGGGCGTTCGCCGCCGACCTCGCGGCGGCCGGCCTGGTCATCGGCAGCGGCCTGGCCAGCGGCATCGACGCCGCGGCCCACGAGGGTGCGTTGGCGGTCGATGGCCTGACGCTGGCGGTTACCGGCACCGGCCTCGACCGCGTCTATCCGGCACGCAACCGCGAGCTGGCCCACCGCGTCGCGATGAACGGACTGCTGGTCTCGGAGTTTCCGACCGGCACGCCGCCGCTACCGGCCAACTTCCCGCGCCGCAACCGCATCCTCGCCGGCCTCGCATTGGGCACCCTGGTCGTCGAGGCCGCGTTGCAGAGCGGCTCGCTGATCACGGCGCGCCAGGCCGCCGACGCCGGCCGCGAGGTCTTTGCGATCCCCGGCTCGATCCACAACCCGCTGTCACGCGGCTGTCACCAGCTGATCCGCAGCGGTGCCAAGCTGGTCGAGACCGCTGCCCACGTACTCGAGGAGATCGCGCCCGGGCTGCACGGCCTGGCACTCGACACGACCCCGACCGCGCCGCCGGCCGAAGATTCCGTCACCAGTGATCCGGCGCACGCCACCCTGCTCGACGCGATGGGCTACGACCCGGTGACCACCGATCAACTGGTCCAACGAACGGGCTTCCCGGTCGCCGAAGTGTCGTCGATGCTGCTGTTGCTAGAGATGCAGGGTCATGTATCATCGGCCGCAGGTGGAATGTTCACGCGAGTCGGAAAAGCCCCATCGTGAACCCCTATCCCGCCGATACCGGCCCCGCGCCGGGGCGGACCGCAACGTCGTCGAAGGCCCGTCTTTCTCATCCAGGAACATAGCCGTGAACGAAAACGTGATCGACGTCCTGATTTACATCTATGAGAACTACATGGATGCGGAAGAATCCGTACCCACCGACCAGATCGTTCTCGAAGAGGAACTGGTCCAGGCCGGTTTCCCGCAGGGCGAGATCAAAAAGGCCTTCAACTGGCTCGACGAACTGGCCTGGCGCCAGGGCAGCATGAGCTATACCGATGCGCAGGCGAACCGCTCGATGCGCATCTACAGCGAACGCGAGCAGCAGCGTATCGACCTCGAGATCCAGGGCATGCTGCTGTACCTCGAGCAGACCGGCATCCTCGATCCGCTCAGCCGTGAGCTGGTGATCGAGCGGGCGATGGCGATCGAGACCGAGGAACTGAGCGCCGACGACGTCAAATGGATCGTGCTGCTGGTATTGCTCAACCAGCCGGGCCAGGAGAACGCGTTCGCGCTGATGGAGGAACTCGTCTACAACGGCGAGCCGCTGTACCTGCACTGAGCCGACGGCGCGAGCCGTCTCCAGCGTCAAGCCGCCAAAAAGTGAGCTTGACACCCGGCCGCTCCGCCGGCTATCCGTATAAAAAAGGCGCGACGCCGCGACCGCAGCGGGTGGCCGCCTTCCGACGAACATCGACCCGCGCCAACACGGCGCGGGTTTTTTGGCATAGCAGCAACATTGATGAACCTGGTAATCGTTGAATCGCCGGCCAAGGCCAAGACGATCAAGAAGTACCTGGGCAAGGATTTCGAGGTCCTCGCCTCGTATGGCCATGTGCGCGACCTGGTGCCGAAGGAGGGCGCCGTCGATCCGGGCAGCGATTTCGCGATGAAGTACCAGGTGATCGACCGCAACGACAAGCACGTCAAGGCGATCACGACCAAGCTGAAAAACGCCGAGGCGCTGTACCTGGCGACCGACCCGGACCGCGAGGGCGAGGCGATCTCGTGGCACCTGTACGAACTGTTGAAAAACAAGCGCGTCCTGAAGGACAAGGCCGTGCACCGCGTCGTGTTCAACGAGATCACGAAGAAGGCCGTGCAGGATGCAGTCGCCCACCCGCGTGACCTGTCGATGGACCTGGTCAACGCCCAGCAGGCGCGCCGCGCGCTCGACTACCTGGTCGGCTTCAACCTGTCGCCGTTGCTGTGGAAGAAGGTCCGCCGGGGCCTGTCGGCCGGTCGCGTGCAGAGCCCGGCGCTGCGCCTGATCTGCGAGCGCGAAGACGAGATCGAGGCGTTCAGCGCACGCGAGTACTGGACCGTCGAGGCCGATACGGAAAAGGACGGTCAGGCATTCACGGCAAAGCTGACGCATTTCGCCGGCGACAAGCTCAGTCAGTTCTCGATCACCGACGGCGATCGCGCCGCCGAGGTCGAACGGGCGCTGAATGCGGCCGCCGGCGGCCGCCTCGACGTCCTCAAGGTCGAGAAGAAGCAGCGCAAGCGCAACCCGGCCGCGCCGTTCACGACCTCGACATTGCAGCAGGAGGCCGCGCGCAAGCTCGGCTTCACGGCGCAGCGCACGATGCGCATCGCCCAGCAGCTCTACGAGGGCGTCGACATCGGCAGCGGTGCGGTCGGCCTGATCACCTACATGCGTACCGACTCAGTCAACCTCGCCGACGAGGCGATCGCCGAGCTGCGCGACTTCATCGGCGACAAGTACGGCGCCGACCAGGTGCCGAAGACGCCGCGCCAGTTCAAGACCAAGGCCAAGAACGCCCAGGAGGCGCACGAGGCGATCCGCCCGACATCGGCACTGAACACGCCGGAGCAGATCGCCGCACACCTCGACAAGGATCAGCTCAAGCTGTACAGCCTGGTCTGGAAACGCACCGTCGCGTGCCAGATGGTGCACGCGACGATAGACACGGTCGCCGCCGACCTCGGTGCCGGCGACGGCCACGTGTTCCGTGCCACCGGATCGACGATCGCCAAGCCGGGCTTCATGGCGGTCTATCTCGAGGGCACCGATGACGCCAAGCCGGGCGACGGTGACGAGAAGATGTTGCCGGCACTGACCGAGGGCGAGCAGATCACGCTGAACAAGATCCGCCCCGAACAGCATTTCACCGAACCGCCACCGCGCTACAGCGAGGCCAGCCTGGTCAAGGCGCTCGAAGAGTTCGGCATCGGCCGGCCGTCGACCTACGCATCGATCATCTCGACGCTGCAGGACCGCGAGTACGTCGAGATGGACAAAAAGCGTTTCATCCCGACCGACGTCGGCCGCGTGGTCAACAAGTTCCTGACCAACTACTTCACGCAGTACGTCGACTACGACTTCACCGCACGCCTCGAGGACGAACTCGACGCGGTGTCGCGCGGTGAAGAGGACTGGATCCCGTTGCTGGAGAAATTCTGGCAGCCGTTCAAGGATCGCATCGATCACACCCAGGAAAACGTACAGCGCTCCGACGTCACCCAGGAGAAGATCGACGAGCAATGCCCAAAGTGCGGCGGCCAGCTGGCCAAGCGCCTCGGCCGCAACGGCGTGTTCATCGGCTGCACGAACTACCCGGACTGCGACTACACGCGCAACCTCAACGACGACGGCAGTGCCGCTGCCGAGCCGGAGAAGGTCGGCCGCGACTGTCCCGAGTGCGGCTCCGAGCTGGTCTTCAAGCAGGGCCGTTACGGCAAGTTCATCGGTTGCTCCGGCTACCCCAAGTGCCGTTTCATTGAGCCGCTGGAGAAACCGAAGGACACCGGCGTCGGCTGCCCGAAGTGCCGCAAGGGTACGCTGATGCAGCGCAAGTCACGCCGCGGCAAGGTGTTCTATTCGTGCTCGACGTATCCGAAGTGCGACTACGCGGTCTGGAACGAACCGGTCGCCGAGAACTGCCCGACCTGCGGCTGGCCGGTACTGACGATCAAGACCACCAAGCGCAGCGGCACGCAGAAGGTCTGTCCGCAGCAGGAGTGTTCGTTCGCCGAGGCCTACGAGCCGCCCGCCCAGGCGTCGACCGAGAGTTGAGCAGGCCGGCTTTGGCCGGTGCGCGGGAGTGCCGAGACTGGTCTCGAATGCCGGGGTGCAGACGTCGGAGATTGCGTTTCGCGTAATCACGCGCCCGGACGAGGGTGTTGTTGGCGCTGTTGGCGTTTTCGCTTGCGCTTGGTTCTGCGCGAAGAGAGGTGTTGTTCGCGCTGACGCGCGGGATGTTTTTAAAAAGCGCTCGGCGGAGCGCGCCCGCCCTTCTTTCTTTTGCTTGCCCAAAAGAAAGAAGGCAAAGAAAAGGGCACCCCGAAGGCTTGGTCTCCGCTTCGCTCCGACTGCCCTGCGCTCCTCGGCACAAAACGGGCGCTGCGGAACTCCCTCGCTGCGCTCGGTCAGACAGTCCTCGCGCTTGTCCGTTTTGTACCTGCGGTGCTCGGCTGCACCAACGGGGATCCCGGGGACTCCGTAGCCGGTCGTGGCGGTCTTGGGGATAGCCGCCAAGCCTGCAGGACGCACCCCAGTCCCGTTGACGCCGCCGAGCATCGCAGGGGTTTTCGGAGGCAAACGCGTGCATGTCTGACCGACCGAAGGGAGGGAGTTCACGCGCGCCGAAAACGCCGAGAAGCGCAGGGAACCCCTCGCCAA
>JAAUYD010004516.1_pt1 | contig 14488 bp, 12 predicted proteins | sample 7278101 | NCBI WGS metagenome assembly JAAUYD01 (sample SAMN14350128, study PRJNA611818) | marine sediment metagenome | isolation source: surface marine sediment (0.6m) | place: French Polynesia: Moorea | collected 2018-08
CCCCCGCTTATCTTAAAGTTTCTTCTATGATCAGACTAGCCGTTTTTTTGGTCAGCGGCCGCGCTAATTTGAAACGTCACCAAACTGGCACGGTTTCTGGTTGTTAAATGGCTGCTTTTTTGTCAGCTGCGCCACTTGCTTTTGAAAATCTCCGACTCGTGCAAAATTTAGAATACCAACCAGCTGAATATAAGGAAATGCAGGATGTGTGTCAAGCAACCGTCAGCAACTGCAGCAATTCAAATTATGACAACGATCAGAGGTTCGAATAATTGTTATTCTAATTGGAGAGGGTTCCAGAAGCATGCAAGCTGAAAGCTCAAGGCTCAAAGCTCAAAGCAAAACAACGAAATTATTTCTGGTACACCAAACGAACAATCCCAAATCCACCATGCAATATCAAGGATGGTCTGTCACATTCCATCTAAAATCGATTTAAGTATATCGGGGCGGTTGGTGATAATGCCGTCGACTCCCATTTCAATCAGTCGCAGCATGTCTTCGCGTCTGTCCGGCGTCCAAACAAACACCTGAATATCCAGCTTGTGGGCTTCAGTCAGACGACGATATGTAAGATGTTTATAGTAAGGCGCCCAGTAGCGGCCCCCGGCGGCCTTGACTGCTTTGGGTATTGATCCGCCGAAATCATCAATGTCAAGGCCAGCCATCCATGGGGAAGCTCCGGGCTGCCCCGCTTTGATATTATTTAAGCTCTTACCCTCAAGGGAAAGATAGACCGTGTCAATTTCCGGTGCAATCTTTTGAACATACCTCAGGGTTCGCCAATCAAATGATAGAACATGGCCACGTTCGGTAAGTTTCTGTATCCGCAAAAGCTGCACAAGCGCATCGGCGACAGTTTCGGGCGGCGGTGTGAGAGACGGTTTTTCCGGATTCGTTTTTATTTCTACCCATAGTTGGGTGGTCGGATCGCAGTCTGTACCATGCAACAATATCACTTCCTTCAGAGTTGGTATGCGTTCTCCGTCAACAGGCTGCTGCTCGGGGTAGCGTCGGGCATAGCGGGTACCCGGCTTGAGACGGCCAACATCGTAAGTTTTTAACTGCGTCAGGCTTAATTTCCTGATTAGCGGTCCCGGACGGCTCAACCAATCGCCGTCAGCCGAGCGGACAATCTCGGGTTTCAAGACATAATCGTGATGTACGACGATTTTACCTTCCGCGGTCAAAAAAACATCCAGCTCAAAGGCGTCTACACCTATGTCACATGCTTTTTTAAACGCGGCCAATGTATTCTCAGGCATAAGGCCGGCGGCACCCCGATGACCGATGACGTCAATTTTTTTCGCGGTTTGTGTGAAATTTGAAGGAGAATTTTTTGTTTCGGAAGCAAAACAAGCAGTGACCATCGACAGGATCATCAACATCGATAATTTCGCGGCAAGGGGGCGAAGCTTCCTATTATTTTGTTTTATCATCGATTTTTTCCTCTTTGATATTACGAATACAGTTAATTCTACTAAAAATTTTACAACTCAAAGAAAAAATTTTAAGGATTTTCTTGACTAATAGATGGTGAATCTGATTAATATTCTTTGCTGCAATGATATCCGATTTTATAGGGACTGTAACCGTATTTCCAAATGATACATTAAAGTTGCGGACCAGATTCTAGGCTACACTTTGTATCTACGGATTCTGATTTGTTAAGTTACAATTTTCATTAACAAATTTCTTATCATATTCTAATTCACTGTTCACCTCTTTTCATAACCGTAACCCATGCTTGATTTTTGGGCATGGAGATTAGACCAGGGTCTCGTACCATACCGCAAACTTTAATCTAAGAAAGGAGGAAGATATCATGACAAAGTCCAAATGGATGTTAACTGCAGCACTTCTCGTTGTATTTCTTTTTCCTGCTGGCGCTTTTGCCGAGCCAATCACAATCAATTGGTGGTTTGCCCACGGAGGTCGGCTGGGGGAAAAGGTTCAATCTATTGTTTCCGATTTTAATTCTCTCCAAAATAAGTACAAAGTCGTGGCAACCTACAAGGGGAATTATTCCGACACCATGCTACAGGGTATCGCTGCCTTTCGATCAAAAAATCATCCGCACATCCTACAGGTCTTTGAAGTCGGAACTGCAACCATGATGGCTGCCAAGGGGGCTGTTAAACCGGTTTATGAGGTCATGGCTGAATCCGGTCACCCCTGGCGCCCAGAAGCGTATCTCTCTACCGTTACGGGATATTACACAACCTCTGAAGGCAAGATGCTCTCAATGCCTTTTAACAGCTCAACACCGGTCCTTTACTATAATGTTTCGGCTTTTGAAAAAGCCGGACTCGATCCGGATAAACCTCCCAAAACTTGGCCCGAAGTTGCTGAATACTCCAAAAAATTAATCGCGGCCGGTTATCCGGGCGGCTTTTCAACGGCATGGATTTCCTGGATTCATTTGGAAAATTTTAGTGCCTGGCACAATGTGCCCTTCGGAACCAAATCCAACGGGTTTGAGGGACTGGATACCGAGTTCGTCTTCAACAGTGCGCTGCATGTAAAACACATCCAGAATCTGGCCGATTGGCAAAATGATAAAATCTTCGTCTACGGCGGACGTCGAAATAAAGGAAATGCTTTATTTTCTTCCGAAGAAGTTGCCATGTATACAGAATCCTCGGCGGGTTACGCCGGGTTTAAAAAAACCTGCAAGTTCCCCTTTCGCACCAGTATGCTCCCTCACTGGCCGGATGCCGCCGGAGCGCCGCAAAACACAATCATCGGTGGTGCCAGCCTGTGGGTGCTGACGGGTCATTCCAAAGAAGAATATGAAGGTGTGGCGACATTCTTCAATTATCTGTCTACTCCCGCGGTCCAGGCCGATTGGCATCAGTTTACCGGGTACTTGCCCATTACCACCAATGCCTATTACTTGACCAAAGGACAAGGTGTATATGACGAGAAACCCGGTATGGAAACCGCGCTCAAACAAATGACCCTCAACAACCCTACCGAAAATTCCAGGGGGTTGCGGTTTGGTAATTTTGTCCAAATGAGAGCTATTATGTACGATACTCTTGAAGCCATTTTTTCCGGGGAAAAAACTGCTCAACAAGGTTTGGACGAAGCTGTTGGAAAAGGTAATAAATTATTGCGTAAATTTGAGAAAGCCAACCAGTAAAAAATGATTATGCAAAGCCGGACCCAATTGAGAAATTCAACAGGTCCGGCTTAACCGAATCATTCGCGCCATAATTTTCCATGAAACCAGAAAAAGATTTTTAATATCAACGGCCCCCAGCAGATGCGGTCCAGGTCCCTTCCAGGGGCAGTTCTCATGCCTCCAGCATGCTGGTGGATGATGATTGAATCGTCGATCCCATGGAAAAAAGAGTTGTTTTCAAAAACAAAGTTCTTCCGTATTTCCTCGTCGCTCCTCAAATTATCATCACAGTGGTGTTTTTCATATGGCCCGCTCTGATGGCCCTCTATCAATCGGTTTCACAGCAAGATGCCTTTGGGCTCTCTACGGTTTTCGTGGGATTAGAAAATTTCCAATATATATTCACGGATTCCATATATCTAAACTCAATTAAAGTAACCATGATCTTCAGTTTTTCAGTGGCCATTATCGCAATGTCAGCTGCGCTGCTGTTGTCTGTAATGGCCGATAGAGCAATTCGTGGCGCAACGACTTACAAAACCTTTATCATTTGGCCCTATGCGGTCGCCCCGGTAGCGGCGGCGGTATTATGGTATTTCCTTTTCAATCCAACGGTTGGTATGATTTCTTTCTTCTTAAAAGCAATCGGAATTGACTGGAATTTTACCCTAAACGGCACGCAGGCAATGATACTGGTAATCTTTGCTGCAGCCTGGAAACAGATTTCCTATAATTTTCTTTTTTTCCTGGCCGGGTTACAGGCAATTCCCAAACCATTTCTTGAGGCTGCCGCCATTGACGGTGCATCGCCGGCCAAACGGTTCTGGACGATATCTTTTCCATTATTGTCGCCGACCGTCTTTTTTTTACTTGTCATGAATTTGGTGTATTCCTTTTTCGAGACGTTTGGGGTCATCCATGCCATAACTGAAGGCGGCCCCAATGAGGCGACCAACATTATGGTTTACAAAATTTATCATGACATTTACGAAAGTATAGACCTTGGCGGTTCCGCTGCCCAGTCGGTCATTCTGATGATCATCGTAATTTTGCTGACAGTGATTCAGTTCCGCTATATCGAAAGAAAAGTCCATTATTAAGGGAGTAAACGATGGTCGAACATCGACCCTGGTTGACTTTTTTGACCCATGCGATCCTGCTGGTGGGTTGCTTAATCATAGCCTTTCCCATCTATACGACGTTTGTAGCCTCCACGCACAGCCTGGATGCAATTACTTCATCCTTCCCATTGGTGCCGGGTCATCATTTGGCTGAAAATTACCATCAGGCTCTCACTGTCGGGAGTGGAGAAGTGGGCGTTACAGTAGGGGTCATGATGATGAACAGTGCCATTATGGCCCTGGGAATCACTTTCGGAAAAATCTTCATATCTTTGCTGGCGGCTTTTGCCATCGTCTATTTCCGGTTTCGCTTTCGAATGCTATTTTTCTGGATGATTTTCATTACCTTAATGCTGCCTGTTGAAGTTCGTATCTTGTCAACCTATGAGGTGGTTTCCGATTTGAATATGCTGAATTCCTATTCCGGGCTAATTTTTCCATTGATCGCGTCGGCCACAGCCACTTTTTTGTTCCGCCAATTTTTTATGACCGTTCCAGATGAGCTTTGTGAGGCCCATCGTATTGACGGCGGGGGACCGATACGATTCTTTTTCGACATCCTGCTGCCAATGTCGCGTACATCCATTGCGGCACTTTTTGTTATCCTGTTCATTTATGGCTGGAATCAATATCTTTGGCCGCTGATTGTAACCACGGATGAACGCTACTACACCCTTCTGCTTGGTATCAAACGGATGCTGGATGTGGGAGAGGGGCAAGCCGATTGGCAAATTATTATGGCTTCTACCATGCTGGCCATGATACCACCGGTATTGGTAGTAATTTTTATGCAAAAACAGTTTGTAAAAGGAATGACGGAAACGGAGAAGTAGAAGCATAATTGAGCAGATAGAGCTCAATTGGGCGTTAATTGTTAAAAGTTATTCGTTATTGACGTTTTAGGATTGAAAGTGTACCAGATTGTGGGCTGCGAATTTATAACTTATAATATCGGCGGGATACCGAATTTAACTCCGCATTCCGCATTCCGAATTCCTCAATCAGGGGTATTTTATGGCCAATGTCAGCTTAAACAATGTCTTCAAATCGTTTGGAAAAAACGAGGTCATTCACGGGATCAGCTGTGATATCAAGGATGGTGAGTTTATCGTAATTCTGGGACCGTCAGGCTGCGGCAAATCGACGGTTCTGCGTATGATCGCCGGGCTCGAGGTTATAACGGACGGAGAAATTACCATCAACGGCGAGGTCGTCAATCAACTGGAACCGGCCGATCGTGATATAGCCATGGTGTTTCAAAATTACGCACTTTATCCGCACATGACGGTCTATAAAAATATGGCCTACGGACTGAAAATAAGGCGCATGCCTAAAGCTGAAATCGACGAAAGAGTCCGCAATGCCGCCAAAATTTTAGAGCTCACCGAATTTTTAGACCGCAAACCACGCCAGCTATCGGGCGGGCAGCGTCAACGGGTGGCCATGGGCCGATGCATTGTCAGGGAGCCCAAAGTATTTCTATTTGATGAGCCTCTGAGCAATTTGGATGCCAAGTTGCGAGTTCAGATGCGCCTGGAAATTCGTAATTTGCATGAAGATCTTAATATCACCAGCATCTATGTCACACACGATCAAGTTGAAGCGATGACGCTTGGCGATCGTTTGATAGTGATGGACAACGGCTATGCCGCCCAGATCGGATCGCCTCTTGAAGTTTATGAACGGCCGGCCACAAAATTCGTTGCCGGTTTTATTGGTTCACCGGCCATGAATTTTCTGAATGTACAATTGAGTCCGACTGGCGACTCGGTTGAGCTTCCCGGCGGCATTGCATTGCCGCTTGCTAACGAGCGCATTCCGGAACACGGTGGCAAGAAGGTCATTATGGGAATTCGACCCGAACATTTCGAACTTGCCAAAAAAGATGCCGCCATACTTCAGTTGAAAGTTGACCACGTCGAATTGCTGGGGGCGGATACCCTGGTCCATGGACATTTCGCTGAAAACAAATCCCTTTTAACCCTGCGTCTTACCGATATCCAGCATTTCAATAAAAATACGATTTTACCTCTGCGTGTATCCCCACAAAAAACACATCTATTCGATATGGAAACCGGCAGCCGTATCGGAAAATAACAAATTTTTTTCAAATCTTTCACTATCTGTTGGTATGTGTAGTAGAACATTGAGCACCAGGAACGGCCAGGGCAAACAAAGTACTTGCGAATAATAAATCGGTTAAGTGGTCATAAAAACCGACAGATCCGAGAAAACAAAGATCAAAAAAATTTAAAAAATCAGCGACCTCTGATAGAGGCGGCCCGGTCCCTTCCAATGACCAACCTTATGACTCAAGCTCTGCTCGGAGGCGCTGATTTCTAAAAGGATTATGGAATGGCTACCGACGAAGAACGCCGACAGTACCTGCGGCAGGAATACATGGCCCGCATCAATCGTGTTATCGACCATATAGATCTCAATCTCGATGGTTCTCTGAAACTGGAATCCCTGGCAGGGGTTGCCAATTTCTCACCCTTTCATTTTCATCGTATTTTCAAAGCCATCGTGGGCGAAACCCTTAACCAATTTATCCAGCGGTTACGCTTGGAGAAGGCGGCAGCTCAGCTCATTGACAATCCTAAAAAATCCATTACCGAAATCGCATTCGACTGCGGCTTTTCGGGTTCGGCCACCTTTGCGCGGTCGTTCAAAGACGCCTTTGGATTCAGCGCCAGCCAGTGGCGCAGCGGTGATCACTGCAAGGAAAGCAAGATTCGTAAAACGAATCGCAAGGTCGATCAAGCAATTGGCAAGTTCAGCAAAGACATTAATGTTTCGGTTTTCTATAGTGACGGGGAAACCAATTACCCTAAACCCAAATGGAGGATTACTATGGAAGCCAATTCAGCAATCGATGTCGAGATCAGAGAAATACCCGAAATGAGCGTGGCCTACGTGCGTCACATCGGCCCTTACCAAGGTGATAGTGCGCTTTTTGAAGGGTTGATCAACAAACTGATGACCTGGGCGGGTCCCCGTGGCCTGATTCGCTTTCCCGAGACCCAACTGCTGGCCGTTTATCACGATGATCCCAACATTACCGAGGCGGACAAACTGCGCACCAGTATCTGCCTTACGGTCCCGTCGGATACCCAAATCGATGGTGATGTAGGTAAGATGAACATACCGGCCGGCCGATATGCCGTGGCGCATGTCGAAGTTGCAGATGATGAGTTTCAGAGCGCCTACGACGCCATTTATGGCGGTTGGCTGCCGGAAAGCGGGTACCAACCCGATGACCGTCCTTGCTTTGAAATCTACCTGAACGATCCCAAACAACATCCCGAGGGCAAACACATAACCGACATCTGTGTGCCGGTGAAACCGCTGTAAATTGCCCCAATTACTTCTCCCATTGCCTCATCCTGGGTGTCCAGATTTTGGCTGAACGCTCATCCGGTACTTGGACTTAGCAGAATCAGTAATTTAACTCATGTCTTCTGGGATTAGACCAAATCCGGGTCCTTTGGACCCGGATTTTTATTTGAAGAGGTTTCACGTTGCTGTAGATAAAATTAACCTGATCAAAACAATCAAGGCCAACCGCAATTAATCTGGTTCTAAAATGCAATTTGCCACTTGACCATCGCTAATCATGCTTTACTATCCGAGGTCGTGGCAAAGATGCTTTCTTGACAAAGTTTCTTTTGACATAAATCACACGGAGCTTGCCTAAAAATTCATTAAAAACGCAGCCCATGTCAGTGGGATTCTCTCCCGCTTTTTATATGGACCCCAAAATGAAATGCATATCGCTAAAGTCTTACCGCGAAAAGACGATATCTAAATCACCGGCAGATACAATAACTCCAAACTTGGAATGGCTCGCGATGAATAAGCTGGTGAGACAAATATCTTGTAATTTTCCCCTGATCATGGCGCACCGGGGATATAAAAAGAAATATCCGGAAAACACACTGGCCGCATTCCAGGCCGCAATCGATGTTGGAACGCCGATGATAGAACTTGACGTTATGCTAAGCCGTGATCGGAGGCTGGCAGTCATTCACGACGCATCCCTGGATCGCACAACCAACGGCCGCGGACCGGTTCGTAACCGTACCCTTGAGGAACTGAAGCAGCTGGATGCAGGCAGCTGGTTTCACCCCGATTTTGCCGGACAGCGGCTACCGGAATTGGCTGAGGTGCTGAATTTAGTAAACGGCCAGGTGATTACCAATATTGAAATCAAATCCAATGCCTATGAACCCCATCATCCGTCTGATGCCATCGAAAAGCAGGTGGTCGAGCTCGTAAAAAAAGAAAAACTGCAGGATTCGGTATTAATATCCAGTTTTGACAGCAATATCCTGGAACAAATATCTTTGATGCAGGCACCTCCTTCTCTTGCGTTAATTTCAAAAGCCCCTCTGCAAAAGAATACCGTCGAACTCTGCAAACGACTTAAAACATTTTCCTGGCATCCCCACCTGAAAATTGTTACCCCAAAATTGGTTAAAAAATTTCATACTGCGGGAATACGGGTCTTCCCATATGGTGTCGACACGCCGGAAGATTGTGCCCGTATGGTTGCCTTCAAAGTAGATGGCGTTATTACCGATGACCCGGTATCTGCCCGTCGCTGGGCGGAAGTCAAAAAGGCTGCTTAGGAATCGATCTCCTGACGATGTATCGTGTGAAACTTCAAAGTAATGGACCCGTTTTTATTCTTTTTAGACGGGATATACAGGATTGACGGGATTTTTTCCGCCTTCGGCGAGAAACCCTTTCAGCCGAAGGCAGTTTTATCCCGGCGATCTTGTTGATCCTGTCCAATTTTCTTTTAAAAATGAGAATCCATTCCTATTTTTACCGTATTTTATACTTAGCTTTTTTATGTTTCTTTTCTTGATCAGACTGGCAGCCTTTTAGAATTTTGTAGGTTGGGTTGAGTCTGCTCCAAGCTTTGTTGGGTTTCGTTGCACTCTACCCAACCTACATGTTGCCGGTGTTATTGCCAAATGTGGAACTCAACAACGACCTAAAAAAGTCTTGATTGTCTCCAATTCCCATAGTCAGATTCAAGCTTCTGAAAGTTAATAGAATTCAATAAAGCAAGAAAACGAGTGTCCATAAAAAAGTGATGCTAGTTGTTTTAGTGGATATTTGTATTAACTTCCGTTGAAGTCCAACCAATTCGGAAGCCTAAGGAGACCCGTTTCCAATGAAAACAATTATCGAGCCGTTTAGAATTAAAAGTGTGGAGCCCTTGCGCTTTACCACACGTCCGGAAAGAGAAAAAATATTGAAAGCCGCCGGTTACAATCTGTTTAATATCCATGCTGATGACGTTTTAATCGATTTGCTGACCGACAGCGGTACTTCTGCTATGAGCGCCCGGCAATGGGGTGGTATGATAGAAGGGGATGAATCTTATGCGGGTTCGCGAAGTTTCTATCAATTAGAGAAAAAAGTAAAAGACTTGACAGGCTTCCGGCATCTTATCCCAACCCACCAGGGACGGGCAGCTGAAAAGATTCTTTTCAACCTCATGGGTGGCACGGGTAAAATAATTCCCAACAACACCCACTTTGACACAACCCGCGCCAATATCGAAGTCAGTGGAGCGGAGGCCATCGATCTTTTGCCACCCGAGGGTACCGATCCCCAGCTAAAAGGAGATTTTAAAGGCAACATGGATTTGTCGGGGCTGGAAGATTTAATTCGCCAAAACGGTCCGGAACGGATACCCTTAGTCATGCTGACCGTCACCAACAATTCAAACGCCGGTCAGCCAGTTTCGATGGAAAATATCCGTAAAACTTCTGAATTGAGTCACCAATATGGTATCCCCTTTTTTCTGGACGCCTGCCGGTTCGCAGAAAATGCATATTTAATCAAAATGCGAGAACCTGGTTACGACAAAAAATCTGTGCGGGAAATTGCCAGGGAGATGTTTTCCTATGCCGATGGCTGTACCATGAGCGGTAAAAAGGATGGGCTGGTGAACATGGGGGGATTTTTGGCAATCAACGATGACAATCTCGCTCAGCAGGCCAGAAATATTTTGGTGGTCACGGAAGGATTTCCTACCTATGGCGGTCTAGCGGGTCACGACCTGCAAGCCTTTGCCCTGGGTCTGGATGAAGTACTCGAAGAGGACTACCTGAAATATCGCATCCGATCGGTAACCTATTTAGGGGAACATCTGACGGAATTGGGAGTGCCTATTTTTCAGCCACCGGGCGGTCACGCCATATATCTGGATGCAGCGGCGCTTCTGCCCCACATACCTGCCCATGAATTTCCCGGACAGGCGTTGGCAACAGAGCTTTATGCTAGTAGCGGAATTCGGTCCTGTGAAATCGGCAGCGTGATGTTCGGCAAAACGAAACCTGAGACCGGCAAATTCGAATCGGCCACGCTGGAGATGGTAAGGCTCGCCATACCCAGAAGGGTTTATACCAAGAGCCACATCGACTACGTAATCGAATGTATCGGGAATGTTTACCGTCAGCGGGATAAATTGAAAGGAATGCGGATTGTCTACGAGCCACCCGTACTGAGGCATTTTACGGCTATTTTTGAACCCTTATAATTACATCTAGACAGGATCTACTGGATGAACTAGATCGAGCTTACTAGAACGTTTGGCAGAATAACGTTCCACTATCGGCAGTTTTACAATACTTCTTTGAATCGTAATGACACCCCAGCTGAATTATTCCAAACGCTCTAATGATATGGACTATTGAGTTGACAAAGGGCATGCCACTGCAGCCGACCTGTGGGTTGGCCGGCACGAAGTCATTACAACAAAGTATCCTCTCTCTTATTTCAGCTTTGAGCTTCGAGCTTTGATCTCATCGTTGCCCGTTTCCAGTACCATTCCGGAAATCGGTAGCTAAGGAAAAGCATCAGAATTGTCACGGGAATGCCTGAGGCTGTCCGAATAATTAAAAAAGTCTCAATATGCAGCCAGAGTTGTGAAAAAATTAGGAGAATGGCTTTCGATAAACTTATCACTCCCCAGAGGGCAGTTATAATCTGCCAGGCCGATCGATATAATTGGGGGGAGAGTCTAAGCTGATCCAAAAAATCCTTAGATCCGAGCCCGGGCATAAGTAACTCGGCAAAGATCTGGATTAAGGGCCTGGATATCAATATCGATCCCAGAAAAACCAACCCCCAGAGTACGTTTTCAATCGCAGCAGAAGCCAGGTAGAAGGCCGGATTCCTGGTGATCAAAGTGCCAACCAATTCAATTGCAATAATTGGGATCGCTAAAGCAGGAAACAGTTCGATACGTCGGGAGCGCCAGTATGTAACACCAAGAAGGCCTATACTCCATCCAATCGCAAGCAATGCCCCTGCCAAAGGCCGATCAAAGCGATGAAAAATATAAAAAAACGAGATCGGCACCAGCGTACCCAAGATAAACTGGCGGTAGGGAAAGTTAGCCCTGGATATCTGCCCACCGGTTGCTGTATCTTGCTGGTCCGTCATACTGCCTTTATTAATGTATAAAAATATCACACATTTTGACGAATTGAATTAATCAAGCTCGATGCGATTAAACCGGCAACCAAATTCGTCATTCCGGCCGTAGCGGAGCGGAGAGCCGGCATCCATAGAAGATTCTGCAGTAGTTGGATTCCCGCCTTCGCGAGAATGTCCTGATGGTGCCTATTAAATGGAGTTTTGACCAATTACTCTACTTTTCCCTATCAACCTCCAAACCTTTAGCCTTTTAACCCTGAACCCCGAACCTCTGAACTCAGAACCCAATTCACATCTGTTTAAATAAGTGACCGTAGGATCTGCTGACCGTGAGGGTCTCCGAAAGTTCTTTGAGATTGACAATGTAACGTCCGGCAAATGAGCGATGGACGCCGGCAATCCGGTTGACATTGATGATACTGCCCCGGTGAATGCGCCAAAATTGATCGGGGTCCAACTCCTCGACCAATTTCCGAATACTTTTTTTGATCAGTGATTCATTTTCTAAAGTCCTCACCAAGGTGTACTTATCTTCGGCCTTAAAATAGCAGACGTCATCGATTGAAATCAGTCGCACCTCTTCACCATGTCGTACTTTTATCCATTTCAAATATCCGCGGTGCTGCTTGTCTTTGAGAGCAGATATCAATCGATCTATTGTCACAGAAAAATCAGGTGGGTTGGAGACAGTAGATATTTGTTTCTTCAGCCTTTTGATCGTTTTTTCCAGCCTTTTAGTTGTCACCGGCTTCAATATATAGTCTAGGGCCTCGTTTTCAAAAGCTTCAATGGCGTACTGATCAAAGGCCGTGATGAATACAACTTGACAGTTCACCCTGGTTTTTTTGGCGACTTCTAAGCCGGATAGCCCCGGCATTTTTATATCCAGAAAAGCGATGCTGGGGCGCAAAGATTCGATTAAAGCCAGGGCCTCGAGACCGTTTTCCGCTTCACCGCATATCTGCAATTCCGGCCACATCTCATACAGCTTTGACTTTAGATAGGTTCTGAGTTGGGCTTCATCATCAGCGATGATGGCTGTTAAGTCATTCATTGGGCACCTCAATGGTGGCTTTCATTCCGTGGGGCTGATTTTCTTCTAAAATTAACCGACCGTTTCCTCCATACAGAGATTGTAATCGCTCACGAATATTGGACAACCCCATACCATTGTTTATTTCCCCCTTAAAGCCGTTGCCGGTATCGATAACCTCCAATCGAAGTCTCCCGTCTATTGAATCTCCTTTAATAAGGATTTCTCCCCCATCAATTTTGGGTTCCAGGCCGTGTTTGATTGCATTTTCAACCAGGGGCTGAATCAACATCGGTGGAAATGTCGTTGTTTTTAGATTATCAGGCAGATCGATTTTATACTGCAGCCGGTCACCCATCCGAACTTTAAAAATGTTGAGATAAGCCTGGATCATTTCCAGTTCGTGTTCAAGGGTTGCTTTTTGCTCCCTGATCTTTGAAAGAGATGCCCTTAAATATTGTATAAAATCCATGAGCATGGACTTTCCTTTTTCGGAGTCGGTATCCAGAAGGCTCAAAACATTGGAGAGCGTGTTGAACAGGAAGTGAGGCTCAATCTGTGCCTGAAGAAGTTTGAGGTTTGCTTCCACCGCTTTTTTTTCACTGGTCAGTCGTTTAATCTTTTCTTCCTGGGCCCGAGCCTGTGACTCCGCAATTTGCTCCCGGGAACTGAAGAAATAGGTAATTATGGAACCAAACATCACGCCAAGAACCAAGAGTTGAAGGAGACTGTGTTTTTCAAAAAGATCTGTCGGATGAAGTCCCGATATGAACAATCCTAGATAAGATCCGATTACGGTGCCAATCGTCAGTGCGGCTGCCACCAGTATGGCCTTGAGGACTGGACCGGCCTTATTAAAAAATCGATGAGCGATTAGCACACAGGTACATATGGACAAACCGATACTTTGGGAGATGATAAAGTTGATGGGAAAACCGGCACCGTATTTTATCGCCGTTAAGAAAACTGCGATGATGGTATTAAAAACAAAGGTATATGTAAGGGATCGGATGAGTGATTTTTTAGTGATATATTCTTTGTAATATTTCATAGCAATACGACCATTACAAAGGAGTGCCACTGATTATTGATTTTGCTTTGCTAAGCCTTCAAACGTTCAAGGTTCGAACTTAAAAATTTTTTACCAACAATACTCTGTTGACATCAATAATACAAGTGGTTGTCCGGAATACCCGAGACGCTGGACCTAATTTACGATAGAAAATATCACCGAGATATCTGAAGTCCCTATTGGCCGCACATCATGAAATTTGCCCGATGATGTCCGGACTGCCTTCTTTTGGTAAATTTCTTGGCATGCTGAAAAAAAGTGGCTTTAAAATGAAATGCCACTCCGATCCCCCAGCCCAACACCGACCACTGAAACCACCAGGGTCCCGGTGTGAAGTTATTAATTATCAGCAAGGCGATATTAACCATTAAGTAACTCCATAAATGCGAGTAGAATCCCATCTTGCGGTGGTTCCGTTTCAAAATTCGGATCCTTTCTTTTTTGGCTGACTTTAATTCCAATTCCATGGCAGTTTCAATAGTTTGAAGATCAAGCCCTATATCCTTTGCGGTGTCGACCAAGTCCCGGTAGCTGATGCCATGCACTTGTTTTAGCTCCAAGGCCCGCCGAATGATTCGGCTAACTTCGTCTGTATCGTATCGTTTTGAAGAGAAATCAATCATGGTGAACCTTAATAATTTTTCATTTGGTCATACTTGTTAATGGATCTGAAA
>JAAUYD010205799.1_pt1 | contig 14488 bp, 21 predicted proteins | sample 7278101 | NCBI WGS metagenome assembly JAAUYD01 (sample SAMN14350128, study PRJNA611818) | marine sediment metagenome | isolation source: surface marine sediment (0.6m) | place: French Polynesia: Moorea | collected 2018-08
GCGGTGTCTAGCTTCTTATTCTGTGCTCTGAGACGCTGATTTTCTTCTTGTAATTGTTGCAGATCCATGCTGACTGAAATGTACCTGATTTTCAGGTACCTGTATAGTTACAAAAAAAATACCATTAATCCGATCGTAATTGGCGTGTATAAGTATCCCCTCGGCGTAATGACAGAATGATATCCAGGCATCATATATATCCATCGAAAACGGCCTGTTCGTGCTAGGACGCCCACGACAAAAATTATTCCCCCAAGTCCAATCAAACATGAAAAAATAAAGACTTCTTCAAAATTCACTAAGTTACCCTCGTTACTCGAGTATCACCAATCTGCAATGCCAGCCTTCTGTTTCAGGATCTGCTGCTTCGGCCGTCGATTTCGCACAAACCACCTAGAGGGCCATCAAAAAAATCATCGACCCACACTACCGTCATTTCGTCTGGGCTATACTTCTTCAATTGACCTAAATCTTCTTCCATCAGATCTTGATATTTCATATGCAATCTCTCGATTCACCAAGTAAACACCCCGCCAATTTTCCTGCCAATCCTTAAGATCAGCCAGCCCAGAGCAACGGAAGTGAGGTGCCACGTGCCAATAATCGAGAAGAGCGCCGGCCAACCGTTTGACTGGAATTGCCCCGCGAAGAACGCATCAAACCTTGGTAAAACGGATGGTAAGACATAAAAAACCAGGATCGTACTGATTGTTGGGCTGGTGCCAGCAGCGATCAAGACAGCCATGATTTCCGGAAGCTCAAACCAGCCGATCAGGGTAATGGTAAGGCCAACGGCTGAAAATAGTGCGGCGATGATGAGAGCGTCATACGGCCAAATTTGCGACCACATTCCTGCCGAAATAATCGAGCCGTAACAGAAGCCAGGCACGCTGGCCGAGAGAATTCCGGCGAGGGCCAGAGGAAAGAAACCATTATTCTTATCGCTTAATCTTTGATCGTTCATATGACTAAATTGCGTATTCCCGGTTTGAGCTTTGGTTAGCAGATTCTTGGGCATGACGGTTTTCATAGTAGGGGAGCTTACGTTTGGAGCAATCATGAGCAAAGAGCCGTAGTTTTCGCGCTTAATCGACCTGCGATGCTTTTAGAATCTACTTAATCGATAAAGAACAGCGGTCCCTTGGGGACAAAGGGCACGTAATGCCCCTTGGGCAGCAGATAAGCGTGCTCGCGGCCGCGAGGAATGGTCAGGCGGTCGCAGGCACCGTCGGTGATGATGAGCAGCGGTCCGTCTTTGGGAAAATCTTCGGCTCGTTCGAGGTAGTTGATAGCCGGCTGCAAAATCGTCCCCCCACGGCCGCGCACCTTGACCCGGCCGGCTATCTCGTCGGGGGCCATATACCCCTGATCATAAAAGGTGGCGTCACAAAACACGACCCGCACCAGGGAAATTTCTCGGGCCATGCTGTAACTGGCAATGGCCCCCAGCGCCTTGGCCAACAGCTGGCGCTGCATCGATCCGGAGGTGTCGAGGATAACGCCAAAAGTGCGGTCGGTATCCATTTCCAGCGGTGTTGTCCACCGGGGCCGGGGGATATCCGGCGTGGCGGATTGTCGGCGACTGGGGCGAGCATAGGAGCGACGCTTCTCAGCCGGGGAGAAGTGGCGGTCAAACCAACGCGCCAGCTCGACATCCCAGGGGATGGGTGGCTGGCTGAGGGCCCGAATCTCTTCCACCAGACCGGCCGGTAAAAGACCACGCCCCTGCAGGTGATGGTACTCCAATCCCTGGGCCAGGCTGCGGCGATAAAATTCATCGAGGGTGAGCCCGGCACCGGTCTGCCACCATTTTGGATCTCGACCATACAGGATATCGCCCATGCCCTTGCCGCGCAGCGTGTACAGTTTGCGATAGAGGCGCAGATTGGTCACGATATGATCGTAAACCGCTTCGGCCGATAATCCCTTTAATTCCGGATCATGAAGGGCACCCAAGGGCGGCATTGTTCCCACACCCATTTCGATGAGCCAGCCGTTGATCACATAATCACAGGCCACGTTCCACAAATACGGATCGCGCCCCTGTCGGCGCCGGTCGTGTCGCAACCCGACGTGGAGAATTTCGTGGGCGATCACAAAGCGATACTCTTCCAAATTGAGCCCGGCCGCCGGATTGATATAGATTTCTTTCAGCCCGGCGTCAACCGCGGCTACGCTGATTTGCATCCGCTGGCAAAGATCCTGTTTTTCGACAATGTCAAACCCGGCCGCCAGGGCGCCCAAGAGCGGGTAGCTGACCATAAACCAGCGTCGCGCCCGCTCGGCGTCGGTGTTGTTTACCGGGTCCCCCTGCCGGTCAACCTCGATATCGCTAACCTGGGCCACAGCCCGAGTCACCGCCAGCTGGACCCCCTCGGCAAACAGCTCAGCCCACTTTGGCGGCTGCCAGTAAGGAGAAGAAAATATCGGCTCCAGCACCATATCATCTCCCAGGGGGCCGGTTGTGCCGCAGCGGTTCAGGTCATCAGGTACCCCCTTCTCCTGCAGCCAGCGGAAAATGGCTGCTTCGGACCGCCCTGGATAAACGGTCGGGGGGATGATTTCCAGCGGCGGCTTCCCGATTTTTAATTCGCTTAAGAAGCGGGCGATGAAGAGATCACAGGCGATATTCCACAGGCGAAAGTGGGCGTCGTCAGCTTGGGGCTGAAAGTGATCAAATGCCAGATGCAGCAGACAGTGGGCGATCACATACTGCCATTCTTTGGGGGTGCCTTTTCGGGTCGGATGAACGTGAATGCGACCGTTGCTGGTCACAACGGCCCACCCATTGGCCGGGCACAGATTGTTCCTGGCCCTGATCGTTGAGGTGCGCAGCAGCATCGGAGAAAAAATCGGGGTCTCCTGAAGCAGCGCAAACCCCTGATTGAACGCCTCCAGCGCCGGATCCAGCCGTTTCTTTTTGCGCTTAGCCACTTTGTCGCGCCACGATACGGGGCAGATCCCGCGCAATATCGACCATAAACCAGTCGGGCAGTTTCTGCCCGCTGCCATCTTCATCGGAAACAACCAGCTGGGCGATTTCAAAGTTGATGCGGGCCAGCTGGATCAACAGCGCCTTGGCCTGAAAGGCGAGATCTTTGTCTTTGCTGGAAAGCTGCCGTTTGTTGGCCGGAAACTCCCGAATCAGATGAGCCCGGAACGACTGGGCCAGAAAATAAAGTAGATCGCGATCTTCCGGCTTGTCGGGCCAGGACAGATCTCCTTTGAGGATAGCTGAAATCGCATACCGGTTGCGAATTTGCTTGACGAAGGCTTTAAACTGGCCGGCGTGAGCGGCCGACAGGCAGCCAAAAACAACCGCTTCCAGCATGTTCTCGCTAATCTCTTCCCCAAATTCATGGAGGGCGTCGCTTAGCATATGCCAGGAGCGCGGGGAAGAAAACGGCTCTTCGGTTTTGGGGGGCTGGACCCACAGGTGATCAGGGCGCTGCTGAATGTAATCCAAAATCCAGTGATGGATCTGGTTGAGGTACGCCCATTCCAGCCAATCTTTGGTGGCGGCTCTCAGCTGTACGTGGACCATTCGGTTCAGGAGGGCCGAGGACATCGGCCGGACAATCGCCTGGTCTTGCGCCCGGTTTCCCGCTCCGATAACGATCGACCCATCGGGCAGCATATAATCGCCGACACGTCGCTCGTGGATCAGACTGTAAAATGCCTTTTGGACCTCGTGGGAGCAGGCGTTGAGTTCATCTAAGAACAGACAGTATGGATCATCGCGGGCGATCATGGCCGGTGGGCAGAAGCGGCTTTTGCCGTCAATAATTTGCGGCACGCCGATAATGTCTTCGGGAGCCAGCTGGCTGCCCAAGAGGGAAACGCAGGGCAGACCGACGGCGCCGGCAAATTCCTGTACCAGCGAGGATTTGCCGATACCGGGTGGGCCCCAGATAAAAACGGGACGGGTGATGGCCACATTGAGAAGGAATCTGGCCAGTTCTTTTTGGGTCAGGGTAACGGTTGGTTTCAAAAGATTATTACCAAAATAATTTAGCTTGCCTCACGGAATGGGTGCGAGGTTCCATCGGCTATTATAGCGCAAACAGGGATTGACAGGAGATCGCCACCCTAGAGAAGAAGAGCATTTATAAAAAAAAGAATTGTACGGTCTGGCCGATCAAGGCGAACAGCAAAAAGAACAAAAGTGCGACGAAAATCATGAGCCCGGCAGCGACACCAATGATGAGGAGACCAGTAATCAGATGGGCGAAAAAAATAAAATTGGCGGCCTTTTTGAATCCAAGCCGATCCAAAACGCGTAACAGAAGTTCAAGAAGAAGGGTATAGAAATCTTTCACCTGTCTGCTCCTTGTAAAATCCTGTTAAGTAATACGCTTGCGGCTTTGTGCTGGTTGCAGAAGATTGCGATATCGTCAGCCCTTGCCATGACTCCAGAGGCAAAACCGCGATTGGGTTGTCTTGCCAGCCCCTATCAAGAAGCAAGTTTGACGTTTATTATTTTTCTGAATCACCTGAAATAATCTCTCCCCAAAAAGGAATTGAGGCAGCTTTAGCGATGTCGTAATCTTGCATGGCTTTTCTGTAGGTAAATTCCCGATCCAATTGAAGCAGATTTGCCAACTCCAGCAGGAGAAATTTTCTGAAATTGGTTCCGTAGACAATGATGTCGGATTGATACACGGACAAAACCGGATTCCCTTCTTCCATTGGTTCGCCTAGAAGAAACCGATGGCCAATAATCGGAATGAGGGGTGGTGCCTGGTCAACCAACGCAGTAATTTTTTCATGGCGACCTTCTTTGGTTGTGGGGCGATGGCCCCAGGATTCGTACCATAAGCCGTGATCGACATCAAACAACAATCCTTTTAGAGGCCAGTTAACGGCCTCAGAAAGGTCATGTCGCCAATCGTAGAAAGAAGGAGAGTCAACTTGAACCAATTCGTTATCTCGCCATCTTGAACCACTCATCAACTGGTTTGGTGTGCCCAGTACGGTGAGAAAGCGCCGGTAATCCGGTGGAAAGGTGAATCTCCATCTATTTTCGGCCTTAACCACATCCTTTTTTGTGAATCCGCCAATCCATTTGGTCTTCTGACGCCAGTCGCGGCCGCCAACCCCTCTCTTCTTGTATTCTTCAAGTGAAGATGGGGTATAGGTTGACCAGGCTGCTTCAGTTTTTTGTTTGACCCAATCGAGGAATTGGTCTAAATCCATTTGGGCCAGCGATTGGAAGAGTTTGTCTATCATATTGTAGTAGTAGTTGAAGAAGTCAATGATGCGGTCAATTACCACCTGTGCTTCCAGGTCAGGTCAAGCTGTTGGCGCACGTCTTCCAACGCATCCTGAGAGCGAGCCGCTAACCACACCTCCCCAGACGGATCGAGCACGATTCCGGGTTGCCCATACAACACCCAGCGCGATTTTGGATCTGGAAACATACCCATCCGTGTCGAGGCCAGGTCAATCATGCGCCAAGTATGCTGTACTTCATCCATTTGAGCGGCACCCAGAAGCCCTTGCGCCACGCCGCCATGTGGCGCCCCTCCGGAAAGGGCATGGCCATACGTCAGATAGTCCAGGAAATCGGTAAGATGGGTATGACTGAGCTTCCAACCCCCTTCATCGGTGGGTTGTGTGGCGTAGTAAAGCGGCGGATTGTCGACTTGGAGAAATTGGCCAGGAATACCCCAGCGATAGACCGCTTGATTTTCCTCAGCGAAAATGAAGTGGCAGGTATGCATCTCCCATTTGTTGGGAGGGAGCAGCATTTGTCGGAAGCTGGTCATTTTTCGGCGTCGCCCCCACGCTTGGTAAAAGTGCTTTAGTACGGCCGGTACGCGGAAATTGAGATCTCGTTCAAAAGTTGCCAGCACTGCTGCGGGATAGCCATCATCTTCCTGCCGTGGCTCAAAAACGGACAGAATCTGAGCGGCTTGTCTGGACCACCGTTTGACTACCATTCCCACTCATCCCAAGCAGCATCTTGTACTTCCAAGTCGATGGGTTTGTCATCATTTGCTTCTGCCATCTTCTTAAATTGCTTGGCCCATCCGGCACGGACCGGACGGCCGGGACGAATGATGATATAGCCTTCTTCAACCTCAAGCGCCACATTCTCACCCAGGTTTGCCTGGTCAATCAGAATCTTTGGGATTTTTATCCCTTGAGAGTTCCCGATTTTGACAATGCGCGTTTTCACAATGATTGTCATATTACAAGCTCCACAAATTGAGTGCCTGGATACATCGAAATTACTGAGCGGTTGTCTTCGAACGTGACGATGGAGCAGATTTTTCCGATCTACAAATGGGAAAACACGACTCCATTAAGGTACGAGTAAATTATACTATTTTTCTCGTACCTTATGTTCAAGAGGTATCTCTCAGGTAGATTTCCGTCGCTCCGAAAATTGAATAGCCTCAACGGCGCCTTAAAGGCCCGTCACTCTAAATATCTCGCATCATTTTCGTCATATCTTTTTTAATAGGCCAGCGATATGATCCAGGGAATCATGACCCTCTCGTTCAAACCCCCAAAATTGATTTTCATGCCCCCAGATGATCGCGCTAAGTGCATATTCCGCGCGGGCAACGAGCAGCTGCTGCGCGTCGGGTGGGGGTAGTGAATAACCATCAAAAAACGCCTCAATCAAATCCGGCCGCTGCATCCAGGACCAATGTGGATCCCGGCTAAAATCAGCTGCCCTGACATCCCAGTGGGCAAATTCGAAGTCAATGATCCCTGAAAACGCGCCATCAGGGGTGACCAGCCAGTTAGCGGCACAATAATCTCTGTGACAGGGGAGCGGCTTTTCTCCGGCAAAGGCGGGGATCAATTCGGCCGCGGCATAGAGTGTCGAGAGCTCCGATCTGCTGATGATGTTGCGCTGCCTGGCCTGGTCGATTTGACGAGAGAATTTTTCGGAAACATAGGCTTCGGCCGTTTGAGGGAATGGTTCGGAACATACACCGCTGCGCAGGCAGGGACCAAAACAGCTGCCCACGGCCAGCTGATGCAGCGCTGCCAGCAGGCTCCCGGCCGTTTGCCAGGCTTTCTGCTCCTGCGAGCGGGATAGCTGAACCTTTTCCAAGACCTGTCCTGGAAGTTCACTCACAATCAAGGCCAACGGCGTTTCTTCATGAACGGCAATCAGATCGGGGGCAAAGCGGCCAAAAACCCCAGCCCATTTTTCGTAAGCGTGAACCTCCTGCTGCCAGTGAGAGCGGGTTTCATGGATCTTGAGATAGCCGTAGCCGCTTGGGGTTGAAAGACGACATGTTGTCGATTCATGACCACCATGCGTTTTGCTGCTGTCGGCTACTATCTCAACTTTGCCGAGGACTGAGTTGCACCACTCAAGCAATTTGTCCCATCGATTTTTGGCTTCGATCATCAACCGCGTTACCTTGAAAAATTATGATTTAAATCGCTCCAATAAACGGCGGGTGAAAAAGCGGTTCGATACCATGCCCGTATTTACCATCTAACAATTTTTGAAATCGGGTCGCTTTCTGAGGTTAAGGGTATGGGTTGGGAGTTATTGACGGCACGGGGATAACCTCCTCTAACGAGGACGAAAATTGCAGGGCAGGCAGATCAAAGAAAAATGGCTCACTCGCCCAGCCGGCGTACCCTTTAGATATTAAACTCATCCGCCCCTCTTCCGTGACATCAATAATGGTTAAGGCACCGGTTTCTTCCGCCGTGGCATGAAGGCTGACATCAACTGTGCCATCCGGAAAATAGGTCATTACATATAGCGCCCCATGTTGGGTCAGGTTGGTGTCGCCCGTGCGGCTGTCGGGGAAGAGCTGTCCCGCATAGACGAGCATGATATTCTCGCCCATATACCCCTGCCAGATGTTTTCTATTTTGACCTGTCGCGGCCGATGTGCCTGATAATAAACGCTCGACTTGGGCAGGATACCCAACTCGATGATAGGTGTGGGCAGCGGTGTTGCAGCGGCCATTCTGGCTTGTTCGGCCGCGACCTCTTCTTGAACCACTTCCGGCCGGGGCGTGGGGGCAAACACCTTGGTGGCGTGCAGGTCGGCCAGGCGGTTCTCGGCCGCATGACGATCCGCCTCGCTGAGATCCTGCTGTGCTAGAACTGTTTCGAGTTCTTTGATTTCGATCTCGACATCCCCGGCAAAACCGGGGGCCGGATACGGATCATACTTCGTCGGGCTAATCTCAACCACATCCGATCGCGCACAGGCCCCAAGAACAAGGAAGGAGATGATAAGTAGCTTAAACGCCATGTCCCGGATGGTGCTGGCAAATGTTCGCTTCGTTAAATCCGGTTTTTGATAGGGGGCGTTCATAACTTGGGATCGTTATTCAGATTGACAAAGATTCTAAGATGATGTCAGGTTAATATAAATTCAAACGAGGATACCATATACCCCGAAAATTTGTTGGTCCCATGTTTCTAAGGACGTGGTTGGCTTTTATTTCGCTAATATCGATGTCCTCAATAACACCTTTGATTTCATCCAATTGGTCATTGGAATACACTTGCCTCAATAAATATCGCGCGTCTTCGAGCGAAAAGGCCGTTACACCAAAACCGGTCGCCGGACTTGTAAAAAACCAGAATCGCTTGAGCATTGGATTATTTAGACTCATGGTTTTTTGATCAAAATCATAATAGTCAGACCAAACAATCATCACAATCATAAAGCCAAATTACTACTTTTAGTAAAATGTTGGCATGGCTGAAGGGAATAATCTAGTCAACACGAACAATAGCAATGCCAGACTAAAAGCCAATCCCACACCCAATCCAATGGCCATAACAATGTCTATTCCTCGAAGGGAAGACAGCTGTTGGGCCACAGACTCCTGTTTTGATTGGTTTCTTTTTCTGAAGAAAAATTCCTCACGCATTTTTGGTGAACTTAAGGGAAATAATACCCCTAGAAACACACTCATGGCCAGGATAAGGGTCAGCCATAACTCTGATAATTGATGTTCCAAATATGTGGCAACCAGCACCGTGGCGATCGTACTCAAACCTAAAGCAAAGATATCTCTCGAGGAAGTTAGCAGCGGCTTGGTGTCCATCCGCCACCCTGCCGGGGCAAAGTGGGCGACCGCCTCGTCAAATAAAATAAACCACCCCAGGAAATAGGCGAGTTTAATGCCAACGCCATTTTCCCAGATCCCTATTAGTTCCAGGATCCACATACCCAATATGAAAACGTGAAGCTTGAGTCCAAATAGCAAAAAAGTTTTCACAAATGTTGCGTCTTGTTTTATTTTTCTGTCAGGCTCGTTCATATTAATTCTCCAAAAATCGATTCACATGTTTCCCGTTCATTTGGGTTTGGGCTGAATGCACAAATATCGACAATGCTGTCATCTCGCTATGCAGGGCGGATACCACGGCAGCTCGGGTACCGTACACAGCCCCACAGCTGCTGTCCGGCCCGCTCCCCTTTACGGACGGTTCGCAGCACCATCCGCCCCCCGCATTGTGGACAGCTGGGCTGGGCTGCATTGGCGGCAATCAACTCCTGGACGTGAGCCACATGGGCCTGCCGGGTTTGACGGGAACGCTTTAGCTGAAGGTGCTCAAGTTCTTCGTGCAGCTGTTTGGCCTCTGCCTCTGAGAACAAGATCTCCTTATGGCGTTTGATATACCGTACATAGTTGCCCAGATGCATCACGTTGGCCGGGAGGGGCGTTTTAAAGGTGCTGCGGCCGGTGAACACAATCACCGAGTGCAGCTTCTCGACAGGAACCCCCAAAAGAGCCTGCAAGGTCTTCAGGTGTTTGAAATTCTGGTGCAGCGGGTTTTGAAATTTGACTTTCTTCCTGTAGATGACCTGGGTCCATGATTTTTGTTTGGCCCCGCCGTAAATCCATCCTTTCATGTGTTTGGTTTCAACGACAAATAAGCCGTAGCGGGAGAGGATAATGTGATCAATTTGGGTCGTGCCATCGGCCGTTGGCAGCGTCATATCGTGGATGAGATGATACCGCTTTGAATCTAGAAACCACTTACTGACCAGGCGGACGATCCACTCGCCCACAAGCCCTTTAAACCACGGCGTTTGTAAGATGATTGAAACCATAAATATTAGGCCAAGGATGATCCATAAACCAATCATCTGCCCATTGATGTCTGAAAAAAGCGCCATTGCGATGTGCTCCTTGTGTGCTGGCACCGCCCATTTTGTTGAGCGGTTGGCGTAGGTGTATGAGTGACCTAATTGTATGCTGAACCCAGTTCAACGGTTAGAGTACCATGGCGCTATTTGTATAATCCAGAAACCTGTTGTGCAAGACGGCCTCCTTTAACGGGTCACCAACTGGCCGCTATGAAAGCAGACCTGTCGTTTTGAAGCAGATATCCTGCCGTTGTTCCTTACACCTACCGAAAGGTTGTTGGTATAAAATTTTGATTGGCTATTCTTTACTGGATAATTGCCAAACACAGAAATTTTGGAAGGATCGACACATGAATCGCCGTCATAAATTTTGGGTTTGTCTTTTGTTCTTAGCCAGCTGCGCCAAGCCGCCACAGACAGTGTCGGAGATCATCATCGATCACGACTATTACGCCTATTTACCAAGCGATGATTACCTACAAGCGCGGAAGTGGACGCCGCTGCTGGAGAAAGAGGAAGATCATTGGTCCCTACACTGCGGTGGTCCAAGCGCTCCATGGAACCCTTTATTCATTGACTTGGTGGATGAACAAAATGAGGTAATGATGGCTATTGAGCTCTCTAACCAGGCCGTCATTTGGGACCGGAACAAACCGCTTGATGTTCTAGAAGTCGAGTCGGCATGGGCCAAAGACAACGCATTTTATTACTATCGCGATGAACCATTCCTACCGTTAAAGTTTGTCGATACTGTGGGCAATGTGGTGGTCATCCGCGGCGCACCGGAGTTGCAATTTTCGGAAGACCAGCTTCGGCAGTTTCTTGACGCTCTTGAATATGTGGGGGCTCGTCCAGTAGAAGATATCCTTAATCCCTGGAGTGCGACGTGGTGTGAATTGTATGATTAGGATTGCGCGAGAAAGGTTTTAAGATAGCCTCATGTATGGCTGAGCGATTGCTGATTGAAGAGCTCCTAGGTCCCGCAATCCCCCTTGGCCACCGGATTCAGCCATGACGCGTTCATGGATAACAAGAACTCGCGTCATGGTCAGGATGAACATCAGGCAAGCCGCTGATAGAGTTCTTTATTCTTGCTAAGAACATATTTGAGGGATTTAGTAAAAGATGGTTCAGGTGAAGCAAGCATCTGTTCAATGCTGGCTCGAATTAGGTCTTGAGTGGTTAGTTCATACTTCTCAGCCATTTGTTGAAGGCTATTGAAGATGTCATCTGGTAATTCGAGGGTTACAGTTGTCATAGTCGCTATTTTAACATAGTCGTTCACCGTAGAAGGCTCTTGGTTTGGGAAAGGTTAGGAATAAATGAAATCAGTAAAATCATAATGATAATCGCCTAACGACCGCTTCTGCGAGCAGCCGGTTGAGTGGTTACGCTGGCTTGACGAAACCTCAAAAAAGCCTAATTCGCCGCCTCGCCCTAGGCTCGTAAAACACCACAAAACTTCAACTCCATTAAAATCTTCTGTCAGGCTTTTAGACACACTCTATTGTGGTTGGCTGTTCAAATTCGATGCTGATCATAAATGATGATGATGTTTGCACCGCCGATCAGAGTGAAAGGGCTTAATCTTCATCACTAAATTCTCCCCAAAACTGAGGTACAACTCGATACGTCGTGCCATAATGTTATCTAGTCTATATTGGCTAAACGCTTTAAAGTCTCTTCTGAATCAGCTTCGATATCTCCCTCGATCTCTTCCACATTTAAATGATAATAAGCCAACGCTGCATAAATTTGAGCAAGGTTTAAATGGGGCATCTGTGTCGATATTTGTTCTGCCCCATAACCTAATTTATACAAACCAGCAATAGCCCGAACCGTCGTGCCGGTTCCCGCAATAATTGGTCTTCCGCTCCGAAGAGATGGATTTTTTTCAATTAGTGCATCGATTGTTGATGGTATAGTCATTGATGCACCCCATTTATTTCATCATAGGTAATCCCATATCCCTTCTGGATTTTTGTAGTCTCCATAAGCAAAATTTTAGCATCAATATTGATGAAGAGAAAGGGAGGGTTAGGAAGGTAACCAAGCGACACGGCCAGAGGCCGGCCGCAGCATGTCAGCAAGACCTAGCCGGAGCTAAGTCGACCATGAAAAGCAAGGGTTTCTTGTCTGGCAAGCCATCAGCTCAATTTCAAGGGATCGCTTCTCCTGCTCGATTTCCAGCCTGTACCTGTATAGTTACCTTTTGTTTATAACTTCTTCAGCCCATTTTTCCATTTCCTCAATCGTTTGAGTTCTATCTACCCATTGAATGTAATCCTTCGCTGCTTCTTGGTAGAAATAGGACAGGGATGTGTTGGGGTATTTCTCTTTTAACAATCTTAACCACCACGGATCAAGCATCTTCGGCATCACGATTGAAAAAACAATCACAACCAATAAAAAAACCCCCGTAGTATAGATTAAAACTATTCCGATGAAATGTGGATATGGGAAGATAGCCATAAGACTAATATTTATGCATGCTAAACCAAGTGGAATCAATGAATACATACCACTTGAGAAAATCGTTTGATAAACAAGACCGCCTCGAAGATGTCCTCTAAAAAAAGCAATTCCACATGCGATTAATCCTACACCAACTACCACCAGAAATATGAGTGCACCCAAGTTCTTTTACTCCACTAAAATGATAAAAGAATAAAGCGGATTACTGAAAGAACACTGTATATCCCGCTTAAATTTATCTTACAATAAATTCACAAAGCTTCATCTTGAAATAATAAATGAATGATTGCTTCAAAATGATACCCGAAAAACGACAACGGAATCACGATGAACGCCAACGGGGCTTCAGCCACGTCTCGCGTTACTTTTAAACGATGTTAGCCCGCTCTCTGATATTTCTTGCTCTTGAGCAATTGCGCAGCGATATGGCGAACGGCCTTATTCGCTCCTTCTACGCTTAATCTCTCAACGGCAATCCTCGGTAGTTCATCGTTATCGAGCAAAGCTCGATGAATGATTTCATCTCCTTCCCGAATGCATCTGTCGAGTACTACTTTGGTCAAACCGTGTCGCCTAAGAGACCGGAGCAAATCGTGACGGAGGTGAATCCTCGAGATTTCAAACCGCTCAACCCTTGGGTGCGAAGCCAAAGAATAGAATTGATCATCACTGATTGATTCGCATTGGATAAGAGCGACGATAGCGCTACGAGCCATGGCTGAGTCAGGGTCTTCAGAGGCAATTTCAAGGAAATGTTCTAGATCGTCTTCCGACCATGTTTTTCGATTTTGAAGATGAGAAATCAACACGCTAAATCGATAATGCTCGGCATTCTGATCTGCATCCGGTTCATTGAATCTCATATGCTGTCTTGCCAGACTTTCGGGGGTGAGATACCCATACTCAAGCCACTTCTCTGAATAGCCAAGATCAGATAATTGCCGATCGATTGTTTCTCTCATTAGTGACCTTTTCTTACAAACGAGCTGATAAGCTTAAGTGGTAATGGGCTCGTAACACCGTGATTACTCACAGCAGCATAGCCATCAAGGCCGACCAAGACAAGACCCACAAGCCCATTATCGGCTCGTGCGGTTGATTATGCTGCCCTACTCTCCCACATCATTGGATGTCCCATCTTCGTACAACAGCTTCATCCGTCCCTCTGACGTGTGCCAGGCAGCAAGCAAGCGGGGCCCACCGCCGCGAAGTGCCGCACAAATGCGTTCGTGGAGCACATCGAAGGGCATCTCTACATACTCTTCGCCCGTAAGCGTCAGCAGCGACCTGACATACTCCTGCGGGCTTCTTGCTGTGCCTTTTTGTGTGCCCTTGGCGACGATTACCACCGCACGCATGTGTTCATGGTGGCCATTTTCGTCCGTTTCCAAAGCCGGTGGTAGAAATTCAGCGTAGGGATCGCCCTCCTCATAGCCGCAGCCTGGTGTTGGAGAGCCAACATGAGCGGGCACGCCCTGAGCCATAATCTCAACCCAGTCACATCCGGTGTGATAGTCACCGAAACGTGGAAATTTCAGGTTCCAAAGTGTTGCGTAAATGCTCATTCTTCCTCACCAAACCTCTTTCCCGACAGCTGCCCCCACCTCAATTTCATGATGAACATTGTCCTCGTTAATACCCTCGAGAAGTTCGGTCAAGGTTAATTTTAGTTCTGGTATTAGTTTGATAATCAGCTGACCACGTACAAGCGGGATTTCATCTTGTGTGTCGGTTTTGATGGCCAGTTGATCCGCCATTGATTTCGGAATGCGGAGAGCTAGACTGTTGCCCCACTTTTTGATTTGAGTTTGCAAACAACACCTCGCCTGATGTCTATTCAAAAATGATACGTTGGTTTAGATGTCATGGCAATAAGTGTGTTGAAAACCGTGGGCATTTCATTCCACCTATACAGC
>JAAUYD010126873.1_pt1 | contig 14487 bp, 8 predicted proteins | sample 7278101 | NCBI WGS metagenome assembly JAAUYD01 (sample SAMN14350128, study PRJNA611818) | marine sediment metagenome | isolation source: surface marine sediment (0.6m) | place: French Polynesia: Moorea | collected 2018-08
ACAGCATGGTCTGAAGCCGTTTGGCGATGTCTGATTCCGCCGCGTAAAGCGCCTTGCGGTAGACCGGTTCGTCGGGCGCCTTTCGGTCAATGACGATCTCCCGGTCGTCCACCAGTTTGTCAACGGCATCCTGCACCGCATCGTAGCCGAGATTGAAGGTCTGGTCACAGGCCGCTTCGAGCTCATTTTTAGGGATAAACAAATGCCCCTTTTCACCGGCTTCGTAAAGCAAGTGGCGAAGACAGGCTCGTGCCCGCTGGGCTTCATCGATGGGCAGATCGGATTTCTGGACGATGGCGTCGGCGATGTAGAATCCGACGTGGGGGATATCCGACGCTACCTGATAAGGATCGGTCTGCAAAATCTCCATGGCGTCGGCGCCATAGGTTTTGTAGATGCGTGCGCCAAAGGCCGGTTTCAACCCGTGATCCTGTAAAAAACGCATCAGGGCACGCACGGCATGGTGCTCCTGCCACGCCTTGGCAATGCGTTCAGCCCTCCCTGGACCGATGCCTTTGACTTCAGTCAGGCGCCCGGGCGTGTTTTCAATGACGGACAGCGTCTCTTTCTTGAAATGGGCAATCAGGCGTTCCGCTGTCTTGGGCCCCACCCCTTTGATCAATCCTGAGAAGAGATAGCGCCTGATCTCTTCGACGCCGGCCGGCAGCAGCACCTCAAACGCCACGACCTTGAATTGCTGGCCGTATCTCGGATGGGTCTCCCAGGTCCCCTTTAGGCGCAAGGTTTCGCCGGGCCGCGGTTCGGGGAAGTAACCCAATACGGTCACCAGGCTGCGGGTCTCAGCCACCCGCAGCTTGGCGATCATAAAATGATTCTCCTTGCTGCGAAAGGTGATGCGTTCGATCTGGCCTTCGATGGTATTGGACGAGGATGTCGGCATGGGTATCAGTGGCAGACAGGAAGCGGCACGGGACCGGACAAAATGATATCGGCAGCCGCAGCCAGATCATCCACAACCAAAGTGGGGGAGACCTGTTTGGAGGTCAGTTGCTTCTCTGCCTGCCGTCCGCTGCCGGTGCGCACCAGGATTGTCGCGCCGCAGCCGGCGTTCTGGCCGCAAACCACATCCTTGATGTTGTCACCGATCATCACGGTACGCGGCAGATCAATGCCATGCTTCGCCTTGGCCTGAAAAATCATACCGGGCTCCGGTTTGCGGCAGTCACACGCTTCATCGGGATGGTGGGGGCAGTAATAGATGTCGAAGATCTTTCCACCTGCCGCCTCAACCGCGAGGCACATGCGTTGAAACATGTCCTTCAATACCGGAAGGGGCACCATTTCCCTTCCGATGATGGACTGGTTGGTAACCACAATCAGTTGATGCCCTGCCTTGGTCAGCTTTGCCAAAGCCTCCAGACTTCCGGGAAGGAATTCGAACTCCTCCCAGCTCTTGATATAATTCGGAGAGTCTCGGTTGATCACCCCGTCACGATCGAGAAAGACCACGTTTTGTTGTGTCATCTTTATAATACGTCCGACGGATTTTGGGTTCAGATGATTCTTTGCAACGCAGCCTAAAACATTCGTCCATCGAATGCAAACGCTGTGGTGCCGATGGCGGTCACATCCAAACCCTGAAGGGTGGATTTCTCTCCGATGTCATCCCTGCTTTGCCTGGATGACCACCCGTTCGGACCGTGAACAGGACCTAAGTGGTCATACGAACAAATGAATTTGCGCTATGGAATGTTCTCTGAAATGATTACCTTTGGCAATTGCTCAACCAATGAAGGTGAACGAGATAATCAAAATCATGGATACTCAGCAGAACAACCCAAACCGGTTTAATGAGACACAACGGCTCACCGATTTGATCGTCGTCATCAAAGGGGCGGGTGAGATGGCCTCTGGCGTGGCATGCAGCCTGTATAAAGCAAACATCCGCAACATTTTCATGATGGAAATCGAATCTCCGCTGGCGGTCCGCAGGACGGTGAGTTTTTGCGAAGCCATTCATTCAGACAGCATCACCATTGAAGGGATAGAAGGCGTTTTCGCCCGTGACGAAGCAGACATCCACGCGGCATGGGACCACAAAGCCATTGCCGTGATAGCGGATCCTGATTGGAACACCATTTCTCGGCTAAAACCGGATGTGGTGATCGATGCCACATTGGCCAAGATCAATCTCGGGACTCGGGCTGATGAAGCCCCACTGGTGATCGGACTGGGGCCTGGATTTGAGGCCGGAACCGATGTCCACCTGGTCATTGAGACCCATCGCGGACACGACATCGGCCGAATCATTGAAAAGGGAGCAGCCCACCCTAATACCGGCATACCCGGAGACATCGGCGGGTACACCGGTCAACGTGTCCTGCGGGCGCCCTGCGACGGCCGGTTCGAATCGAAGCTGGAGATCGGCGCTCTTGTCAAGGAAAAGCAAGTCATTGGTAAGGTGGGTGACCAGGCCGTCCTCGCGACCCTGTCCGGTGTGCTGCGCGGACTGATTCGCACCGGTACGATGGCAAAAAAAGGTCTCAAACTCGGGGACATCGATCCAAGGGGAGAGGTTGATTATTGCTATACGGTTTCCGATAAGGCCAGAACTTTAGGGGGAAGCGTTATACAGGCCGTTCTCTCGAAAGTGAACCGTGCAGACAACCCTGCCGCTTCTCTGGCCGGTACCATCGGCCTGTCCGGAAGAGGCGTCATCAGCCTGATCGGCGCTGGCGGCAAAACAAGCCTGATGTTCAAACTGGCCAAGGAATTGGCCGAAGCAGGTTTATCCGTTTTGACCACTACCACGACCAAGATCTTCTTGCCGGACAAGGAGCTATCGCCTCATACCGTTGTGGGGACGTCCGATGATGAGCTACTGGCTAACATCACCACCGCAATAAAATCCTTTCCCCATTTTTCTGCCGGGGCAAAAGAGGACCCGAAATCCGGAAAACTCATCGGTCTACGACCTGAAACCGTCGATCGTGTCTGGAAAGAGGGCCTGTTCGATGTCATCATTGTGGAAGCAGACGGTTCGAAACAGCTCCCACTGAAAGTATCGGCCGACCACGAACCGGTCCTACCCGCATCCACAAGCCATCTGGTCCATGTGACCGGACTGGATGCCATTGGCCAGACAGTGGAAGAGGCCGTTCATCGTTCTGACATATTTATGGGTCAGTGGGCACTTGAGCCAGGAACTGAGCTCACCGAATCGCACCTCGCAAAATGTATTTTGCATGAAATAAAAAAAGCGGAGGGCCTCTGCCGCCCGCTGGTCAATTCAGTTGTCTTGAATAAAGCCGATACGGTATATGAAGAGAAACAGGGGAAAAGGATTGCCAACCGGTTCAAAGGCCATCCATTTCTCCATCACTTTGCAATCCTCGCACTGAAAGAAGAAAACCCGATTATATTCTCTTCCCAGATCTACTAAAAGGGCATCAGCACATGACCAATCCAATCTACCCCATTGTGAATCGCCTGTTGGCATCCGGTGAAAAACTCGTACTGGCCAGAATTATCCGCAGATCCGGATCCGCCCCGAGAGACGTCGGTTCCATGTGCGTGGTGACCAGAGACGGCATATTTGGAAGCGTGGGAGGGGGCTCCATAGAGTTTCAGATGGTGCAATCGGCCCGCAGGCTATTGGATTCGGCGGAGTCCAGTGTCTACCGATTCCGCATGAACAATGAAGATGTGGCTGAAACCGGGATGATCTGCGGTGGGGATGTGGACCTGTTCCTGGAGCCGATTTTTCCGGACAACAACACCAAGGTTGCACTCTATGAAAATGTCGCCAAGCGCGTTGAACATTATGCGCCAGGATTCTTGATCACGAAGGTAGCGGACCGAATCCCGGCCGACAGCCAAGGCGCCAATCTTTTCGTGACGCCGGACGAAAAAGCGATAGGAACTGTCGAAGGGTTGCCATCGCATTATCTGGACTACCAACAACTGGAAGCCAACCATAAGGATCCATTTGCGCTTGTTTCCGCAACCGGTGCAGCACCTTCACTCTTTATCGAACGCATCGACCTGATCCACAGAGTGATCCTCTTTGGTGCCGGCCATGTCTCCGAATATGTGGCCCGGGTGGCCAAGATGGTGGGCTTTCATGTCACGGTGATCGACGACCGGGCGGAATTTGCCAATAGAGAAAGGTTCCCCGGCGCCGACACGATCATCGTCGAAGGATTGGACACCGTTTTTGATCGACTCCGTATCACCATGGCCTCTTATATCGTGATCCTAACCAGGGGACATCTCTATGATCAAAGCGTACTGGAGAAATCACTTGAAACAGCCGCCGGTTATATCGGCATGATCGGCTCCAAAAGAAAATGCAACCTGATCTATCAGTCCCTGCTTGAAAAAGGATTCGACCAAGCGGCGTTGGACCGGGTTTACTCACCGGTGGGCGTTGCCATCAACGCACAGACACCAGAGGAAATTGCCGTCAGCATTGTAGCCGAGCTCATCCAAAAACGGGCACCCGATAAAAAGACACGCATGGCATGATGAAGAAAATAACAGGGATTATTCTTGCAGCGGGAACAGGATCGCGTATGGGGACGGCCAAGCAGTTGCTTCCCTATGGCGCAACGACCTTGCTGGGGCAGGTGGTGCACGCCGCTAAGGCATCGAACCTCGACCCGATCATTGTCGTACTGGGACATATGGCTGAAGAGATAAAAGAGAAAACAGACCTGTCCGGAACCCACGTCGCCGTCAACCATCGCTATGCAGAAGGCCAGGCCACTTCCCTGCAAACCGGACTTGCCGCCATTGATTGGGACTGCAGCGGCGCCATGTTTCTGCTGGCCGATCAGCCGTTGATCGACCGGCAGATTATCGATTTATTGATCATGGCCTGGCAAACCACGGAAAAGAATATCTTGATACCATACTGCAACGGCATCAGGGGAAACCCGGTGATTATCGGCAGGGATCTGTTTAAAGCCGTATCCCAAATTAAAGGGGATCGCGGTGCCCGGGTATTGTTCGATCAATACCCGGCGCAAATTGAAAAGATTGACATCCAAAACCCGGCCATTCTCACGGATGTGGATACAAAAGAAGAATATGAGCGCCTGGTGAACGCTTTCAAAATTGATGCTTGATGCATCCACCCCTCCTTTTGATAAGGCCCGAAGCCCCTTCCAATGAACAAACCTTTTACGGCTCAATTTGATAGAGGCGATTCGTTATGCCTATGTCGGTTATCGTAAAATGTCGCCAATTTTGGAAATGGCATGATACTGGCACTTTTCCGGCCCTAAAACTTACGATAGCCTGAGGAAACCATCGATTCAACCATGGCTGTCTGTCAGGGTTGGTAATCTTTTTTAGCTGGGTCCACTATCTTTGGTTAATGGCAACAAGCATGCTGCGACACTTTTGCTTTTCCATTATTAAGTTCTGGATTCAGCAATAATGATCCTTTGTATTCGGTCCCACGTCAAGCTCACAGCTGCGAATTTTCCAATACATCCCTGATTGCATAGGCAAGTTCTTTTATTACCAGGGGTTTGGATAGTAGTGCCCGTACCCCCAATTTTTGCGCTTTGTCTTGCGTTATTTTTTCGCTATAGCCGGTACAGATGATAATTGGGATGCCAGGTTGAAGTTTAATGATTGATTCAGCCAGCTGATCACCTGTCATATAGGGCATGGTCATATCGGTGATGACTAAGTCGAATGCACCTGGGTCGGATTTAAATAAAGTTAAAGCCTTTACAGGATTCGTTTCAGAGGATACAGCATAACCTAATTTGTTCAACACGGAAACGAAGAGTCGGGAAATTGAATCCTCGTCATCGACAAAAAGGATCTTTTCTGTACCTGTTGGAAGAACTTCATCACTTGGCGGTCTAATAAAGGCGGACTTCTGACTAGCAGGAATATAGACATGCATTGATGTTCCGTTTCCGACTTTACTGTCAACGACGATTGCGCCGTCATGTGTTTTGACAATGCCGTGTACTACGGCCAAGCCCATGCCGGTGCCCTCCCCAACATCTTTGGTGGTAAAATATGGCTCGAAGATCTTTTGCAGGTATTGGGTGGGTATACCATGTCCATCGTCGCGAACACTGAGACGTACATATGCACGAGGCGATAAATCTGGATGCTTTGAAGCGTCGAATTCGTTCACTACTACGTTTTTTAGTTCTATGGTGATAGAGCCGCCCTCCTCACTCAAGGAGTGGGCGGCATTATTGCTTAAGTTGATCAGCAGTTGGTGTATCTGAGTCGGATCGGCAATTACTGCCTGAATGTCATCATGGATATCAGTTGCGATATGGGTACTGGACGGGATAGATGCTCTCAATAGCTTGAGCGATTCTTTTACAATGATTCGCATGTCGATCGGTGCACGCTTTGTCTTATCGCTGCGGCTGAAGCTGAGCAATTGCTTCACCACATCTTTGGCTCTGAGGCTAGCGGTTTTGATTTCACTTAAATTATCTCTAACCGGATGCCATGTCTCCAAGTCGTCAATTGCCAGCTCCGTGTTGCCTATAATGATACCCAATACATTGTTAAATTCGTGCGCTATGCCGCCTGCCAGAGTGCCGATTGCCTCCATCTTATGCGCCTGTCGTAGCTTATCTTCGAGTTCAACCTTTTCGGTATTGTCCCGGAATACCAATACCACTCCAACCGTTTTTCCGTCACTATCAACGATTGGAGAACTACTATCAGTTACAATTATTTCTGTCCCATCCCGAGCGATCAAGACCGAGTTGTTCTCCAGCCCGACGCTTCCTGCGTCGCCCAAAGCTTCCTGTACGGGATTAACGCCTGGTTGCCGGGTATTCTCATCAACAATATGAAAGACTTCTTCAAGACCGTGGCCAAAGGCTTCCGCTTGGGTCCATCTGGTCAACTTTTCGGCCGACTTATTTAACAACACAACTTTCCCGTCTGTGTCGGTTGTAATGACCCCATCGCCAATGGATCTGAGAGTGACGTTTAGTTGTTCTCTTTCCTTAACTAGCGCATCTTGGGAAAGTCTGCTCTCAACCAAGGCACCGATCAACTTAGCGGAGCTCTGTAGCTGACTCTTTGCTACTTCAATGATGAATGGCGAGCGGCTTTCATATTGATTGGATTCTTGGATGAGATCTGAAAGTTCTAACCGGTATTTTTTTGCGATCTTCTTGAGTGTGGGAATATCTTCTGGAGGATTGCCATAACCGAAATTGATGGCACCAACCGTTTCATTGTTGGCCATTATAGGTACAACATAAAGCCGAATACCGCCGTTACAAGGGATATCCATTGGTTCACCGGACTCAATGGCCACTTTTGATGCATCCGTCCAACAAGATTCATGGCAGTGCCATTTTCCGCTGGACAAAGCGACCGCGTCGTCGTCCGTATCGCATAGTTTCCTTGAGGCTGAATCCAACATTCGACACCATCCTGAAGAGAAGATACCGTGGGCATAATCTCCGTTGCTCTCGTAGACAGCAGCCGATGTTTCCAGCAAGCTCAGATATCCACTTACGATGCCGGAAAGGACTTCCGTGCCGATGGTATTTAATATCACGCGTTTTGTATTTAGAGCGGTCAGGTCCCCATAAGGTTGCGGCAGCATGATGTCGCCTTTTATTGGACGGGTTAACTGCCATTCGATTGCTCTTAATGAAGCCTCTGCCTGATATCGTGCCGTGATATCGTTGAACGTCACGATCAGGTTATTTGGAAGAAATGTTGCGTATAATTCACAGATGCGTTCAGAGCCATCTTTGCAGGTAACCTGGTAAACACCTGTATTTACAGGTTTGCCGGTTTTCTTGGCTTTTTCGAGAAACGGTTTCCATCTTCTAATGACTTCGCTGCGGTAGTCCGGGTCCGGGTAGGCCATCTCATACCATTCCGATGCGGTGGGCGCGGTATGCCCAAAAAGTTCAATTGCGCTGCGGCTCCAATAAAAAATCTTATCGTCTTGTAAATCGACGACGGCGACCGGGAAGGGCGTTGCGTCGAGCGTCGCCCTCAGGTTGATTTCGCTTTGGCGAAGCACTTTTTCAGTTTGTTTATGTTCCGAAATATCAACAAAGTTAACAATCACCTGCAGGATTTCGCCTTTATTGTCAAACTCCGGGCTTGCACTGACCAAACCCCACACGATGCTATTGGTATTGGGCTGTACTATGCCGACTTCCAAATCTATCAGTGGTCGCCGGGTGGCCAAGACCTGATTAACCGGATACTGCTCAGGGCGCATGATGTTTCCGTCGATATCGAGAAACTTCCATTCCGGGTTCATCGCATCCCTTCCAAGCATCTCATTCTGCTCAATTCCAAGGAGTTCCAGTGCCTTGGGATTGCACATGCGGATCTTCGTATCTGCTCCATGGACCACAATTGCAGATTGAATTTTGTCAATCAGCGACCTATAGTGCGTTGCGGTTCCCTTCAACTCCATCTCTTTACGAGATAGCTCAGCCTTTAGTTCCTCAACGCGATTCTCCAATCCTTCATATGTCGTCTTTCCGTCCATTCACCAAGCCCTTATGATCAGTTTATTTTTAATGCATCATAACCATAATTTTAACTTCAAGAAATCAAAATGGATTGAAATCAGACGGATGGATCAGGAGCGCGCTGCGGCAACTATGGACCGTTACTGAGGCCTGGGAGGCAGGTTCGAGCATAACGCATTAGAACAATGTTGATTATGTGAAGATAGCATAGCCGACAGGACAAAAAAAAAGCAATAAATTTGCGTTGCTTGTCAGAATGCTAAAGATCGTTCTTCCCATGAATGAATTGATGAAAACCCACATTCAAAAGGCGCTGGATCTCGCAAATAGAGGAGTTGAGGGGTAAGTATGCATAGGATTAGTCCGGGTATCCATAGTAGGAATTTGGATCTTACCATCTCATAAGATCGTAATATATTTAAAACCTGGTAGACAACTGGTTCAATTCTGTTCAGGGTTATCCGTATTGCACCCATAGTATGTTATCAACCTATATGTAAACTGATAGTTGTTTATTCTGATCCAGCTGAAAACCAGTCAATTCCAGGACGCATTTCACAATAAGCCTAACTTGTAGGTACTGCCATTTCCCCATTAAAACACTCTTTCCAAGATTTAAGAACATCACTACTTATTGAAATCCTCAGAATGGGCAATCTATAGTTGAAAAGTATGGCAGTGTTTTATGACATTTTTGGCAACATATATAAAAAATTGGCACACTTCTGTGAAAACTTACAACCAGTATATCGGAACAAAAAACACTTCTGCAAAATTGTATACAAATTTTATCCTCTTTACCACTTTATTTTTCCAGCTCTGCATGGACAATTCACCGGCTTGAACGCAAGGCCAATTTCAACCTTACCATTTATAATTACTTGATAAAACATACCCCCTATGTATTTCATCGGCTTTTTGATGAGAGTTGGTTCCGCTCGAACAGCCCCCCCCGCCAAACAAAAGCAAAACTGAACAACAAGCCATTTGCTTAGCAGAGATAAATGTTTAGTATCAAACTGAATTTATGTCATTAAAAGATTATATTATATTTTTTCAGTATGATTATTGACAGCCGATACCATATTGTATACAATTTTCAAAACTTATGAAACACAACCAACGATAAATACTTGTATTATATCATATTATGCATGATTTTTCACCACCACTAAGCATACAAAACAGGTACATTTGTATGCATTCCACCTCAAAACCGGATTTCCCCCCATCTCACACCTCTGCCCCGGAGTGGATCCAACCAGTCATGCGAGCATGCAGATAGAATCAGGAGCGCAGCCATGAAGCGAGATTGTCAAAAAACACTGTCTGGAAAGACTGCTGATAAGATCAGGGCGCTCATACACAAAAACATCCTCGAAGGCGGAGAAAAGCTCAACGAAATCAAACTGTGCGAACAGCTTGGTGTCAGCCGAACACCGTTGCGCGAGGCGCTGCGGGTGCTCAGCGCCGAGGGCCTGGTGCAGATCCACCCGAACAGGGGCGCTTTTGTGGCGGAGATATCCATGGAGGAGCTGCAACATACCTTTGAAGTGATGAGCATTCTCGAAGGCAGCTGTGCACGGCTTGCCGCAGAGCGCCTTACCAATGCAGATCTGGAAGAACTGGAGAAACTGCATGAGAAACTGGAGGAGCATTATCGGAACAACGACCCACACGCTTATGTGAAACACAACCAGAATTATCACGAATTCATCCAGGAAAAAACCGGCAACCCTGTATTGAGCCGAATGGCTTCAGGCCTGCGCGCCAGGATCCTGCTGCATCGATTCAGACAAATCTACCGACCAGGCCGCCTGGACGGGTCAATGCAAGAACACCGGGGGTTGATGGAGGCCTTCCGCGCTCGGGAGGGCGAACGAGCTGAAAAACTGATGCAGCTTCACCTGGAGAAGCAATGCAACGCCCTGGTGACGTATTATGCAGAACTGGGCCGCTCCATGACCAGCGATACATCAAAGAAGAAAAAGACAGGATAATCGAAATAAGCCAAAAACCTATCTGGTTTTTACCCTGTAAGAAAAGGCAAAGATAATGCAAACCAATGAGAACCATCCTCAGTCGGGCCTGCTATCCGGCGTGACCATCGTCGATCTGACCCGAGTTTTAGCGGGTCCATACTGTACCATGGTTTTATCCGATATGGGCGCCCGGGTCATCAAGGTGGAAAATCCCAAGGGCGGAGACGACTCCCGTCATATCGGGCCGTTTATCAAAAACGAAAAGGCGAAAAAATCAGCCTATTTTATGAGCCTGAACCGGAACAAGGAATCCATTGCCCTTGATTTGAAAGAGGACTTCGACATGGGAATCTTTCATCAGTTGCTCGAAAAAGCCGACGTGCTCATAGAAAATTTCAGACCCGGCGTCATGGAAAAGCTGGGCCTGGGCTACGACGAACTCCACGCCAAATACCCCGGTCTTATCTTTGCTTCGGTCTCCGGTTTCGGGCAATCCGGACCGCATAAGGACAGGGCCGCCTATGACATCGTCGTCCAGGCCATGGGCGGCATCATGAGCGTCACCGGCCATGACAGCTGCCCGCCGACCCGGGTCGGCACTTCAATGGGAGATATTACTGCCGGCCTTTTTGCCGCAATCGGAATCTCTTCTGCCTTGTACGAGAGAACCCGCACCGGCAAGGGCCGAAAGATCGATGTCGCCATGCTGGATTGCCAACTGGCCATCCTCGAAAACGCTATTGCGCGCTATATGGCTCTTGGAGAAATCCCCGGCCGGTTAGGCGCCCGGCACCCGTCCATTACACCGTTTTCCGTTTTCAAGGCCAAAGACGATTACCTGGTCATTGCTGCGGGCAACAACATGCTGTTTGAGAAACTGGTCAATGTTCTTGAAACGCCCGAACTGCTGTCCGATGATCGCTTCTCATCCAATGAACTGAGGACGGACAACCAATCGCAGCTGGCTGAAAAAATCGAAGCTGCCCTCGCAGGGCAGACCGTTTCCTACTGGCTGGAGGTTCTGGACAAAGCCGGCGTTCCGTCCGGACCGTTGAACAATGTCGCCGACATCTTGAAAGACCCCCATGTCAAATCCCGGAACATGCTGATTACGACGGATGATCCGGATGTGGGCCCCATCGGCATGGCTGGCAACCCCATTAAAGTCGACGGTGTCGCTGATCCGGAGACACGCATCCCCGCACCGGATTTGGACAGCGGCCGGGAAGAAATCCTGGCCGAATTCAATAAAACGAGGCAATCATGATAAACCGGTTTCATCCTGCAGCAGCCGGCATGAAGCTATTGGAGAATAACCCTGAACGATGAATTGTTGAACACTTGAAAGGAGGCTTTATGCCGGACAACTTATCAAAAACCGACTATGATTTTAGGATGAAGGACTCCGTTATCGGCGCCCAGATGATGTTCGTCGCCTTTGGCGCGCTGGTTCTGGTGCCGCTGCTGACTGGATTGGATCCCAACGTCGCCCTGTTCACTGCCGGAGCCGGGACCCTGTTGTTCCAATTGATTACCAAACGCATGGTGCCCATCTTCCTGGCCTCTTCATTCGCTTTTATCGCCCCGATTATTTACGGTGTCAAAACCTGGGGAATTCCCGCCACCATGTGCGGGCTGATGGCCGCTGGTGTTTTATACATGGTGCTAAGTTTATTGGTAAAAACCTTTGGCAGTGGTTTTCTGCACAAGGTCCTGCCGTCCATCGTCGTCGGGCCGACCATTATGGTCATCGGCCTGATCCTGGCCCCGGTCGCCGTTTTCATGGCCATCGGAAAAACCGGCGACGGTTCGGCCGTTCTGGTTCCCCAGGCCAAGGCCATGGTGGTCTCTCTGATCACCCTGGTAACCGTTGTCTTTGTCTCGATCAAAGGGAAAGGCATGCTCAAATTGCTTCCGATTTTGATCGGCATTATCGTGGGGTATATCGTCTCAATCCCATTTGGCCTTGTCAGTCTCGCACCTGTCGGCAAGGCCGCATGGTTCAGTATCCCCAAGTTCGTCCTGCCGGAGTTCAATTTTCAAGCCATATTGTATATCGTTCCCGTTGCCATTGCTCCTGCCATCGAGCACTTCGGCGACATCCTGGCCATCGGGAACGTGACCGGCAAAGATTATGTCGACAATCCAGGTATCCATCGGACCATGATGGGAGACGGTGTGGCCACCTCTTTTGCCTCTATGCTGGGAGGACCGCCCAACACCACCTATTCGGAAGTCACTGGTGCAGTCACCCTGACCAAATGCTTCAATCCGGCCATTATGACCTGGGCGGCCATCTTCGCCATTCTTCTGGCATTCGTGGGAAAACTCGGCGCACTTCTTCAAACCATTCCGGTGCCGGTCATGGGCGGTGTCCTGTTGCTGCTCTTCGGTGCCATTACGGTGGTGGGCCTCAACATTCTCGTGCGAGCCAAAGAAGATCTTACGGAAGCCCGGAACCTGTCCATCGTGGCCATCATTCTGACCTTCGGTATCGGCGGCATGGTCTTCTCTATGGGAAAATTCAGCCTTAGCGGGATTGGATTGGCGGCCATTACAGGTGTCATTCTGAACCTGTTACTGCCGAAATCGAACTCGGAAGAAGCGTAGTGGTAAGATTGTCGATTGAATGACAACTGCAGGTGAAAGCCCTGTGCGAAGGGCTTTCACCTCAACAAAAAGATGATGCTTTTATGGAAACATTATTAAAGAAACCGGCCCGGCATGTGGTCTCTCTTCTTAAAAAAGGAGAAGTTTCTCCGCTTGAACTCATCGATATGGCGGAAAAAAGAATTACAGAGGTCGACCAGACCGTCAATGCACTTCCCACCCTCTGCCTGGATCGGGCACGGGCGCATGCCAGAAAACTGATGGAAGCCACTCCGGTCAGCAGGCCGCCTTACTACCTGCACGGCCTTCCCATTGTGGTCAAAGATATCATCGATGTCGAAGGGGTTCGCTCCACCCGTGGATCGCTCACTTTCAAAGACCATGTTCCGGAGACCTCCGATATCCTGGTCCAGGTGCTGGAAAAGAACGGTGCCATCGTCATCGGACGCTCCAACACACCGGAGTTTGCCGCCGGCGGCAACACGTTTAACGACGTCTTCGGCGCCACCCTCAATCCATGGGACACCACCAAGACCTGCGGCGGCTCGTCAGGCGGTACCGCCGTGGCCCTGGCCACCGGCCAGGCCTGGCTGGGCACCGGCAATGATCTGGCTGGAAGCCTTCGCATCCCGGCCTCCTATTGTTCGGTGGTGGGCCTGAGACCCAGCCCAGGCAGGGTTCCCAACGGTCCCAGAGCCTTTTTGTACGACAGCATGATGGTCCAGGGTCCCATGGGGCGGGACGTCAAAGACACAGCCCTGATGCTGGATGCCATGGCAGAGCATCACATGGGAGATCCCATGTCCTTGCCGCGGCAGGCGGTTTCTTATTCCGACATCTTGAACCATCCGTTGAGACCGAAAAAGGTCGCTTTCAGTCCCAATCTGGGAATTCTTCCCATCGATACGGAAGTTGAAAAAATCTGTCGCCAGGCCGCCGACGCCTGGACAAAATCAGGGGTCATTGTTGAAGACGTCAAACTGGACCTTGGAGATATCGAAAAAGTATTCAACGATATCCGGGCCTTTTTATATACCGGCAACCTGGGACGCGCCTTTATGGACGACAACCGGGACCTGATCAAGCCGGAAGTGATCTGGAACATCGAGCAGGGATTGAACCTGCGCGTCGAAGATGTCAGCGCGGCGGAAAAACTCCGGTCCGACGTCTACCAGAAATTCTATCAACTGTTCCAGACCTATGATCTGCTGATCTGCCCGGCCGTGGCAGCCCAGCCCTTTGACGTGAACATCCGATACCTGACCCATCTGGAAGGCAACGAACTTGAGACCTATGTCTCCTGGCTGATCCTGACCTCCGCCCTCACCGTGACAGCCTGCCCCGCCTTGTCCGTCCCATGCGGGTTCACGGAAAATGGACTGCCGGTGGGACTGCAGATGCTTGCCCCGCCCCAGCGGGAAGATCAGCTG
>JAAUYD010037450.1_pt1 | contig 14485 bp, 13 predicted proteins | sample 7278101 | NCBI WGS metagenome assembly JAAUYD01 (sample SAMN14350128, study PRJNA611818) | marine sediment metagenome | isolation source: surface marine sediment (0.6m) | place: French Polynesia: Moorea | collected 2018-08
TCGGCGGCGAAGCCACGGAGGTTGTCGAGCACCTGCGCCCAGCGATCCGCCTCGCTCTCGGCCTCGACCAGGCTCACCGCGGCGATCGCGCCGGCGTTGACCATCGGGTTCACCGCGCGGGCCTCGTGGAGCTCGAGGGCGAGCTTCGAGTTGAAGGGCAGTCCCGTCGGCTCGACGCCAATCTTCTCGATCACCGCCTCTGGGCCGCCCTGCTGCTGCATGACGAGGGCCGCGGTGAAGGGCTTGGCTACCGACTGGATCGAGTAGCGGTAGTCGGCGTCGCCGGCGCGCAGCACGCTGCCCGCGCGCGTGACGATCACGACCGCGAAGAGCTCGGAGGGGATCGTCGCGAGGATCGGGATGTAGTCGGCGTTCTCGCCCTCCTTCACCCCGGCGAACTTCGCGTGCGCCGCGTCGACGAGCGCCTGCAGCGCCGCGAGATCCTCGGTCTCCTCCTGGGCTCGGGCGGGCGACGGATCGAGCGACGCGCCCGCATCGGGCGGAGGCTTCGCGGCTTCTCCTCCCCCGAGCCCAAGCTGCGCGCACGAGACCGAGAGCAGCAGGGAAGCGATGACGAACGACCGGAACACGATGGAGCGACGCGGCGGGCGGATCATCTCGGCTGGCACTCCTCGACTCGAAAGACGCTCGACTTCGAAGACCATGCGCCATCGCATCTCGGGTCGCAGCCCCACGGCACTCACGAATTCGAGTCGAAATCTGGACGGACGGGCGGCGTGGATTCGCATGCATGCGCGCTACGTTTACGCGACAGCGATCGCAGGCGTAGGGTTTCGGCATCGCCGAGGCGGATCCGGGGGGACGCCATGACGCTCAGCTTCGACGCGACGCAGACGCTCGCCCTGGCGATCGCCGTGCTCTTCGTCGGGAGCGCCGTGATCCGGCGCGTGCGCGTGCTGCGCGAGAACGACATCCCGATCCCCGTGGTCGGCGGCATCGTGCTCGCGCTCGCAGGGACGGCGCTGCACGCCGGCGCTGGCGTCGAGCTCGCCTTCGACGACGCGCTGCGCGGGCCCCTCATGCTCGCCTTCTTCACCACCATCGGCCTCGGCGCCGATCTGCGGCAGCTGCGCGCGGGCGGTCCTCAGCTCGCGGTCTTCGGTGCGATCTGCGTCGGCTACCTGCTGCTGCAGAACACGATCGGCGTGCTCGCTGCCCGGGGCATGGATCTGCATCCGCTCGTGGGGCTGCTCGGCTCCTCGATCACGCTCTCGGGCGGTCACGGCACCGGCGCCGCCTACGCCGAGCGCTTCACCGACGTGCAGAACATCGCGGGCGCCATGGAGCTCGCCATGGCCTGCGCGACCTTCGGCCTCGTGATCGGCGGGCTGATCGGCGGGCCGGTCGCGGGCCGGCTGATCCAGCGTCACGGCGTGCACGGCCCCGAAGCAGCTGACGACGACAAGGTGAGCGATGAATCGACGGCGCCCGAGACCACCGAGCTCGGACAGGCGCTGCTCGACGCACCCATGACCGGGGCGACGCTGCTGCGCGCGCTCTTCCTCGTGCTGCTCTGCGTGATCGGGGGACAGCTGCTCGGCGACGCCTTCGCCGGCGCGCCCTTCACGCTGCCGAGCTTCGTGTGGAGCCTCGTGATCGGCGTCGCGATCCGCAACCTGAGGGGCCTCGTCCCGGCCCTCGCCCTCAATCGTCAGACCGTCGATGCGATCGGCTCGCTCTCGCTCGGCCTCTTCCTCGCCATGGCGCTGATGTCGATCCAGCTCTGGAAGCTCGTGGGTCTCGCCGGCCCCCTCGCAGTGATGCTGGCGGCGCAGACTCTCGGCATGATGGCCTTCGCCACGTTCGTCACGTTCAAGCTGATGGGCTCGAGGTACGACGCTGCGGTCATCGCCGGCGGTCACTGCGGCTTCGGGATGGGCGCGACGCCGACCGCCATCGCGAACATCGAGGCCGTCACGCAGCGCCACGGCCCCTCGCCCCAGGCGTTCCTGGTCGTGCCGCTCATGGGCGCCTTCTTCATCGACTTCGCGAACGCGCTGGTGATCCAGGGCTTCCTCGCCCTGCCGGTCTTCGGTCTGTGATGCGCTGCAGGGCGAAGCGCCGCGCCCTCGCGGCGCTGTCGTGTGTCGTCGCGTTGGTCGCCTGTCAGCGCGGGCCCTCCCCCGACACGTTGCGCGACGACCTGCAGCGCGAGCTCGACACCGCATTCGAGCCGGGCCTCTTCGAGGTGCACACCTTCCGGCGGATGGGCTCGGCGTCGTTCACCGGCGAAGGCGACGCGCCCTCGGGCCTGCACGTGTACTACGACGCGCTGCTCGAGCTGCAGCGCGACTATGCCCTCACCTCGTGGAAGGGCCTCAACCTCGGCACCCTGGCCTTCGTGGTCGGCGCCACCGACGCGGGCATCTCGGGGATCAAGCCGGGAGGAAACGCGGCGGGCGACACGCTGCACGTGCACGGCCGCCTCTCGTACGCGGTGACCGACGACGCGTGGCGCCGGATCGACACACCCACGGCGCTGGCGCCGCCCCCCGAGCGTCGGACCCAGGAGACGGTGGGCTCGGGACCGAAGCGGATGCTCGAGCAGATTCGCGCGGCGCTGAAGGAGGCGGCCGGGCGCGAGCACGCCGAGCGCGACGCCCTCGTGCTCGCCGAGCTCGGCGACGCCGTCGCGCTCATCGACCTTCGGCTCGCGCATCTCTCCGGCGAGCTCACGCTCGGCTCGGGGCCGAGCCCGGGCACCTACCACCGCTTCGGCCTCGCGCTCTCCGACTTCGCCCGACGCTCGGAGCTCGCCCTGCACAGCTACGCGAGCGAGGGCAGCCTCGAGAACGGGGCGCTGCTTCGCGCGCAGCAGCTCGACTTCGCCCTCGTCCAGAGTGACGTGGCCGAGACGCTCTACGAGGGCATCGTCGACAACGGCATCCTGCCGAACCTGCGCCTGCGCTCGGTGGCGAGCCTGTGGCCCGAGGCCGTGCACCTCGTCGCACTCGAGAGCGCGGGGATCGCGAGCCTCGCCGACCTGGCGGGGCGCCGCATCGGCGTCGGAGAGCGGGGCTCGGGCACCCGCTTCAACGTCGTCGCGCTGTCGATCGCCGCCGGCGCCGCGATCGATCCGCCCCCCGAGATCGTCGACGTGGGCGTGCTCGACGGCATCGCCGCGCTCGAGGGCGGCGAGATCGACGCGCTGTACGTGACGAGCGCGATCCCTTCGCCGGCGCTCCAGGCGCTGGCCGCGCGCCGCCCCGACCTGCGCTTCGTCTCCCTCGACCCCGGCGTGGTGCATCGCCTCGCCGAAGAGCGCTTCGCCTACTACGCGCTCGAGGTCGAGGCGCGCACGTATCCGCACCAGGATGCGCCCTTCCTCACGCTCGGCCTCGCGGCCTCGCTCGTCACGACCGACCAGGTGGCGGACGAGTCGGTCACGCGCCTGCTCGAGCTCATCGTCGGTCAGGCGCGCTCTCTCTCCGATAGCTACTTCCGCGCGGGCTTCATCTCGTCCGAGACGATGCGTCTCGGGCTCGCGGTCCCCCTCCACCCGGCCGCCGAGCGCTTCTACGACGCCGCCGCGAAGACCGCGGACGAGTGACGCCTCGCCCGGCGGACGTCCCGGATCGGGTCGACCTCGAACGTGCGCGCCGCGGCGGGGCGACCGGGGCCGAGCGCCTCCGACTCCATCCCGTTCGCTACGACATCCCCCGAGAGGATCGCTAGCCTCTCGCCTCCCCCCGCAGAGGGCCGGCGCCGACCGGCCCACCGCGAGCGACGCCGCCCGCGCGCCGAGCACGGGCGCCGCTCGCCGGAGGGAGCCTGGAGAGCGGGATGGACGCGAAACGATTCGTCGTGATGGGGGCCGGCGAGGTCGGCCGCTACCTGGCGCGCAGCCTCTCGGCCGAGCGCCACGAGGTGACCCTGATCGACAGCGACCCTTCGGTCGCGAAGCTGGTCGAGGAGCAGCTCGACGCGGGCTTCGTGCTCGGCAACGGCACCCACGTGCCCACCCTCGAGGCGGCGCGGGTCGCCGAGTGCGACCTCTTCGTCGCCGCCAGCTCTTCGGACGAGGCGAACCTCGCGGCGTCGCTGCTGGCGAAGCGCGTCGGGGCCCGGCGCACCGTCGTGCGCGTGCGCAGCTCGGAGGGCGTCACGCGCTACGGCCGCGTCTACGAGACGACCTTCCAGGCCGACCTGCTGCTCTCGACGCAGCTGCTCACGACGACGCGCGTGCTCAACCACGTGCTCGGCTACAACACCCTCGACGTCGAGTACCTCGCCCAGGGTGCGCTGCAGGTGCGGCGCACCGCCATCGAGGCCGGCAGCGACCTCGCTGAGCGGTGCCTGGTCGACGCCTCGCTGCCGTCCGACTGCCTCGTGCTCGCCTACATCTCGCGGGATGGCCAGATCACGGTGCCCACCGGCGAGACCCGCGCCCGGGTGGGCGACGACGCCCTGGTGATCGGCACGCCGAAGGCGGTCGACGCCGTGGAGCGGCGCGAGAGCCAGCACTCGCGCCGGCTCGGCCTGGTGGTCGTCGCCGGCGGCGGCGAGACCGCCCAGGCGGTCATCCCGGGCCTCGAGCGCCAGGCGAAGCGGATCAAGATCATCGAGCTCGATCGCACGCGCTGCGAGGAGCTCGCAGCCGAGTTCCCCGACTGCGACGTCGTCCACGGCGACGCCACCGACATGTCGGTGCTGCAGAGCGAGGGGGTCGGGTCGGCGCGCACGTTCATCGCGCTCACCAGCAACGACGAGACGAACCTCATGGCCTGCCTGCTCGCGCAGGAGCTCGGCGCGCGCGACCTGACCGCGCTCGTGCAGAAGAGCGAGACGTCGACGCTGTGGCACAAGGTCGCCCTGCTCGACGTGGTGTCGCCGCGCATGACCGCGGCGCAGCGCATCCAGAGCTACATCGACAACAACTACGAGTCGCACATCGTGTCGTTCGAGAACGGCGCCGCCGAGTTCGTCCAGCGCAAGGTGCACGGCCTGAGCCCCGTCGCCGGCAGCCGGCTGGCCGACGTCGAGATTCCTCAGGGCCTGATCGTCGCCGCGCTGCTGCGCGAGGGGAAGGCGCTGATCCCGCGCGGTCACGACCAGCTGACGGTCGGGGACGACGTGATCCTCTTCGCCCGGCGCGAGGAGCGCGACCTCGTGCAGCTGCTCTTCCCGGGCGAGGATCCCGAGGAGCAGTCGCGGGCATGACTCGGAGAACGGCCCGAGGCGCAGTCGTAGGGGCCGGGCGGCGAGCAGCCCGAGGCGCGGTCCTGGGGGCCAGGCGGCGATCGGCGTCGCCGCATGCCCGCCCGCTCGCGATGCAGCGAGCGGGCACGGGAGCAGGCGCATGAACCTGCGTCCCGTCCTGCGCATCCTCGGGCTGGTGCTCTACGTGCTCGCGGCGGCCGAGCTGGTCCCCGTCGTCTGGTGCTTCATGCCCGCCGATCTCGACTCGGCTCGGGGGCTGCTCGTCGGCGCCGGCTCGAGCGCGCTGCTCGGGCTCGCGATCCGCACCGCGGCCGGGCGCGCGCTGGACGAGGGCGAGCTCTACCGGCGCGAGGGCGTGTTGGTCGTGGTCGGCTCGTGGCTGATGGCCTCGGTCGTCGGCGCGATCCCCTACGTCGCGTCGGGCGCGATCCCCGGCCTCATGGACGCCTTCTTCGAATCGGCGTCGGGGTTCACGACGACCGGCGCCTCGATCCTCACCGACATCGAGGCCGTGCCGCGGCCGATCCTCTTCTGGCGCAGCATGACGCAGTGGCTGGGCGGCATCGGCATCGTCGTGCTCTTCGTCGCCCTGCTCTCAGAGCTCGGGCCGGGCGCGCGCTTCCTCTTCAAGCTCGAGGTGCCGGGCCCCAAGGCCGAGATCATGCACGCGCGGGTGCGCGGCACCGCCGTCGCCCTCTTCCGCATCTACATGATCCTGACGCTCCTGCAGACGGGGCTGATGATCGTGCTCGGCGCGAGCCTCTACGACGCCCTCGTGCACACGTTCTCGACCGTCTCGACGGGCGGCTTCTCACCCTATGCCGACTCGGTGGGCCACTTCGGCGCGCCGCTGCAGGTGCTGATCCTGCTCTTCATGCTCGCGAGCGGTGTGAACTTCGCGCTCTACTACGCGCTGGCCCGGCGCCGCGACCTGGCCGCGCTGCGCGACATCGAGCTGCGCGTCTATCTCGGGCTCGCCGTCGCTGCGAGCGCCGTCGTGATCTTCGACCTGATCCTCAACGATGCGACCCGCTCGGCCGGCGAGGCGGTGCTCGAGGGTGCCTTCACGGTCGTGTCGCTCATGACGACGACGGGCTTCGGCACCGGCGACTTCGCCCGCTGGCCCGGCATGGCCCAGGCGGTGCTGCTCAGCCTGATGTTCGTCGGCGGCTGCGCCGGCTCGACGGCGGGCGGCGCGAAGATCATCCGCCTGCTGATCGGGTGGAAGGTCACCATGCGCGAGGTGCGGCTGACCTTCAGCCCGAACTCGGTGATCGCGATCAGCGTCGGCGGACAGCTCGTGCCCGAGGAGTCGCAGCGCGGCGTCGTCGCCCTGCTGCTGCTCTGGGTGCTGGGGTGGGGAGCGGGCGCGCTGCTGCTCGCGGTGGGCGACACCGACATCGTCACGGCGGCCACGGCGTCGCTCGCCACGCTCTCGAACATCGGCCCCGGCCTCGCCGAGGTCGGCCCGACCGGCAACTTCGCCTTCTTCGCCCTCTGGCAGAAGGCCGTCATGGTGCTGCTGATGTGGCTCGGCCGGCTCGAGTTCTTCGCGCTGCTGGCCCTGGCACTCCCGCACTTCTGGCGGCGCTGAGGCGGCGACCAGAACGCGACGGGGCGCCACGGCCCTGCCGTGACGCCCCGCTGCTGGATGCGATCCGTGATCGAGGCCGGCTGGCCCTCAGCCCCGCCGGCGCGACCGTCCCGACCACGCCAGCCCGACGAGGCCGAGCGACGTGAGCAGCAGCGTGCCCGGCTCGGGCACGACGCGCACGTCGACGCGCGCGATGCCGACCTGGCCGCCCTCGCTGAAGGCATCGGTCAGGAAGACCTCGTTCAGCAGGCTCGCTGCCGCGCCGGTGAGTCCGAGCCGCAGCCCGTTGAGGATGATGCTCGCGTCGCTGTCGACGCACGCCGGCGAAGCACCGAGGCCGCACTGGGTGATCTCGAAGATCGGCACGTTGGGCGTCGCCTGGCCGCCATTCACGCTCACCTGAGCGAAGAGCGTGCCGAGCACGCCGTCCTGGGCTGCGCCGTCGAGGAGGATCTCGAAGTCCTCGAGCGAGACGATGGCCGGGGGATCGTCGGTCGAGAGCTGCAGGCCGCTGTCGTCGTGCTCGATCACGACGTCGCCCGTGAGCGTGTTGATGCCGCCGCCCGTGATCGGGAAGGCCGCGAGCTTGCGCGGCTCGCCGCGATCCTGATCGTCGACGATGTCGTTGCCGATGACGGCGTCTCCGAGCGGCGCGACGTCGATGCCCGCGTCGGTCAGCGAGAAGTACGAGGTGACCAGCACGGTCGTCTGGTCGCCGGTGAAGATCGTCGCCGCCTGTGCGGAGCTCGCGCCCAGCAGCGCGATCGCGGTGGCGAGGAGGCCCAGCAGCACCGTGCGGTGCGGGGCGATCCGGCGCGGCGGCGCCGCTTCGGTCGAGTCGAGGTTCCAGCTCAGCATGTCCACGTCATCCCTCAAGAGTCGCTTCGGGCCGCGGCGGAACAGCCGCGGCCTCGGTGCACGCACGGCTGTGGCGCGGTCACCGGTGTCTGGGGTGATGTGGTGTGGGACGCACCCTTGTGTCGAAGAAATTCGAGAAACTCTGCATCGGGCTGCGTCGAGCCGGGGCCGCGGGCCGCGGTGTGCGAGACACGACACACGAGCGCGTCATGCAGCCCGCCCGACGCCTGCGAGGGGGCTGAGAGCGGGGCCGCAGCGCGGGGCTCGAACGGGCGTTCGCCCGGATCGAAGGCGATGGGGGGCGGCCGGGCCTCAGCTGGCCGGAGGGCGGCTCGCCTGGAGGTCGTCGCGAGCGGTGCAGGTCGTCTCGCCGTCGTCGACGACGACGGTGTTGACGCCGAACAGCACGTCGAGGGCCACGGGGAACAGCTCGTAACGCATCGCCGTGAGGTTGCGCTCGACCTCCCCGTCCTCTTCGGTGTTCCACTTCGCGACCACGAAGTCGTCGGTCAGCACGGCGTCGACCGAGAACATCTCGCCATCGTCGTCGAACGTGACGACGGCGCTCGCGTCGTCCACGTCGGTCACGACGTTCAGGTCGACGCTGTCCGTCCCCAGGACGGGCTCGCAGGTGGTGTCGATCTCGCTGATCGACACGACCCAGTCGCCGTCAGCGCCCTCGACGAGGTCGCTCGGCGCCGGGAGGCTCGACGTACCGCGCGATGCGTCGATCGGAAAGACGGTCGGGCCGCAGTCGGAGGACGTAGGAGCGCCGATCGGCGCGATCTCGACGGTCAGCGAGCCCACGAGCTGGCCGCCGAGCGACGCGTCGAGCGTACCGGTGATGATCTGCACGAAGCCCAGCCCCGTGTTCTCGACCTCGTAGTCGACCTGCAGCAGGTCGTCCTCGTCGAGCGTGCCGGGCACCGGGCCGCCTTCGCCGCCGCCCAGCCCGGGCAGGATCATCGCCTCGTCGCCGCGCTGCACCACCGCGAAGGCGTCGAAGTCGAGCTCGCAGTCGGCGGGACCGACCACGATGCCCGCGCTCGCCGCTGCCGGCGCCTCGTTCGAGTACGTCCCCTCGAGCGCTACGGAGCCAGACCCGCCGTCGTCCTTGCAGGCGACGCCGCCGAGGAGCGCCAGGCAGAGGGCCAGGGCGAGCGGGCTCGCGGCGCGCGAGCGGTGCGCGGCGCGATGGCTCGAGTCGAATGCGGTGGAGCGGGTGCGGCGGATCATGTCGTGGATCTCCTCCCCCTCCATGTGGTGCCGGAGCGCGGGTTGTGTCGAGCAAAGGTGGGGGAATCCACTCACGGGTCGGCCGCAAAGGAGTCCCCGAGGGTACTGGTCCCGCACCGCCCCTCAGGCCGCGTCGAAGATCGAGCGGCCCGCGCCGAGCGGCGTGGCCTCGGGATAGGCCGCCCCGAGCTCGACGGCGAAGGCGGGGTCCTCGATGCGGTCGGGGTCGAAGCGCATCGCCTCGCCCCGGCGCGAGAGATCCTCGTCGAAGCGGCGCGCCACCTCTTCGAGCGAGAGCAGATCGTCGGCGACGCGCCGGCGCTCGGCCTCGGTCGGGTAGACGTTGGCCTTCCACAGGACGCTGGCGCGCCAGGTCGAGAAGGGGGCGCGGTAGCGCTCCTCTCCGCCGTGGGTGACGACCCAGTCGCCGCTGCCGTCGCCCGCCGGCGCCAGCTCGGCCGAGGCGGCGACGAGCCGCGTGCCCTCGTCGAAGGGCCCGACCGGCTCGACCTGATGGAACATGTGGTGGTTGTCGCCGACGATCGCGGTGTTCGCCATCGCCCCGTGGTGGCGGTGCGCGGGCCGCCCCGGCCCATCGGGCCAGTACGAGAAGCCGCCCCCTTCGACGTCGTTCATCCACCAGATCGCCGTGACCTGGGGGACCTCCCAGCGCGTGAAGAGCCCCGACCAGAGCATGGTGCGCAGCAGCATCATCGGCGTGTTCGTGCGATCACGACCGCGGAAGATGGGGTTGTCGGTGTGGGCGGGGCCGCTCTCGGCGATGGCGGCCATCAGGTTCACGTAGACGGTGTGCGGCTCGACGACCTCGCAGCCACTGAAGGCGCGCGCGGCCTCGAGGTAGCGGGGATGCTCGCTGAAGAGCTCGACCCCGGGCGCGGCGAAGTCGGCGTGCAGCCAGTCGCCCTGGAACCACATCGCGCTGCGCGCCTCGTCCCCCTCCTGATCGGGCCGGAACCAGCCGCCGAGGGGCGTGTAGGGCGCGCACGCGGCGTAGAGCGCCTCGACCCGCGACAGGTCGTCGACGACGCCCTCGAGCTGGATCGGCGGGCTGGCCGGGCCGGCCACGGTGGGAGCTGCCCTAGCCGAGCTTGGCGACGAGGCCCTTGAGGAGAGCCTGCTTCTCCTTGAGACCGTCGCGGTAGTCCTTCGAGTCGGTGTCGGCGATCTCGTAGCCGAGCTCGGAGACGGCGCTGTCGAGGGTCTCCTTCAGCAGGGCGGCTTCGTTCGCATCGAGGTCGAGCTGGGGCATGGTGGGTCGCAAGGCTCCTTGGCAGGCCCGTCGGGCGGGCGAGGGCTGACTCGTTCGAGCCGATATTAGTGCGCCCGTGCCGCCCGCGCGCAAGGCCGGGGCTGCAGCGAGTCGTCGCGCCCGGCGGAGGGCCCGGCCGCCGGCGCACGGGCGCGAGTGGTACGCTCCCGCTCGATGCCCACCCACGTGCTCGCCGCCATCGACTTCTCCCCGGTCTCGGACCGCGTGATCGAGCTCGCCGCCGATCTCGCCAGCGCGTCGGGCGCCGCCCTGACCGTGCTGCACGCGGCGGCCCCCGAGCCCGGCTTCATCGGCTACGAAGTCGACCCGCAGCAGACGCGCGACCAGCGCGCGAGCGAGCTCCGCGAGGAGCACGGCCAGCTGCACGACATCGGCGTGGCCCTGCGCGAGCGCGTGCCGCAGGTCCGCGTCCGGCTGCGCGCCGGCCCGACCGTCGAGACGATCCTCGCGGAGGCGAGCGATGCCGGGGCCGACCTGATCGTGGTCGGCGCGCACCGGCACGCCCGGGCTCGGCAGCTGCTGCTCGGCAGCGTCAGCAAGGCGCTGATCAAGGACGCGCCCTGCCCGGTCACGGTGGTGCCCGCGGTCGGGTAGGCGGTTCGGCGGCGAGGCGATCAGGCGCGAGCCGACCCGCCGTTCAGGACGCCGGCTCTGCCTCGCCCTCGCGGCTGCGACGCCAGTCGTCACGCAGCAGCACGATGCCCAGCGCCCCGAACACGAGCGGGAAGAAGAAGTACTGGTACTGGGTCCAGACCAGCGCCAGGAGCGTGTCGGCGACACCCCCCGTCATGTTCTCGAACCCGCCGAACACCTCGGAGAACGAGAAGATGAACGTCGCCGCGACGGGCTCGCCGCTGCCGAGCACGGCGACCACGTAGCGATACGGCGAGCGCTTCTTGTTCAGGTGGAAGAAGTAGAGCACCGTGGCGACGTTCACGAACGAGAACATCTCGAGGCTGTAGAACGTCGAGTCGCGGTTGATCGTGCGCAGATCGACCGAGCTGAACGACGCGAGCATCCAGTAGTACATGTGCAGGATGCTCTCGCGCATGTACCCGGTCTGCGCCAGCACCTGATCGATCGAGTGCATGTCGACGAAGAGGAACGGCGACGCGAGGACCCAGGGGATCTCCCACAGCGCGTTCGTCATGAGGTACGAGAGCATCCAGATCACGAGGCAGTCGTGATAGAGGTCGAGCTTCGAGCCGGTCTCGTTGCGACGCAGCACGAAGGGGACGATCCAGGCGTTGAGCCAGATGCTGATCGCGTAGAGCGAGATCTTCGAGCTCACCATGAAGTCGAGCACACCGACGAAGAAGAGCACGGCCACGACGCCCACCCCGCCCCACCACGCGCCCGACCAGGCGAGGAAGAAGTTGCGGGCGCTCGGCGAGAGCGAGCGGACGGCGGGCAGTGCCGTGTCGTCGACCTCCGCCGACGGCGCGGCGGCGTCCCAGGTGCCTGCGGATGCGCTCATGGTGCGACCTCCTCTTGCCAGGATCCTACACGGCGAAGACCGCCGGAAGCCAGCGGAACCGCGCCCACATGCGGCCGCGCCCCCTCACCCCGCGTGCCGGCCCGGGCGCTCGCGCTCAGAACCGGTACCGCACCCCGATCAGCTGCCACGACCAGTAGAACTTGTCGACGTCGCTGGTCGCCACGATGTTGAATCGCATGTCGTTCGTGAGAGCGACATTCTCGGTCAGGTCGAACTCGAAGCCGAAGAGCACCGGAATGAGGAAGTTCGTCTCCTTGAAGGGGGACGCGCTGTAGTGGGTGAAGCCCGCGCCGATCCCGGCATACGGCGTCAGGTTCGCGAAGAAGGCGTTGTCCATGCGGCCGAAGACGTCGAGGTGGACCTTGCCGTCCAACGACATGGAGACGGTCGTCAGCCCGCTGCCTGCGCCGAGCTGGAAGGTCGGCCCGACGGAGAGCAGCCTCGAGAAGCGATAGGGCGCGTCGAGCTGCAGCAGGAACTGGCCGGGACTGGCAATCGCGCCGATGCCGCCGCCGGCGGACCAGCCGGACGGATCCCGGACCTTCCGCTTCTCGTTGGACAGGGCTGGCCCCGCGAGCGCCAGCGACAGGCAGGTGAGCAGCACGGCCGGCAGTAGACCGGGTCGAATCATCATGGATCTCCAGCAGGGCGGCGCCGGCGCCAGACCACGTTCGAGGCCCGCACACCGGTCCGTTCGACGCCGGACCCTACCGCGACCGTCACGCGAGTGCCGGCGCAGCTCGCAGCTTCGGGACCGACGAGTCCGCGAATCGACCTGGCCCGATCCGCCAGGTGGGCCGACCTCGCGCAGGCGCAGCGATCGCCTCTTCGCTCGCGGTGCACCGGGAAGGGGAGCTGCGCTCGGTCTTGCGACCGAGTCCGCGCGTGCCACCGGCGCCGCGTCGCGCCTGAGCGAGCGACACGGGATCGCCTCCCCTTCTCGCACCGCGGGCGATATGCTGGACGCACGGGAGGTTTCATGTCCGGAATCCTGAGCAACGTGCGCGAGGGCCTGGCCGACCTGGCCAGTCCGTTGCTGCCCTCTTCGCTCTCGAAGCTCGAGCGCGAGGTGCGCGAGCGCCTGGCCACGGCGCAGCTCGAGCTCAACGAGTACGGCTACGACGCCTACGGCTTTCATCCCGAGACCGCCGCGCGGCTGTTCCTGCCCTCGCTGCTGATGTACCGCTACTACTTTCGCGTCGAGACGTTCGACATCGACCGCGTGCCGAACGGGCGGGTGCTGCTCATCGCGAACCACGCGGGCCAGTTCGCCTACGACGGCTCGATGCTCACCGTCGCCATGCTGATGGAGGCCGAGCCCCCGCGCATCGCGCGCGGCATGGCCGAGTACTTCCTCGTGCGGCTGCCCTGGGTGAGCTCGTCTGGTGCGCGCATGGGCATGATGGTGGGCACGCCCGGCAACTGCGTGCACATGCTCGAGAACGAGCAGTGCGTGATGGTCTTTCCGGAGGGCGCGCGCGGAGCGAACAAGCCCTTCCACAAGCGCTACCAGCTGCAGCGCTTCGGGCACGGCTTCATGCGGCTGGCGCTCGAGACGAAGACCCCGATCGTCCCGGTCGGCATCGTCGGCTCGGAGGAGCAGCAGCCCGGCCTCGCGAACCTCGAGGGCTTCGGCCACAAGCTGGGGCTCCCCTCCTTCCCGATCACCGTCACCTCGCCGTGGATCCCGCTCATCGGCACCGCGATGGCCTTCCCCACGAAGTACCGGATCTACTTCGGCGAGCCGATGCACTTCGAGGGCGACGGCGACGAGGAGGACGCCGTGATCGAGGAGAAGGTCGACATGGTGAAGGGGGCGATGGACGGGCTGCTCCAGCGCGGTCTGCGCGAGCGGCCTGGGATCTTTACTTGAAGGTGGGGATGAGGGAGCGTCGGCCCGCGGCGTCGCGGAGATCGAACGCGCATTCCCTTCTCAGGTCAATCCGCCGCCTGGCGGCGGCGAATCGACCTGATTCATACGAATCTGCTCGCTGATCGCTCGCAGATTCGCCCCCAGCTTCTTCTCCGAAGCTAGCCGGAGCGCTCGAACGCGGTGCCACGCTCGGTGTGAATGTGGTGACCCGGGCGCGATTCGAACGCGCGACCCCTAGCTTCGGAGGCTAGTGCTCTATCCAGCTGAGCTACCGGGCCACGGGAGCTGCGAGGAGCGCCTGGGGGCGACCTCGACCCGCAGCGTGGAAGGCGTGGTGGAGCATGCTGGACTTGAACCAGCGACCCCCGCCGTGTGAAGACGGTGCTCTAGCCAGCTGAGCTAATGCTCCACGCGAGCGCTGTGTTTTAGCGATTCTCGGTGGAATCTCAAGGGGTTGGGCGGGGATTGCCCGGCTCTCGCAGGCCCACGATCCACTCTCCGAGCGGGAGGCGCATCTGCGCGGCGCCGGAGCCGTCGGCGCGCTCGCAGGCGCCCGCCGCGAAGCCTCGGCCGCGGACGACCTCGAGCCCGCGCGGGCGGTCGCAGACGACGAGCGGGCCGGCAAAGGGGGAGCTGGGATCCATGAGGGGGCCTCCTGACCATCGGGTGGGAGGCCGATTGAACGGCGCGAGCGTGACGAAGGCGGTCACACGTGGCCGGTGATCCCGCAAAAAAGAAGACGAGACGCCCCCCCTGCGCACCTGGCACGCCGAGGGAGCCCGGGGACCCGTCGAGAGAGGCGACCCCCGCTCCTGCCTCAGCCGTCGCTCTTCTCGTGCTCGTGCGCCGCCTGCACGAACGCCTTGAAGAGCGGGTGCGCGGCGAAGGGCTTCGAGGCGAACTCGGGGTGGAACTGGCTCGCGACGAAGAAGGGGTGATCGGGGATCTCGACCA
>JAAUYD010171240.1_pt1 | contig 14485 bp, 10 predicted proteins | sample 7278101 | NCBI WGS metagenome assembly JAAUYD01 (sample SAMN14350128, study PRJNA611818) | marine sediment metagenome | isolation source: surface marine sediment (0.6m) | place: French Polynesia: Moorea | collected 2018-08
GCTCTATCATGCATATGTGAGTGATGCGGACATGATCGGCACCCACCCGCGGCTGAATAGGATTGTGAATCTAGGCGCATATATGGAAGGAGATGGTCAACCCTATACCAATCCCCGACTGGACCTTGAGGACTTTCTAAACCTGGAATTCGGCCAGGACTACAATGGCAACCAGCTGCAAATTCCCGACCAGCAGTTTCCGAATTTGTATTGGTTTCGTTACGATTGGTTTAAGGAGCCAAAAACAAAAGAGGATTTTAAAGCAGCATACGGTTATGAGCTGGGTGTGCCGGTAAATTGGGCGGCCTACGAAGACATTGCTGAATTTTTTACCGGAAGACGGATGAAAAATCCGGACGGTTCGGTGGTTACCGCCTATGGGCATTCCGACTACGGGAAACCGTCCGTGGATTTGGGATGGCGTTTTACAGATGCCTGGCTCTCTATCGCGGGAGCAGGCGATAAGGGGTTGCCTAACGGCCATCCGGTGGACGAATGGGGCATCAGAGTTGAAAATAAAATTCCGGTTGGTTCCATGGTGCAGCGCGGCGGTGCGCTGGACGGTCCGGCCGCAGTGTATGCCTTGACAAAATACCTGGAGTGGCTTGACCGGTTTGCCCCGCCTGAAAGCAAAGAATGGGGCGGTTATGACGGTCTACCCCAGGTAGCCCGGGGTGATATCGCTCAAATGATATTCACTTACGCCTTCATGATGTCGGAAGACCCGTTTCATCGTCCGGGCAGCCCTGTGGTAGGAACAGATGGAAAACCGGTTTGGCGGCTGGCACCAACACCCCATGGGCGCTACTGGGACGAGGGCATGAAAGTCGGCTATCAGGACGCCGGCAGCTGGACGATTCCCTGGAATGTGCGGGGCAAATATCGTGCGGCCGCTTGGTTGTGGGCCCAATTTTGTTTATCAAAAACAGTTAGTGTAAAAAAATTCCTGGCGAGCGGAACTCCCGTGCGCAAATCAACGGTCTCTCATCCCTATGTTCTGAATAATTCCTTTCGCTGGGGCGGGTTGGTTGAATTTTACAATTCAAAGGAAAGGAAGAAGTGGACGGATACCGGCCCAAATGTGCCCCACTACCCGGCCCTGTCCGGACTATGGTGGTCGTTTCTCGCCCGTGCTGTCAGGGGAGAATTGACCCCGCAAGAGACCATGACCGCCCTCGCCAGAGCCCAGGATGAGGCCATGGCCAAGCTCAAACTGGAGAAGTATGCACCGAAGCTCAATCCGATGAAAAGCCGGGAGTACTGGCTCAGCCAGCCGGGTGCTCCAAAACCGAAGCGAAAGCCTCAAAAACCGAAAACCATCTCTTATGACGAGTTGATCGAACGATGGAGGAAATTGTCGGGGGATAATGGATGAAACGATGCGCGTTCGTGATTGTGATGCTTTTCACCATACTTCTATACTCCTGGTCTGCTGCGGCAATCGACCAAACCCTTAAATTGAGTTGTTCCGATCGTTACTGGTATCCGTTTCTGTTCATACAAGACGGCCAGGTCAGCGGGATTTTTTATGATATCACCGTCAAAGCACTCGAAAGGCTTAAGATCGAAGCTCGTATCGAGCCTGTACCCTTCAGGCGCGCCATCGCTAACGCCCGCAAAGGAAAAGTGGACGGTGTTATTGGCGTAGGATTTCACCCCGACTTGCTCCAAGCCCTTGTTTTTCCGCCTGACGCGGACAAGGACATGGAATCCCCATGGCGAATACTTCAGGTTGATTATGTCATTGTAAGCTCCATTGAGGACAGCTATGAATTTGAAGGCAATTTAGATACGCTCCCTCTACCCGTTCGCCTTCTGCAAGATGCCCCTATTATGGAAGACTTGACCAACGCAGGTATTGACTTTCAGGAAGTAAGAGAAGATAGCCAGAACTTCCTTAAACTGATCCGAGACAAGAAGGGTACGGTAATAACAACGAGCGTGGTTGCGGAAGCCATGATTCAAAATCCGCGCTTTACCGGAAAGATCAAAATTCACGGAACGCCTGCGGCATCCCATTCTTACTATCTTGCGTTTTCAAGGAAAAGCCGCCTATCTTCTGAAGATAAAGAGAGAATTTGGAAAGAAGTCATGCGATGGAGAGATGACTATATATTCATACTACAAGTGTATTCGCAGTACTGATCCTAAATGTTTTGATGATAAGGGTATTAACCAATGACCTTTCTGACGGAAGACCCATATTAAAAAAGGAAATATTTTGAAAGTTCGATTTCTCTCCCATATCCACAAAAGCGTCCTGACCAAGATGTGTGTGATCGTTGTATTTACGATCACGGCAACGCTTGGAGGGTTCGGTTTGTGGGATTACAATGCCGCCCGGAAACGTATGAAAACCGATCTGCATGAGCAAGCTAAGATGCTGGCGGAACGATTGGCGCTCAGTTTCGTGCATATCGTGTGGGACTATGACCATAAGCTAGCTGAAAGTGTCATTCTTTCAGAAATGAAGGAAAAGTCGGTTTTAGGAATTTTTGTAGGGGAAGAAGGGGAATCCAAAACATTGTACGGCGGTTGGAGATCCAGAGACGGGGGCATTCTCAAAGCCAGCGCTCCCCTTTTGGATAACAATTTCGTGGAACGTGAGCAAGTAATTTTACGTAAGAATAAACCTATCGGTACCGTGCGGGTCTTTTTAACGCAGCGCTATCTTCAGGAGTCTTTGAATGCATCGATGAAAACAATCGTGAACCAATTCGTTTTGCTTGTTTTCGTGATGGTCTTGTTGTTGCTGGTTCTCATTCGTAAATCCCTAATCATCCCCCTGTCGGAACTTCGGAATGCGATGATTGGAATACGTGAGGGAAAGTTGAATCAAAAAGTGGAGGTCAAGTCCGAAGACGAGATTGGGCAGATAGCTGAATCTTTCAACATTATGGCAAAAGAGCTCAAACTGCGTGAAGAGACACTGCATAGATATAAGCATATCGTTTCGGCAACTTCTGATTTAATGTCATTTGTTGACCGAAACTATATCTATCAGGCTGTGAACCAATCCTATCTTGAATATCACGACAACCGCTATGAGGAAATTATTGGACATTCCGTTGCCGACCTGCATGGTATCGATATTTTCAATGATGTGATAAAAAAAGAAGTCGACAAATGTCTGTCAGGTCAGGAAATAACCTATCAAGTCTGGATAGATTATGCCGGTCGGGGACGGCGGTTTATGGACGTGATTTATAACCCCTATACCGATGAGTTGGGGTCAATTTCAGGAGTCGTCGTAAATGCCCGTGACATAACCAGCCAAAAGATGGTCCAGGAAGCACTTCAGGAAAGCGAGGAGAAGTATCGGTTGCTGTTCGACAGCGCGGACATTTTAGTTTCAGTCTACGACCGTGAAGGTGTCATCCAACTTATGAACCGGAAGCTGGCCAATTTGTTCGACGGCGAGCCTGAAGACTTCATCGGTAAATCCTTCGAAGAATTGCAACCAACGGTCGCCAAAGAATATAAACAGCGCATTCGTCATGCAATCGACACCGGCAGTTCAATTGAATATGAGGACGAGGTTGAATTTCCAAAGGGCATACGGTGGCTTCTTAGCCGTGTGCACCCTGTATCAGACACCCAGGACGTCTTTAATAAGGCCCAGATAATTTGCCAAGACATCACAGAACGAAAACGGACAGAGGAAGAACTGAAAGCATATCGAGAGCACCTCGAAGAGCTGGTGGAAGACCGCACCTCGCAGCTTGAAAATGAAATCGAAGTACGCAAAAAGGCCGAGCAGCAAATCGCCGTTTCGCTGGGTGAAAAGGAAGTGCTCTTGCGCGAAATTCATCACCGCGTGAAAAACAACCTCAACACGGTCTCCAACCTGCTGTACCTTCAATCTCGTACTATAGCGGACAGCAGAATCACGACGGCTTTCCAGGAAAGCCGCAATCGGATTCAGACCATGGCCAGGGTTCATGAGCTTTTGTACCGCTCCGAATCGCTGGCACAGATCGACATGGACGATTACCTAAAAGAGCTGGCGGCGGATTTGGCTGAGGCCTATCCACATCGTTCAGCAGTGCTCGATACCAGCGCATCTGGTGTCAAATTGGAAATCGATCGAGCCATTCCCTGTGGACTGATTGTCACCGAACTGGTTTCCAATTCGCTTAAATATGCGTTTGGGACCGACTCGCCTGGGGACCGAATCAGCGTGCAATTGTCTCAGGATGGGGATGACTACCGGCTGTTAGTGGCGGATAACGGTAGCGGCCTTCCGGACGGGCTGAACATTGAAAAAGCCAGCTCACTGGGACTGAGGCTGGTGGGGATGCTGACCCGGCAGCTCCACGGAAGTTTTGAGAGTCTAGATTCTTCGGGGCCGGGTACTCGCTTTTCCGTCTTGTTCAAAGCTACCTGACAGATAAAGGCGGTATTATGGCAGACGAAACGATTATGACTGTGGAAGAGGAGATTTTCTCCGCCAATTGAGTTTGGTGATCAAACGGTCGAACTATGTCTGATTATATGGTATGACACCAGTCATTTATCTCATGAATGGGTCCTATTAACTGATATCATGTACTTCAGGCACTACGCGCTATGGCAATCTGGAACAGTTCGGTAATACCTGACCTTGACGGGCACAATTCGGGCCCAGTCCAATATTTTCGATCCATCTCCTTTGAAAAGCAACTTCTTAAATCAGTCTTTGATCCGTGGACGTTATCAGTCAACATTAAAGCATCTCACGAAGTGCTCCCTACCCCGATCGAGCAGGTCCGGTCTGGCCTCAAGGCATTCTTGTGTTTGAAGGGGACAGCGGGGTGCAAAGTAGCATCCCGGCGGCAGGTCGGTGGGATTGGGGATTTCGCCTTTGATTTGATGTTCATCGGAAAGAAACGGCCGGTTGATATCGGGTACGGCCGAAAAGAGCAATTTCGTGTAGGGATGTCGGGGATTCTCAAACAAATCGGGCTTTGGGGACAGCTCAACAATCTGTCCCAGATACATGACCGCCACCTGGTCGCTGATGTGTTTGACGACGCTGATGTCATGGGTGATAAACAAAAACGTGAGCTGCAATTCCTCCTGCAGATCCATGATTAAATTTAATATTTGGGACTGGATCGAAACGTCCAGGGCCGATATGGGCTCATCGGCGATCACCAGCGCCGGATTCAGGATAATCGCCCGCGCGATCGCGATCCGCTGGCGCTGTCCGCCGGAGAATTGATGTGGGTAGCGATTGAAATAGGATTTGCCCACGCCAACGTTTTCGCAGGTGCGCAGAATCACTTCCCGGCGCTCGGGCTTGTTGAGTTTGGTATAGGTTTTCAAGGGTCGCGACAGAATATCATAGATTTTTTTGCGGGGATTCAGCGAGGCCGAAGGGTCCTGGAAGATCATTTGAAGATCTTTTTGAATCCCGCGTCTCTGACGCGGTGCCAGGGCGCCGATTTCCTGGTCGTTGAAAATAATCTGGCCCTGGTCAGGCTTGTGGAGTCCCAGAACAGCCTTGCCCAGGGTGGTTTTGCCGCAGCCGCTTTCTCCTACCAATGACAGGGTTTTTCCCCGGTACACGGCCAGGTTGACATCATTTAAGGCATGGACCCAGGCTTTTTTAAAGGGCGACACATTGATCGCAAATCTTTTCTCGAGATTTCTGATGTCCAGCAGTTTCACTTTATCCGATGACATGACACCCTTCTCCCGTCGATCACGCGCTCTTCCGGGTAAATGCGGCAGTCCGGTCCAGCCTCTTGGCAGCGATTGCTGAAATAACACCCCTCGGGCAGCGCCAACAGATTGGGCATGATCCCTTCGATCTGGATTAATCGTCGACGGGATTCATTTAATTTTGGCAAACACTCGATCAGTCCTCTGGTGTAAGGGTGCAACGGATCAAATAATACCTGCGCTTTGGTACCGTATTCGACAATTCGGCCGCCGTACATAACGGCGACCAGATCGCACATCTGCGCGACAACCCCGATGTCATGGGTGATCAGGATCAAAGCCGAGCCATGCTCCCGGCAGAGCCGATTCATCAGCATCAGAATCTGGGCCTGAATAGTCACATCCAGGGCTGTAGTGGGCTCATCGGCAATTAGAAGCCGGGGATTATTTAACAGCGCCATGGCGATCACAATCCGCTGTTTCATCCCGCCTGAAAGTTGATGGGGATATGCGTTGAGCCGCTCCACGGGGGCCGGCAGGCCGACTTCGTTGAGAACTTCCAGGCTGCGATCGAGAAGCTGTGCTTTGGACAACTCCGGTTTGTGATAAGACAGTGTTTCAAACATCTGGCGCCGAATCGTCAGCACCGGGTTCAGAGATGTCTGGGGGTCTTGAAAGATCATCGCCGCTTCACTGCCTCTCAGCTGGCGTAGCTGGCTGCGGTTGAGTCCCATGATATCCTGACCGGCTAAATAAATACGGCCGGACTCGATTTTTCCAGGTGGATCGATGAGGCGAATGATGGAAAAACCGGTGATCGATTTACCGGCACCGGACTCGCCGACAATCCCAAATATTTGACCCGCCTCCGCTTTCAGCGACACGCCGTCCACGGCCTTAACCACGCCTTTGCGGGTGTGGAAATAGGTTCTCAAATTGTCGACTTCCAATACCGTCTTCACCGCTTTAACCTCGGATTCAAAACGTCGCGCAGCCGATCGCCCATCAGGTTGATGGCCAGAACGACGATCATCAAAACCAGACCGGGAAATACAGACATCCACCAGTAGCCCGAAAACAATACCTCATACCCATTTGAGATCAGCGATCCCAGGGAGGGGCGGGTAATCGGTACACCCAATCCCAGAAAACTCAATGTCGCTTCCAGTATGATGGCATTGGCGATTCGCACCGTGCCGATAACGATGACCGGGGCCATGATGTTGGGCGCAATTTCTGAAAACATAATCCGCAGCGCGTGCTGGCCTCCGGCTACCGCCGCCTGCACATAGTCCTTTTCTTTTTCTGCCAAAACCATACCCCGCACCGTGCGTGCGTAGTAGACCCAGTTGCAGATCGTGATGGCAATGATGATTTTGCCGATGCCCTGTCCCCAGATGGCCATGATCACCAGTGCCACCAGAAAAGTTGGCAGCGAAAGCTGGATGTCGGCCAGTCGCATGATGATCTTGTCGAGCCATTTGCCGCTGTAACCGGCGACCAGGCCGGCCGCCAGGCCGATCAAGGCCGAAAGTATGGTCGACACCAGTCCCACAAAAAGTGAAATCCGCAAACCGTAGAGGATGGCCGAAAACACGTCACGCCCCATTTCATCAGTGCCCAGAATAAAGTTTCCGGCGGGGGGCTTGTAGGAATCTTCGAGTTCCAGAGCAGCGAGATCATACGGATTCTGCGGCGCAATCCACCCGGGAAACACAGCCATGGCCAGGCAAACAATAAGAATGATTCCCCCGGCCACAGCCAGCTTGTCTTCCATAAATTCCTGAAAATTTTCATTCTGCATTAAATTCATCTTACCCGAACCCTTGGGTCGATAAACGTGTAGACAATGTCCACGATTAGATTGATCACAATAAAAATCGTTGCGACCACCATCAGGTAAGCCACCACCACCGGGCGATCCAGATTTTGCATGGAGTCGATGATCAGTTTGCCCGTCCCCGGCCAGGCAAAGATCGTTTCCGTGACGATCGTAAATGCGATGAGCTCACCAAACTGGATACCGATAATGGTGACCACCGGAATGAGCGTATTTTTCAGCGCGTGCAACAGGATCACCACATGCTGGGGGATACCCTTGGCCCGGGCCAGCTTGATATAATCCTGCAGCAATACTTCCATCATGCCGCTTTTGGTCAGTCGCAAAATCAGCGCAAGTTGGAAAAGGCACAGCGTGATGGCCGGCATGATAAGGTATTTGAGACCGTCGATACTGGCAAAGGAACCGAAGGGTGCCAGTTCGGCGCGACCCGACGAGGGCAGCAGGCTCCAGGTAACCGAAAAAATCAGAACCAAAATCATGCCCATCCAGAAAGTCGGCACCGAAATGCCGGCCAGCGAAAAAAACATAATCACTTTGCTGATTTTGGATTGCGGGTTGAGCGATGCGATAATTCCCAGCGGGATACCCAGCAACACGGCCAGGATCATGGCGGCAGTGGCCAGTTCAAGTGTGGCCGGCAATCTCTCCATGACGACTTTCAGGGCCGACTGCCCGTAGATGAAAGATTTGCCCACATCACCCCGCAGTGCGTTTTTCAAAAAGACGCTGTATTGCACCCAAAAAGGCTTGTCCAATCCCAGATGGGTGCGCATCTCTTCCACCTGCTGTTGGGTCGCGTCGGGCGGCAGCAGCAGCTGCACCGGATCTCCAGCCTTGTACATCACAAAGAAAACGCACAGGCTGACGGCAAGCAGCACGATCGCCGCGTGAAAGATTCGATTGGATAGATATAAGATCATTTGCTCAACCGCTCCCCAGATGACATTGGGACGGGTCCCGTTCGGCACCCGTCCCTGTCTGCTTTTGCCTATTTGAAGCTGATGTCGTAAAAATAAAGATAGGTATCCGCCCGAGGATCAAAATTAATTTTTTTACTGTAGGCATAAAGATCCACCTGATAGTGCAGCGGGATGACATTCATCTCCTCCACCAGCGCGATCTGCATGGCCTGTTTGAGTAAATCCAGACGGACGTCTTTATCCAGGACACCGGCGGAATCTTCAATCAGCTGATCGACTTTGGCATTGGCATATCGGCCGCCATTGTATCGTCCATAGCCTTTGTCCTTATCGTAGCTGTGGACACATCCATCCAGAAACCCGGACCCGTCGCCGTCACTGCAGGCCCAGCCGATCAAATTGAATGAGGAGTCGGTATCATTGGCTTTGGGGAAAAAGGTGGCTTTGGGAATCGCATTGACCTTGACCGTGATGCCGATTTTAGCCAGTGATGACGCCACGGCCTGGGCAATTTTCTCATCATTGATGTAGCGATCATTGGGTGAATCGAGCACTACCGTAAACCCCTTCTCATAGCCGGCCTCCTTCAACAGCGCCTTGGCTTTTTCCGGATCGTATGCCGGTCTTTTGATATCCGGATTGTGTCCATTGACCGCCGACGGGTAAAACTGGCCGGCAGGCTCGGCAAATCCACCCATAATGTGCTTGACGATGGCATCCTCATTAATGCCGTAGTAAAGCGCTTTACGAACCCGAACGTCCTTAAACGGGTTTTTGGCCACTCCGGTCACATAAGGGCTTTTGTCGCGCATATGATCCATTTGCAGATAGATCAGCCGCAATCCGGGCCGCATGTAATATTGGATTTGGGGGTTGGATTTGATCCGCTTCACATCGCGCACGGGAACCCGGTTGATGAGATGCACGGCATTGCTGAGCATGGCGGCAACGCGCGCCGAATCGTTGGTCAGGGGTCGCACTTCCACTCTATCAATCGCCGCTTTGCCCAGGAAATATTCCGGGTTGGCCTCCAGGATCAGGCTCTGTCCCCGGTTCCACCTAATGAGTTTGTAAGGACCGGTGCCCACCGGCTTCAGACCCAATTCTTCATCTGACAATTTGGACGAATACTCCTGGTCCATGATCCGCAGGTAGCTCAATTTTTGCAGCAGGATTGGAAACGGCTTGTTGGTAATCACATTCACGGTGAAATCGTCCACTTTTTCAATGGCCTTAATTGCGCTGAGTGATCCCTTGAAACCCGACTTTTTACCCGTTTTGCAGCGGTTAAATGACCACACTACGTCGTCGGCGTTAAAGGCGTTGCCGTTATGAAACCTGACCCCCTGGCGCAGCTTGAATTGCCAGGTGGTATCGTTGATGATCTCCCAAGATTCGGCCAATACCGGATATGGATTTAAATCCTTGTCGAAGTTGACCAGACCATCGAAAATGTTCGCGTTGGCTGAATTGGTGGGTGTCTCATTGTGAAAATGGGGATCCAAAGAGTTAACCCCCGATGCGGCACCGACCTTCAAGGTGACCGCCCCGGCCAGCGAGGGCGCCAAAATTAGAGCCATCAATACGCACAAAAGTCTTTTCATCGTTTCCTCCTTATTTTGAGTATCAGTTTGAACAAATACGGGGCCAACAATTTAAGGCCGTCATGTATTGATTTCTAATTGATATATTCATAGGCGGAACCGGATGAGGAGAATTACGGGATTCCGCAGAGGATTGGACAGGAACCGGCGGGAAAATAAGAAGTCCAGCGATTTCCATAATCAGCCTTGCCGTTTTCTCAAGGCCATCAGGATTGCAGGAAAAACGGTTTGTATTCACCAACCGGCGAAATGAATTTATCGCTTCGTTGCGAAGTGATTTGGCAGATTTTTCGATGATACGGTTATTCAATTTCGACTCTCGCTCCAGCGATTGTCGCTGAATCTATGATTGATTGAAAAATCTCACATTCCTCTCTAACTACCAATTATTTCGCCTGATTAGCATCACTGAACTTACTCGGGTCTTCATCGCTCCTTTATCTCATGAGAAATTCAGTTTAGGCAATTTTTCAGGGCGACCTAATTAGAGCTCATCCGAAAATTGATAGACCGATTCAGTTAAAAGCAAACGTACTCAGTCTGCCTTAAAAAAAACATGAATAAATGTCAATATTTTTTTTAATTATAGTTTAATTTTTTTTTAAACTTGTAAAGAGATCCCTCGATTTTGATCGAGGGATGTTATCCCTTATATGAAACTTCAAGGAATGACGAATGAAGATTGACGAATGGTGAATGTCGCTTCGCTCTGGATTTTCAGAATAACATCGAATGAGATCTTTAATTCGACAGTCGTCAATCGACCTTCTACATATTCCTTGCTGAAGTTTCTTCTACGATCAGACTGGATGCTCGCGGCCAAAGGCGGCGCTCATAAGGTCCTAGTAAAGCGTTATCGGCGGTTTTCCCATCAATTCATCCACCGCTGTTTGAAGTTTCGCTTTCAAGCCGTAGCGTTTAAATCGCTTTAGCAAAAAATCAATCAAATTCCTGGGATAATTTTGATCGATATCCGGGACGATGGATTTTTCACATAGATCGACTTCTCTCCTGAATAGCGCAATCATGGCAGGGGAGTCTGATGTGAATCCTTCAAGATTCAATTGGTCATATTCATTTTGGAAATCATGAAGTTTGCGGCCTGGAAAAGAAAGCTTGGGACTGTCGCTGTCTACATTCTGCAGCTGAAAATGAAAATACGGACAGCGTTCGACAATTTTTGTACGATGTTGCTTGGGCTTGTGTAAAATGACACTGATCGCATTGGCAAAATACATGACGACCAGTTCACGATAATAGTCGTCTAGTGAATAGGATTTGTTATTGAGGTTTTTATCAAGAAAATCATCCAGACAGGTCAGACAGATATAGGTTTCAAAGTAGCTGCCCGCATTGCAGTTTTTCTTAAAAAGTGCTCGGCGCTCCTGGACCAGTGCGAGGGTCAAATCATAAAGGAATGTGCCGGCTTCGCTGCCGTTTTTAAAGGGATATTCTCTTTGCAGGTATAATTGCTCTGGTTGGAAAATACCGCTTGGCCGGCTTTTTACGAGAATCTTATTTCCACCAATCCCTTCAAGGGCCGCTAGAAGGAGATCAAAATAAATACGATCATATTGAGGCAGGGTGTTGCCCTCTATTTTGCGCTTTTGGTTGTTTGTGAGAATGTCGGGGATATCAAGCTTGGATAATGAACGATAGTCATATTCGGCCAGGACTTTATTGATCTCGGAAATCGAGAAGTTCAAAGCCAGCAAAATTGAGGCAATTTTTGCTTTCCCGGGTCGGTTGATTTTACCTTTGACCAGGTTCGTTAAATAGGTGTGCGAAATTCCCGAAGTTTTACTGATCGTGTTCAGTCGAAGTCCTTTGGCTTCAATGATATCAGCGATCTTATTCGGAAATCGTCTTATCACAATGGAGATCCTTTATCTTTTCAGTCCTGTGGCTGAGAACTGTACTAAAAGATAAATTTGATGTCAAATAAAATAGAAGTTGGATTATTTATTAAAATATAAATTAAAAAAAGATGGCTATCGTATACCAATTGGGGACGTGAATGCTAAATAATGATTAGGGAGGCCCGATCGCCCAACGATCCGACGAGAAGGCTCATGTCAACAATCGCTTCAAAAAAAAGTCAACAAATCGCGGGGCGTCAACATTGGTGCATGTATCTGCGGTCAGGCGATCCTTTAAGCTCGGAGGGATTGGGCGGCGATCCGCCAGAGTCATACCTTCCGTGAGATCGCCCTTGGTTTCAATATCGACGGACATCGCTTCAGTTATAACAAAAGAAGGATCAATCACCACGCCGACCGCAAGCGGATCGTGCAGAGTCAAACGTGATTCTCCATAGCGTCGGGCTGTGAGTTCAAGCAGATCTCTTGTGCAGTCAATTAAGAACCGGCTGACAGTCGAATTGTGGGCAGCAGTCGCGGCTGCGACATCATCTGCGGTAAGCTTCACTTGATTCGTGACATCAAGGCCGACCATGGTCAAGGGGATCCCAGCATTAAAGACGATCTTGGCAGCATGCGGATCCACATAGATGTTGAATTCCGCCGCCGGCGTGATATTCCCGGAAACAGCGATGGCGCCGCCCATTAAAACGATCCGCTTTGCAGAGGCCATGGTTTCTTTGTCTTTCACGATGGCTGCGGCAATATTGGTAAGTGGTCCCAGAGCGACGATCGTGAGCGGTCGCTGAGTGGTAGAAAGCTGATAAAGAATCTCGTCTGCGGCATGGCGGCGGGTAAGTGCCATTGGTGGTTCAGGATACCGGGGGCTTCCAGTATGATCTCGAAAGCGGTCGAGGTCGCCCAAACCATCTTTTCCGTGAATACCGGTTGAATAGACCGGTTTTTTTTGTAACGGGTTAGGGGCTCCCTTGGCGACCGGAATTCGAGAAGAAGATGGTACTAAGGACAATATCCGAAATACATTTCGGGTAGCAATCTCTACCGGAATATTCCCGCTGACAGTGGTAATGGCTGCAAGGTGCAGCTCGGGACTGCGAAGTGCCAGCAATATCGCCAGCGCATCATCTATGCCAGGATCCGTATCAATGATGACACTTTCAATCATAATTTGTTCGTCAAGTCTTTTAATTTCACATCACTGTATGCCACCCTATCGTTCTATTTGCCCGGAATTAAATATTCATTCTTTATCGATTTCAGATACCGCCAGTGCGTTTTCCGGACATGTGTAGAACGAGTTTCCATACAGCAACTCTCACACAACAACTTATGACCATGATAGTATTCCTCTCCTTGCATAATGTTGGTGTGACAGACACTGCAATAGACCTGTTTTCTATTCAGATTGTCAGATTCATTAGTTTCCGTCATTTTGTACAATATACCATTAGATGACGCCAACTGATCATTTGTAAAAATTACACTCTTTTAATTATGCCTCAAGGCAAATTTTTCAAACATGATGGCAAGACCAGTGGTAAGCGAGTACATTGAATCGATACTGAGATTTTATTCTGCAGTTAAATCAAAAAAGAGATGAAAGTCAAACTCAAGCCCGTCTTCAGACTGCCAGTAGCATATCAAGATTGGAACTTTCGGCAAGGGGTGGGAAACCAGTGAAATATCAGATTCGTAGTGCCTTTCCACCTGTTTTCCCGAGAATATATCAAGCATGTCAGCAAAAAAATCCTTATATCGGTCTGCCACTTTTTTCATGGTTTTTTCACAGCGATGCTCAAAAAAGCGGGCCCAATCTTCACCGCCTTTCAATTCTCTGAAAGGCGACCACTGCCCACATGGATCTATACCTTTTCCTTCCAAAATATAATTCAGCACAGGTAATGTCAACCACTGGTGGGCGTGGATAGCCCCTTGCGCGCAAAATCACCAGCAAGATCATCCAGCTTCAGGTCTCTAAACCGATCCATGGTGAGTAACCCACGTTTGGACAGGCTTCGGAAATCATAGTACTCATCCAGCATCCCCGACTGATCAAGATCTACACCTTAGGCTCAGCTGTCCTCCTCGGGTCTTTTAGTAAACGAATCGTCTTTGCGATCGAGTCCTTGAAGCGAGTTGATCGCACGCTCGATTTGATTGGCGCGTTCCGCAGACCGGCAAACCCATATGCTTTCTAGGCACTTTTTCCCGGCGCTAGTGGCTGACGAGTTGCCTAAGATCCGTTTTCATGATCTCAGACATACCTAGCAAGCCTTAAAATCGAGCAGGGAGAAAAAATCGTTTATATATCGAAGCAAATGAGCCACAGTTCGCCCGTGGTGACTTCGACGATTTATGCTCATCTGATAATCGTTCAGAATTATGAATCCGCCTGTGGACTTGAGGAAATGGTTTTTAAAAAATGGTAGCAAAACGGTAGCAGAAAAACAAAAAGGGATTACATACAAACCTGTAACCCGCTGAAATTACTGGTACGCCCGGCAGGATTCGAACCTGAGGCCTACGGATTCGAAGTCCGGCGCTCTATCCAGCTGAGCTACGGGCGCATGGTTGGACAGTTGAAAGTGGTCA
>JAAUYD010187189.1_pt1 | contig 14477 bp, 15 predicted proteins | sample 7278101 | NCBI WGS metagenome assembly JAAUYD01 (sample SAMN14350128, study PRJNA611818) | marine sediment metagenome | isolation source: surface marine sediment (0.6m) | place: French Polynesia: Moorea | collected 2018-08
CCAATCCGGAGATTATGACCCTCAAAGCACTTGAAATCCGTCATATCCAATCAGTTCTGGCCCAGCTGGATGGCAACTACACGCGCACCGCCAAAGCCTTGGGCATTTCCCGATCGACATTGATGCGAAAGATCAAATCCCTGCGAAATTAGACGCCGTAAAAGTCCTGCTGCTGTTTATGCAATCACCTTAGACGCTGTTAGGTAGTCCTTCGGCTGTTTACTGTACCTCGTCATCGACTCCCCAGTGTTGGTATGTTCATCAATCCAACCACAGGCAACTGCCAGCTATTCAAAATAGATCACTGACCCAAAATAGGTCACCCAGAACAGGTCGATTTTAAACACCGCGGCAACCCAAATTGTGAACAAGTTACATAATATCAGAGTGTTATTAATTTTTCCGAAGAGTGGTACGACCTTTGCTCTCATGGACAGCGATAAACACCACAAGGGGTTGCCATGAAATATGTATTAATTGTCGATGATGAAGCATCCTTACTGCTTACCATCCAAGCCGGGTTTGACGGCTACCGGGACCAATTCGAAGTGGTGACCGCTCGGAATGGGAAAGAGGCGGTGGCGGTATTGGAGAGCTTGCCCGTCAGTTTGGTGGTGACCGATCTTAAGATGCCTGAAATGGATGGTTTTGAACTGCTAGGCTACCTCCAAAACGATTTTCCCCAAATTCCCGTCATCGTCATGACCGCCTTTGGAACACCAGAGATTGAGACCCGCCTGAGTCAGAGCGGTATGATTCGAATGTTGGAGAAACCGGTGGATTTTGAAGAACTCACCCAATTGATCACCGGTCTTTTGAAACAGGATTTCACCGGCGGAACCCTGACCGGGATTTCACTTCCAAGTTTTCTTCAGCTCATCGAAATGGAGCAAAATACCTGTCTGATGGAAGTGATGACCCCCATGGGCCAAGGATTGCTCTACATTCATAAAGGCGTCCTCTACGACGCGGTTCTGGGAGAAGATAAAGCAGAGGAGGCTGCCCGCAACATGTTAGCCATGGACGATGTCAAAATCAGTTTCCGCAACTTGCCGTCCAAAAAGTTGAAGAAGCGGATTAAGAAGAGTCTGATGTCCCTGATCATGGAAGGCGCCCAGCGCAAAGATGAATTGGCGGCCATGGCCGAAGATGGAAGTAATCCACCTCTCGATAAGGAGGCGGGTAATGCCGTGAACGACGAGAAGGCTCCGTCATCGCCGGATCGTCATAACAATATTAATTTCAATCAAGGAGATGTAAAAATGGCAGAAATGGCAGAAGTATTAGAGAAGTTTAAAATGGTCGACGGTTTTCAAGCGGTTGGTGCTTTTTCGCCCAATGGCGAGCTGGTTGCCGAGTGCAATTTGAACGGAAACAATTTGGCTGAAATGGGCGCTCTGGCCAATGATGTGTTGCTGAAGGCTCAGAAAACCACTGAAATCATGGAAGTAGGGCGCGGGCAATTGGTCCATGTGGAGGCCCCCAAGGCGCATATCATTTGCCGCTGCCTCAATGAGGCCACCGACTTTGCAGCCAATGCATCCGGTCGTGCCCACGTCCATATGGTGCTGATTCTTGAAAAAGAGGGGAACGTGGCCATGGGCAAGATGAAGATCACTTCCGCCATCCAGGATATTGCGGAATATTTCAGGTAATCGAGATGACAGAGGGCGCAGCATTTCAGTGGTGCGTGGATCTCCATGTGCACACCGCAAGATATTCAGTGTGTGCCCAATCTCTCGATCCGGCAAAATTGCCGGCGGCGATAACCGCCATGGGGCTGGATGGGGTGGTCATTACCGAACACGATCATCTGTGGACAACCCGTGAGATCGCTGCCCTCAATCGAGATTTGTCAGGCCCCAGGATCTACAGGGGCGTGGAGATCAGCAGTCGTAACGGTCATTTTGTGGTGATTGGATTGGACCGGCTGGACGCCATTGGACCCGGGATCTCCGTGCAGCGGATTGTCCAACAGGCCCGGGAACAAGGCGCCGCCGTTATCATGGCCCATCCACTTTATGAATACCGTCAGATGACCGAGCCTTTGGATTTTGACAATATGCCGGACGGTATCGATGCCGTTGAGGTGATCAGTACGGTGACCCGCGGAAACCAGGTGGCTGACATCACCGCCTATGCACGGCGATTCGGTTACAGCGAGGTGGGGGGGAGTGACGCCCATTGCCTGGACCAGGTGGGCAAGGCATTTACTTTGTTCGACCACCTGCCGGCAGACGAAAAGGAGTTGGCCGCCGCCATATGCAGCGGGCGCTGTGCCGCCGGCCCGGTATTGTATAAACCCGGGAGCAGCGGCGACTGCTTTTAAGCCGATCCCCGGCTTCCGGCGGCAGCATAGCAGACCATGTGGTTATCAGTAGATTTAAAAGGCGCCTTGGATTTCATTCAATCCCCTGAACTGATTCGAGATGACATCATCATTCCGGAAAATTTTCCTGCATGCGTCGACTCTACCTACCGGTCCGGGTATGACTGGTTGTACCGCTACGAGCGCGATATTGCCGCCTTTCTCGAACCTTGGCTGAAGCCTTATCGCTATGACCTCATTGGAGAGAAGGGGATTTTATGTGAGGCACTGTCCAATGCCTTCAGCCATGGCCACGCCAAGGATCCCACGCGCGCCATATTTTTAAAAGTGTACCTGGGTTCTCGAGGACTATTGGTCCGGGTCAGCGACACCGGTGATGGTTTTAATGTACAACAAGTACTGCAAGGCTATCTGCAAAAAAAAGTGTACTACCACACCGCCGGAAACGGCATACGCCTGATGGCCGGGTCAAAATGCTTCGGCGTGTTTTATGACGGATGTGGTCGGGCTTTCCATCTGCTCTATGATTTTGAACACCAATTTTTCGGCCTGCAGTCATGATGTTCAGGTTCAGCTATCCATTCCGTCCTTCGACAGATAGCCTTATTTTCTGGTGGCTGCGCCCATTTTAGGGCGGGCAGTCGGCGCAAACAGACCGGAACAGATTGGTTGAGAGATAACGGTCTCCGCGATCGGGCAGCAGTGTAACAACGGTCTCCGAAGGGGCCAGGTCTTCAGCGATTTGCATGGCGGCCCAAACGGCAGCGCCGCTGCTCATGCCGCAGAATAATCCCTCCTCCATGGCGAGGCGTTGGGTTGTGGCAAATGCCGGGCGGTCATCCACGATGATGGTTTCGTCGATGTTCCTGGCGTTGTAGATGTCGGGTACGATGGCCTCTTTTAGGCTTTTAAGGCCCTGGATGGCATGGCCCGCCACAGGTTCGGCCGCCACGATTTTGATATCGGGGTTGTGTTCCTTCAAGCGTTTCGAGGTGCCCATGAGGGTGCCGGAAGTTCCCAGTCCGGCCACGAATGCGGAAACATCACCCTCGGTCTGTTCCAGAATCTCTTCGGCCGTGGTTTCATAGTGGGCCTTCCAATTGCCCGGATTGGCAAACTGATTGGGCATGAAATATCGATCCGGCTCTTCCTCCAGGATGCGGTGGGCTTCCCGGATAGCGCCGTCGGTTTTTTCATGATGGGGCGTGATCACCAACTCGGCCCCATAGGCCAAAAGGGTTTGACGCCTTTCCGTGCTCACGCATCCGGGCAGCGCCAACTTGACGCGATACCCCTTGAAGGCACCGACCATGGCCAAACCAATGCCGGTGTTTCCGGATGTGGGTTCCAATATGATTTTGCCGGGGGTGAGCAGGCCCTCTTCCTCGGCCTTTTCGATCATCCACAAAGCAGGGCGGTCTTTTACCGATCCACCGGGATTGGAGCCTTCAAGTTTGGCCAGTATTCTGGCCCCTCTATGCGGCCTTACCCGCTGCAACTCAACCATAGGGGTATTGCCCACATGCGCCAGCAGGTTCGGTCTGGCACAGCATTTTCTCGTTTCAGGTACAATTGATTTAATCTTGCTGGTGGTCATGATCTCTCCTTAAAAAACCAATACGTCAGTGTCTCACATCGATATACACGACACCAACCTCTTTACAACAGTTTATATTGCGACGCAACTTCCGGTAAGTCTGCTTTCTCATGTGGCGGTCAATGCACTACGGCTGGAAGCGATTCCACACTTCTAAATTCGACATTCCTTGTTCGAAATTCTGCGGTACCTATGGGTTACTCGCCATCCTGGGGATCGGGGATACCATGGGTGCAGGGGATGTCCACTTGGCAAAGACCGCACACCGACACCTCTATGCCATAGGTTTTTTTAGTGTATTCAGCGTTTTTGACCTCGGTAAAGTCCATACAGCGTTTTTTATCGTGTCCCTCTTCACTGATGGCGTTGATGGGGCATCTTGGGATGCATTTGCCGCAGGTTCCGTGGGAAAAGAACAGGCAATAGGCGTGATGATCCTTATAGGGCCTGGGTGAGGGCGGAATGGTCATGCGTGCCACAACCGAGCCGGTCCGCATGGCTTTGCCAACCGGTGTAATCAGGCCGTCGCTTAGGCCGAAAGTCCCCAATCCGGAAGCGAATGCTGCGTGGCGTTCAGACCAATTCGAGCAAGGGGCATAGGGCCCTTGGGACGAACGGCTCCAAAAGTCGGCCTGCATTGGGGCCACCGCGTCAACTCCTTTGACCCTCAGCGATTCCACCACATGTTCGCGCAGGGCGTCGTTGAAGGCTTCGCCGAAAAACCGCACACGTGTCCAGCTTTCACAGGGGCGTTTGGTCTCCCGAGCCTGCTCTCCACAGGTTTCGGCAGTTTGAGGCAATATCCAGCTGATAACCGTCAGCTCCTCACCGGTGGCGATGGTGGCACTGGGAAAAGCCTTACGAAAGATTTGGACGGGGGTGAGGTAAAAGTCCCCGATATGGGCTACAAATTCATCAAAAAGACCGTCGCTGCCGCTGCTGAATCCAACCAAGGGCACCCCAAAAGCCGGTCGGTCCATCTTGGAGGTCAAACGGTTCTTGGGTGATTGGGCCACAAAATGGGTGATCAAATCCTCCATCCATTGGGCGGGATTATTCAATGGTTGCATTTCGATTCCCTTTCATTATTTGGGAATGCTATCACACACGCCCCACACCTCGCAAACTGCGTCGACAATGGCTTTTACCATGGGATCAGAGGCCCTTTTTTTCGCATAGACGAAAGAGAGATCAACGCTTGCGTTCAGTTTTTCCCAGATGGCCAGACGGCCGTCCGCGACGCCGTCCCGTGCCTCCTTCTCGATCATCAAGGCCAGGCCCAGGCCGGAGGTCACCAACGTGTTGATCAGCGGCTCCTGATCTGCAACGGTCACCTTCATGGGCGTGAGCTTTCGACTTTCAAAGGCGTCGCCGGCGATGGTGTTGAAGCTGCAATTATCCGGGGTCCATATCCACGGCATTTCAGCGACATCTCTCCAATCGGACTCATCCAGCCGCGATTGCCATTTAGCGGGTCCCACTACCACCACGCGAAATTTGGCCAAAGTGACAGCATTTAATTCGGACGGGTCCGGCGTGCCGTAAACATAACCGCCGTCCAGCAAATTCTTTTTGAACGCCTGGGGTTGTTGGGCCGACCAGTACTGAAGCAGGTGAAAGTCCAGTTCGGGGTAGTGTTGGCGCATATGGGACATAAAGAGGTCGAGTTTGAGATAGCGCGGGTCGATGTGGAATCCGACCCTGGCAGTACCCACGATCTTCTCTTTCATGGTCGAAGCTTCTTTGTAAATATCCTCAATGGTTCCCAGGGCGGTCTCCGCCCGATCTCGCAGGGCACTGCCTTCGCGGGTAAGGGTCATGCCTTTGGGGGTGCGGATAAATAGCGACACACCCAGTTCTTCTTCCAAAGATTTAATGTGGGCGCTGACCGCCGGTTGGCTGGTATGGAGCCGTTCCGAAGCCCGTGTCAGATGCCCTTCCTCCGCCACAGCAATGAATGTTCTGAGTTGGTAGAGTTCCATTTGCTTTGCTCCCATCGACAAGTTGAAAAGGGAGTCCCCCGGTTAAAGGATGGCCGGGGAATTGGTGCTCCGTGTATGGTCTTCGTTTTAGTCCCTCAGGTGCGCTGGTGTCAAATCAGGAATTCTGAAGTCGTTCATCAGAAATGGATATTGGAATATTAAGGCCCGGTGCCTTAAGGTCCTCACAACCTGTAATGGCGTACTTTATGAATTATTAACCGATTGAAAACAGGAGGTGGTATATGCATGCCCAACAATGTGTTGAAAGCAACCACCGGATTTTGAAAACCTCGGCGCCAAGGGGCCATCTGGACGCCATTGGCGACTTTGCCGTCGGCATCGGCGGGGTGCAGCAAGGTGACCTTGTGGCCCAGGTCGGCGCCAGCGATACCCTCTTCACCCAGAAGCTTCGCCAAAGGGGGGCACAGACCACTTGGATCAATCCTTGGCCATCGGTTACCGTCCAGCCGCCGTTCCCGGTTCCGGTTGGGTTGGATCTCGTATTTGCCTTCATGGCGCTGCATTTGTTGGCATTTCCCTGCCAGACGATCTCGGAGCTAAAAGGGGTTATCAAGCCCGGCGGCCGCCTGGTGATGGCCGATGTCCTTCGAAACGACGACCGGCAATTGAATGCACAGGGCAAAAACGTCAGGATGGGATTCTACACATCGGACATCCGACACTGCCTGGATAAGGCAGGATTTTCGAATATCATTGTTAATCCCATTCCGTATCGATTCTTAGGGCTCGACGCCAATGTCATTCGCGAACAGTGGGGGGGAGATATTTTCCTGGCCACCGGAACAGCCTAACCTTTTGTTGGGACAATATTGGCCGTCTGGGTGATTTCGTCATACACCACCACGGCTTCCCCACGATCCAGTTGCCGCAGCACCATCTCGACATTCTGTTGAAGTGTTTTACGGGTATACCCGCCGTCCGTGCCGTGACGGGTGACGAACTCCTCCACCAGCCCGTGCAGGGCTTCCGGGCTTAATTGTTTATGGGGGATAACGACGCCCCGCTCCAGTCTATGTCGTTTCATATCATCATATTATTAGAGCCGAATCTGCAGATCAAGCTGTTTGCTAAGAACCGGCGAACAGCTTGATTTCGGCATCGACCGCGCGATCGATTTCTTATCGGCGGGGTGTGGATTAATTCTCAGAGGATACCGCTTTGCATATAGCGGCCACATGCCGGTGGTCGGTGCCGCAGCACCCGCCAAAGATGTTTAAATTGGGCAGCCGTTTGAGCAGTTGAGCGTATTGCCGCCCCAACTCATTGGGATTGCCGTCATCCAACTCCTCGGCCTCGTCGAGCTCGGCATGGCTCATGGCCGAAGCGTTGGCCCGAATGGCACGGATGCGCTGCAACCAGGGTTCATTTGATGCCAGGGCCTCATCAAAGTGGGTGGGGTGGGCGCAGTTGATCATATAGTAGGCCGGGCCTCCTGCCGTGGCTGCATCCACCTCATTGATCGCCTCTCCCAGCGGCTGGCCGGAGGGAAGACGGCCGTCGGTTTCAACGGTAAAGGCGATAACCGCCGGAATGCCTGCATCCTGAGCGGCCCGAGTAATGCCGATGGCCTCTTCGGTATAGTTGATGGTGAATGCGGAGATCAAGTCGGCTTGGGTGTCACTGAAGGTCTTGATTTGGTCGAAATGGTATTGCCGCGCCTGATCGGCCGTCATTTTTTCAGAAACCTGGTATCCATCCCCTCGGGGACCGATGCACCCGCTGATCACCATTGGGGTTTCGCTATTCTGTGTTTCATCGCGGATCTCCCGCAGTAGGGTGATGGATTTGCGGTTGATTTCTCTCAAATCACCGCCATTGTAACCCAATTTGCGACCCCAGTCCCGGCTGGCGCGCCAGGTCGGGCTTTCAAGTATGAATCCGGTGTGATGGGTTTTGGCCAACTGGATATAATCGCGATAATAGTTCCGTAGGGTTTCATACCCATTGGATTGGGTCAGCAAATCAAAAGCAGCGAACTCGGGCAGTTCATACCCGTGGTGGAAAATCAGGCTGGTCTCCAGACCACCGTCTGTAATAAAAGGTTGCTCTGTCATCTGGGGTAAACTGTTTCGATATTGGGTCATTTCGGGCCTCCTTTACAATCGGATAATGGGTGTTTTACCCAATGGGCGTAAAGTCGGTCCTTACAATGTAAGGGTGGCTCGAATATTATCGTAAGGATAAAATCGCAGAAACGTTACCCGGCGGCTCCCTCCATCGGGCTAATCCGTTTCAGAGAGACGTCCCTGGATTGGCGTTTGAAAGGGACGGGAGCGAGAATTGCCGGCATACCCTGTTTCCTGTTTTTTTCGGTGTTGACAAATTATCGCACAGACGCCATGAATGCTGCTACGTTAAGAATTGGACCGAAAAATGACCCCTGGGCCGGTCTGATTGTACGAGCGAAGGGTGAGTTATAAGCGAGCGAACGGCAGTCTGATAAAGTTGAAAGGCCGCTTGAGGGACTGCCGGCCGACAATCGTTGGTTTTATAGAGAACCCGTCACAATTATTGGACCATATTTCATTTTTTAACTTTGCTCCAATCGGGTTCCGGAGGTAGGGCGTGGCAGATTTAGATTCCGAAAAAAATTCCAGTTTGATCAACCAATACATCGAAAACGACGAAAACGAAAAAGCAGTCGATCTGCTGTATAAATTGGCGATCCAGTGCGCCAAAAGCAAAGATTTTATCAATGCCGAAGCCTATCGTGACCGGCTCTACGAGGTCGATAGCATGGCACTGACGCGAATCGTCGAAGTCAACGAGGTCATCGAGGCTGAAAAGCTCCGCGCCCTGACCCCCGATATCCGCAGAATGTGGGGCCCGTTCTTCCAAGGTATTACCTCGGAAGAAGCCGGAAGCTTCTATTTTGCGATTAAGGAGCAACAATTCGAGGGTGATCAAATCATCTTAGAGCAGGGAAAACCCAATGAGAGGCTCTATCTCGTCCATCAGGGAAAACTGAAAGTCGTTTACCAGGACAGTGCAATGGAGATGCTGATCCAACGGCTTGGAGGCGGTGATATTTTCGGTCACGACACTTTTTTTTCCGTGAATGTCTGCACTTCAACGGTCAAAACACTATCTGCGGTTAAGGTCAGCTATCTGGAACGCAAACCCTTGGAAAATCTAACGGGCGCATTGGAAACCCTGGAAACGAATTTACAGAAGGTCTGCGCTTCGGGCGCTAAAATGTTTGATTTGATGCAAAAGCGCGGCATTGATCGGCGATCCTTTCGACGCATCACCCTGCAAACCAAAGTCACCGTACAGCTGCTCTCATCGGATTCCAAAGATCCCATGCGCCGTCCTCTCACCGCAGAACTCTGGGACATCTCCAAAAACGGCCTGTCATTCTATTTTAAATCCAAAAATCGTGATGCCGTCCGCTGGTTGGTCGGCAGAACCCTCGGGGTCAGTTTCAGCCTGCTGATTGACGACCATTACGAAGACGTTAACGTCACCGGAATTGTCCAAGGCGTGGACAGCCATCCCATGGAAGAATACTCCGTTCACCTCAAGCTAAATAGCAGCTTCAGCGATCGTTCCTTACAGACGATTCAAACTTATGCCGCCCGGAACAAAGGTTTACGGTAGTAAGTCTTTGCTCACCTAATAATGTGGAGATAATTGCTCATTTGATCGGCACCCTTTCCGTAAGCTACAGGATCCAGCCTTGCTCTTTTTCAGGATCGTAGCAGCAGAAGGTGCCGGTCCTTACGGCGTTGGTCAGGTGTCGCCCCAGTGAGGGGTGGGCCGCCTCGATTTTTTTGATGGCGCTACGGATGCGCCACGTGACGGCAGCGCGTGCGCGCTCGGCCGGCGCATTCAGTCGTCGCGAACGCCGGCCGATACCCAATGCCTTGGAGATATGGTCCGTCAGTTGATCCAACTCCGCATTCAATTTTTCCGACCGGCCTAGATCATTCATCTCTTCGGCATCTTGAATCTCTTCGCGGAGCTCCCGAAGGCGCTTTTCATAAGCTTTAAGGGCTTTGTTATCTGCGACTGGTGTGTCTTCACTGAGACTGTCGGGATTTCCCATGATCTCCGTGCAATGTACCGGTACACCGGGAGTGGCCAGCAGTCGGGCTATATCAAGGAATCCTTTGACTTCCGGGATTTGAATGGTTTTTTCCTCATAGATCATCTGCCATAATCCGTCATTGGCGATAAATGTATTGGATCGTGTAGTAGATATGGGCTTCGCTTGGATTGGCTGCACAACTCGGGCCTTTTTGTGCGGCTTCCCAAGACCTGCCAATTTTAAACCATTCACTAGGCGGTCCCTGTCGTGCTTATACCTGTAAGGATTGGCTCTCTTCATCCAGGTAATGATTTCGTCTGGGCTGGGTGCATGATCCGTTATAATTTTTTTCTGGAAGTCAGACGTGAAGATTTTTAAGTAGCGTGCAGCCTCCTTGTGCTCCCCCAGGTGGGCATATGCTGCTGCGATAAAGGCCGGCAGATCAAGCCATACATCCGTTAACGGGCCTTTTAAGGCCGTATCGATACAGGTTTCGTAGTCGCCCTGGGAGAAATAGGTGAAGGCACCGCCGGTATAGTACCAGATGCTCCGATAGGGATTGAGCCGCAGAGCTTTCAAAAAAAGTTCTTCCCCCTCCTTTGCCTGGCCTAGAAAGGCCTTACAGGTGGAGATCAGGATCAAAATATCGGCGTCATTAGAGTTGAGTGCCAGGGATTGATCCACATGTTGTTGCGCCAGATCAAACTGCTGGCGATAGATCAGGATGCGACCCAATATCAACTGGGTGATGTGATCGGTGTCATCCAATTGGATGGCCTGCTTTGCATATTTATAAGCGTTGCTTTCGATTGCGTCATATTGGTCCCATAGCTGGCAGCTCCAATCATTGAAATAGGAGAGGGATAGACCCGCATACGTGCGGCTGTAATGGGGGTCTATGGTTAAAGCCTGTTCAAAGGTTTTACGAGCTTCTCGGTCAGATTCAGGCGTACCCTGACGAAGCAGTTCCATACCACGCAGCCAACAGTCATAGGCCGCCAGGCTGGTGAGCGGTTTTTTGCGGGCAGCGGCCAGCAATGCCGTGTCGATTTGATTTGAGATGGCGCCCGCTACCCGCTCCACAATGTCGTCCTGAATGTCGAAGATTGTCTTCAAGGGCGCATCGTAGTGATCTGCCCACACAATGCCGCCTCTGTTGGTGTCCAGCAGCTGGGTGTTAATGCGGACCTGATCGCCCATTCGCCTGAGATTACCTTTTAGCAGGTAATCGACGGATAAAGCTTTGGCTTCCGAAAGGATATCGCGTGCCGCACCCCCCATCTTTCGAGAGGTATAGGACGAGATCACCTGAAGGCTGTTGAAGTGGGAGAGATCTGTGATTAAATCTTCCACGAAACCGGACGCGAAATATTCGTAGTCGCGGTTGTCTGAAAGATTCTCAAAAGGCAACACCGCCATGCAGACCGAGTGGTTGTATGCATCATGGCTCATGGGCCTGTGCCTCCCGTGCTTTGAATAACCGTCATTGAATAAGCTGTAATCAAAGGTTATGCGGGATTCGAGGATAGAACTCATCTGCCCGTCAATATTGGGTACAATATAAGCTTATCACGACGGATCGCAAGTCAGCACAATATTCAGCCGAAACCAGTGAAAAGCTGGTGTGGCGTCACACCGGATCCACGGGAACGCGTTCAGTGACTGGGCCCTTTGAAAGATAATATTACATCGTTTTTGACATCGCCATTAAGATGAGGTAATATCACCCACCATAGTCCAAATTTTATTGCTGCATCCGGAAATCCAAATACCGTTATTGAATATACATCTCTTCATGCAGTGCACCACCCCATACAAAAAAACCAATTATCGAAACGGCGAATCCACCATGACGGCCGCCGTCTGACGCCGTAAAGGTGTAGGATGGTACGGCTGGTTTGCCGTTAAACCAATGAAGGGTGTCAAGATGATGCGTATAGAGTATTTAATTGATCGGAAGGAGCTCATTCCGGAACTCGCGCGCTTGTCCCTAACGGAATGGTTTTATCTTCGTCCAATGGTCACCCTGGAATCCCAAATCGAGATCTTGCAGAACCATTGCGGACATCGCCAGATACCGACGATATTGGTGGCCTCCTCCGGTGATGAAATTCTGGGATGTGTTGCACTGGTGGCCCATAGCCTGGAATCCAGAAAGCATCTAACACCATGGCTGGACGGTGTCTACGTCAGACCTGATCATCGAAAACAAGGCATCGCACGCCGACTTATCAGCCGCGCCGAAGAAGAAGCATTGGCCATGGGGATCCGGCGACTCTATCTTAGCACGGCCAATGCCGAAGCATTTTACGCCCACCTTGGGTGGCATTTTATGGAGTGGACGGCAAACCAGGGTATTCGCGTAGCGGTCATGCAAAAGAGCGTCAGCGCACATCCCGATGTTGTCGCAGAAACCGTAAAAGCCTGCCGGGTCTAATAAATAAAGGTATGTTTACCTTACGGCTTTTTCGACCATAGGATTCAGTTTGGCGGATGATCATCATAAGAAAATACAATGAGAAGTACAATCTGATCTGTGGTATAGGTAATCCACCAAACGTCATAGTCGGTCAATTGATGCCGGCATCTGCAAAATTCAGGATCTCATGCATTGCATACCGGAGGATTGTAAACCATGGACCCGAATCAACTTGCGAAAGACATCGAAGGCGTGACCAATACTGCATATGCAGAACTCATCGAACTCAATGAGGATGAAGTTCGTAAGCACCCAGGCATCGATGGATGGTCTGTAAAAGAGATCATCGGCCACCTTATCGACTCCGCGTCTAACAATCATCAGCGCTGGGTGCGATTGCAGATCACCGAGCGCCTGATATTCCCGGACTATGGAAATGAGAATGAGCAGTGGGTCAACATCCAGCAGTACGAGGCGCAAGACTGGGGATCGTTGCTGGGCCTGTGGCGACGCTTTAACCTGCATTTGTCATCCGTTGTCAAAAGCGTTGACAGGTCCTGCCTTGGAAATGCATGGATCGTCAATGAAGATACCGTTTTTACGCTCAGCGAATTAATGATCGACTACCCCCTGCATATGAAAGAACATTTACAGCAAATTCGGGAAGTATTGGATAGAAATTCTGATGCGTGAGCCATGCCGGATGATACGCTTATTCAATATCTAATCAACAACGCCAGTGATTAGACACGGCTGTTTCACTGCCTCCTGGAGTTCGCCGCCCGCAGCATTACCGCCGCTCATCTGTATTGCCACTTTCTTGTCCTGTAATCGATCCCGGATCTTTATCGCTGCTCTCAGGCAAGCCGATCCTGCCCCTTCGGTCAGGTTTCTGGTATGATGTGCGGCAAATGCGATGCCCTCATATAATTCTTCTTCTGTTAGAAGGACAAAATCGGTCAAAGCGTCTTTATAGAGTGAAAACGGAACTTCATAGGCAGTGCCCGTAGCCACCCCGCCGGCAAATGTGGTGTTGGGCGCAGAAACAATTTTTCCTTGTTTCCAGGATTCATAGGCAGCTCTGGAAGAATAAGCCTGAACTGCAATAATTTCTACAGACGGACGGATCTGTTTGAGAACGGTAATCGCCGCTGCAGCCTCGCTACCAGCACCGATGGGGACTATCAAGGTGTCCAGATCCGGCACCATTTCAAGAATTTCTATGAATTCAGTTGCCACACCGTTTATCAAATGAACTTCGTTGGCAGGATGGACAAAATAGAGCCCTCGTTCCTCAACCAATTGGTCGACTTTTTGTCTGGCCTCTTCAAAATCCTTCCCATACTCTATCAGTTCCGCACCGGCATCTTTGATACTTTGTATTTTCAAAGGATTCGAATTTTCCGGCACAACGACAACGGCTCCCAAGCCAAACATCTTTGCGCTTGTAGCAATGGAGGTGCCGTGATTCCCTGTTGAGTAGGTGGTGACCCCTTTGATACCCATTGACTTCAAATGGTGCATCATGTTGATGCCACCGCGTATTTTAAACGTTCCAGTTGGATTATGGTTCTCATGCTTGACAAATAACCGAGCACCGACAATATGGTCGATACTTTTGTATTGACGCAAGGGAGTAGGAGATAGAAATCTACTTAGAATTTGCCTTGCTCCAAATGCATTGGGTAAAGATAGTAATGCATGATTGTTGCGCATTGCTTCCTCCTGTCTGTTGGCGCCCCATTTTTTGTATTGCGAGCAAAGCTTAGTACACATCAAATTATAGATACAGATACAGATCAGTGAAATAAAAGCCATAACAGATCGCACCCATGCTCAAATCTATCGGTGTGGCCGAACTGTAATATTCAACGTAAGGAATAAGTTCTGATCTATACGATATGTTGAAACCGTGGTATTGATAACTCTAAAATCGAAAACGAATCATCTGTAGGGGCGGCCCCCCGTGGCCGCCCCCTATCCTCATCAAACAATTTCGACCATTGTTTGAAGTACAACATCGATAGAGGAGGACAAATGATCGAAAATGTGAAAGAAGACGGAGGGCAACCACCGGGGATCGATGGGCAACCACGGGG
>JAAUYD010020658.1_pt1 | contig 14476 bp, 11 predicted proteins | sample 7278101 | NCBI WGS metagenome assembly JAAUYD01 (sample SAMN14350128, study PRJNA611818) | marine sediment metagenome | isolation source: surface marine sediment (0.6m) | place: French Polynesia: Moorea | collected 2018-08
CATCGCGGCCGGCAGCCACGCCGAGGCACGCAAGCAGGGCACCGTGAGGCTGGAGGGCAAGCAATACGAGGCCCTGGACGGCGATATAATCCACTTCCGGTTTAATGTTTGAGTGTGTTATAAAATTTAAAAACGGTCGTCATACCGCGCCCGCCATGGCGCATTTTCCCAGGTGGGGCCGTTTAACCCCGACGACAGTGTAATGGCATGGCAGTAAAAAACAACAAGGTGCATTCCGATTTCATTTCCGGGCTGATGAGCAGCCAGGGTATGGGGCGCTATAAGATCATCCGCCGTCTGGGCCAGGGCGGCTCGGGGGTGGTTTATCTGGCACGTGATTCCTACATCCAGCGCCTGGTGGCCATCAAGATATCCCACGGCATCAGCAGCCAGTCCCGCAAAAAACTGTTCCTCGAGGCCCAGTCCGCCGGGCGGCTGAGTCACCCCAACATCCTGGCGATCTACGATACCGGCCTCTACCGCGAGTTCTGCTACATCATTATGGAATATCTCGAGGGCGCCACCCTCAAGCAGTACTGCCAGCCGGATGACCTATTGCCGCTGGACCAGTGTGCGGAAATCGTCTTCAAAATCTGCAAGGCGCTCGATTACGCCCACCAGAAGGGTGTGATCCACCGTGACATCAAACCCTCCAACATCATGCTCGATGAAATGGGCGAGCCCAAGCTCATGGATTTCGGGATCGCCCATATCAATGAAGCGCCCTCCGAAAAGGGCGTCTGGGGAACACCCAGCTACATGTCCCCCGAACAGCTCCGGGAGGAGACCGTCACCCAGCAAAGCGATATTTTTTCACTGGGCTGCGTCCTGTACGAATTGCTAAGCGGGCAGCGGGCTTTCCGTGGCGAAAACGATTTCTCCGTGATCTACAAGATTACGCGCGAAAGTCCTGTACCGGTGCGCGACCTGCGCCCTGATCTGCCCGTCATTTTTGGTGAAATCGTCAATAAGGCGCTCGCCAAAAATCTTGACGCGCGCTACGCCGCCTGCACCGATTTCGGCTACGACCTGCGGGTCGCCTTGCGGGGCATCAAGCTGCCCCGCGACGACCAGAGGTTCGAGGACATTATCGACCTCTTGCGCCAGGTGCCTTTTTTTCAGCATTTTGCCCGCGAGCAGATCGAGAGTCTGGGGTTGACCGGCTGTATCATGAAAATGCCCAAAGGCAAGGTGATCGTCACCGAAGGCGACATCGACGACACCTTCTATGTGCTGCTCAAGGGCAAGGTCCGCATTCGCAAGGACAACGAGGTCATCGCCAAAATCCGGGCCGGTGAATGTTTTGGTGAAATGGCCTATATCGCCGGGCAGGCCCGCAACGCCACAGCCTCGACGGCAACGGAATGCCTGCTCATGAAGATCAATGCCACGCTGCTGGACAAGGCGCCCGAGAGCATCCAGCTTCTTTTTTTCAAAAACTTCGCCCGCACCCTGTCTTACCGCCTGGAGAAGAGCGCCAGCCTCCAGCCCCCGGGGCCGGAGGCGTGATCCCGATCCTTAGAAAGGTCTGAGGTATGATCATTGCAGCATCCGCCGGCCAGACCGATGTCGGAAAAAAACGCAAGGGCAACGAAGATGCGTTTCTCATCGACGAGGGCCTGGGTCTCTACGTGGTGGCCGACGGCATGGGGGGGCGCAAGGCCGGTGAAGTGGCCAGCCGTTTGGTGGTCGAGACCCTGCAGCGGACCCTGCGCAAGCTGGCGGCGGCCGACAATCCGGCCAAAATGGTCGGATTCGACCGCAACTTGTCCACCGAGGCCAACCAGCTGATTTACAGCATTCGCCGGGCCAATCTTAAAACCTTCGATTACGCCCAGAACGATGAGACCTGCAAGGGCATGGGATCCACCCTCTCGGCGGTGCTTCTCAGCAACAACCAGATCGTTGTCTCCAATGTGGGCGACAGTCCCATTTTCAGGGTGCGGGCCGGCGCCACCGAGACGGTCTCCACGATTCACACGGTGATGGCCGAGCAGGAAGCCATCGCGCCCGAGGGCGGCCTCAAACTCGGCCAGCAATATCTCCACATGATCACACGGGCCATGGGCATCAGCGAAACGGTCAATCCCGACACCCGCGAACTCGACTGCCGGACCGGCGACATCTTCGTCATTTGCTCCGACGGATTGAGCGATAAAGCTTTTCCGGAAGAAATCGGCGAAATCGTACAGCGCGAAACGCCTGACGCGGCTTGCGCCGAGTTGATCAAGATGGCCAATGACCGCGGCGGAGACGACAACATCACCGTGGTGGTCGTTCGCGTGGACAGCCTGGCAGAAAGCCATGAGGCGCCGGCCGGAGGAAGCAAAGCCCACCATGGGGTCACGGCGCACCCCGAACGGCGCGTGCTCATCGAATACGACACCGAAGACGCGTCCTACAGCACCTATTCCCGCACGCTGCGCCTCGACGGGGTATTTCTCGAAACCGCCGAACCGATCAGTGAGGGCGAGAGCCTGATGATGAATATCACCGACCCCGGCGAGGAAGTCAGCGTCATGGTCTCCGGCCTCGTCGTTGGGCGCACCCCCCAAGGCATCGAGGTCGCCTTCGAAAATCTAACCGCCGCCCAGATCGAAGAGTTGAAAGCGCTGATTCGCAGGCTCTGACCAACGCGCTTGTCGGAATGGCCTGAAACGGCCGCCCCGACTAAATGCTCGCCAAGAAAAGACGCTAACCCGATGACACCGAAAGCAACACCTGCGCCCAAGCCGCCCCGCTATCGTCGATGCTGGCCCTGGGCCGCGGCCGCCGCCGTCCTTTCTTTCCTGACCGCCCTTGGACTCGTGCTTTACCTGCAATCCGCTCTGGCGCCGCTTCTCGAAAAAACCATCCGCAGCTACGCTGCCGATCACGGCATCGCCGACCTGCACTTCGATCTGCATCAGATTACCCCCTGGCAGGCCGATGTCCATGACCTCCGGCTCGCTGGCGGGGACCCAGAGCACGAGGGCCCGCCCTATTTGGACAACCTGGTCATCGACTACAGCCCCCAGGGCTTGCGGACGCGCGTCGTCGAGAGGATCAAAATCAGCGGACTGGTACTCCGGATCGTAAAAACCGAAGCGGGCTGGCGCCTGTCCGGTCTTCCGGACCGGCTGTTTGATCCGGCGCCCTCCCTGGCGCCGAAGCCCGACCGATCCAAACGCTCGGAATGGAAAATCCGCCGTGTGGAGATCCGTAACAGCCGTTTGGAGATCGACCAGGGCCACCGCCGGTTGACGATGCCGTTTCGCCTGACGATGAATCACGACGATCAAAACGGGGAGCGCTACCGGGGTCGCTTGCGCTGCTCGCCCGCAGACCAGCCGATCACCGTCGCCTTTGACCTGAATCCGGGTGCGCAAGCGCTGACGATTGCCGCGGCCGATGCGGACCTGGACCTAAGCCGCCTGAGCGGCTTTGTGGACCTTCCCCTGGCCGGCCGGCTGGCCGCCGCCGGTAAAGCCCGGCTGCAGATCAAACCGCTTAAACTGAAGACGGCCGAATTTCAGCTGCGGCTCCCGGAAGGTGTCGCATCCCTCGGGCGCCCGCCGGGATTGCGGGTATCGACCCCGGATGCACCGCTGGCCACCGTCAAACATGCCGAAGATGGCAGCTGGACGCTGCAAGTGGCGGAATTGACGGTCGGCCGGCCGGATCAATGGCGGATCCGTAACTGGCACGGCCGACTGCATCCCGAAGCAAAGGGCTGGATGGTGGCAGGCGCCTTCGATCTGGAAGCCCGCACACCGCCTCGGGATGCTTCCAGCACGTCCGATGCCGCCCCGGGTCAACGACTGCCGCTGACTTATCGCGGGCGATGGCAGAACGATCAGTCGTGGGACCTGAAGCTCTCAGGGCAGGGCGATCTGTGGGCATTGAATCCGCCGCCAGGACCAGACAATGACCCGCTGCATTTCACGCCCCGATTGCGTATGACCGCAAGCGGCGTCAAAAACCGGATCCAAATCGAGGCCGAAGCGCAGCTGGCGGATTTCAAAACCCGGCTGGCGCAAACGAGCGTGGGGATCCCGGTCGTTTCCCTTCGGGCGTCCGCTGAAGGTGCACGGGATCGGTTTCAGGGACGTTACGGTATCCAGGCCGACAACTTAAAGATCGCGAACGCATCTGCCCGGGGCCGACTGCCGCGGGTAGCCGTCGAGGGCACTTTTGAGACGGCCGGTGACGAACTGCGTCTTGTGGGCCGCACACGGATTGCGCGCGGGGCCATTCGCGTGCCGGAACATCAGCTCAGCCTGGAAGGCCTTCGTATCGACCTGCCCCTGGCCTGGCCCCCTGACCCCGCGACGGCCGGGGGCCGATTCAGCCTGGCGGCCCTCAAATGGAACGACCGCTCGCTGGGCGCGGTAAACGGCCGGTTGCGCCAGCAAGCCCGGGGGGCCGAATTCAAGGCAACCCATCAAAGCGCGCTGCTGCCCGGCGGTCGCTTGCAGGTCGACGGCCGTTTAGCCGTCGGTGCCGGTGATGCCCCACCCCGGGTGAGCCTGACCTATCGTTTCGAACGCGCCGCCAGCCAGGAGGATATCGATCTTGGCACCCTCAAGACCGCCTGGGCCGGCATACGGGGCAACGGCCGCATCACGGCCGCCGGTCGCGGGGTCTACGAAACGGGCAACCTTCAAGCCGATCTCCGCATGGAAATCGGCGGCGGGCGCCTGACCATGCCCCAAAAAAAAGCTGGCATCCTGGGCCTCGAGGGTGCCGTCGTCTTCCCGGATCTGACGGCCATGCGCTCGGCCCCCCGGCAGCAGATCGCTTTCGAGCGGACCTACGTCGGCGATATTGCCGCCTCCAACGGTCGAATCGACTTCCAGATCGAGCCCGGAGGGGTGTTTTTTCTTGAACGGGGCCGATTCGAATGGTGCCAGGGGACCGTCTATCTGCCGGCCACCCGGGTGGTGCCGGGAAAAGACGAATACGACCTTACCCTCAGCTGCGACCGGCTCAAGTTGGCCCCCTTGCTGGAGCAGATCGGAGCGGCCCGGGCCGAGGGGGGCGGCACGGTCAGCGGCCGTGTGCCGATCCGCATCCGCAAGGGGCAGTTCGTGGTGAACAGCGGATTCCTGTATTCCTCCCCCGGTGAAGGCGGCACGATCCGGCTGCGGGGCACCGACATGCTGACCGCCGGAATCCCCCCCGGCACCCCTCAGTACAACCAGCTCGAGCTTGCCAGACAGGCCCTTAAAGAATATGATTACGACTGGGTCAAACTGAGCCTGGCCACCAAACCCCGGGAGGACCTGCTAAGCCTCAAACTGCAGCTCAGCGGTCGGCCGACCAACCCGCTGCCCTTTATTTACGATACCCAAGCCGGCGGTTTTGTCCCGGCGGACCCCGCAAGCCCGGGGTCCCGATTCGAGGAAATCAAACTCGATGTCAACTTTTCACTGCCCCTCAATCGTCTACTGGAGTACAAAGACCTGCTGAATCTTTTCTCCTAACCGAACGGAGATCCGTATGCGCACAAAATGGCTTTTGCTGACGGTCGCCCTGCTGGCCGGCACCGGCGCCGCCTGTACCCAGCACCGTGTCGAGGTCGCCCCCGTCGAGGTCAAGCCGATTCACATCACCATCGACGTGAACGTGAAGATCGATCGGGAAATCGACGATTATTTCGGCGACCTTTTCGAACAGGAAGAGGCCCTGCGCCAGGAACAGGAAAATACGACCCCGGAATGATCAGGGAGGAGACGAACACGATGACGGCACTTAAGCGTAAATTCATCGGCGGGCTGGTCATGTTTATGGCCTTAACCTTTCTGTCGATTCCCGCTGCGGTCCAGGCCGCCAGCGTGAAAGAACGCATGGCGGCCCGGGCGCCCGAAATTCTCAAACTCAAATCCCAGGGGATCGTCGGGGAGAACAACCAGGGATATCTCGAAATCCGCGGCAAGGGCGGCGGCGCGGCCGACCTGGTCAAAGCCGAGAACAATGACCGAAAGAAAGTCTACCAGGCCATCGCCGCCAAAACCGGCGGCAGCGTGAAGCAGGTGGGCCAGCGCGCGGCCGCCAAACGCGCCCAGGTCGCCGGCGCCGGCGAGTGGCTCCAGAAACCCAGCGGGGAATGGTACCGGAAGTAGGGATCAGGCCACATGAAACGCCGGGGGGGCGATGTGCGTCCGACGGCATCGCGGGCATCGCCCGGGCCGGGTGAAGCGCCCGCGACCCTTGAAGGTGAAGCCGCAGGACCGACAGACAGCCGGCTGAATAACGAGTTGCGCCCCGCTGCCCTCCAGACTGCGCTTGACATGGGGCAGGTGAGCGATCACCTCCCGTTCCGCAATCCCCAGCGCCTGGGAAAGACCCCGCACATCCCATGCGCCCGCCTCGAGAAGCACCACCAGCTGCTGCCGGATCGTCCCCGTCGTCATGTGCGGCGCACCTCCTCTTTGAGCAGGCAGCAGGCGATCGGATACAGGGGTTGGCCGTCCGGTCCGTAGTCGATATTGCCGGGCTGCACAAGGCGATTCATGACACAGCCTTCGGGTATCGCAAGCTCGAATAGGTCCGCTTCGTTGATCTTCGGCGTGGCGCTCAGCTGATCGTCTTCGAACACCAGGCTGTGCAGGGGATAGTCCTCGCACAGCGGACAGCGGTAAACCCGGCCATTGGGGAAAACGAAATAATTCTCCGCCACCCGGCCGGCGCAAGCAAAGGCTTCGCCTGGCGCCAGAAAAACCTTGGGGTAGACCACGGTGAGGCCCGCATCGGCGATGCGTTCGGCCACCCGGGGCACGACCTGCATCCACTGCTCGCGGGAGACCTGCCCCGTCGAGCCCGCCCCCAATGCCTGTGGAGGGCCGGCGGACTTTCCCCGCAGACCGATCACCTGGATAAAAAAACGCTCGACCCCCAGATCCTCGAGCAGCGGCCCCATGCGATCGAGGTGATCGATATTGGCCCGGCTCACCGTGTAGATCAAACTGGTGGTGAAGCCGCGTGACACGGCCTTGCGGATACCGTCAACGCAGGCCTGGAAGGATCCTTGGCCGCGGAGGGGATCGTTGACGGTGGGTGTGGGCCCGTCCAGGCTAAAGCTCAAATAATCCAGATCCGCGGGGGTCACCCGCTCGAGAATGTCGTTAAAGAGATAGCCGTTGGTATCCACCGTAACGGAACCGAAATCCATCTCGCGGGCCAGGTGGATGATGGGCGCCAGATCCGGGTGCAGCGTGGGCTCCCCGCCCAGGAGCACCAGGTTGGTTTCGTGGCTGCGGGCCTGGAACGCGGCCAGCCACCGGCGGACGGTTTCCAGCGGCAGGGTCTGGTTGCCGTGCTGCGCTGGATTGATGTAACAGTGGTGACAGTTGAGATTGCAGCGGGTCAGCAGGTGAAAGAAAAGATTGACGGCGTTGCGGGAGAACGCCACCGTGCGTTTGCGGGCCATTTAAACAAACTATTTTAGGGTCTTGAGAATTTTCTGGGCCTTGATCAGCTCGTCGCTGGTCAGCCTCAGCCGGATGGACAGAAACTCGGCGAAAATGCGGTAGAGCAGCAGCAGGAAATCGAGCTGCTCGTCGCGCCCGTCCTTGCCCTCCATGCGGTCGGTGGCGGACGTATTGACCGCCAGACAGACGACCCGTCCCAGGGCGATGGCGGTGGCCGAGCGGGCACGGCTGTCGATCACGCGCATTTCGCCGAAGATCTCGCCCCGCTCGCTGAAGACCCCGATTTCGATACCGCCCTTCTCGATGCGCACCTGGCCGTCGAGCAGGAAGTACAGCCAGGGATCGTTGTCGCCCTCGCGGATGATCTGCTCGTCCTTATCGTATTCGCGGATCTTGCTGAGACGCAGCAGGCGGCTCAGGTTGCTGGTCTCGAAATTGCGCAATGCCGGTATGGTCAGCAGCCGCTGGATATTCTCGATGCTGTCTTTAAGATATCGCGTTTCCTGCATATGACCTCGCGTGCTGGTGGGAAATGCAGACCCTTCATCAGGATCAAATCATTTCCATGCAGTTTTTGGACAATGATCCATCAAAATCGACCGGATAGCAACCATCGAAACAGGCCTTGCAAAAATGATTGCTCGGATCCGTCACGCCGGTCGACGCCAGAAGACCGGGCAGACTCAGATAGGACAGGGAATCGAGCCCCAGATGCCGGCCCAGCTTTTCCACGGACATACTGGCCGCGATCAGTTCGCCTTCGGTGGGAAAATCGATGCCGTAGTGGCAGGGATGCCGGTGGGGCGGCCCGCTGACCCGCATGTGGACCCGTTTGACCCCCAGTTCACGCAGGGCCTTGACGCGGGTTTTGGCCGTGGTGCCCCGGATGATCGAATCCTCGATGATAATGATGTCTCGGCCGCGCAGCAGATCCTTGACCGGATTGAGTTTCACGCGCACGCCGAAGTCGCGCATGCTCTGGGTGGGCTGGATAAAGGTACGCCCCACGTAGTGGTTGCGGATCATGCCCATCTCGAAAGGCAGGCCGGCCTCCTCCGCATAGCCCAGGGCCGCATAGGTGCCCGAATCCGGGAAGGGCATCACGAGATCGGCATCCACCGGGGACTCCTGGGCCAGGCGGCGGCCATGCGCCTTGCGGGTCAGGTAGACGTTTTTTCCGAAAATCGTGCTGTCCGGACGCGCGAAGTAAATGAATTCGAAAATGCAGAATGCGCGCGGGACCCCTTCGGGTTGGGTGCGGATACTCCGGATGCCGTCGTCGCCGATGATGACGATTTCGCCCGGGTCAAGCTCACGGACGAACTCGGCCTCCACCAGGTCGAGGGCACAAGTCTCCGAAGCCAGGACATAGCTGCCATTGAGCTTGCCCAGGCAAAGCGGTCGGAACCCGTTGGGATCCTTGATGCCGATCACCTCGCCCTCGCTGGTCAGGAGCACGAAGGAGTAGGCCCCCTTGAGACGCTTGACGGTTTCCATCAAGGCCCCTTCAAAGCCATGGCGCAGGTTTTTGACGAACAGGTGCAGGAAGACCTCGCTGTCCATGGTGGTCTGAAAAATGGAGCCGGACTGCTCGAGTTCGTTCTTGAGCGTGTGGGCATTCACCAGGTTGCCGTTGTGCGCCACGGCGTAGGAGCGTTTCTGGTGGCGCACGAAAAAAGGCTGGGCATTGGTGAGAATCGAGCTTCCGGTGGTGGAATAGCGCACATGCCCCACCGCCGAAGCCCCGGCCAGCTGCCCGAGATGCTTCATGGTGAAGACATCCGAAACCAGGCCCATCCCCTTGTGGCCGACGATGCTCTTGTCCTGGCAGACGGTGATGCCGGCACTTTCCTGGCCGCGGTGCTGAAGGGCGTAAAGCCCGAAATAGGTGAGCTTGGCCGCATCCGCATGCCCGTGAACCCCGAATAATCCACAGGCTTCACGCGGCTTTTCATCAAGAATCATCATCGGGTCCTCTCCCGGTCGGTTGACTTGCCCCTGGTTGCGGTTCAGCCGGTGCGCTGCGCCCCGGACTGGGCGGCAAGCTGGTGATGGTATTCCTGGAGCGACATGACTTCAAGGCGCTTGCCCTTGAGGGCGGCCACCCCCTCGCACATGGCCACGGCGCCCGCCACCGTGGTGGCGTAGGGCAGGTTGAATTTGAGCGCCGCCCGGCGGATCTCATAGCCGTCACGTTTGGTCTCGTCCCCCGATCCGGTGTTGACCACCATCTGGATTTCGCGGTTCTTGATGGCGTCCACCACATGCGGGCGGCCGGTGGAAACCTTGTAGACAAACGCCGCCGGAATTCCGCGGGCCTTGAGAAAATCCACCGTGCCGCGGGTGGACATGATGCCGAAACCCAGCTCCACAAACCGTCGCGCCAGGTCGGCCACCGCCGGCTTGTCCCGGTCTTTGACGCTGATGAACACCGTACCCTCCACCGGCAGCTGCTGGCGCGCCGCCAGCTGGGCCTTGGCAAAGGCCGACCCGAAATCCGGATCGATGCCCATGACCTCGCCAGTGGACTTCATCTCCGGTCCCAGCAAGGTGTCCACCGACGGGAAACGGTCGAAAGGCAGAACCGCCTCTTTGACCGACACGTGCCCCGGAATGATTTCAACGGTCAAACCCAATGCTTCCAGGCTGCGGCCCAGCATGACCTTGGTGGCCAGTTTGGCCAGGGGAACGCCCGTGGCCTTGCTCACGAAGGGCACCGTGCGCGAGGCCCGGGGGTTGACCTCCAGGACGAACACCTGGTCCCCCTTGATGGCGTATTGGACGTTCATCAGTCCCACCACGTTGAGTTCGGCCGCCATGGCCCGGGTGGCGACCGTAATTCCCTCCAGCACCCGCGCGGGTATGGATTGCGGCGGCAGGATACAGGCCGAATCGCCCGAGTGGATGCCAGCCTCCTCGACGTGCTCCATGATCCCGCCGATGAGCGTGCGCCGCCCATCGCAGAGGGCGTCCACATCGACCTCCACGGCGTCCTCCAGGAACTTGTCGATCAGCACCGGATGCCCCGGAGAGGCGCTGATGGCCAGGCGGGTGAAATTCTCCAGGTCCGCACGGTCGTAGACGATCTTCATGGCGCGCCCCCCTAAAACATAGGAGGGCCGCACGATCACCGGGTAGCCGATGCTCTCGGCCACCTTGAGGGCTTCGGCCACGTCCATGGCCGTGCCGTTATCGGGCTGCACCAGCCCGAGCTTCTTGAGCATGGTCTGGAACTGTTCCCGATCCTCGGCCCGGTCGATGCTGTGGGGATGGGTGCCCAGGATAGGGACCCCGGCCTGCAGAAGACCCGAAGCCAGGTTCAGCGGCGTCTGCCCACCGAACTGCACGATCACCCCCGTGGGCTTTTCGGTCTCGACGATGTGCAGCACGTCCTCGAGCGTCAGGGGTTCGAAATAGAGCTTGTCCGAGGTGTCGTAATCGGTGCTCACCGTTTCGGGGTTGCTGTTGACCATGATGCTCTCGACACCTTCCTCCCGCAGCGCGAAAGAGGCGTGCACGCAGCAGTAGTCGAATTCGATCCCCTGCCCGATGCGGTTGGGTCCGCCGCCCAGGATCATGACCTTGGGCCCCGCGGTCTGGCGGGCCTCGTCCTCCTCCTCGTAGGTGGAATAGAAATAGGGCGTGGCCGCCTTGAACTCGGCCGCGCAAGTGTCCACCAATTTGTAGACCGGCCGCAAACCGATGGCCTGGCGGCGCGCCCGGATGGCCAACGCGTCGCTGCCGGTCAGATGGGCCAGCTGCATGTCCGAAAACCCGAAGGTCTTGGCTTTTTCGAGCAACCGATCGTCCAGGCCGTCACCGGCGGCGGCCAGTTCGCTCTCGAGATCGACGATTTGCCGGATCTGGTAGAGAAACCAGGGGTCGATCCTGGTCCGTTCGTAAATGGCGTCGACCGAAAACCCCTGCTGGAGGGCATGGCGCAGATAGAAGATCCGCTGGGAGTTGGGGGTCACCAGGTGGTGCTCGATCTCGGCGCGGGTGAGGGCGACGGAAGGATCGTCGGCCGTGTCCTGGGGGTCGCGCCCGTCGGCCCCCAGGCCGTGGCGTCCGATCTCCAGCGAGCGCAGGCCTTTTTGCAGCGCCTCCTTGAACGTGCGGCCAATGGACATGGTCTCGCCCACGGACTTCATGGCCGTGGTCAGGAAATCGGGCGTCTCCGGAAACTTTTCGAACGTCCAGCGCGGGATCTTGACCACGCAGTAATCGAGCGTGGGCTCGAACGAGGCCAGGGTCTCCCCGGTGATGTCGTTGGGAATCTCGTCCAGGGAATAGCCCACGGCCAGCTTGGCCGCGATCTTGGCGATCGGGAAACCGGTGGCCTTGGAAGCCAGGGCCGAACTGCGCGAAACCCGCGGGTTCATCTCCACCACGATCATCTCCCCGGTTTGGGGATGCACGGCGAACTGGACGTTGGAGCCCCCGGTGTCGACACCGATCTCGCGCATGATGGCCAGCGAGGCGTTGCGCATGATCTGGTATTCGCGGTCGCTCAGGGTCTGGGCCGGCGCCACCGTAATGCTGTCTCCGGTGTGGACGCCCATGGGATCCAGGTTTTCGATCGAACAGATAATCACGACATTGTCGTGCTTGTCGCGCATTACCTCAAGCTCGTATTCCTTCCAGCCCAGGACGGATTCCTCCAGCATCACCTGGGTGATCAGGCTCGCATCCAATCCGGCTTTGGCCATGCGTTCGAGGTCGTCGGGGTTGTAGGCCACCCCGCCGCCGGTGCCGCCCAGGGTGAAGCTGGGCCGGATGATGATCGGAAAACCGATCTGCGCCACGATATCGCGGGCCTCCTCCATGGTGGTGGCGATGCCGCTTTTCGGAATGCGCAGGTCGATGTTGGCCATGGCCTGGCGGAACAGGTCGCGGTCCTCGGCCTTCTGGATGGAGGCCAGGGTCGCGCCGATCATCTCCACATCGTATTTTTCCAGTACCCCGCGTTCGGCCACCTTCACGGCGGTGTTCAGACCGGTCTGTCCGCCCAGGGTGGGCAGAAGGGCATCGGGGCGCTCGCGAGCGATGATCCGTGCCACGGCTTCCGGGGTCACGGGTTCGATATAGGTCCGGTCGGCCATTTCCGGGTCGGTCATGATGGTGGCCGGATTACTGTTGACCAGCACGACCTCGTAGCCCTCTTCCTTGAGCGCTTTGCAGGCCTGGGTGCCGGAATAGTCGAATTCACAGGCCTGGCTGATGATGATCGGGCCGGCGCCGATGATGAGGATCTTCTGGATATCTGTTCTTTTGGGCATGAATTCAGATCTCTGTCTAGGGCTGCAGATTAAACGGCTGCAAAGGATGGGCTCCCCTGCAGGCCGCCGTCGGATTCCCCGTCAGGAGGCGTCCTCCATCAGTTGGTTGAACTCGGCGAAAAGATAACGGGCATCATGGGGGCCGGGCGAGGCCTCCGGGTGGTACTGCACCGCATACAGCGGGTAGCGGCGGCTGCGAAACCCCTCCAGGGTATTGTCGTTGAGATTGATGTGGGTGATCTCGATGTCCTTGCCCTGCAGCGAGTCGAGATCCACGGCAAACCCGTGGTTCTGGGAGGTGATCTCGATGCGGCCGCTGGCCAGGTGCTTGACGGGCTGGTTGGCGCCCCGGTGGCCGAATTTGAGCTTGTAGGTGCGGCCGCCCAGGGCCAGCCCCATGAGCTGGTGACCCAGACAGATGCCGAACATGGGCCGGTAATCGATCAGCTCCCGGATGGTCTCGATGGCGTATTGCACCGGTTCGGGGTCGCCCGGCCCGTTGGAGAGAAAAACACCGCTGGGCGCCATGGCCCGAATGGTTTCCGCCGGGGTCGCGGCCGGCACCACCACCACCTCGAAGCCCGCCTGGGTCAGGCATCGCAGGATATTGTATTTGATCCCGAAATCAAGCGCCACCACCGAATGCCGGCGGCCGCGGTGGCGCCAGACGTCCCGGGCAAGGGCATTGGCCCCGCCTTCCATTTCCAGCGGCACGGGTCGGCCGTCCTCCCAGCGATAGGGGGCTTGGGTGGTGACCGCGCTGGCCAGGTCCTGACCTTCCATGCCGGGAATGGCACGTGCTTTGGCGGCACAGGAGACCGGATCCAGGTCGTGGGTGGTCAGGATGGCCCGCATGGCGCCGGCCTTGCGGATGTGGCGGGTCAGGGCCCGGGTGTCCAGACCCTCCACCCCGATGATGTCCTGGGATTTGAGATATTCGGCCAGCGAAGCCGTCGCCCGGTAGTTGCTGTGATAAGCCTGGTATTCCTTGATTAGAAAGGCGGCCACCTGGATCCGGGACGATTCGATGTCTTCGCGGTTAATGCCGTAGTTGCCGACCAGGGGGTAGGTCATGGTCACCAGCTGGCCGCTGTAGGAAGGATCGGTCAGGACTTCCTGGTAGCCGGTCATGCCGGTATTGAACACCACTTCGCCGCGGGCTTCCCCGGGGCCGGTAAAGGAGCGGCATTTGAAGGTCCGCCCGTCTTCGAGTGCCAGGAGTGCGTTCATTGTCGTTCAATCACCTGAAGGGGTTTGATTGTTCTTCCATACACTCAGCGGGTGTCACCGCCGAAATTAGCTTTACACCGTGTTCATTCCGAGAAGGTAGATTTTGGTTCTGGCCAAGGCCACAGTGATTTTGAACCCGCAGGCGTAGCTTAGGCTACGTCGAGGATTTCAAAATCGCGAGAACGCCGGCCAGGGCCGAAAGATGCCTTCTCGGGATGGACACTAAGTAGTGGAAGCCAATCCTTTTATCAATAGAAAACCGGCCGCCAGCCCCGCAACGGGGATGCGGCCGGAAACGACTTTAAAATAAAAAACAAACGGTTACACCAAGGGGGTGTTCTCCACCAGGTCCCAGATCCCACAGGGGCAGGCCCCCGCGCAGAACCCACACCCGATGCACCGCTCGGCATCCACCACATATTCGTAGCCGTCGTCGGGTGTCTCATCCCGGCTGATGGCGCTGTAAGGGCAGACCGCCGAACAGATGCCGCAGTCCCGGCAGGCACCGCACGATGAGCACTGGGAGCCGCAATGGTCGATGTCTTCGTAATCCAG
>JAAUYD010033706.1_pt1 | contig 14475 bp, 15 predicted proteins | sample 7278101 | NCBI WGS metagenome assembly JAAUYD01 (sample SAMN14350128, study PRJNA611818) | marine sediment metagenome | isolation source: surface marine sediment (0.6m) | place: French Polynesia: Moorea | collected 2018-08
GCAACTTCATCGTCGAAGCCCTCGCCGCGAGGCAAGCAGGCAAACCACCCCCCAGCATTTTCAGCTCGTGACGACTTTGTTGAATGACATATCATCGCGCTAAATAGTTACATAGATCACGGGTTTCACTGCCCATCTGTCAGTCACGGCCTTATCGATTACATGAATTCAGGCCCAAATTATCGATGCACATAGGGCAAAAAACAGCCACGTCATAACAGCGGAGTCGTATTTTTGGTGGCTGTCCGGGTCTGGTTCAACCACACCGTGTTGGGTCCGTTCAAGTTCGATACAAAGGCGTCCAGATCGCCGTCACCGTCCAGATCTCCCAGAGCCACCGACCGGCTGTAGCCATTTCCCAAACGCTCGCCACTGTCGGCAAAGAACCCTGTGCCGTCGTTCAACCAGACCGTATTGGGCACACCCACGTAGTTAACCACAAACGCGTCCAGATCACCGTCACCGTCCAGGTCTCCCAAGGCCGCGGCATTGCTCCGTTGATTGCCCAGGCGTTGATCCGTGTCGGTAAAGATACCCGTGCCGTCGTTCAGCCATACCTCGTTGGGTTGCTTTTCCGAGTTGGCCACAAAAGCGTCCAGATCACCGTCACCATCCAGATCGCCCAAGGCTGCGTGGTTGCTGTCCGCATCCCCCAGAAGTGTACCGATCATGGCATAGATACCAGCACCGGTGTTCAGCCACACCTCGTTGCGATACCGGCTGGCGTGAAACACGTCCAGATCGCCGTCTGCATCTAGATCACCCAAAGCTGTAAAATATCCTGAAGAGCCCCACTCGGGTTCGACGAACGCTCCGAAGCTCCCGTTTCCGTTGTTGAACCACACCAGGTCCTCTTCATTGTTGGTCACGACCGCATCCAAGTCCTCATCTCCGTCCACGTCCCCCAGCACTATGGAGATACTGCTAAGCTTGCCGAGGGATTGGCCGCTGTCTGCGAACCGCCCTTGACCGTTGTTGCGCCATATCCGATTGGGACCGTCGTTGGCCACAAAGGCGTCGAGATCGCCGTCACCGTCCAGGTCTCCCAGCGCGACAAAGCGGCTGTAATTGGATCCCAGGTTTTGACCGCTATCGGTGAACACACCGCTGCCATCGTTCAACCAGACCTTGTTGGGTCGGTGGTAGAAATTGGTTACAAAGGCATCTAGATCACCATCGCCGTCCACATCTCCGAGTGCCACGCAATTGCTGTTTCCCTTGCCGAGCCGATTACCGCTGTCCATGAACAGTCCCTCCCTGGGAATCTGGCTCTGGGCACGGTCAATCAGGTGTGACATCACCAAGACAGCCCCTACAATCATTGCGATGAGGTGTATTCTTTTTTGCGAATGATGCTTCATACGATGCACGATCATCACCCTCTAGTAGAGCGTAGCCCACGGGATTAGAGGTGTAAAGGATAGATATCATATGCTACATTCATCAGTGATGGTCCAGCTAGCCTCAAAGCACGCGAAAAGTGTGTTCTCGTTGTTTTTCCCTGCAGTCATGCCCTGGCTATTGATGCCACTTGCATGCGCCTACAGCAACGGGAATGACGATGCCGTCATCGATGATTCAAGTGGTGAAGACGACTCGGACAGCGGCAGTGATTCGGACACAAGTGAAGATACGGACACAGATGAAGATACGGATACAGATGAAGATACGGATACGGACGAAGATACGGATACAGAATCAGAATCGGTCTACCCGGGTGGGTACTATCAGTTCGTAGAGGCCAACCCCCTGGCAGACAATTTCATGCAGACCTTTAGCATCGGCGACTTTGCCGGTAAGCACGCTTTTTGGTTTGTCTTTTGTCCGTTGTGAACAGGTGTCGAGCCCACGATTCCGCAGTTGCGGATCTTTCAGCAAATGCAAGAGGAATTTGATGCAGACCCAGCTCTGGACGTCCAAATCGTCCTAGCGAACTACAAGCCACTGACCAATCTGGAAGACAACATCGTATCGATGACCGAATCGTGCTTTATTCCAGCCGACGCAACGGACATTCCCTTTGGTATGTTCGACGAGGCATACGCGATCACAGTGGTTAACATGGACGTCCATGTCCAATACGCAGAGGGCTGGGGCATCGGGGATCAATCCCTAGAAGCACCTGACAGCGTATTGCTGTCACCCCAAGGAGAGGTCATCGATCGCTTTTTGACCTTTGATGGGGTCGAGTGGCATACAGACGAAGTAAAGGCGTTCATCCTATCGCATATCTGAGGTAATGGACTAACATGGCAACCACTGAAGCATGTATTACGAAAGAGCCCAAGGGGCTCGGGTTCTTTGAGCGGTACCTGACCGTCTGGGTCATCTTGTGCATATTGATCGGTATCGGTCTGGGCAAGCTGGCACCTTCTGTCGCCAAGTACCTCGATGGGCTCTCTGTGGAGGTCAATGGCGCGCCAGTGATCTCCATCCCCATCGCTATCTGCTTGTTCTTCATGATGTACCCTATCATGGTAAAGATCGACTTTGCCGAGGTGCTCAAGGCTGGCAAGAACTTAAAACCAGTTGCGCTGACACTGGTTATCAACTGGGCCATCAAGCCGTTCACCATGTATGCTATCTCCGTGTTTTTCTTGGGGACATTGTTCATTGGCGCCATCGGCACTGAAGCAGTGGACCTGGTGAAGATGCCCCTGGGGCTCGATCTCAACATTGGCGACACCCACGGCGTTGGCACGGTTGTCCTTCACAATGGCGTCAAGATGCTTCAGGTACCTCTGTGGAGATCATATCTGGCCGGGTGCATCCTGTTGGGTATTGCGCCGTGTACCGCCATGGTGCTCGTGTGGGGATTCCTCGCCCGCGGCAATGACGGACATACCCTGGTCATGGTGGCCATCAATTCCCTGACCATGCTGTTCCTGTATGGACCCCTGGGTGGATTTCTTCTCGGCATAGGCAGACTGCCAGTGCCCTGGCAGGCGCTGTTGCTCTCCATTGGTGTCTATGTCGCACTCCCCCTGGTGGCCGGTTACTTTTCTCGAAAATTGATCCTGAACATAAAGGGCGAAGCGTGGTTCAGGGAAAAATTCCTGCACCTGTTGAGTCCTATTACCATCACTGCCCTCCTGGCCACGTTGGTTCTTTTATTTTCGTTTAAAGGCGATGTCATCCTGAGCAACCCGCTCACCATTGTCTGGATTGCCGTTCCCTTGTTTATCCAGACCGTACTGATCTTTGGTTTGGGATATGGCGCCTCCAGGTTGCTCAAGTTGCAGTACGAGGACGCAGCGCCTTCAGCCATGATCGGCGCATCTAACCATTTTGAAGTGGCCATTGCCACGGCGACCATGCTCTTTGGCCTTTCATCTGGCGCGTCATTGGCCACGGTGGTGGGTGTATTGATCGAGGTGCCGGTGATGTTGATGCTGGTGCGCATCTGCCTCAAGACAACCCACTGGTTTGACCCAAAGCGCCAACCCCAGGCAAAGATCTGAACCAACAGGTGAACCATGAACATACAATTTCTATATTTTGACAGCTGTCCAAATGCAGACGCGGCATATGCCAGGCTCGAGGACGTTGTTCAAGCGCTTGTCCCGGGCACCCCAATCGAGAAAGTGAAAATCTCATCCAACAGGAAAGCAGAGGACTACAGTTTCAGTGGGTCACCCACGATCCATATCGATGGCAATCCCGCCGGGACCGTCCGTATTCACGAGGGTGACGGCGTACTGCCCAGGTGGTTGATAGAAGCCGGAGTGCTGCGGGCTCTCAAACCCAAGGGGCTGCTCTTTCTCTGCGTGGCCAACTCGGCCCGAAGTCAAATTGGCGAAGGCATTGCCCGCAAGCTCGCACCTGTCGATGTGCGCGTCCAATCAGCAGGATCCAACCCGACGAGTGTAAGACCAGAAGCGGCAACAGTGCTAGCTGAACTGGACATAGACACGTCAACCCATAGATCCAAAAACGTCAGCCACATTGACCCGGCAACCGTGGATACGGTCATCACCCTGTGTCGCGAAGAGGAATGCCCTGTGTTTCTGGGCCAAGCCCATCGAGTGCATTGGGGATTGCCAGATCCAGCTGCTGTCACAGGCGATGAAGAGGCCCGAATCAAAGCATTTCGCCAGGTGCGCGATGAATTGAAACGACGCATTGCATTGCTCTTTTGACAGGTGCCCCAACCTACCCTAATTTCAGGACGGTGCAGCGTCATGGCCATGTTACTATGGGCTGCTTTTAGGAGTAGTGAAACGATGAAGATAAAAGTTTTGGGAACGGGATGCTCGAAATGTAGAAAACTCTACAGCGAAACCGAAAAGGCCCTGGCCACCTCTGGTGTGGCAGCCCAGCTCGAAAAAGTAGAAAACATCGACGACATCATGAAATACGGTGTGTTGATTACACCGGCATTGGTGATCGACGAAGAGGTGAAGTGCAGCGGCAAGATTCCCAAAAGAACAGAGATCGCCGATTGGATTACCGCCGAAGCTGCAGCGTCAAAATAGATGTTAGACACACTCTTGGCCAACGCTGATCAGTACATCAATACCAATCCATGGCTTGCCATGATTGCAGTCTTTGCCGGTGGCATGGTAACCGCATCGAATCCGTGTGTCCTGGCCATGATACCGTTGATGATGAGCTTTGTAGCAGGCAGAAGGGAAGAAGACGCATCGATCCTGCGATCGTTTATGTTTTCCCTGATATTCGTGTTTGGACTGGCCGTTACCTTCACGGCGATGGGCATGGTCGCTGCGCTTGCTGGAAAAATGTACGGGGATGTATCGGCAATCTGGCATTGGGTCGTAGCAGCCGTATGTATTGTGATGGGGCTCCACCTGGCCGGCATATTGAATTTTACGATTCCCATGCCCTTCAATGTGCAACCAAAAACCAAGGGCCTTTTAGGCGCTTTGGTGTTGGGATTGCTCTTTGGTTTTGTGTCAGCACCCTGCGCCGCACCGATCCTCGTCGTCCTGCTGACGTACCTGGCCGGATCAGGGGCGTCGGTGACGTATGGCGGTCTACTGCTCTTGATCTATGCCCTGGGCCATAGTGTTCTGATCATCATTGCCGGCACTTCCATGGGTGTTGCCAAAAAAATCATCAGTTCGAAAAAGGCGACAAAGACCCTTGAAGTCGTTCGTAGGCTAGCGGGTTGGATGATCGTATTGATCGGGTTGTTCATCATTTATCAAGCATTGAGATAGGAGTCATGATGCTGAAAAACAAAGCAATACTATTTTGTTTCTGCGCAGTGGGAATGGCGTTGTCTCTGGCATGCAACAGAACGAGCTCGGCAAGTTCTGAACAGGGCAACATCGAAAAAACCGAATCTGCCAACAAAGCTCAAACGCCTGGGCGTAACGTGGCGCGCATTGTCTTTGTCGGGCAGAAGCAAGCCTGCGACTGTACCCGCGAGCGAATCGAAACCACATGGACTGCGCTCAACGCGGTCCTCAAGATGAAGCCCGGGCTTCCAGTCGAGCGCATTCAACGGGATGTGGATATCGAAAAGACGGAAAAAATGGCCGAGCTAAAACCACTGATGGTGGCGCCTGGCATCTATTTTATCGATGCAAAGGACGGCCTATTGGAACTGCGCCAGGGGGACGTCTCTAAAGAACAGATCGAAAAGATACTTCTATAGTATCTTGGCCATGAACAAATAGTGGTTATAAAAGCTGGTCCAAGCAGTTGATCAGCCGATCAATCTCTGCCTCAGTGTTGTAGTGAAGGAGACTGGCTCGCACGACGCCGTCTTCGGGGTCTAACCCCAGGGCGGTGGCCAAGCGATGGGCGTAGAAATGACCGTACCGGATACCCACCCCCTGTGCATTGGCGGCCAGTACGATTTCTTTAGACGACTTGCGGCGATGCACAAAACTGATCGTGCCCACTCGGGACCGCCCCGTGTCTCCTGGACCGATCAGTCGCACCTGATCCTTGCCCTGCAAGTATTCGATCAGTTTCCCCTGCAGGGGCAGCTCGCAGCGGGTCATCACTTCAAAGGCCCTCTCTACGACAGATCGATCAAACCGGGTTTCCTCATCACTGCCAGCCAAAAACCCGAGGTATGGGGGCAGGCCCAAGATGCCAGCACACCCCTCGTGTAGCACACCTCCCAACTCGAACTTGTGGGGCACTTCCTCCTGGTGGATAAAAAAGTGATTTGGCCCCTCCAACGCTGCCAGGGCCTGGTGGGTGCCAAACATCACAGCCATGTGGGGACCGTACACCTTGTAACTCGAATACACGTAATAATCTACATCCCAACCGGCCACATCCATGGCCCGATGGGGTGCATAGGCCACCCCATCTACGACGATACGCGCCCCCACCTGGTGGGCCATCTGCGCCAGCACGGAAATGTCTTCGATTGCGCCGAGTAGATTTGAAACATGGGGTACAGCCAGAACGCGGGTCTTTGCGCTGAGCAATATCTCCAATTCATCCAAGGGATTGGTGAAGGTGTTTGGATCCAGGCGCCAGGTTTTGACGACATATCCCCTGTCAGCCAACCTTACCCAGGGGCCCACATTGGCTTCGTGCCCGGCCTCACATACGATAACCTCATTGCGATTTGGATCGAGGGCCCGGGCATAACAGTCAGCGAGCATGGCGCACAAGGCCGACGTGGACGGTCCCAGGATTATCTGCCCGGTCTCTCCCGCGTTCATCAATATTTTTTGCACCTCGCGGGCTTGCTCCACAGTGTGCGTTGCTCTACGTCCGGTCGGGTAATCCGCGCCGAGTTGTACATATGTGTTCGCATAGTATTCACGAATTTGATCAATCACGGAAATGGGCAGTTGAGATCCCCCGGCATTGTCCAGAAACACTTCGGTTGATTTCAATGCTGGAAACCATCGACGTATCTGGTCTGGATCGACAGTGTCTGGCATCCGGGCTTTTGTGTTGCGTATCTCTTTTTCATTCATGGTCTGACAATGGCATATTTAGCCCACATTGGCCAGCGCGCATTATCTACTAGGCCATGGGAATACCGTCGTTCAGCTTTTGACGCACTTGTTCAGCTCTGAGCACGACGATCGGTTTTTTTCCGTCAAGGCCTAGATCGCGTAGGTTTGCAGCCATTCTGTGCTTGCTGTTGGCGTTCACTTGTACTTTTCCACTAAAGCCTAGATTCGCAAACCGTCCCTGGTCCTCCACCTCGGACAGGATGGAAAGGGGGCTGCCCTGGTGCATGGTGTGGGAGACAAATGAGCCTACCCTCACTATTTTTGAAAGGTGGCGTCCCAAGCCGAGAAAACCAGCACGGCCCTCAAAGGAGAAAATCGGCTCGGAAATCGCCGGGTCCATGACCTCGGTGCTGAACTGCTTGCCATTGAGCTGAAAGGAAATCTCTGTAACGAATTTTGGATAGGTCCAGATTTCATCGCCAGCGACCCTCGCGATCTCTGTGCTCACGGGTAGGTCCACCACATAGAAGCCAACCGACCACCTCTTTGCGTCCTGAAGGAACTGTGGAACGACAAACGCGGGCTGTTTACGATTGGCGCAATAACATAGGATGCCCAAACACACTTCGTTGTAGGGACCTATTGCTGAATCGCGGTACTCAAAAAAGGTAAAAATGACCCCGGCCTTGCCGTTGAATAGCTTACAGGGCCTAAAGGCAGTACCGCCGAGCTTTGAGGAGGCCTTTTCGTAATCTACAAAAAAGACAAAATGAAGCGCGGAAAAATCCCGATAAAAAATGGGCAGGACAACCGGCCCTTGAGTGCTATCGAACGAGGTCGTTTTAACATCAAAAAAAGTATCTGCTGTTGCGCTCATGCCTACACACCTTTCTCGCTACAGTCTGCAGTCCTGGCTACATCAACACAATCACCCATCATCAGACCGTCTGGATTGTTTTTAAACCGTCTGGACGGTTTTATATATTTAATGGATTTTTGTCAAGGCTTTTCTCGTCAAAGAATCACTCAGCCCCAGACCCACTTAAGGGTTGGATTAAGTGTTCGTTAGCCATCCCTAAATGATACTTTTGTAACAACATGTAGCTGCGGGGTTTACCCCCGCAGATGGAATGCTCTAGAATTAAATAGCTTTTCACCGTGGGGATAAACCCCACGGCTACAGGTGTATGTTGAATAGGAACGGGGGACGGAGGGGTAGGTTTGCGCAAAAAGGACCATTGGAGGATGGAAACTCGTTAAGACATGGGAAAGCCGTCGTTCAGCTTCATCCGCACTTGCTCAGCCCTGAGCACTACGATCGGTTTTTTTCCTTCAAGGCCTAGATCGCGCAGGTTTACAGCCATCCTATGCTTGCTGTTGGCGTTCACCTGTATTTTTCCACTAAAGCCTAGATTGGCAAACCGTCCCTGGTCCTCTACCTCTGATAGAATGGAAAGAGGGGTGCCCTGGTGCATGGTGTGGGAGACAAATGACCCGACCTTCACGATTTTTGAAAGGTGACGTCCCAGGCCAAGAAAGCCAACGCGGCCCTCTAAGGAGAAAATCGGCTCGGAAATAGCCGGATCCATGACCGCGGTGCTGAACTGCTTTCCGTCTAGATGAAAGGGGATTTCTGTGACGAATTTGGGATAGGTCCAAATTTCACTTCCGGCGACCCTGGCGATCTCCGTGCTCACGGGCAAATCAACCACATAAATCCCCATCGTCCACATCTTCGCGTCCTTAAGGAACTGAGGTACGATAAGCGCGGGTTGCTTGTGATTGGCATGATAACATAAGATGCCCAAACACACTTCGTTGTAGGGACCTATTGCTGTCTCGCGGTACTCAAAAAAGGTAAAAATCACACCGGCCTTGCCGTTGAATAGTTTGCAGGGACTAAAGGCAGTACCGGCGAGCTTGGAGAGGGCCTTTTCGTAATCTACAAAAAAAACAAAATGAAGTGCGGAAAAATCCTGGTAAAAAATGGGCAGGACAACCGGCCCTTGAGTGCTTTCAAACGAAGTCGTTTTAACATCAAAAAAAGTATCTGGTTTTGCGCTCATGCCTACAAGCCTTTCTCGCTGCAATCTTTGGAAAAATCATAGTCCCACTGGTGTTCAATCACATCATATCTATTGATTTGGTTGGTGCCCTCGTAAATCTGTGTGAGCCGCGAATCTCGCCATGCCCGTTCCACACCAAAGCGGTGCAGGTATCCCGCATCGCCCATGAGCTCCATTGCTTGATTGCATACGCGCACTGCCGTATCTGAAGCAAAGACCTTGGCAGTAGAAGACAAGGCCTGATTGGCCCTAAAACTGGCGCAGCACCGCCACACCATGCTCCGCGCTGCCCACAAGCTGATGGCCATGTCAGCCAGCTCGTACTGCACGTCTGGATAGTCGACCAGGCGCTTGCCTGCTAATGTGGTGTCGCGACAAAATTTTAGCGCGCGCTCAAATGCCCCCCTACCGTGACCCAGCGCCATGGCCGCAACCACAGGCCGGGAAAAGTTGAGCACGTTGTGGTTGTTGGCCCAGCCAGATCGGAGCTTGCCGATAATGTTGCGCCGCGGGACAAATACATCCTCCAAAATGATCTCTGAGGCATCTGAAGCGCGCTGCCCCATCTTCCGCTCGTGACGCCCCACGATAACGCCCGACATTGATGTATCGACCAGAAAGCAAGTCCACGAGTCTATCTTCTCACCTTCCAAACAGGCATAAACCACTATTTTGTCAGCCACCGCGCCATCGGTGATAAATACCTTGGTACCGTTCAGGACATAGCCTCCTTTTTCAGGACGAGCCGTTACCGTGACCTTTGCCTGAACCGCACCATCGCAGGATTCCACGTCTGATCCGGCTGCCGGCTCAGTGATGGCAAAGGAAAGGACCGTGGACTTACCCAACCACGTGGCCTTGAGATAGATGGGGAGGAAGTGCCGCAAATAGGTCCCCACATGGCCGGCCAGCAAAAGGGGGGCAATGCCCAGGTTATGGCCCAGGAGCAGCAGGCCGAGGCCGCCGCATTCCGTAGCGAATTCCTCGGCCACCACAGCGAGTTGAATCGTGGTGCTTTTGAGAAAGGTTGTGATGCCGGCACTGCCAAACGGCCGCACGAGCAACAGGGTTTGGAATCCCTTTTTGGAGGCAGCGGTGAGCAGGGGGGCGGGGTCGTACCCGTGGGGATCCAGGTCTGCCTGGGCAGCAAGGGGCCGTATCTCTTCCCTTGCGAATCGTCGCGCCCGTTTCCGCCACTTTCGAGCTGCTCGCGGCAGTACAGCCGTGTCCAGGTCCCACAATGTGCACTCCCGGCCGTCCACCAGTAGGCGCCCAAACGCGTTCAGCTGCTTTTTGGCGTTCCGGATCTTGAGCTGCTCAGCCCGTTCCAATAGCTCGGGTTTCATCGCCTCTATTCTCCTGACAGATCGAACATCATCTGCTTTAAATAAAACGGCGATCCACAGGCCGATTTCAGGGTAGTGATATCGCGCAGTCGCTTTTCCATGCCAAAATCCTCGATGTAGCCGTACCCGCCAAAGGTCTGGAGGCAATCTGTGACTGCCTCACTGCACAGGGTGGTGGCCATGAGCTTGGCAGACGCAGCGCGCTTATAGAACGCAGCGCTCCCAACGTCAGTCACGTCGCTTTTAAGCATTGAACTGATGACGGTCTCTGTTTTTGCCTCAGCCCCGGCAACGAGCATCTTCAATGCTGGGTGGTTTTCGATCATCATGCCGCCCTGGTAGCGCTCTGACATGTATTGCCTGGCCGCCGCGCTGGCACCGCGGGCAATACCCACTGCAATCGCGGCAATGCCGGTCCAGTTCAGGCCAAGGGCCCGGTATAGCAGTGCGCGGGCACTGGCCTTTGCGCCATCGATGCGGTACGCCTTTTTTACGAGAACATCATCAAATGTTACGGTTTGGACTGTGCAGGCGCGGAGACCGGTTCTCACGCCAGGCGAGACAACAGCAATGCCCGAAGTACCAGCAGGAACCAGGAAGCAGCCCCATTCCTGTTCCACCCGGACAAATACGATATAAGCATCCACATCGCCCATGGCATAGACGAAGTCTTTTGTGCCTGTTATCTGATATGCGTCCCCCATGGGCACCGCTATCGTTTCAATCGCACTTGGGCTGTGAATAGCATCGAGCCTGGGAGGAAATGGTCCTTCTTGCAGACACAACGCAGCCCGAACCGGGGATATGGGCGGAGCAAAACTGCCCTGCATGGCGATATTGGACGCCACGCCCTGGGCATTCACGGCCATGGCCACCCCGCCGCAGACCTGTGCGAGTGCCTCCAGAATCACAATGGACGGTGCTGTGCCGTCTTGATCGGTAATGGCGCCCCAGACACCGAATTCATTGCCGTCCATAGAGGGATCTGCAGCAGACGCCAGACCGATCTCCAGGGCAGTAGAATAGATATCCGGCAGCTGTTCTAAATCGCCGTCTGAGTGCTCGCCTTTGAAGAGTGGGGCCAGAGATCTCTTGGCAAAATCATGGGCAGTCCTCCCAAAGTTATCAATATCTGACTGAGATATCATTTCTTGCCCAACCCCAGCATTCCTCTTCGAAGATCTTCACATCCGTGTGACGGTCTATCGATGATCCAGATACCAAACAAGGCTCTTTTGAGTGCTAACCCCTCTTGGGTAGAGATAAATTTACCATTCTTATAAAAGGACGTCCCTTTTTTAGGCTCGTAGACGATATCGAAAACATCTCCTGTATTAAATTCCTGTTTAAACACCGTATAGACCAGGTCGATCTTGTCTCGCAGGGGTTTGGTATTGCCGTTGGTGGTCCTTTGAAACCCAGCCTCACAGGCTTCGATGAATCGCTCTGAGGTTATCCAGCGGGTGGTGATGATGATTTTGATGGCCATGGGCGCATCAGCATCGATGATTTTCTGATAATCGCTCGACTTCTTCGTTAAATAAAGACCTGCCACATATGCCTTAATAATCATTTTTGTTCGTATGCCGCCGCCGTTCAGCACGAGCGTCCCCCTGTCAGTTTTATACGTATCTGGGAGGTGAACCCCGCCGATTTCAGCAGACATAGCGGGAAATGTCATCGTAGCGATGATGAGCAAAATGACTGCGTTGATTCTTTTTGGCATGATGTTCCTCTCTATTTACAGCCCAAAAGCATCTGACAAAGCATCCTATCAAAATTTGTGGTGGAAACAGGGATGTCGGTGGACCGGAATTGGAATTCCGGAGTGGAAAAGCCGTATGAGATCATGATTTAAGGTGGCATTTTCCCGGAATTTGCAATCCGGGCTTAATTGTTGGGTGGATTCCCTCTTAAGCGCCGACTGACGGGTGGGGTTTAAACTACCAAGGCAGGAGGCCTAGGGGATTGCCGTCCGCGTCATAGCGTTGGGCAAATACATCATTCGAGTACACATTATTGTCGATACGTATCGACCAGGCTACGACAAACCGACCGTCTGGTGCCATTGCCACTGCAGGATAATCCGGATAATCAAAAGGCGAATGGGTGTTGATCTTAAAGAAATTACCAATAGGATTGCCCGATGCATCATAGTGTTTGCCATATATGCCAACCCCCTTCCAAACAACTACAAAACCACCATCTGATGCCATTGCTACTGCCTGAAATGTTGAAGTCTTGGTCGCGTAGGTGTTTACCCGAAACTCATTTCCTGTTGGATCTCCATCTGTGTCATAGCGCTGACCGGCAACCTGGCCACTTGTCTGCCAGGTTACGACAAACTGCCCGTCCGGTGCTATCGCTACCGAGGGTTCTCTCTGAGCATAATCCGTAACAGTGTTGACCTGAAACTCGACACCAAGTGGATTCCCATCTACATCATAACGTTGACCGAATATTCCATCTTGATCGCCATCCTGTTTATAACTATCCCATACGACTATAAAGCGTCCGTCCGGCGCCATCGCTACTGAGGGATTCTCCTGATCATCGTCACTATAAGTATTGACTTGAAACTCAACACCGAGCGGATTCCCCTCTGCGTCATAGCGCTGGCCAAATATGCCCCACCCGTCGCCATCTTGGCCAAGACTTTTCCATACGACCACAAAGCGCCCATCCGGCCCCATCGCTACTGAGGGTGATTCCTGGGGACTCATCGCATAGGTGTTTACCTGAAAGTTGACACCAAGTGGATTCCCACCTGCATCATAGCGCTGCCCAAAGATACCTTCCTGATTACCATCAGGGCCAAAGCTCGCCCAGATTACGACAAAGTAACCGCTCGATGCGATTGCCACACCCGGACTTTCTTGTGTATGGACTGTAACAGTGTTGATTTGAAACTCCTCTCCCACGGGCATTCCAACCTTTTCATAGCGCTGTCCAAATATTCCTAGTCTATCACCATCCTGGTCATAACTTTCCCATACGACTATGAAGCGACCATCCGGTGCTATCGCTATTGAAGATTGATATTTGGAACTATTCGTATATGTATTGACCCGAAATTCGACAATACTGCACGCGTCGCATCCATCCCACTGGACTTCATTCAAATCATCACATTCCTCACTTTGTGTAATAAATCCATTCCCACATACTTCAACGCAATCTTGATCTGCTTCCCACCCCTCTGGGCAGATGTCGCAGTCATCTCCTATCCAGCCGTTTTGGCAAGCATTGCAATCCTGGGCCTCATCCCAATTTCCAATGCACACGTTGCACTCCTGAGATGCGTCCCAGTTTCCCGGACACGTATGACAGTCATCATCATTATCAACCCAGTGGTTCTCACAAGCACGACAGTTTTGGTTAATGTCCCAATTTCCCAAGCATACTTCGCAGTCTTTTTCCAGATCCCAGTTTGCCTTGCATGTGGCGCAGTCTTGGTTCGCGTCCCAGTTCCCAGGACACTTAGAACAGTCCTCACCGGTCCAGTGGTTGAGACATTGGCATTCTGCTTCTGTGGATGACAGCTCGACGCAATACCCCTGCCCTTCGATGCATTCGATAGCATCACCTGGTTCGTCACAAGACGTAATGGAATACACGTAGCCATCCTCCCCGCATTTCAGGTAGACGCTCTCTTCAAGGGGCACGCACCTCAAAGAATCTCCGTAATTGATACATTTCTCGCAATCGCGACAACTGACGCAAGGGTTGGCGTCCCTTGAGAAGTCCACCTTTTCGTAGCACCCCCCAGAGAGGATCACACACAAAACAATAAAGATATGCCCACACCAAGTTGCCCAAGAATGATGTTTCATATTCATTGATATAGTCCCTTGCGCAGTGTCACTTTAAATTCCAACTGGACCGACCTAGCCCTGAAGCATTACCAAGGCAACAGGCCAAGGGGCGCGCCGTCCGCGCCATAGCGTTGGGCAAAAATGCCATACCAATCTTCATCCTGGATGCCACTACTATCCCAAACCACTATAAAACGACCGTCTGGTGCCATCTCTACTGCAGGGCTCTTTTGGTCGGAAACTATATATGCATTAACCTGAAATTCAAAACCGAGCTGATTCCCCTCCACGTCATAGCGCTGGCCGAATATTCCCAATCTGCTGCCGTCCTGGCCCGCGCTTTCCCATACTACTA
>JAAUYD010248650.1_pt1 | contig 14473 bp, 9 predicted proteins | sample 7278101 | NCBI WGS metagenome assembly JAAUYD01 (sample SAMN14350128, study PRJNA611818) | marine sediment metagenome | isolation source: surface marine sediment (0.6m) | place: French Polynesia: Moorea | collected 2018-08
AGGTGTGCATGACAAAAACGTCCAAAATCGACGTGAACGATCAAGATCGGCTGGGTGCGCTCAGAGGACTGTTTAAGAAGATATTGGCGCGAGATGAGATCAGCGCCAATATCTTCTTAAACAGTCCTCTGAGCGCACCCAGCCGATCTTGATCGTTCACGTCGATTTTGGCCGTTTTTGTCATGCACACCTCCATAAAAAGCCTTTTGGCTTTTGGCGAATGGCCGTTGGGGTCCATCCGCTCGCCGCTGTTACCAACCCGTTGGCCCCACCGACCATCAAGCCTCATATTTGGCTCGAACGGCGATCACCCCACCCGTTGCATCCGGGTTTGGCAGGGTCCCAAAGCCTTGATCTGGGCCACCAGCTCCTGAAGGGTTTCGGCCAACAGCACACCATCACTGGCGGCTATCCAGGTAAGCCTCAGCCGTTCAGGCTCAAATCCGAAACTTGGCAGGATGGCTTTCAATAGTTTAATGCGCCGGCGGGCCTTGAAATTGCCGTTGATGTAGTGGCAATCGCCGGGATTGCAGCCGCTGACGAGAACCCCGTCAGCGCCCGCCAACAATGCTTTGATGACATACTTGGGATCCACCATCCCGCTGCACATGACCCGGATGATTTTTATGTTCGGCGGATACGACAGGCGGGATGTACCGGCCAAATCCGCCGCCGTGTAGGTGCACCAGTTGCAGAAGAAGGCGATGATGGTGGGTTCGAAATCATGGTCCATGGTATGTCTCCCTTGGGACAACCTGGCGGTTGTCGGCATTTGGCAATAAGACTGAAATCGAAAACCGGAAACTATTTTCCTAGCCCGCTAATAGTCCCTCGATTTCGGAGAAAATCTGCTTGTCTGTAAAATGTCTCACCTTGGCCGCCCCGCTGGGGCAGTGGGCGGCACAACTGCCGCACCCTTTACAAATGGCTTCGTTGACCTCGCTAATGCGCATGCGTGGGTTGAATTCGATGGCCGAGTATGGGCAGAGATCGATACACATTTGGCATCCGATACAGACATCCGGGTCGATGGCCGAGATCATTGGCGATACCGCCACCTGGCCGGAAGCGCTGAGTGAAAGTGCTTCGGCGGCGGCCCCCTTGGCTTGGGCAACGGTATCCGGGATATCCTTGGGGCTCTGGCAGGCGCCGGCCAAAAAAACGCCGCTTGTGGCGGTGGCGACGGGCTCGAGTTTGGGGTGCTCTTCCTGGTAGAAGCCATCGCTTCCCGTAGAAATACCGAATATTCTGGCCACCTCGTTGGCATCGGGACGCGGCTCCATGGCCGTGCACAGAATGACCATCTCCACCGGAATTTTCACCATGCTATCGGCGAGCGTGTCCTCTGCGGTGACCCACAGCATGTCGTCGATCTCCTCCACGCGGGAGGCTTTGCCCCGGACCATACGAACCCCTTCGCTCTGGACACGCTTGTAAAATTCCTCATAGCCTTTGCCGAAGCAGCGCATGTCGATGTAAAAGTTGTAGATTTGGGTGGCGTGACCGCATTTGTCCTTGAGCAGGTGCGCGTATTTCAAGGCATACATGCAGCACGTGCGCGAACAATACTCATGGTGGTTGATATCTCGACTGCCGATACAGTGCAGAATCGCCACGCGCTTGGGTGGATCGGTATATTTGAGACGATCGCCAGGATCGCGTTTCAAAAGCCGACCACTGGTGGGCCCGGTGGCATTCGACAGGCGCTCGAACTCCAGGTTGGTGAAGACGTTGGCATATCGGCCGTAGCCATATTGGCCCATGGGCGTGGGATCGAGGGGATCGAACCCCGTGGCAACAATGATGGAACCCACATCGATCTCCTGTTCCATCGCCACCATGTCATGTTTGATGGCCTTGGCATCGCAGGCCGCTACACAAAGTTTGCATTCACAGCACCCCCCGCAATCCAGGCACCGGGCGGCCTCCACCTGTGCGGTTGCTTCTGAAAAGGCTTGATCGATCTCATCGAAGCCTTTCAGTCGTTGCTGCCGATCCAATTGGGTGGATGCGCCTCTGGGAACCGTCTGGATATCCTCGGGAATAGGCTTCCAGTTCTCTCCGGGGATGGATTCAACATCCGATGGTTCTATCATTTGTTGAGGGTCGCCACTTTCGAGATAACGATGGATGGCCGCCACCGCTTTATGGCCGGCCGCTATTGCTTCGATGACCGTGGCCGGTCCGGTGACGGCATCCCCGGCGCCGAATACGTATGGCAGGCTGGTCTGCATGGTCTCGGGATTGACCTTGATGGTATGTCGCCGGGTCAATGCCAGGCCGGGTGCCTGGGCTGCCCAGGCTATATCGATCTTTTGCCCGATGGCCGGAATGACGGCATCGCATGACACGACAAATTCGGAATCCTTTACCGGCAGCGGGCGTCGACGCCCGCTGGCATCGGGGGGACCGAGTTCCGTGCGGATGCAGGAACAACCGGTCACGTGTCCATGCTTGCTCAGAATGCCGACAGGTGCCGTCAAAAAAAAGATCTCGATGCCCTCCTGCCTGGCCCCGGCAATCTCTTCGGCGTAGGCCGGCATTTCCCGTTCGGAGCGTCGGTAGACCACCGTGACATGCTCGGCGCCAAGGCGCTTGGCCACGCGGGCGGCGTCAATGGCGACGTTCCCGCCGCCGATGACGAGAACCTTTTTGCCCAGTGGGGTTCGGCTGCCCAGGTTGACTTTCCTCAGGAACCCGATGGCCTCGATGACTTCTGCGGCCTGGTCCTCTCCCTGAATCTGCATCGGGATGGGGCCGTGGGCGCCGACTCCCAGAAAAACGGCGGAGAACCCCTTGGCCTGAAGGTCCGCCAAGGACAGATCTTGACCGAAGCGGACATTGGTTTCCACTTCGATTCCGTGTCGCAGCAGATAAGCAATCTCATTGTCCAGCACCTCTGACGGCAACCGATAGTCGGGGATGCCCACACGCAGCATTCCGCCCAATTGCCCGAGCGCCTCGAACAAGGTGATGCGGTAGCCTTTGCACCGCAGGTAATAGGCAACGGTCAGGCCGGCCGGTCCGGATCCGATAACGGCGATTTTTTCGGACCGATCTTCGATTTCGGGAAGGGGCAGGTCGCCCAGTTCGACCTGGTCGGCGGCAAAGCGCTTCAACTCACGGATGGCGATCGGGGCATCCACATCGATCCGGCGGCAGGCCTTTTCACAGGGGGCCGGGCACACACGGCCCAGCGTCCCGGGGAGGGGTATTTTCTCCATGATCAGTTTGACGGCGTCTTGGTATTGGCCGGTCTTGATCAGCGCGACATAGCCCTGGACATTCGTGCCGGCCGGGCATGTCTGAACGCAGGGGGCCCGATCATGTTTATCGATGCAATAGGTAATGGGCACCGCCTGGGGAAATGGGCGGTAAATGGCTTTTCTCAGTTTGGTGCCCACATCCCATTCATTGGGAAAAGCGACCGGACAGACCTTTTCGCACTCGCCGCAGCCGGTGCAATTGGGTTCGACATAGCGCGCTTTGCGTCGGACGTTGACGGTAAAGTTGCCGATAAAGCCACTGACCTCGGTGATTTCACTGTAGGAGAGGAGTTCGATGTTGGACGCCTGCCCCACGGAGACCATTTTGGGTGTGCCAATACAGGCGGCACAGTCCAAAGTGGGAAAGGTTTTGTCATATTGGAGCATGTGGCCGCCGATGGTTGGCTCTCTTTCAACCAAATATGCCTTGAATCCGGCACCGGCGATGTCGAGGGCGGCCTGCATGCCGGCGATGCCGCCGCCGACCACGAGGGTGTTGGTACAGACGGGGAATTTTGTCGGGATTAAATCCTGCTGGTGAACCACGCGCATAATGCCTGCACCGGCCAGGATTTTGGCCTTTTCGGTTGCCGCTTCCTCCTCAAGGGTGACCCAGGAGACGTGCTCGCGAACACTGACCATGTGGAACGCCTTATAGGGGTTTAGCCCGGCGCGCTGGCAGGCCGCCCTGAAGGTCTTTTCATGCATGCGTGGCGAGCAGGATGCCACGACCACACGCGTGAGTTGTTCGGCCCGAATATCGTTTTCAATCAACTCCTGACCCGGGTCGGAACACATGAACAGATAATCCCGCGATACAGCGACATTGGGAAGCGTCGCCACGTAAGCGGCAACCTCCTCAACCCGGACGCGGTAGGCGATATTGATGCCGCAGTGGCAGATGTAGAATCCGATTCGCTCAGGCATGCAGGACCTCCTGGTCGAGTTCTAAATTGATGTGAACAAGCGCGGGATGTTCGACTCTCGTCTCGACGGATTGGATCAGCAATTCAGCCACATCTCGAACGACGATTCGATCCCGGACCCCGAGGGTCACTACCGCTTCCTCAAACATCCGCGCGCAATAGGGGCAGGCGGTGGCCAGCACATCCGCACCACTGCGCATGGCCTGCTGAATGCGCAGTTCGGCCATTTGTCCGCTGGCCGATGAACCGCCGAATACACCCCCGCCCCCGCCCCCGCAGCAGAGGCTCTGGTGGCGATTGTCTGGCATTTCAACCAGGTCGAGGCCCGGGATGCTTCCCAGGATACGGCGCGGTGCCGCGTAAATGCCGTTGTGGCGTCCCAGGTAGCAGGGATCGTGAAAGGTGACACATTGATTGAATTCGAATCGGGCCGTCAGTTTGCCTTCCGAGATGAGTCGATCCAGGAGCATGGTGGTGTGCTCGATGGTTATATTCGCCTGGCCCTTTGCATAAAGGTTGCGGAAAGTATCGAGACAATGCGGCGAGTCGGTGATGACGTTTTCAACACCCCGGCGCAGAAACAGCGACTGGTTCGCATGCTGCAACGTCGCGAAGGTGTCCCCGGCACCCAGCCGGAAGGCGGGATCTCCACAGCAGCGCGCTTCCGTACCGAGCGCACCGAAGGCCACGCCGGCATGGATCAGCAGCTTGAGCAGCGCCTGGCCGGCTTGGCCGCTTCCCTTAGATGGCGTGTCGTCATACGCCGTGGTGCAGCAGGTGAACAGGCAGTAGTCATGTTGCGGATTGAAATCGGGTAGCGCGACTTCCTCGGCCCAGTCCATGCGTTGCTCCGGCGCCCCGCCCCAGGGATTGCCCTTTGTCGCCAGATACGCCAGCGGCATGTCGAACTGTGCGGGAACGTTTGCCTGCTTGTTCTGGTCCTCACGAACGGATCGGATCACATCGATAATTTGGATGCCCCGGGGGCAGGTTTCCCCACAAGCATTGCAGGTCACACAGTCCCATCCTGGTTGGTCGACACTCATTGCGCTGCCGGTGCCCATTGCGATGTGGCCGAGAAACCGTCTGGGACTGTATCGCGACACCCGGTTCAAGGGGCAGGCGGCGGTGCAGGTACCACACTGCAGACAGCTCATGAACCGCTCTCCGATCAGCGCCTTGATGTTTTCGGCATCGACGGCGGAGGCCTTGGCGGCTTTTTCTTTGACCGTCGTCAAATAAAGCGCCAGGGGGCGGTAGAAAAGATGCGACCACTTGCCGAAAGGGACTTCGACGACCAGCATCGGTACGGCAATGGCCAGGTGGACGACATACATGACGTAGGTCCCCAAGGGCCAGCCGCCCAGGCGGACCAGGTGCATGACAATACCGGTCAGGGTGGTCAAGAAAAGCAGGATCAAAAAGAGCCAATCGGACAGTTCTGAAAAGCGGTGGATGGCCGCTTCTTTTCTGCGCCGGCTCTGAAACATGTCGACGGTAATGAAAAGGATGACGCCGGTGGCATAGTATCCGAAGAGACTCGAAAAATGCCAGGAGCTGTCATCCACCTGAAACCAGCGGATAAAAACGATTACCAGTGTCATCATGGTCATATAGCCGGATACCAGCAGAAAATGTTTCAGCCAGCGATGCTTGTCTCCGCCGCATTCGCGCCAGCGTCTCTGGGTTGCAAAGTGGAGCACGAAGGCTTTGGCTTGGTGCAGGTATAGCCAGAGAGGCGCGCGCGTGTCACCCATGACGAATCGGAACATCCGATAGGCATTGGACAAGAGAAATGCCGATAGTATCGCCGCCATGCTCAGATCTCCGATTTCAATCCACAAAACCGGTATAAAGGTGTTGACCGCCACGCGGTCGGTGATGATGGGGCCGTGAAAAAACCAGAAAAGGGCGATGACACCTAAGGCCACCACGCCCAGGGCGCCCAGTTCCCAAGCCTCGGAGAGGTAGAATTTCTTGGCCAGGCCGGTCCAGTCATACTGGGTGGTCAACCAGCGTCGGGTGGCCATCATGGTCTCGGCGGGCTCGGCCCCCCGTGGACAGTCCAAATTGCATTCGCCGCAATAGTAGCAGAGCCACGGCACCGGTGATTTGAGCAGTTTGTCCCGGAAGCCCAGCTGAAGATAGCGGTATATCTTTCGCGGGAAGGTGTCGTTTCCGCTGGAGAGCGGGCACGATGCGCTGCAATTGCCGCACTGCATACAGATTTCCATGTCTCTGGCCCCGAACTGGGCAACTTCCCGGTAGAGATCTGGATCGACGCTGGTGTGCATAATATGACCTGCCTCACTTCGTTAAAACGTCATGTGGCTGAACCCAACCGGTTGTCGGCGTGGCCCCGCCAGTTGAATCAATCCCTTTGAAGGGGGTCGCTCACGATCAAGCCTGCCCCAAGGCGTCCATATCCTGAACCGCCGTCAGCAGGTCCTGCGCCTCGACCGGCTTTTCCATGAACTGATCGATCCATTGATAAGCTTCACACGCTTTGTGGCCGTAAAGATTATGGCATTTCAAAAACATCTCTCTATCCAAGGTGGAGAGCATGATGACCGGTATCTGCTTTAGCGATTCATCCTGTTTCAACCGTTGATACATGCGAATGCCGCTTTTTTGTGGCATCATCATGTTGAGGATGATCACGGATGGACGCTCGGCCACCGCCTTTTGGAGCCCTTCGGCCTTGTTGTTGGCCGTAATCGGGTGAAACCCGCTGGCATTCAGAAGGTTTAAAAGGAAAATCCTCGTATCCCGTTCATCGTCCACCACGAGAACTTTTGGCTTCTGTTTACCGTTCAAATCAAATTCCGGATGTTGGTGGGTTTTAAAAAGGCGCGCATCTATGCAGGTGCCAACAGCATGAAACATGCCACGGCGCGGATCATTAGATAACCATATGAAATAATTATATAATTAATTTAAACAGGCCGGTGGCGGGGTGCCGACCCGAGGAACCATGTTGCAATTTGTGAAACTTATATTTTAGATAACTATGTAATATTAAATAGTTAAGTAATAAATTGGTGTTGCGCAACATATACGCAACAACATTGCAACGATTGCGATCGGCGGACACCCGTTCGAGGAGCGCACGGGCTTGATGAATTCGTCTTGATTTCACTCAAGGGAAATGCGGGTTGCAGAACTCCGAAGAGAGGGGCAGTGTCGATCAGAGGAGGCGATAACGTTTCATTTTGCGCCACAAGGTTGTGCGATTGATGCCAAGTGCCTGGGAGGCTTTTCTTCGGTTGCCACCATAGCGACGCAGGATCGCGACGATCTTGTCATATTCGCCGGGCACCTCCTTATCGGCAGTCCCGTTGGCATTGTACGGGGCTTCTGAAAAAATGCTCGTGGCCTTTTGGACGTAATCAGGCAGATATTCAGGCAGGATTTTTTGTTCCTGGCCGATGATCAGGGCATGTTCGAGGATATTTTCAAGCTCCCTGACATTTCCAGGATAATTGAAATTCAACAACATCTCCATCGCAGGCGTGGCAATAGACACCGGCGGCTTTCCTTTTGCGGCGCACAACCGGCGTAAAATGTGCCGCCAGAGCAAGGGAAGGTCTATCTTGCGATCTTTGAGTGCCGGCAGATTCAGCCTGAATACATTCAGCCGGTAAAACAGGTCCTCCCGGAACAAGCCGTCCGCAACCAGTTGGTCGAGTCGCTTGTTGCTGGCGGACAATATCCGCACATCGACCTTGCAGGTGTGACGGCTACCCAGTGGATAAAACTCCCTGTCCTCTAATACGCGCAACAGCTTGGCCTGAAGAGACAGCGGCAGTTCTCCGATTTCGTCCAGGAATATTGAACCGCCATCCGCTTCGTTGAACCGACCGGGTTTGTCACGGTCCGCGCCGGTGAATGCGCCTTTGACATATCCAAACATCTCCGATTCCAACAGGTTGTCCGGGATGGCCGCACAGTTGACCTTGACAAAGGCAAGGGACGCCCGTTGACTGGAGGAGTGAATGACTTTGGCCAGAAGATCCTTGCCGGTTCCCGTGGGGCCTTCAATCAGGATCGTCGCGTCGGTTCCGGAAATGACCGAGACGGTCTCAAACACTTTCTGCATCTCAGGGCTCTTGCCGATCATGTCATGGAAGGTGTATCGGTCACGGATGACCTGATCCAGCTGGTGCTCTAAAGTTAGGTCATGCAACGTGACCAGTCCGCCGACAATGGCATCTTTCTCATTTTTTAGGGCCATGAGGTTGGCCCTGACGGGTACCTTTTCACCGGCTTTGGAGATGATTTCCTCCTGCCGGGCACGCTGCTGGAACCCTTTTTGGATCGATTTTTTTAGAAAGAAGAGATCGCCGGCTTCACCCTCCCCGAAAATCGCTGAACAGGATTTCCCTAAAACCTGGCGGCGGTCATAGCCGGATATTTTTTCGGCCTTGTGGTTGAAAAAGGTGATGTAGCCACCCCGGTCGACCGTAAAAATGCCGACATCGAGATTGTCCAAAATTATTTTCAGGCTGCGTTTCTCATAGTGGATGCGTTCAATCAGGTCCGCAATGGGAGAATGATCCTGGAGAATGGTCAGGCAGCCGGCCAGTCGATAGTGCGCATCATAAATCGGGATGGCCATACGGGTGAGCAACCGTGTCGTCTCGTTTTCAGTGATAATTTCGACATCCGGCTCATCGGTTACGGCGTTGCTGTTGCTCCGCAAAAGGCAAGTGGTCATGCAGGGAACACCAGTGAAAATTTCGCGGCAATCTTTTTCTTGAACCTCGTTTTGCTTAAGGCCCATCAGTGCCTGGGCACGCAGGTTGATGGCCTTCACCTTGTGGTTGAGGTCCACCGTAAAGGCGCCGACACCAAGTTCATCCAGGATGGTCAGCGATTGATCGCTGCGAATGACGTCTATTTTTTTATGATCCAGGGGCATTTGCAACGCTCCTAAAATTGGGTGCGGCGATTGAATGCCAGCCACAACGCTTTAACCATCGGTGGGCCGATGCTAATGGCTTGTTGCAGATACCGGTAGCGTAATGATAAAGGTCGTGCCATTTCCCTGCCGGCTGCTGACCTCGATCCGCCCATGGTGGTGTTCGATAATGCCGTACACCGTCGCCAGTCCCAGACCCACGCCGTAACCTTCATGTTTGGTTGTGAAAAAAGGCTCGAAGATATGCGGCAGGTTGGCTTCGGATATACCTGTGCCGGTGTCCGTTACGGCGATGGACACCTGGGTTTGGTCGGCACGATACTGGCACGCGATACGAAGATTTCCTCCCGTTGGCATGGCGTCGATGGCATTGAAAATCAAGTTGATGATGCACTGCTGCAATTGATTGGCATCGGCCTGGATCGCTGGAAAGTTCGGTTGAATGGAGGTGGTCAAGGAGATGTTCTGCAGCTCGAGTTTGTGTTGGCTCAAGGCGGTACATTTTTTAAGAATTTCCTCAATCCGCAAAGGGCCGACGGCGGGAGGCGCCTTTCTGGAAAATGCAAGAAGGCTCGAGACAACCTGTGAACACCGCTCAGTCTCGGTTTCTATGAGTTCCAGATATTTGGTGAACTTATCCACCTTCTCCTTTTTCAAGGGTCCTTTTTTGAGAATTTTGGACATGAGCCGGCAGTAGTTGAGAATGCCTGAAAGCGGGTTGTTAATTTCGTGCACCACGCTGGCGGCAAGTCTGCCGAGTGACATCATCTTGTCCTGGTGAAGGATCTGGGCCTGGTCGGCTGCCTGTCTTTCAAGGAATTTGGCGTAATCCTGAAGTTTTTTGCGGGATGTGTAGCGGTCCTTGGCCCGCATGAGGGCCAGGTTCAAGGCATGATCGCTAACCGGTTTGGTGATGAAATCAGAAGCATCGAGTTGCAGGGCCTGGATGGCCAGATCCATTTCAGCAAACGCCGTGCAAACAATGACTTCGATTTCGGGATCGAGCCGTTTCACTTCCTTGAGAACGGTTATACCGTTAATTCCCGGCATTCGGATGTCGGTGATAACGATTCTGGGAGGTGTCTTGCGACACAGCTCAAGGCCGGTGGCGCCATCCGGAGCAGTCGTGACCCGATAGCCCTCATCGCTGAGGGTGAGAGACATGACATCCAGAATGTCCTGTTCATCATCGATGACAAGAATATGCCAGTCAGCATGGTCAGACATGATCGCTTCTCTTCGGATTTCCTGAAACGTGGCAGCTACACTCGTTGACCCATCCTTTGGCTGAGCGTTTCAAATTTTTAATATCAAAAAATTAGAATGACTTGTGCCAAAAACCGGTTATTCGATCTGAAAACATTTGAAAGGCTCAGTTTGAGTTCTCATATATTTTCTCATCCCGCTACGGTTCAAATTTTCAGTGAAGCCTGACGAGGCAATGGCCGAGTTCGAGATACTCAGAATTGGGCAATGAGAATAATCGGAGAAATTCCGCAGCCGGGGTTTGACCATCGATATAATCGGAGAGCACCATGCGGCTGGTGCTTTGCATCCGCTTTGGGAAAACACATTCTTCAGCGACCGTATTCTCTTCCAAGGATTGCATGTTGTCGGGCATTCGCGCTTTATCGTTTAAATTTAACCTGTTGAACAATAAGGCAAGTTCTTTATGGCCCTCCTCTCGGGCCCTGCCCGCCGGCGTAAGCCGATGGCTGTCCACGATCTTCGTACTTGCTCCGTATTCGAGCAAGGCCTCCGCGATATCCGGCGAACCGGCTTCGGCGGCCCAATGAAGCGGGGTGCCGTAAAGCTTGCTGTAGGCATTTGCATCTGCACCGCTGCTTAACAACAACCGAACGATATTCTCATGTCCATATCGCACGGCTTGATGCAGCGGCGTAACATGAAGACCCGGTGTACGGACGTTCACATCCGCTTGGTGGTCGATCAAAAGCGTTGCAAGCGCATCCTTGCCATGCCTGGCGGCTTGGTGAAGCGCGGTGTTTCCCATGCGGTCCCGGACTTCAGGGTCGGCACCGAGATCGATCAGACGGGTGGCGATATCCCCCCATCCCTTAGCGGCTGCCCAGTGCAACAGTGTGCGCCCCGAGGAATCCTTGGCATTGACGTTCGCGCCTTTGGATGCGAGCAGCTTGGCTGCTTCGGCGTGCCGGAGATACATGGTGTATTGAAAGGGTGTACGGCCCCATCTGTCTCGAGGATCGACGGTCACACCGGCATCGAGCAGAAGACGCAGCACGCCGATATGGCCCGAATTGGCTGCCCAGTGCAGCGGCGATCCATATTGTTCACTATCAACACGCGGATCGGCACCACTTTTTATCAGCAGCTTGACGATCGTCGGGTCCCCTTTGCCGGCCGCCAGGTGGATCGGTGTAAGGCCTCGATGATCTACGGCATTGACGTCCGCACCTTCTTCGATGAGCAGAGGCACGACGTCGATGTGATCCATCTCGATGGCGTGATGAAGCAGGGAGGTTCCGTTATCTTGCCGTGCATCGACATGCGCACCGTTTGAAATCAACGCACGTATATCGCCGATACTGCCGCCTTCGACGGCCTCGAAGATGTCGTCACGCAGATGGGCACCGGACCGATACAGGTACAACATCCAGGCCAGGATAAGGACAACTGGAAGAATGATCAGTCCGTAGCGCAAACGCGCATATCTGGGTCGCTCATTCCACCACTGGCCGTAATTGGGTCCAAGCATCTTCACCCTCTTGGCGCTTATCCTTTTTAGATTATTTTTAAATTGCCTGTAATGTCCATAAATAGGCTTGCGCACATGCACGGTTATTCATTTTAATGCTACCGGAAAAGGAAAATGCAGCGGGGGACTTTTGCGCAATTGGTGATCATGCACGGCATCAGGCCAACGGGAAGATTCCATCAGGTTCGGCATACCCCAACATTGGGGCGTATGCTGGTTATGTTGAACGTATCACGGAAATGGTTGCTGCGGCAATATCAGGCCTTTTGCATTAAAGCGATGCATCGCAGGCGCCTTTCAAACGGGGTATCGATCCAGCTGATTCAAAGACAGGCGTCCCGAAACTGGGTGTGATAAAGGCGCGCATAAAGACCGTCTAGCGCCAGAAGCTGTTCGTGAGCAGAACGGTTTTTCGAGCGCTGAGCCTGCTCGACAATCCGCCCATGGTCCAATACCAGAATTACATCCGCGCCCAAAATGGTGCTTAGCCGGTGGGCAATGACCAGGCTGGTGCGTCCCTTCATAATTCGTTCCAGGGCCTCTTGAATCAGGGCCTCGCTTTGGCTGTCAAGACTGCTGGTGGCTTCGTCCAGCACCAGGATGCGCGGGTTTTTGAGAATGACCCGGGCGATGGCAATCCGCTGCTTTTCACCCCCGCTCAAGCGATAGCCCCTGGCACCCACCACCGTGTCGTATCCATCCGGCAAATGGGTGATGAAATGGTGGATATTGGCCGTCTGGCAGGCTTCTTCGATCTCGTCCGGGGAGGCATGGGGTGCCGCATAAAGCAGATTGGCCTTTAGGGTGTCGTTGAAAAGATAGGATTCCTGGGTGACCATCCCGATGGCATCGGCCAAAGAGACTTGGGCCACATCCCGCAAATCATGCCCGTCCAAACGTATGTGGCCGTCGGTTGGATCGTAGAGCCTCGGCAACAGGTAGGTGATGGTGGTTTTCCCGGCACCGCTGGGTCCGACGATGGCCGCCACTTCGCCGGGCCGGATGGCAAAGCTCACGGCCTCCAGGGCCATTTGGCGGCTGGGTGGTTGAACGGCGACCGATGCCGGAAGGTCATGCGCTTGGAGCGATTGATCCCCTTTCAATTCCAACAAGCCCGAAGCATCCTCGCCGTCTGGCGTGTAGCTGAAGCTGACTGCTTCAAAGGTGACTCCGCCTGTTACGTCCGGCAATAGGATCGCATCCGGCTTATCCTGGATTTCGACCGGGAGATCGAGCACCTCAAAGACACGCTCAAAGCTGACCATGCTGGTGGCAAACTCGACATGGGCATTGCTGATGGAACTCAGCGGGCCATACAATTGGGTCAAGTAGGCGCCGAAGGCAACAATCGTCCCCACAGTGAAAACACCCCGCAAGATCATGTGGCCGCCCAGCCAGAACACCATGGCGGTTCCGACGGCGCTGATCAGGCCCAAGCCCATGAAAAACCAACGTCCCACCATGGCCGAGCGAACGCCGATGTCGGCCACGGCTGCGCTGCGCTTTTCAAACCGTCTTCCCTCATCGGCTTGTCGCCCAAACAGTTTAACCAGCAAGGCCCCGTCGATGTTGAGGGTCTCTTGCATGAGAACATTCATCTTGGCATTCAACGCCATGCTCTGCCGACGGACCTGGCGCAGCTTGAGTCCGACCCGTCTGGTCGGCGCCAGAAATATCGGCACAATGGCAATGCTCAAGAGGGTCAGGCGCCATTCCAACGAGAACATGATGGTTATCGTGGCGACAACGGTGACCAGATTGGTGACAATGTTGATGAAGGTGCCGGTAAGGGCCCGCTGGGCTCCGATCACATCGTTATTGAGCCGGCTGATCAGCGCCCCTGTTTTGGTGTGGGTAAAAAAGCGCAGGCCCATGCGCTGCATGTGGTTGAACAGGGCATTGCGCAAATCGGCAATCAGGCCCTCGCCGATGGTCGCGCTAAGGTAACGCTGCCCGAATCCGATGGCCGCGCTGCAAAGGGGGATGCCGATCATGCCGGCTGCCAACCAATTGAGGCGGGCCACATCGCCATTGACGATGGCATTGTCGATCAGATCGCGGTAGAGCAAAGGGGGGACCAAGCTCAAACCGGTGATGGCAAAGATGGTCGTCAACAATCCCAGGACTTTTAGTCGATAGGGCCTTGCGTAGCCCCACACGCGTCGCAGCAAGCGCCAACTGATTTCAGGGCGATCCCGTTCATCGTCGTAGCGCACATAGGTCCACCAACCGGTGCCAATGTTAGGTTGCATTTTTTCACCTGTGCCTCGAAGTCATTTGTTCGGCCCACCCGTTCCGCCTACCCTAACCCGAACATTGCATGAAATAATTTCAACAACTGGCCAAAATGAAAGAACTTTCCATTGTTAAATCTGGATATCGCTTAGTCAACCAGGGTACGATTGGTTGCGCCCTACCGCTGGAAAACCGGTGAAACCATTTCACCCTGAGGGCCAAACGGAGACGTTCATGGCCGGTGTTATTCGAGGCTCGCGGTGGACGCACCACAGCTTCACCTCGAAGTGCCTTGGCCATGAACGTCTCCGTTCGGTGCAATATCCGGGTTAACCCGAACATTGCATGAAATAATTTCAACAACTGGCCAAAATGAAAGAACTTTCCA
>JAAUYD010225821.1_pt1 | contig 14472 bp, 9 predicted proteins | sample 7278101 | NCBI WGS metagenome assembly JAAUYD01 (sample SAMN14350128, study PRJNA611818) | marine sediment metagenome | isolation source: surface marine sediment (0.6m) | place: French Polynesia: Moorea | collected 2018-08
AGCAGGGCGCCGATGATGAACTGGCCGGTGTTCACCGCAACGGTCACGGCGAAGGCGGCTGCAAGGGCGAGGATGGCGCCTGCCATGTAGGCGCGAATCAAGGTGTCCTTGGTGGACATGAACACCTTGGCTTCGCCGGCGTCCACCATCTTGGTGGCGAATTCGGCAGGTTGGATATAGGACATGGGAGCCTCCAGTGATTGCTAAGGGGAGCGGTAACCCCGGTCTGGATGCTCGCAGGCCCACGGTAGTCAGCCCGACGCTGTGCTACCGCGATCCCGCGAGGATCGTCGGATGCAGCGTCGTTGCCGCTCGCCGTAAGGCAGCTTGAGTCGACTGGCCGCGTCGTTGCGGAGCCGACTCGATTCACTAACCTGGCGCCACGCTGCCACGGTTCGGGGCGTTGGCGCAAGTGCAGCATTCGAGGGGTACGGTCGGCGAAATTTTGCTCTGCACCATGGTGGGTCAGGCGGCCTTCGCACTGCACCGAACTCGTGCGGTGAGGGTGCCCGGCGAGCAAGCTCGGTCAAACCGTGAGCCAGTTCAAGGTTCTGTTTTGACAATGGTTTTGTGCATTGCGGGCAGACTTGGCAGAGCCCTTGCAACGCAGCTTCGTAAGTCACGGGTCGTCACTGCAACGAGGCAGCGGCCCCGACACGCAAAGGCGCGAGTACCTCCGGGTGCTTGCGCCTTTTTCGTTTCTGCTCAGCCACGGATGTGGAGTCTTCAATGCGCTCAACTCGACTCGCCCTCGCTGCCCTCGTTCTCGCGTGTGGCGCCAATGCTCAGGAACTGGAGAAGGAAGATCTCAAGTTCGGCTTCATCAAGCTCACGGACTGCGCGCCTCTGGTGGTGGCCTATGAGCTCGGTTACTTCGAAGACGAGGGGCTCTACGTCACGTTGGAGGCCCAGGCCAACTGGAAGGTGTTGCTCGACCGGGTGATCGACGGCGAGCTCGACGGCGCCCACATGCTGGCGGGTCAGCCCCTGGGCGCCACCATTGGCTTCGGCACCCAGGCCCATGTGATCACCGCCTTCTCCATGGACCTCAACGGCAACGGCATCACCGTGTCGAACAGCGTGTGGGAGCAGATGAAGGCGAACATCCCCAAGGATGATCAGGGGCGGCCCATGCACCCGATCTCCGCCGAGTACCTGAAGCCCATCGTCGAGGCCGAGCGCGACGAAGGGCGTGCCTTCAACATGGGCATGGTGTTCCCCGTCTCCACCCATAACTACGAGCTGCGCTACTGGCTGGCGGCCGGTGGCCTGCACCCGGGCTACTACTCACCCACGGACGTGACGGGGCAGATCGATGCGGACGTGCTCCTGTCCGTGACCCCGCCCCCGCAGATGCCGGCGACCCTGGATGCGGGCACGATCTCCGGCTACTGCGTGGGCGAGCCCTGGAATCAGCAGGCCGTGTTCAAGGACATCGGCGTGCCGGTGATCACGGACTATGAGATCTGGAAGGACAATCCGGAGAAGGTCTTCGGCGTCACCAACGAGTGGGCCGAGAAGTACCCGAACACGCACAAGGCGGTGGTCAAGGCCCTGATCCGTGCCGGCATGTGGCTGGACGCGGACGACGGTGCCAACCGCGAGCAGGCGGTGAAGTTCCTGGCCCGCTCGGAGTACGTGGGGGCCGACTACGAGGTCATCGCCAACAGCATGACCGGCACCTTCGAGTACGAGAAGGGCGACAAGCGCGAGCTGCCGGACTTCAACGTGTTCCACCGCTACTTCGCCACCCATCCCTTCTACAGCGATGCGATCTGGTACCTCACGCAAATGCGTCGCTGGGGACAGATTCCGGGCGACAAGCCGGATGAGTGGTATCACGAGACGGCCAAGCGCGTGTACCGCCCGGACATCTACCTGGAGGCAGCGCAGGCCCTGGTCGATGACGGTCTCGCCGAAGAAAGCGAGTTCCTCTGGGACAGCGACGGCTACCGTCCGCCGCAGACCGAGTTCATCGACGGTGTCACCTATGACGGCCGTGAACCGAACGCCTATCTCGCCGCCTTCCCCATCGGCCTGAAGGCCGGTGAGAAGGTCAACTAGGGCTAGCGGAGGTCGTTCATGACACTACTCAAGATCGCCGACACGCTCGATCGCATCGGACTCGGCTGGTTTGCGCCCCTGGCCCGCATCGCCGCGGGCGAGAACCCGCGGGCACAGCTGGCTGCCCTGTGGATGGGGGCCGGGGTGCCGGTGGTGGCCCTGGGTGTCTTCCTGGTGTTGTGGGGCGCCTCCGCCTCGAGCATCAACACGTCCCTGGGGGCGATTCCCGGGCCCGCCCAGGTGCTGGAGGCGGCCCAGGGGCTGCTGGAGGATCATCGGTCCGAGCGGGCCAAGGAAGCGGCCTTCTACGAGCGGCAGGAGGCGCGCAACGCGAAGAAGCTGGCGGCCGACCCCGAGGCCACGGTCAAGATCCGCAAGTGGACCGGCAAACCGACCTATCTGGACCAGATCGTCACCTCCCTGCAGACCGTGTTCACGGGCTTTCTCCTGGCCACGCTGGTGGCCGTGCCGCTCGGCGTGCTGTGCGGCACCAGCCAGACCATCCAGGCGGCCCTGAATCCCCTGATTCAGATCTTCCGTCCGGTCTCGCCCCTTGCCTGGCTGCCCATCGTCACGCTGGTGGTCAGCGCCCTGTACACCACGTCCAACGGCGCCTTGCTCTCGAAATCGTTCATCACCTCGGCGGTGACCGTGACCCTGTGTTCGCTCTGGCCGACGCTGGTGAATACGGCCCTGGGCGTGGCCAGCGTCGACCGCGATCTGACCAACGTCGCCAAGGTGCTGCGCCTGCCCTGGTTCACGCGCGTGCGCAAGATCATCATCCCCTCGTCCCTGCCCCTGATCTTCACCGGCCTGCGCCTGTCCCTGGGCGTGGGCTGGATGGTGCTGATCGCGGCGGAGATGCTGGCGCAGAACCCGGGCCTAGGCAAATTCGTGTGGGACGAGTTCCAGAACGGCAGCTCCCAGTCCCTCGGGCGCATCATGGTGGCGGTGTTCACGATCGGCATCATCGGCTTCCTCCTGGATCGCATCATGTACGCCCTGCAGGGTGCCTTTACCTTCGGTGAAGCCCGATGAGCAGCGTGCTCAAGGATGCTTTCGGAACACGCGACGAGGCGCTGGCGGCCGCAGCGCCGGCGACGGCTCCGGTGTTGCTGGAGATGCGCGGCGTGGGCGCCGGCTACGGTGACGGCGCCGACGCTCACGCTGTCCTGCACGACGTCAACCTCGATATCGCCCAGGGCGAATTCGTCGCCATCCTCGGCTTCTCGGGCAGCGGCAAGACCACGCTGATCTCCCTGCTGGCGGGGCTGTTGGCGCCGACGGCGGGCGAGCTGCGCATGCGCGGCGAGCTGATCGACGGTCCTGGCCCCGAGCGTGGCGTGGTGTTCCAGAGCTATTCCCTGATGCCCTGGATGACCGTGCACGACAACGTGGCCCTGGCGGTCGATGCGATTCACGGCCATCGCACGCGCATGGAACGCGATGGTCTGGTGCGGCGCTACGTGGACCTGGTCAACCTCAGCGCCGCCATGCATAAGCGCCCGGCAGAACTCTCAGGTGGTATGCGCCAGCGCGTGGCCGTGGCCCGGGCCCTCTCCGGCGAGCCCGACGTGCTGCTGCTGGACGAACCCCTCTCGGCCCTGGATGCACTCACTCGCACCAAGCTGCAGGACGAGATCATTCAGATCTGGGACCAGCACAAGCGCACGGTGGTACTGATCACCAACGACGTGGACGAGGCGGTGACGATGGCCGACCGGGTCATTCCCCTGACCACGGGCCCCGAGGCGACGCTCGGCCGCGAGTTCCTGATCGATCTGGAACGCCCGCGCGACCGCCAGCAGCTGAACGACTCGGCACGCTACAAGGAACTGCGCCGGGAGATCACCTCCTACCTCATGGAAATCGGCAACGCGCGGGAGCAGGCGGGCGCCGACGGCCGCGTGATCAGCCTGCCGAGCGCCGTGCCCATCACCAGCCGCGAGCATCCGAAGAACGCCGACCAGGCGCCCCTGACGGACAATCAGCGCGAGCGTTACGTGGAGTTCTTCGAGGTGGCCAAGGTCTACCCCGGGCGCGAAGGGCCCGTGAAGGTGGTCGACGGCTTCGAGATGAAGATCCGCCAGGGCGAGTTCGTCTCCATCATCGGCCACTCGGGCTGCGGCAAGTCGACGGTGCTGTCGATGCTGGCGGGCCTGACCGACGTGTCCGAGGGCGGTATCGTGCTGGACGGCACGGAGGTGAACAGCGCCGGCCCCGATCGCGGCATCGTGTTCCAGGCCCCGTCGCTGGTTCCCTGGCTGACCGCGTCGCAGAACGTGGCCCTCGGTGTGCAGCAGGTCTACCCGCACCTCTCGCGCCACGAGCACCGCGACATCATCGAGTACTACCTGCAGCGGGTGGGTCTTGCGGACGCGCGAGACAAGCGGGCCGTGGATCTCTCGAACGGTATGAAGCAGCGTGTCGGTATCGCCCGTGCCTTCGCCCTGTCACCCAAGGTGCTGTTGCTGGACGAGCCCTTCGGCATGCTCGATTCGCTCACCCGCTGGGAGCTGCAGGAAGTGCTGATGGAAGTGTGGTCGCGGGAGAAGCTCACGGCCATCATGGTGACCCACGATGTGGACGAGGCGATCCTGGTCGCCGACCGTATCTGCATGATGACCAACGGCCCCCACGCCCGTGTAGGTGACATCGTGGAGGTGGACCTGCCGCGGCCCCGCACGCGCCGTGATCTATTGGCCCACGGCGACTACTACCGCTATCGCAGCGCCGTCCTCGACTTCCTCTCAGCCTGCGATCACACCCATTAGGCTGACGCAGTCGCCGCCCTGAGCAGGGCGGCGAGTTCCGGTCGGCAGCTGCCGCATCCCGTCCCCGCCGCCGTCACATTGCCGAGCGTCGACAGGTCGTCGGCGCCGGCGCCGATGGCCTCTTCCAAGTCGTCCTGCGTGACCCCGTGGCAGGCGCAGACCGTGGTCACGGCAGGACCTGCCAGGCCGCCGACCATGGCCACTGGCTGGGGGCTTTCGCTGGCGAAGATCCTGGTCATGGCGTCGGCGGACAGCAGCTGTGGTGTCGAGCGCACGGGAGACATGCTGATCACCAGGCGCACGCCGTGGTCATCGGCAATCGTGTAGCGGGCAAGGCCCGTGCCCTCATCGAAGAAACTCACCTGCCTGTGCGCCTCCTCCGGGGAGCCATCCTCGCCCAGGCGGGCCACGGTGACCGGTGGGATCGCCTGACGCGTCGCGATCAACCACTCCTGGCCGTAGGCGGTGGTACGTCGGGTCCAGTAATCGGCGCTGGCCAGCAGGTGATCCAGGTGAGCGACCGTGGCATGACGCGCGCCGACCCGCATCCAGTACACCATGGGCAATGGCTTCACGCTGATGCGCGAGTACTTGAACTGCGGTTGGCCCGAATGGGGATCGGTAAACGGGGCGATCAGGCGACCCACGTCGGCGCTGGCGGCGTTCGCTTCGTTCCAGTGGATCGGGGCGAATACCTCGCCTGGTCGTTGACCGTCGTCGAGGGTCACCTCCAGCACCGCCTGGCCACGTGAATTGCGCAGGGCCACGAGGTCGCCGTCCTCCACCTGCAGGCGCTTCGCGTCGTGGGGATGGACGGACAGGTGCGGGGCGGGAATGTGCTGCGTGAGCTGGGCAGCCCGACCGGTGCGGGTCATCGTGTGCCAGTGATCGCGAACGCGACCGGTGTTCAGCACGAAGGCGCCCGCCTCGTCTTGCGGCGCCCGTTGTGGTGCCTGCGCCGTGACCCTGACGAAGCGGGCCTTGCCGTCCTCGAAGTACGCACGGCCGTCACCCATCAGTCTGGCGGTTGACTTGCCGTTGGCGCGTACGGGCCATTGCACGGGCCGGAAGGCGTTGTAGTCGGACGGGGTCAGGTGGCGCAGGCCGCCGAGGTCCAGGGCCCGCCTGCCGTCGTTGCCGACGGTGGTGAGGTGGGCGTGCTCGTCGAAGATCTCCGCCGGCAACTGGTAGGGGAAGGCGTCGCCGTGGCCCATGCGTCGGGCCACCTCGCTGATGATCCACCAGTCGGGGCGGGCGCTGCCCGGAGCCGGGCGCACGGGACGCTGGCGCGAGATGCAGCGCTCGGAGTTGGTGACCGTGCCGTCCTTCTCGCCCCAGGCCGCGGCGGGCAGCACCACATCAGCGTAGGCCAGGGTGGCGGCGTCGCTGAAGGTCTCGGAGACGATCACGTGCTCGCAGCGCGCCAGGGCTTCGCGCACGCGCGCACCGTCCGGCATGCTGACGATGGGATTGGTGGCCATGATCCACACGGCGCGCACGCGCCCGTCGTGCACGGCGTCGAACAGGTCCACGGCCTTGAGGCCCGGCCCGGTCGCCATGCGCGAGGCGTTCCAGAAGGCGCCGACGCGCGAGCAATTCTCTTCGGTGAAGTCCATGTGCGCGGCGAGCGTGTTGGCCAGGCCGCCCACCTCGCGGCCGCCCATGGCGTTGGGTTGGCCGGTGATGGAGAAGGCGCCGGCGCCGGGACGGCCGATGCGGCCCGTCGCCAGGTGCGTGTTGATGATGGCGTTGACCTTGTCCGTGCCCGAGGCGGACTGGTTGATGCCCTGGGAGAACAGGGTGAGCGTGCGAGGCGTATCGATGAACCATTGAAAGAGGGTGGCGAGATCGCCTTCGGGCACATGGCAGTGGGCGGCCACGGCAGCGAGGTCCGGGCATTGGGCGCGCGCGGCAGCCAAAGCCTCGTCGAAGCCCGTCGTGTGCTGCTCGATGTAGGACCTGTCGAGTGTGCCTGCGGCGGCCAGGTGGGTCAGCAGACCGTTGAAGAGGAATCCATCGGCACCCGGGGCGATGGGCAGATGCAGATCGGCGTCCCGGGCGCTGGGCGTGGCGCGCGGGTCGATCACCACCAGGCGTAGTGTCCCCTTCTCTCGCGCCTCCTCGATGCGCCGGTACAGCACCGGATGACACCAGGCGAGGTTGGAGCCGACCAGGATCAGTAGGTCCGTCTGTTCGAGGTCCTCGTAGCAGTTGGCCACCGCATCGGCGCCGAAGGCGCGCTTGTGACCGGCGACGGCCGAGGCCATGCACAGGCGCGAGTTGGTGTCGATGTTGGCACTGCCGATGAAGCCTTTCATCAGCTTGTTGGCCACGTAATAGTCTTCGGTCAACAGTTGCCCGGAGACGTAGAAGGCGACGCTGTCCGGGCCGTGTGCGTCGACCAGGCGACGCAGGGTGTCGGCCGTGTGATCCAGGGCCGTGTCCCAGCTGACCTGGCGGCCGGCGAGCGAGGGATGCAGGACACGGTCCTCGTCACCCATGGTGGCGCCGAGGGCGAGACCCTTGGAGCACAGGCGACCGCGGTTGGCGGGATGATCCGGGTCGCCGCACACGCTCCAGCCACTACTATCGTTTTCATTCGCTTGCACGATGACGCCACAGCCCACGCCGCAGTAGGGGCAGGTGGTGCGCACGGCGTTGCTACCGGCTGTCGAGGTGCCCATGGCTAGTACACGTCCTTCAGGTAGCGGTGCTCGGCACCCATGGCCTTGAGGTAGGCGGCGGCGTCCGCTTCATCGTGGCCGCCCTGTTCACGCACGATGCTGAGCAGGGCCTGATGCACGTCCACGGCCATGCGCGAGGCGTCACCGCAGACGTACACGAAGGCGCCTCCCTCCAGCCATTCCCAGACCTGCGCGGCCCGTGCCAGCAGGCGGTGCTGCACGTAGATCTTCTCGGCCTGGTCACGGGAGAAGGCCAGTTCCAGCTCGTGCAGCACGCCGCGCGCCTGCCAGGCGCGTAACTCATCCTCGTAGAGGAAGTCCGTGGCCGCGTTGGGGTTACCGAAGAACAGCCAATGGCGGCCTTTGGCGCCGTTGGCTTCCCGCTCGTGGAGGAACGCGCGGAAGGGGGCGATGCCGGTGCCGGGGCCGATCATAATCATGTCCGCATCGCCGTCTGCCGGCAGCAGAAAGTCCGCCGTCGGTTGTATGTAGGCGGGCAGGGGGTCGCCGGCCTGGCAGCGGTCGGCAACGAAGGTGGAGGCGACGCCGTAGCGTTCGCGACCCTCACGTTCGTAGCGCACGGCGGCGATCGTCGCATGCACCTGCCCCGCATGGGCGAGGGGGGAGGAGGAGATCGAGTAGAGCCGTGGCTGCAGGGGCGCCAGGCTGGCGATGACGGCGAAGGGATCCACAGGCACTTCACGGAAGCGTTGCAGCAGATCCAGCACGTCGACGCCGTCTTCCAGGCCGTCGCTCACCAGGGTGGCGAGGTCGTCGCGGGCAGCGCCCTCGGCGTTTGCATGCAGGAGCTCAAGCAGCTCGTCGCTCGGCTTGGTGATGTCCTTGGTGCGAAACAGGGCTTCGTGAGCGCTCACGATCTGCCCGGCGCACAGGCACAGGGCGGTGGCAGACACCTGCAGGTGGTCGAGGAGCGCTGCGACCAGATCGGGCGCGTTGGTCACCCACAGACCGAGCGAGTCGCCGGCGCGGTACTGCAGACCGCTTGGGCCGAGATCCAGTATCAGGTGCCGGATGTCCTTGGTCGAGGTGGAACCCGTGAGCTCCGTGACCGACACGACCTTCGCCGGCAGCGGATGGCCGCGTGTGCCGGGCGCGTCGTTGGCGGCCGCCGGGGCCGCGCTGTCGCCGCCGATCTCGTCCGCGTGACGGGTGAGCAGATCCTTCACCAGCACGCGGGTCTCGCGGCCACCGGGCGTGCACAGGCCCGCATTGGACTCGGCACCGCTGGCCAAGGCGTCCGCGTAGCTCTTGCACAGATAGCCGCACTGACCGCAGTCCTGCTGTCCCATGGCCGCCATCAGCTGCAGGGGGAAGGCGCGGTCCTCGGCCAGGGCCATGCGCTCGTCCAGGGGCATGGTTTCGTCATGCCAGGGGAAGTCGTCGGCCTCCTCCGCCGGGGCTTCGGGGGCGCTGCCGTTGGTGCCAGAGGTGGCTTCGTCGCCCAGCCAACCCTCGATGAAGCCGTTGAGCCACTGTCGCTGCGCGTCGTTGAAGGGGGCCGACTCCGGCACGATCGCTTTGCCGTTCATGGACATGGGTTTTCCTCCTTACTCGGCAGTGCATCGAGCAGCTGCTCGGCGAGTCGGCCAAGGGCGACCTCATCCAGGCCGTTGATGTAGTCACTGAATAGTTGTGCGGGGTGCTGGCGGGCCTGCTGGTAGTGTTCGAGCAGGCGACCGACCACTTCCGGCACCTGTTCGGCCACGACGCCTTCGCAAAGGGGTTTGGCGAGCTTGGCCTCGGCGCCGTAGCCGCCGCCGACCAGGAGGTCGTAGCCTTCCAGGTCTTCCTCCTCGCCCGGCACCTTGCAGGCGATCAGACCGAGGTCGCCGATGTAGTGCTGGGCGCACGAGTGATGGCAACCGGTCAGGTGGATGTTGATGGGGCCGTCGAGCTGAATGCGCCCCTCCAGCTGATCGGCGATCTGCATCGCGTGGCCCTTGGTGTCGGCGGCCGCAAACTTGCACCCCATGGCGCCGGTGCAGGCCACGAGGTTGGAACGCAGGGAGTGCGGTCGCGTATCCAGCCCCAGGGCGTGGATCGCGTCCGTGAGGGCGCCGACCGATGCCTCGTCCACGTCGGGGATGAGCAGGTTCTGCCACACGGTGAGGCGCAGGGAACCGGAGCCGTAGCGCTCGGCGAGCTCGCCGAGGGTCGTCATCTGCTCGCAGGTCAGCTTGCCGACGGGCAGGGCGACGCCCACGTAGTACAGGCCCGCCTGGCGCTGTGCGTGCACGCCCACATGGGCCAGGCGATCGATGGTCGTACGCGGGGCGCGCTGCACGCTGCCATCGTCGATCAGCCACTTGCCTTCGAGCTGTTCGTCCAGCGCGCTGATGAAGCGCTCCAGGCCCCAGTCGTCCAGCAGGTACTTCAGGCGCGCCTTCTTGCGGTCGGCGCGATTGCCGTGCTCCATGAACAGACGCAGGATCGCCGCGCTTACCTCCACCGCGTGTTCGGGCTTCAGCAGGCGCGCCGTGTCGCGGGTGAAGTCGTGGTGGCCCGTGATGCCGCCGAGGCCGAGATCGAAGTAGATGCCCGGTGCATGGGGGCCGCCCGTGACCTCCACGGCGCTGAAGCCGATGTCGTTGGTCTCCTGCAGCACGGCCGGGCGGCCGCCGCCGTCGAAGGCGATGTTGAACTTACGCGGCAGCCCGTAGAACTCGCGCGAGTTCAGGATCATGTGGTGCATCGCGTGGGCGTAGGGCCGCGTGTCCAGCAACTCGTCTGCGTCGATACCGGCGAGCGGGGAGCCGGTGATGTTGCGCACGTTGTCCGCGCCGGAACCGCGATTGACGATACCCAGCTGATGCAGGCCCGTGAGCACATTCACCCCGTCGGAGACCCCGATCTCACGCAGCTGCAGATTGGCGCGTGTGGTGACGTGGGCGTACGGGCCCGCGTAGCGCTGCGCCAGGTCGGCCACTCCCTTGAGCTGAGCGGAGCTGATGACACCGTTAGGCAGGCGCAGGCGGCACATGTAGGAGTCCTGGGCGGGGGCCACGTAGAACAAGCCGTGGAACTTGGTGGCCAGCACGTCCGTGCCCTTGGGGAATGTGCCGGCGTCGGCGCGGGCCACGATCTCCTCCCAGCGATCCAGGGGATGGCGTTCGCGTTTCATGCGTTCTTCGGCCGTGAGCTGCTGGCCGGCTTGCTCGGCGTTGCGCTGGCCGCGCAGCATGGGGCCGTCGGGGCCGCTGGTCGGTGCGCTCTCCACCACGGGACGCGCCACGTTCAGACCGCTGGCGAGTCCCTCCAGGTAATGGCGTTGGGCGTCGCTCATCGCCGGTGCCTTGCCATCGGCGGTATCGTTCTCGTTCATGCGCTTGACCTCATGGGGGGCTCCTGCGGGCCGAACATCAGGGTGTGGCGGAGGGCGCCCAGGGGCTGCGCCTCCGTGATCAGTTGCGAGTACCACTGCTGGTGACTCGTATCGCCGTAGAGGCAGGCCCCCGTAAGACGTCCGTCCCGCACCGTCAGGCGGCGGTACACGGTGCCTGCCTTGTCTTCGAGTACCAGCGTTTCGCCGCCGTGCTCCGCGGCGAAGTCGCCGGCGGAGAACACCTGTACGCCGGATACCTTCAGGGATGAAAAGGTGACCGAGCCCTCATAGGAGGCCTCGCGTCCTGCGAGAAAGTTGATGAGCGCATCGATCTGCTCCCACAGGGGAGCGACCAGGCCGTAGGTGGTGCCGCGATGCTGGGTGCATTCGCCGATCGCATAGATGTGCTCGTCACTGGTGCGCAGCTGATCGTTCACCACCACGCCGCGTTCGCAGGCGAGGCCGGCCGCCTCCGCCAGGCTCGTTTCCGGGCGCACGCCGATGCAGAACAGCACCAGATCGGCTGCCAGGCGCCGGCCATCGTCGAGGATGGCGCCTGCCACGTGTCCGTCGAGACCCTCGAAGGCCGTACAGGTGGTGCCGGTCTCGACGCGCAGGCCGCGCTGGGTCAGGGTTTCCTGCAGCAGAGCGGCGGCCCGCATGTCGAGTTGTCGCTCCATCAGGCGGTCGGCCAGGTGCACGATCGTGGTCTGCATGCCGCCGAGCTGCAGGCCGTGGGCGGCCTCCAGTCCGAGCAGCCCACCGCCGATGACCACTGCGCTGCCACCGCGGCGACAGTAGGCCTGCAAGCGCTCGACATCCGTGAGCGTGCGGAAGCAGTACACGCCGCGCAGCTCGCTCCCGGGCAGGGGCAACATGATCGGGCGCGATCCCGTGGCGAGTACCAGCAGGTCGTAGGCGTGAGCGTGGCCCAGGTCGTCGATGACCTTGCGTTGCTCGCGGTCGATGGCCGTGATCGGCCGATCGCTGATGAGCTCGACGCCGTGCCGGGCGCACCAGTCCGCCGTGAGCGTGGTCAGATCACTCGCCGGCACCTCGCCGGCCAGGACGCGGGACAGGAGAACGCGGTTGTAGCTGTCCCCCGGTTCCTCGCCGAACAGGGTCACCTGCCAGGCGCCGGGCACCTCGCTGCACAGGCGCTCTACGAAGCGCGCGCCCGCCATGCCGGCTCCCACCACGATGCATCGTCGAGTTGTCATCGCTTGTTCTGTGCTCCAAACAAAAAAAGCCACACGGGTGTGCTCACCCGCGTGGCTTCGTTGCCTTTCCTGCCGGCCCCCGTATCACCGCCGTTGGTGATACCTCGGGACTTCAATTCTGTGCGGCGCGGTCTTGCTGACCGGCCCGTTCATCTATCGTTCTTGCGTCAACTCTGCGGTGAGCTCAGGTCGTTCTCCCCCAGTGCTTCCAGGGCCACCCGCTCGCGGCGGATCGCGAAATTACTCAGATAACGTATCGGCTGCCGCGGGTCGAAGGTGCCGCCGTCGAAGAAGGCGTCGGCCCCCATGGCGATCGCCTCGCCACCGTTTCCCCCCAGCGTCCATGGCTGTTCGTGCAGCCCTTCGCTCTTCTCGTCGATGACCGGGCAGGGCAGGCCGAGATCGGCGATCGCCGCCCGGTAGAGATCCGGACGATACACCTCTTCAGCCAGGTCGCGCAGGCGCAGGGGCTTTGCGATCTGACCCCAGCGCAGCATCTGCGTCAGGAACCACAAGGCGTGGGAACGCCAGGGGTAGTTCGCCGTGAAAGCATGAAAGACGTTGAAGCGATCGATCTTCGTAGGCGCCTGTCCTGGCGCCAGTCGCGGCTGGCCTTCCAGCGGCGCCTGCAGCAGCTCGGCATCGATGCCGAGATAGGGCTCGCCGGCGAGCACCTGCGCCGCCCTGGCCCGATGCTGAGGGTCGTCGAGCCAGGCGCAGGCGCGGACCAGCGCGCGGATCAGGCGGACGAGGTCCTCAGGATGCCGTTCGGCCCACTCGGCGGTGACGCCCAGCACCTTGTCCGGGCAGTTGTTCCACAGCTCCGCACTGGTGAGCAGGGTGCAGCCAAGGCCGCGGTCCACGGCCAGGGCGTTCCAGGGCTCGCCCACGCAGTAGCCGTCGATACGGCCCGCTTCCAGGTGGCCGACCATATGCGCCGGCGGCACCACCACCACTTCCACGTCACGGTCCGGGTCGATGCCCGCCGACGCCATCCAGTAGCGAAGTTGATAGTTGTGGGAGGCGAAGGGGTAGACCACACCGAAGGCCAGCTTCGGCAAGCCCTTGAGCTGGCGCTCCGCGATCACGCGCTTGAGCGCCTTGGCGTCTCGGGGCAGCCGCTCCTGGGCGCCGGTCTGGGTGAGTGCGCGCAGCTCGAGCTCCAGGGCGCGCGATACGGTGATGCCGTTGCCGCTGAGGCCCAGGGAGAGGGGCGCGATCATGGGCGTGCGCACCCCGGCCAGGCCGAGCGTGGCGGCCAGGGGGATGCCCGCCAGCATCTGCGCCGCGTCCAGTTCTCCTACGCTCACCTTGTCGCGGATCGTCGACCAGGAAGGCTCGACGGACAAACGTACCTGTAAGCCCTCTTCGGCGAAGTAGCCGAGCTCCTTGGCCATCACCAGTGGCGCACTGTCCGTGAGACGGACCATGCCCACCTTCAGCTGGGTGGAGCCCGCGGCGCCGCTCACCCGAGCAGCTCCGCCGCGCTGAGCAGGCTCTGAGCAAGGTCGGCGATGCGCATGTTGCGATCCATCGCCATCTTGCGCATAGATTTGTAGGCGGCTTCTTCGTCCATGCCCGTGCGTTTCATCAGGATCCCTTTGGCCTTCTCGACCACCTTGCGCTCGGCCAGGCTGGTCTTGAGTTCCTTGAGCTCGTCGCGGACCTTCTGGAACTCCTCGAAGCGTGCGATGGCGATGTCCACCACCGAGCGGATCGAGTCCGGCTTCACCCCATCCACCACGTAGGCGCTGACGCCGGCGACCACGGCGCGACGGATCGACACCGGATCCTTGTCATCGGCAAACATCACCACCGGGCGCGGGTGAGCGGCGTTCATCGCCTGCATCGAATCCAGCACGTCGCGGTCAGGCGACTCGATGTCCATGAGGATCACGTCCGGCTGCACACGATTGACTTCGGCCAGCAGGCTATCGGTGGTGTGCACCCGTGACACGACGGCGTGCCCAGCCCCTTCGATAGCCCCTTCCAGCGCTCGCGAGCGGGAGGGCTCCTGGTCCACCAGCATCACTCTCAACATGAACGTCGATGTCCGCTCACTCCCTCGATCATGGGGTGCTTGAGATGCAAGGGTCACGCCAGCAGCGAAAGTCCTTGATTCCGGTCGGCCGCCCCCACCTCGGGGCCGTCCGGCGCCCCACGATGCAGCACAGCAACCCCTGTTTGCACTGCAGCAGTGCGTCGGGCCATGGGGGTGGACGGCCGGTGCGGGCCCGGGTGCATGTGCCGAAACGGGGCAACCGACGCACCCCATGCATTATTGCGGTGCGGTAGCGATCAGTGATCCGCCGCGCCCGTGAAGCAGTTCTCGTTTTTTCAACGAGTTATGTTTTTCGGGCGAGATTATTGCAGTGCAATTCGTGCGG
>JAAUYD010267147.1_pt1 | contig 14471 bp, 15 predicted proteins | sample 7278101 | NCBI WGS metagenome assembly JAAUYD01 (sample SAMN14350128, study PRJNA611818) | marine sediment metagenome | isolation source: surface marine sediment (0.6m) | place: French Polynesia: Moorea | collected 2018-08
CCACGGTCTCGGCGAAGGCCGGCCCGGCCAGGAGCAGCGCGACCGCGAGGAGCCCGAGAAGCTTGCGCATCTAGAAGTCGAGCGGCGGGAGGTGGTCGCGATAGATGCGGTCGCGGTGCTCGAGCAGGATGCCGTCGCCCTCGCTGCGAAGCGCAGGATCCAGCAGGTACGCGCCGCGCATCGGGCCCGGCATCGGGCAGCGCTCCTCGGGCAGCGGCTCGACCATCGCGCAGAAGGACGCCCAGTAGAGGTCCGCCGCCGTGCGCCCGTCGCCGACGAAGTAGGAGCTCCCCGCCTGCTGCTGGGCGGCGAGCACCGAGCTCAGGTGCGCCAGGATCGCCGTCACGCGCGTCTTCGCGCGGTCCGCGCTCGCGGGCGTGAACCCGTACTTGCCGGCCATGCGCACGATCGGCTCGGGCGCCTGGTCGCCGAGCGCCATCATCGGCCCGAAGAGCATCAGGCGGCGCTCCCAGGCGAAGCCGCCCGGGCTCGCGATCAGGTGGCAGAGGCCGAACATCCGGACCTGGTCGGCGGGGTCGTCCGGGACCAACGGGGGGGCCGGCTCGATCCGTTCCGCGAGCGCGAGGATGTCGGCCCAGCCGTCGCGCGGCGGCTCGTCCTCGTAGACGGCGATCGGGGCGTTGTCCCGACCGGTCCAGGCCCGCAGCTCGTCGTTCTCGGCGCCCCCGGCCTGGTGGACGGGCGTGAAGGGGATGCCCTTGACCTGGAAGACGGCCTTGGCGGCCTCGCTCCACGGGCCGGGGACTCCGGCGGTCAGGGCCAGGCGCAGCCCTCGCATCTCGCGGGCTTCGTTCGGCGTCACGTACTCCACGTTTCCCTCAGACCTCCAGGCGGTAGACGTCGCCGTCGCGGACCACGTGGCCCGCGGTCGGGCTCGGGACGTGCGTCCCGATCACGAGCACGGGCTGGTCGCACTGCGCGGCCATGAACGCCTGGCGCGTGCGCAGGCCTTCCTCCCGATCGGTGTCGACCCGGGTGGGCCAGTCGGGATGCGCGTACTGGATCGGGTGGTGCAGCAGGTCGCCCGTGATCACGGCCTCCTCGCCGCGCGATCGGATCCGCACCGCCACATGGCCCGGCGTGTGGCCCGGGGTCGGCTCCAGCCGCACCTCCGAGGTCACGACGTGGTCGGTCTCGACCAGGTCGACGAGCCCCGCGTCGACGACCGGCTGCACCGAGTCCCCCATCACGTCGCCCATCTGCAGCTCGGGGTTCGCGCTCCAGTACTCGAACTCGCTCCGGGCGAACACGTAGCGCGCCCGCGGAAAGGTGGGGACCCAGCGGCCGTCGACCCAGCGCGTGTTCCAGCCCACGTGGTCCACGTGCAGGTGCGTACACAGCACGGTGTCGATCGACTCGGCGGGCAGGCCCGCCACGGCCAGGTCCTGGAGGAAGGAGCCCTGCAGGTGGTCCCAGTCCTCGCGCGGGCGCGGCTTGTCGTTGCCGATGCAGGTGTCGACGACGATCCGGCGCCCCTCCGACTCGATCACGAGCGCGTGCACGCTCAGGATCGGGTCGCCTGCGTGGTTCACGAAGTGCGGCCGCAGCCACGGCACGGCAGCCAGCTCCTCGCGCGTGGCGCGAGGGATCAGCCAGGTGATCGGCTCGGCCATCTCGAGCTCGACCACCTTCGTGATCGTGACGTCGCCGACCTGCCAGCGCTGTGTGGAGCCCACGGTGCGAGCCTACCCCGGGCGGGTGCGCACTCGCCGCTACTGCATCTTCCGGTACATGGCGACGACTGCGGCGCCGCCCAGGCCCAGGTTGTGCTGGAGCGCGACCTTGGCGTCGTCGACCTGGCGCTTCTCGGCTTCGCCGCGCAGCTGCCAGCACAGCTCGGCGGCCTGGGCGAGGCCCGTGGCGCCGAGCGGGTGGCCCTTCGAGATCAGGCCGCCCGACGGGTTCACGACCACCTGCCCGCCGTAGGTCTGCGCCTCGGAGTCGACGAACTCGCCGCCCTTGCCCTCGGGGCAGAGGCCGAGGCCCTCGTAGGTGATCATCTCGTTGCAGCTGAAGCAGTCGTGCAGCTCCACGACGTCCACGTTCTCAGGCCCCAGGCCCGACTGCTCGTAGACCTTGTGAGCGGCGGCCTTGGTCAGGTCCGAGCCGACCATCTTGATCATCGACTTCTCGTCGAAGGTGCTCTTGAAGTCGGTCGCCATGTGCATGCCGAGGATCTCGACGGCCTGGCCTTCGAGCCCGTGCTTCCTCACGAAATCCTCGCTCGCGACGATCGCCGCGCCGCCGCCGTCCGAGGTCGGGCAGCACTGCAGCTTCGTGAGCGGCCCGTAGACCTGCGGCGCGTCGAGGATCTGCTGCAGCGTGTACTCGTCCTGGAACTGCGAGTACGGGTTGTTCACCGAGTGCTTGTGGTTCTTGTAGCCGATCTTCGCGAACTGCTCGGCCGTGGTGCCGTAGCGCTCCATGTGCTCGATGCCGGCGTTGCCGAACATCTGCGGCGCGCCCGGCGCCTTCGCGTCGAAGCCCCGCTCCTCGATCATGAGCTTGAAGTGCTTGTCCATGGGCGTCGTGCGGTCGGTGTACTTGATGCCCAGCGAGCCCTTCTCCATCTTCTCGAAGCCGAGCGCCATCGCGCAGTCGGCCAGCCCGCCCTCGACGAACTGCTTGGCCATGAACAGCGCCGTCGACCCGGTCGAGCAGTTGTTGTTCACGTTGTAGATCGGGATGCCCGTGGTGCCGAGCTCGTAGAAGGCGCGCTGCCCGCAGGTGGAGTCGCCTGCGCAGTAGCCGACCGCGGCCTGCTCGATGTCGTCGATCGAGAGGCCCGCGTCGGCCAGGGCCTTCTCGCCGGCCTCGCGGCCCATGTCGGGGTAGTCCCAGTCCTTGGAACCGGGCTTCTCGAACTTGGTCATGCCGACACCGATGACGAAGGCCTTGCGACTCATGGGGATCTCCTCATTCCGCGGGAAGTGCGCCGCCCGAGCCGACGGCGAGTCAGGGGCGGGGACGATAGCGGCTGGCGAGCGCCTTCGCCTAGCTCCCGTTGCGGGAACGCCAGGAGTTCATGTGGCCGCGCAGCAGGCGCAGGTTCGTGAAGCCCTTCTCGGCGAGCAGGTCGAGCGCGCGGGTCGCGCGCCTGCCGTGCTCGCAGTAGGCGATCACGCCGCGGCTGCGGAAGGGCTGGAGCTCGTCGATCCGGTCCGGCAGCTGATCGATCGGCAGGTGCAGGGCGCCGGGGACGTGGCCCTCCCGGAACTCCTCCGCCGAGCGCACGTCGAGCAGGACGGGACCCGCAGGCGAGGCCAGAATCGCCTCGAGCTGGCTGATGTCCACACTGGGGAAGCTGCCGGCCCCGGCGAGGGTCGGAAGGAGCAGGAGTGCGGCCAGCGTGATCGCGCGCGCGGCGCGTCCGAGGGGGACCTGTACCATGCCCGGGAGCCTAGCTCGTTTCGAAAGGAGTCCCCGTGCCGTCGTTGTTCACGAAGATCATCCGCGGAGAGCTGCCCGGGCGCTTCGTCTGGCGCGACGACCGCGCCGTGGCCTTCCTCACGATCGCGCCGCTGCGCGAGGGTCACACCCTCGTGGTGCCCGTCGAGGAGGTGGACCACTGGCTCGACCTCGATCCCGCGCTGCTCGGCCACCTCACCGAGGTCTCGCACAAGGTCGGCCAGGCGATCCAGGAGGCCTTCTCGCCGATCAAGGTCGGGATGATGATCGCCGGTCTCGAGGTGCCGCACGTGCACCTGCACCTCGTTCCGATCCACGCGCTCAGCGACCTCGACTTTGCGCGCGCCGATGCGAACCCGGATCCGGCCGGCCTGGACGCCGCCGCGGAGCGCCTCCGCGAGGCGCTCCGGGCCGCGGGCCACGCCGAGGTCGCCGGGGCCTGAGCGAGCGCTGGCTCAGTCGATGTAGCCCATCGAGCGGAGCCGCTCGCGGAGCACCGCGTCGTCGACGGCGGGGCCTGTCGGCGGGGGCAGCCTCTCGATGGAGTCGGCCGGCACCACGCGGATCGGACGCGCCGCGAGCCAGGCGGGCTCGAGCCAGCTCTCCGGCAGGGTGCCCTCGAGGTCGTCGGGGATCGCGCCCCCCGCGAGGTGGATCGCGAGCGGCGTGATGTCGAGCACCGAGAGCCGCTGGCGCTCCCGCTGCGGGCGGAATGCGGGGCCGGCCGCGATGAACACGCCGGTCGGGTCGTGGTCGCCCGTGAACCCGTCCCCGTAGACGACCTTGCGGACGGGATGCGTGCCGCCGCCTTCGACCTGCAGGGTGCCCTCGGGCCAGGCCGCCTCCAGGGCGTCGCCGTTCGGCAGCATGACCAGGAAGGCGTGCGCCTCGCCCTCGAACTGCGTGCCGAAGAGCCACCATGCCGCCTGGCGATAGAACCACTGGCGGGCGCGCTCGAACCACGAGCGCTCCTTGCCTGCGGGCCGTTCGACCTGGTCGAGCGCGACGACGTTGAACACGGGCTCGCCGGGGCCCGTGCGCAGTCCCGCGTAGAACGCCACGAGCCGGTCGAGCAGCGCGTCCTGCGTGTCGAAGTCGCCCGCGGCGACCTGAACCACCGGGAAGCCGAACTCGCCGACGATCTGGAAGCGCCCAGGCCCTGGATCGAGACCGGCCTTGATCAGGAGGCTCTCGAAGTCGAAGGACCAGCGCCGCTGGAAGCCGTCGTGTGCCTGGAAGCCGTGGTCCGAGGCGAGGATCACTGCGGCGTCGGCGGGCAGCGCTGCGACGATCTCGCCGATGGCGGCGTCGAGCGCCTCGTAGCCTCGCTGCACGGTCCCTGCGAACTCCGGCTCCAGGCCACGGCCCGCGAGATCCGCGGGGTCGAAGCCCTCGGGGTAGGAGTCCGCCCAGAAGCGGTGCGAGAGCGCGTCGATCAGGTAGAAGCTCACCGCGCCCGCGTCGAGCTCGAAGGCCTTCGAGAGTGCGTTCCAACGCGCGGGCTTCTCGCGCGCCTCGCGGAACGACGAGGCGTGGTAGCCCTCGCGGCTGCGGATGCCCTGGTTCGAGTACGCGTAGCGGCTCGTCCCCGCGCGCTCGAACGCGTCGTGCGGGTGCACCGTCTCGTCGCGGCGCAGCCAGCCCGGGATCACGAAGCCGCCCGGCAGCGCCTGGGCCGGCCAGCTCACGAGCCAGTCGTAGCTGCCGACGCGCAGGCCCTGCGCGGCCAGGCGCTCGAAGAGGGTCGGCACGCGAAGGCTCCGGGAGTCGACGAAGAAGTTCCCGACGCCGTGCACCTCCGGCGCCCGGCCCGTCGCGAGGGAGCTCCAGACGACGGGCGAGATCACGGGCTCGACGGTGTCGAGGTCGGCGTGGAGACCGCGGCGCATGAGCTTGGCCAGCTCGGGCAGGCGCCCCTCCGCGAGCAACGGGTCGATCGCGTTCCACGAGGCGCCGTCGACGCCGATCAGGAGCACGCGCGGTGCCGCCGCGGCGGGCCACGCGCTCGCGAACGAGGCCGCGAGCAGAACGGGAAGGAAGGACCACGCCAGAGGGGAGTGCGGGCGTCGCCCACGACATCCGGTGCGCCACGAGAGCATGCGACAGCCTACACTGGCAGCCCTTCCGGGAGGAACCGCTTTGTCCGACGAAATCGCCCACCGCTTCGGGCTCGGTCCGATCGACCAGGTCGCCTACGTCGTCGAAGATCTCGAGACCTCGCTGCCGCGCTACGAAGCGCTCTACGGGCCCTTCCGCGTGGCCGAGAGCCCCCTCACGGCCTGCGAGTACCGCGGACGCGAGGTCGACTGCCACCTGCGCCTCGCGACGAATCGGGACGGTCCCCTCGAGATCGAGCTGATCGAGGTCGTCGACGGCGACGCGCCGCATCGCGAGCACCTCGACGCGCACGGGGAGGGCCTCCACCACGTGCGCTTCCGCGTCGACGACCTGGACGCGAAGCTCGTGGCCCTCGAAGACGCGGGCTTCACGACGATCTTTCGCAAGCGCTTCGGGCCGACCGTGGCCTTCGCCTACGTCGAGGCCCCGCAGGACGCCGGGCGGAGCGTGATCGAGCTGCTGCAGCTGCCCGCGTGAGGGCCCGAGGCGCGCTGTTGGACGCACCGCGGCGCGTCGTCTACACCCTGGCGCGGCCCGCCTGGCGCGGCCCGAGATAGGAGATGGGAGGAAGGGACGTGGATCGGATCGCCGTGGTCGGCGCCTCGCTCGCGGGGCTGCGAGCTCTCGAGACCCTGCGCGCCGAGGGCTTCGAGGGGGAGCTGGTCGCGATCGGCGACGAGCCCCATGCGCCCTACGACCGGCCGCCGCTGTCCAAGCAGTTCCTGAAGGGCGAATGGGACGAAGAGCGGATCGCGCTGCGCAAGCAGGGCACCGACGATCTCGACGTCACGTGGACCCTGGGCCAGCGAGCCGTCGCGCTCGAGGCCGGTGCCCCCGCCGTGGTGCTCGAGGACGGGACGCGGGTCGAGGCCGACGCCGTGCTGCTCGCTACCGGGACGGTCGCGCGCCGGCTTCCCTTCGGCCAGGAGCTCGGCGGCATCCACGTCCTGCGCAACCTGGGCGACGCGACCCGCCTCCGCGCCGACCTCGATCCGGAGCCGCGCGTGGTCGTCGTCGGCGCGGGCTTCATCGGCATGGAGGTCGCGGCCACGTGCCGCGAGCGCGGGCTCGAGGTGAGCGTGGTCGAGCCGCTCGCGATGCCGCTGGTGCGCGGCCTGGGCGAGACGCTCGGCCGCTACGTCGCCGACCGGGTTCGGGCCGAGGGCGTCGAGCTGCACCTGGGCGTCGGCGTCGAGGGCTTCGAGGGCCAGGGCCGCGTGAGTGGCGTGCGCCTCGGCAACGGGAAGACGCTGCCCTGCGAGGTCGTCGTGGTCGGCATCGGCGTGCGCCCCGCGACCGACTGGCTCGAGGGCTCGGGCCTCGATCTGTCCGACGGCGTGGCGTGCGACGCGACGGGCGCGACGGCGCTGCCCGGTGTGTTCGCCGCGGGTGACGTCTCGCGCTGGGGCACGGCGGAGGGTGGCGAGGGGCGGCGCTTCGAGCACTGGACCCACGCGGTCGAGCAGGGCGTGCACGTCGCGAAGCGCATGCTGCATGGCCCGTCGGTGGGGCCGCTCGAGGTCGTGCCCTACGTCTGGAGCGACCAGTTCGACATGCGCATCGCGATCGCGGGCGAGATCCGGGAGGGCGACGACACGCACCTGTGTCACGGCACGCTCGAGGAGGGGCGCTTCCTGATGCTCGCGGGGCGCGAGGGTCGTCTCACGGGCGCCGTCGCGTTCCGCAGGCCGCGCCAGCTCAACGCGGCGAGACGTCTGATCGGTGAGGGCGCGAGCCTGGCCGACGCGATCGAGGCCAACGCGTGAGCCGCGCCCGGCGCCGCGTCCGCGAGGACGAGGTGCAGCGCTTCGAGCGGGACGGCGTCGTCCACCTCGAGGGCATCCTGCCCGTCGACGAGCTCACGCGCATGGAGGCGCCCCTCGAAGAGGCGCTGCGCATGCCCGAGACCACGGCCGACATGACGCGCATGGCCGAGCAGCTCGAGGCGTCCGGGGGCGAGGCCCTCGCGGACGGGGCCGTCGCGGCGGACACGCCCGGACGCTTCCTGAGCGGCGTCGATCACTGGCGGCACCAGGAGGCCTTCCGCGAGTTCTCCTGCGACTCCGCGCTGCCCGAGATCGCGGCGGCGCTGATGCGCAGCGAGGAGGTCTTCCTCTGGGAGGACAGTGTGCTCGTCAAGGAGCCCGGGGCGCGCGAACCCACGGCCTTCCATCAGGATCTCTCCTACTTCCACGTCGACGGCACGCAGGTCTGCACCTTCTGGTGCCCGCTCGACGCCGTCGACGCGGACACGGGTGCGGTCGCCTACGTGCGCGGCTCGCACCGCTGGCCCGAGCTCTACGCGCCGAACCTGTTCGTGAGCGAGCAGGCGATTCCGGGCGCCCGGGGCGAAGCCTGTCGTGCGGATCCGACGGCGGCCGCGTTCCGGGACGGCGACCGCGAGGGCGAGCTCCTGCGCTTCGACGCCGTGCCGGGCGACGTGATCGTCCATCACGCCCGCACCGTGCACGGGGCGGCCGGCAACCGCTCCGCGACGCGGCGCCGCCGCGCGATCTCGGTGCGCTACTGCGGCGACGACGCGCGCTACCTGCTGCGCGACGGAGCGCCCCGCAAGCCTCATCACGCGTCCGTTCGGGACGGCGATCCGCTGGGCGGGCCGGACTGCCCGCGGGTCTGGCCGCCCGCGTGAGCCTGCGCACTCTCGCCTCGGCGGCGCTCCGGCTGCTGGCGGCGGCGCTCCTGCTGCTGGCTGCGGCGGCCGCCGCTGCGGAGACGCGGGAGCCGACCGTCCTCTGGCTCTCGCTGGACGGCGTTCGCCACGACATGATCGACGCCGAGCGCACGCCCGCGCTCGCGCGCATCGCCCGCGACGGGGGCAGGGCGGATGCGCTGGTCCCGGTCTTCCCGTCGATCACCTTCCCGAACCACGTGTCGCTCGCGACGGGCACCCATCCCGATCGGCACGGCATCGTCGCGAACCGCTTCCACGATCCCGAGCTCGGCTTCTTCGACTACGGGAACGACGCCGGCTTCCTCGAGGCCGAGCCGATCTGGGCGGCGGCCGAACGCCAGGGGCGGCGCAGCGCGGCCTTCTTCTGGGTCATGTCGGAGACGGATTGGCGCGGCACGGGAGCGACCTACCGCAAGACTCCGTTCGACGGTGGACTCGGCGAGGCCGAGAAGGTCGACCAGCTGCTTGCCTGGCTCGACCTGCCTGCCGCCGCGCGGCCGCAGCTGCTCATGAGCTGGTGGCACGGCGCGGATGCGGCCGGGCACCGCCACGGGCCCGACAGCCCGGAGACGCGTGCGCAGCTCCAGGGCCAGGACCGGGAGCTCGCGCGGCTGCTCGAGGGCCTCGATGCGCGCGGCTGGTGGAAGGACCTCACCCTCGTCGTCGTGAGCGACCACGGCATGACGGAGGCCGGGTCGCTGCTCGACGCGCGCGGCGTGCTCGGCGACGCGGGCGTCGCGGCCCAGGTCGTGCACGGCACCTCGGTCGCGCTCGTGCGCCTCGCCGATCCCTCCCAGCAGGCCGCCGCGATTCGCAGCTTCGACGCCCACGACGGCGTCCGCGCGGTGCCCGCCGACCGGGTGCCCGAGGCGCTGCGCTACCGACACGCGACGCGCACGGGAGACCTCGTGGTGCTCGCGGATCCGCCCGTCCGCCTCGGAGGGACGAGGCGCCGCGCGATCGAGTTCCTGCAGCGCATGACCGGCAGCGGGACGCCGGGAGCGCACGGCTACGACCCCGCTCGCTTCCCGGACATGCACGGCGTGCTGCTCGCGATGGGTCGCGGCGTCGATCCGGGCACGCGCTTCGGTCGGCCCCACGCCACGGACCTCGCGGCGACCGTGGCGGCGCTGCTCGGCATCGCCCCGCCGGCCTCGTCGGAGGGCACGCCGATGCCGGGACTCGGCCGGCCCCGGGTCGCGGCGCCTATCGCGCCCCCCGGCGCAGCGCCCGCTCCGTGAACCGGTCCTCGCGGATCTCGCTCGCGTAGTCGACCTCCGAGCTGCGCATCACGGTGCGGTGACCGCTCTGGTGGTCGGCCACCTCGATGCGGTGCGCCGTCCAGATCCCGTCGACCTCGCGGATCTCCGAGATCTCGGCCGTCTTGAGTGCGCGCCCGCCCGGATCCACGTAGGCGGCCTTGCGCGCGATCCAGATCGCGGAGTCGACCCAGTACGTGATCCCGCCGTAGCCGACCGCATGGGCGATGTCGTCGCTGCGGGGGGTGGCCTCGACGACGAGGCAGCGATGCTCGCCGCAGGCCTCCTCGCGCAGGGTCTTCCAGGTGTAGTCGCCCGCCGAGACGCGCGTCTCGTTCTTCATGTCCTCGTAGCTCAGGTCCGTGCCCAGGAAGCGTTGGCCGCGGTCGCGCGCGGCGATTCGGCGCGACTTGCGCAGGGCGGGAAGGTAGAGCCACTGCGCGTCGTCCTTGCCGACGTCGGGGAAGTCGTGCACGAGGAAGGCCGTGTCGCGGATCGTCGTCGGGGCGAGGTAGGTGAAGACGAGGCGCTTCTCGCCGTCGAACCAGCGACGGAGGACCTTCGCGGTGCGCGTGCGCACGCTCCCGTCCTTGGCGATCAGGTCCATCTCGAGCACCTGCGAGAGGGATCCGCCGTCGTCGCGCGCGTTGATCCGAGCGGCGACCTCGTCGCCGGCCGGAAGCTCGGCGGCGGCCGTCGCGGCGAGGGCGAGCGCGAGTGCGGTGCACAGGGCGAGCGAACGCATCGTGGTCAGAACCCCCATTCGAAGCCCACCGTGGCGCGATCGCGCTCGTCGAACTCGCCGAAGACGCCCTCCGCGCTTCCGTAGAAGACGTCGGCTCCGACCCAGACGGCGAGATCGCCGCGCAGCTCGTAGCGCAGCTTCGGCCGGACCAGACCGTCCTGCTCGTTGGTGTTGTGGATCCAGATCGCTTCGAGGCGCAGCCGTTCGTTCAGGAACTCGCGCCGCGCGAGGAAGGTCAGGTTCGTCTCGACCCGGTCGCGTCGTAGTCCGCGCAGGTCCCGGAGCAGCACGCTCTGGAAGACCTGCAGCGAGAGCAGGGTGTCCCGGATGCCGTACCAGTCGAAGCCGAGCACGTAGCCGAGCTCCGAGCTGCGGCGCACGAGGTCGGCGTCGCGCGGGTCGTCGACGTTCCAACGCTTGTCGCTCGACCAGCCCAGCTCCGCGCGCACCGTGAGGTCGCCCCAGGCGCCGCTCGCGGTGCCGCCGACGAGATGGGTGCGGTGGTAACGCGGCGTGAAGGCGACCACGCCGCCGCCGCGGGGCTCGGCCTCGAAGACGGGGACGTCGTCGGTGTGGAAGAGGTAGTTGAGCGTGAGGTCGACGCCGCCGAGCGTCCCCTCCAGGCGCCCACCCGCATCCGAGTCGGCGAGCAGCCGGCGCGGCCGATCGGGCTCCTCGACCCGCGGCAGGGTGCCGGGCCGCACGGGCGGCAGGAAGCGCGGCGCCGTGAACGCGAAGGTCGCCCCCGGATCGGGCAGCTCGTGGTAGGAGGGATCGGGGATCCAGAGCAGCTGGAGGGTCGCGTCTCCGACCGGGACCTCGGCCTGCACGCTCCAGAGCGGGATCCGCGAGTCCTCGAAATCGGGCAGGATGAACTCGCGGAAGTCCTGGGGGTTCACGACGTCGAGCACCTTGAGGCCGTCGGCCTGGCCCCAGACGATCTGCTGCTTGCCGATCGTGAACCAGGTGCGCCCCCACTCGGTCTCGAGCGTGAGCTCGCGGAGCTCGAAGTCGACGTGATCGCCCGCGAAGCCGCGTCGCGACAGCGAGGAGACCTCGGCCGGGCGCGGGTGGCCGGGCTCGATCCGGTCGAAGGCGTCGACGCGCAGCCGGCCCAGCGCCCGGAGGCGCGTGCCCGCGCCGAGATCCCAACGCATCTCGGGGAGCAGGGTCCACTCGAGCTTCTGCGAGCGGTGCTGCGGGGCGCCGTCGTCCTCGAACGACACCGCCCACTCGGTTTCGAGCCGACCCGACCACTGCGGGGCCTCGAGGGCGGCCGCGGGTACGCCGACGGCGGTCAGCAGTCCTGCGATGAGCGCTCCCCGGCGCAGCATGGGTCCCCCGTCTTCCCGTCCTGCGGAGCCTCGGTCCTTCCGACCGAGAGGCAGGTAGCATATCCCCTCGGCCGGGTCCGCCGGAACGGATCCACGAGGAGAGACGGGATGGGCGAGGTCCAGATTCATGGCGAATGCGACGAGCGCTTTGCCGGCTTGCGCGACGCGTTCGCCGCGAACTTCGAGGGGGGCGAGGTCGGCGCCGCAGTGGCCGTGACCTTGAAGGGGCGCCCCGTGGTCGATCTCTGGGGCGGCCACGCCGATGCGGCGAGGACGCGGCCCTGGCAGCGCGACACGATCGTGAACGTCTACTCCACGACGAAGGGCATCGTCGCGACCTGTGCCCATCGCTTCGTCGAGGAAGGCCGACTCGACGTCGACCTGCCCGTGGCCCACTACTGGCCCGAGTTCGCGCAGAAGGGCAAGGAGTCGATTCCCGTGCGCTGGCTGCTGAGCCACCAGGCCGGCCTGCCCGCGATCCGGCGACCGCTCGAGCCCGATGCGCTCTACGACTGGGAGGGCTTCTGCGCGGCGCTCGCCGAGGAGGAGCCCTTCTGGGAGCCCGGAACGCAGCACGGCTACCACGCCCTGACCTACGGCTTCCTCGTCGGCGAGGTGCTGCGACGCATCGACGGGCGCACGGTCGGCACCTGGTTCCGCGACGAACTCGCCGCACCGCTCGGCCTCGACTTCCACATCGGCACCCCGCCCGAGCACCATGCCCGCTGCGCCGAGATGATTCCCGCGCCGAAGCCGCCTCCGGGCGCGCCGGACGTGTTCGGCGATGCGGCGGCGAAGCCCGACTCGCTGCTCGGGCTGGTCTTCGAGAATCCCCCGTCGCGGCGCGGCGCCGTGAACAGCGCCGCCTGGCGCGAGGCCGAGATCCCGGCCGGCAACGGCCACGGCGATGCGCGTTCGATCGCGGCCCTGTACGGCGCGCTGGCCTCGGACGGCACCTGGAACGGGACCCACGTGCTCGGCCACGAGGCGCGCGACCGCGCGATCACGGAGCAGGCGATGGGGCCCGACGCCGTCCTCATGGGCATGCCGATGCGCTTCGGCCAGGGCTTCTTCCTGACCCAGCCCATGATCCCGTTCGGCCCCAACCCGCGCTCGTTCGGGCATCCCGGCGCGGGCGGCTCGATCGGCTTCGCCGATCCCGACGCCGAGCTCGGCTTCGCCTACGTCATGAACCAGATGCAGATGGGCATGGCCGGGGACGCGCGAGGCTTCGCGCTGATCTCCGCCGTCTACGACGCGCTCGGGTCGGGCTGATCCGCGCGGGCGGCCTCGCGCAGCGCCGAGACGCTCGACAGGGTCGACACCGTGTAGGGCACGAGCAGGGTCAGACCCATCTTCCACCAGCGCGTGGCGTCGACGTCGCCGCGCAGCAGTGCGTCGCCGTGATTGATCGCGATCAGGATCGCACCGACGACGACCGCGTAGCCGAGCGCACGGCGCACGACCCCCGCCGAGCTCGCCAGCTGCCACCACTCGCGCATCCGGCGAGCCTGCCACAGGCCGAGCGCCTCAGCGAAGCGAGGCGGGCCTCGGCGTGGGGCGCGTGAGCGGGTCGATCCAGGGGCCGGCGACGAGCTCGGCGCCGCTCTCCATCTCGACGATGCGGCGGATGTCGTGGCAGCCCGAGACCCAGGCGTGGAAGGCCTCGCGCTGCACGTCGTCGAGCGCGTACCAGAGGTTGGTCACGTAGACGGTGCGGATGTCCTGCAGCAGCGAGAACACGAGCTCGGGCAGGGCGTCGGCTGCCGACAACGGGCAGGCTTCGAGCAGCGTGCGCGCGGAGCGCCGGCTCTCGCGGAGCTCCGCGGCGAGGTCGTTCAGGAAGGTGCCGACCCGGTAGGGCGCGTCGAGGTCCGCGGTCGAAGCGTCCGAGCGGATCCAGCCCGAGACGCCGAGGTCGTTGCGCACCCGCTTCCAGCCCGCGTGCACCGCGAACACTTCGACGACCTGGTTCGCCGTGAGGCGACCCGTCACCGGCCGGTCGGCGGAGGCCCCTTCGTGGACCGGGGTGGCGGGCCGGAGCACGAGCTCTCGGCGCATGCCGGTCCGTCCTGGAATCTCGGGGCGCAGGCTCCAGGCGTCGACCGCCTCCTCGGGGTCGGGCTGCAAAGTCTCGGCCTGCCACCACTCCGCGGCCTGGCTGCCCGGCTCCCGCAGCGCGGTCGCGCCGCCGAACACGCAGCGGCACTCGGAGTGGCGCGCCGAGGCCGGGAACACGACCTCGACCACGCGCTGGCTCCCGGCCTCGAGGCGGCCGAGGCCGTCGACCGCATTCAGGTACAACGCCTGGCCCGTCCCCGGCTGGAAGGCCCCGCACTGCAGGTCGCGCAGGCCCAGGGCCTCGCGGCCGACCCGGATCCGCAGGCGCGCGACCTTGAGGTCTTCGCGGCCGGCGTGAGGATCGCAGGCGAGCAGCCGCACACTGACCTTGCCGCGCAGGCTCGCGGGCAGCTCGAGCTCGCTCGCGCCCCCCGCCGTCGCGACGAGCAGGGCGCTGCACGCCGCCAGCATCGTTGTACGGGCCGCCACGCCCATGAGACGTCCCTCCGCACGATTTCGTTCGAGGTCGCGTGCTCTCGTCGCCTGCGCCTCGGGGGGTACCCTATTCCATCGGCATGAACGAGCGCGCAGACGAGAGGCAGCTCCGGGCCGGCCTCGCGCGGATCCTGCTCGACGGGGATCTGGACGCGAAGCTCGCGGCCGTGTCCGCGCCGGCCCCTCCCCGGGGCCGGGAGCCGGACTGGGCGGCGTTCGCGGCCCCGGCGCGGGGGGCGGGGCTCGAGATGGCGCCCGGCGCCGAGGCGCTGCCGCGCCCCGGCGCGCTCCGGGACCGGGCCGCGCGCGCCCTGTGCCTGGCGCGCTTCTTCCACCAC
>JAAUYD010058618.1_pt1 | contig 14470 bp, 10 predicted proteins | sample 7278101 | NCBI WGS metagenome assembly JAAUYD01 (sample SAMN14350128, study PRJNA611818) | marine sediment metagenome | isolation source: surface marine sediment (0.6m) | place: French Polynesia: Moorea | collected 2018-08
CAAACAGCAAACAGCCAATAGCAAAACGTTTAATAGTTAAAGATATAGAGCTAGATTGCAAAGACCTTGACGATCGCCAGTTTTAAGAACTTCTTCAAGAAAAGATAAATTCATTTCTTTTTTATATTTTGCACATTTAACTTGTTGCTGTTCTTGACTGTTGACCTTCGATTCTAGTGATTTTTTATTCATATTTTGAAGATTCCTATAATTTTGAGCCTCGTTATATAAAGCTTAGATAAAGCCATAATTAATATTAACTTAGTTAAGAAAGATTTTGATTGTTAAAGTTGTAAAACATAATAATACCTAAGTTAATATTACTTATATTAAATATTTAAAATACTTATAAAATAGAAAAAGAGCGACCCTTTCCGCACTCGATCGCTCTTCTATTAAAGGAGGGGATGAGAATTCATCCTTTATCCTCGATCGTTGTTAAACTTTCGCCTCTTCTTTGACCAACTTATCCCAACCTAGATCTTTCAAGTTGTTATTGCGACGCAGAGGACGAGTGACCAACTCCAGAATATCTCGCGCATTAGTAAAGCCGTGAATTTGAGCAAAAGTAAACTCTACAGACCACTTAGTATTAATACCCCGTGCTTCTAAGGGGTTAGCGTGAGCCATACCTGTAATTACCAAGTCGGGTTGAATTTCTTTGATGCGCTGAATTTGGTTGAAATTATCTGGTTTCTCTACGATCGTGGGAATAGGAACTCCCATTTCCTTACAAGTCTTTTCTAGGAATTCCAATTCAGCCTTCTGATAGCGCTTGTCCATATAAGGAATGCCAATTTCTGCGACAGTCATACCGCACCGTACCAGAAAACGCGCCAAGGAGATTTCTAACAAGTTGTCACCCATAAAGAAAACAGACTTGCCACGAATAAGTTTGATATAGTCTTCTAGGTTTTCCCAGATTTTAGCTTCTCTCTCTTCTAAACCCTTTGGCTCAATACCAAACACGGAACAGATTTTTTCAATCCAAGCGCGGCTTCCGTCAGGACCAATGGGGAAAGGAGCGCCAATTAGTTTGCACTTGCGACGACGCATGAGGCTGGTAGCAGTGCGAGAGAGGAAAGGATTTACACCAGCAACATAATATCCTGGTTCGATTACGGGTAATTCAGTGTAGCGTTTGGCTGGCAGCCAACCAGATACTTTAATTCCTTGTTTCTTTAATTCGAGGGTGAGATTAGTTACTACTGGATCGGGTAAGGAACCAAATAATACTAGAGGAGGATGGTCAGCATATTCAGACTCTTTCTCTTTAACTTCTTCTTTTTTGAGTCCGAAATTGAGCAGTTTTTGAATGGCGTTGCGATCGCCTTTTTCCTCTTCTTTAACCGCAGCTTCTGTAGGACAGCGTTGAGCCATGGCTGCTAATACAGTATCTTCTCCTTGGGTGAAAGCGTAATCTAAACCGTTGGCACGCGCAACCACAATGGGAATGCCTATTTCTCCTTCTAACTTGGGAGCTAAGCCTTCCAAGTCCATCTTAATAATTTCGGTGGTGCAAGTACCGATCCAAACAATTACGCTGGGGTTACGATCGCGCTTAATTTGTAAACACAACCGTTTCAATTCTTCGTAGTCGTTTAATTTAGCTGAAATATCCCCTTCTTCTAATTCCGCCATTGCGTAACGAGGTTCGGCGAATATCATTACCCCCATGGCATTTTGCAGAAAATAGCCGCAAGTCTTAGTTCCAATTACCAAAAAGAAACTATCTTCAATCTTCTGATACAGCCAAGCGACGCAGCTAATGGGACAAAATGTATGATAATTTCCTGTTTCGCAATCAAAATTTAGTCCAGTGGGTTCTTGTGTAGCGGTCATCTAGAAATGTTCTCCTCTTGTTATTTGCTGTTTGCTATTTGCTATTTGCTATTCTCCCCCTCTCCCCCTCTCCCCCTCTCCCTTGCTCCCCTCTCCCTTTAACGTTTCTAAACCATCATCAGATCCAATTCTTCTTCTTGAGTGGCTGGTTTAGTGGGGTTGAGGTAGAAATCGGATAGCAAAGTAAACAATTCGCGATCGAGCGCTTCATTCGGTACCACACCTTCTGGTAAGGCTAAAATCTGGTCGGCAATATTGAGATAGTAATCGCAGACGTAGTTTAAAGAAGGATCGCTTTCTGCCATTTCAAACAAGGTTTTACCTTTAACGCGGGAGACGCGAATATCTTCAATAAGAGGTAGTATTTCTAATACTGGCATCGGTACTGCTTCGACGTACTTGTCAATTAAGTCCCGCTTAGAAGTACGATTGCCAATTAAACCAGCCAAACGTAGAGAGTGAGTCCTGGCTTTTTCTCTGACAGAAGCAGCAATGCGGTTGGCAGCAAACAGCGCGTCAAAACCGTTATCAGTGACGATCGTGCAGTAGTCCGAATAGTTTAGAGGTGCTGCAAAACCGCCGCAAACCACGTCACCGAGAACGTCAAATAGAATTACATCATATTCGTCGAAGGCGTTGAGTTCTTTTAGTAGTTTTACTGTTTCTCCTACTACGTAACCGCCGCAACCCGCACCTGCAGGTGGTCCCCCTGCTTCTACACAATCTACTCCACCATAGCCTTTATAAATTACATCTTCTGGCCAGATGTCTTCGTAGTGAAAGTCTCTTTCTTGTAGCGTGTCGATAATAGTGGGAATCAGGAAACCTGTGAGGGTAAAAGTGCTGTCGTGCTTGGGATCGCAACCTATTTGCAGTACTTTCTTACCTCTTTTAGCTAAAGCTACTGAAATGTTGCAGCTTGTTGTAGATTTGCCAATTCCGCCTTTTCCATAAACTGAGATTTTCACGCCTTATGTTCTCCTATCTGAGAGATTAAACCTTTTTTATTTATCAGTGGCTCGATCGCTCATATCCGCAGGTTGGCGATCGCTATGCTGTTTACTTATGGCAATTATTGTCCAAATCTTATGCAAATAAAAGATGCTCTTATAAAAAATAAAGGTCTTAGAGATTTTCTTATTCAGTTTTTATTTTATTTATTCCCTATATCGTTTGTTTTTATTTTATTTAGCTTTATATAATCTTATTTTTACTATTTTAAGTTTTTGTTTTAAATAATATAGAACAAAAAACAAAAAAGACCATAAATTCTGAGCTATTGGAATTGCGATCGAGACTCAGCTCGTATTTTGTAGCCCTGATAGGGGAGTGTGGGGAGTGTGGGGGAGCAGGGGAGCAGGGGAGCAGGGGAGCAGGGGAGAGGGAAGAGGGCGATAATAACAAATAGCAAATAGCAAACAGCCAACAGCAAACACGATTAATTAATTGACTTTGGAATAAGCGATCGATTTTTTTATAAAGAATAGTTAATTTTTTCTAAGTAGTTACTTAAATTAATATTCTGGTTGTAGAGTAATCGTAAATGGCTATAAATGGAAAATGAATCAATTTCGTCGTTATGGCAATTTAATTTTCGGTTCCCTATTTGCCATTTCTTTGAGCCTTACCATTGTTATCTATCTACTTAGAGGATTTGGCATTGTTACTTCCATCTCTGGTGGAATCATCCTAGTATTGATAGCCTTATCCCTAATTACAGGAATTATTTTCGGCATTGAATGGACTAAACGTTTCTGAGAGTGACCTGTTAAGCGATCGTCCAACTTTCACAGTAGTAGTAATTGGCGGTGGTGCAGCGGGATTTTTTGGTGCAATTACCTGTGCTACTACCTATCCACAAGCACGAGTTATTCTCCTAGAAGCCGCAGCCAAACCATTAGCTAAGGTACGCATTTCTGGTGGCGGTAGATGCAACGTCACCCACCACTGTTTCAATCCCGCTCAGTTAGTACAAAATTACCCCAGAGGTGGAAAAGAACTGCGGGGTGCTTTTACTCGCTTTCAACCAAAAGATACAGTTGCCTGGTTCCTGAAACAAGGGGTGCGGTTGAAAACTGAAGCAGACGGACGAATGTTTCCAGTGACAGATAATTCCGAAACGATCGTCAATTGTTTGATGGAAGTGGCCAAAAAAGCAGGAGTAAAACTTCGCACTCGCGTTGCTGTTAAGTCAGTGGGAAAAATAGAAAAGGGATTTGAAATAGGCTTGAAGACAGGAGAGATGTTGAAATGCGATCGCCTCTTAATTGCCACTGGTAGTAATCCTCTCGGCTATCGTTTTGCCAAAGATTTAGGTCACAAAATTGAATCTCCAGTTCCTTCTCTGTTTACTTTTAATATTAAAGACAAGCGCTTACAAAGTTTAGCAGGAGTAAGTGTAGAAAATGCTTGCGTTCGTTTATTAGAAACAGGCAAACAGAAATTAGAACAAACAGATCCCTTGTTAATTACTCATTGGGGGTTTAGCGGTCCTGCTGTCCTCAAACTATCTGCTTGGGGAGCGAGAATTTTATACGATCGAGACTACGATATGCCATTGCAAATTAACTGGCTTCCCAAATATAATTCAGAAACTTTGCGTCAAGATTTACTAGAGATAAAGTCTCAAACACCGAGAAAAAAAATTTATAGTTATTGCCCTCTTAGTTTGCCAAAACGATTGTGGCAGCTGTTAGTTAATATGGCAGGCATTGACGAAGAAAAAATTTGGGCAGAATTATCTAAGGCAGCTTTGAATAAATTAGTGCAAGAAATAACTCAGGGACGCTATCAGATTAAAGGGAAGGGGGTTTTTAAAGAAGAATTTGTTACCTGCGGTGGTATTAGTCTCAAGGAAGTTAATTTCAAGACAATGGAAAGTAAAATTTGTCGCGGACTTTATTTTGCTGGAGAAATTTTAGACATAGATGGGGTTACGGGTGGATTTAACTTTCAGAGTGCTTGGACGACTTCTTGGTTAGCAGGTAAGGCGATCGGGGGGTAGGGAGACGGACGGAGAGACGGGGAGATGGGGAAGCAATACTGTTCGGTTAACAAAAGTTGTTGCTTGGGAAAAGCAGAGGAAGCAGGGGAAGCAGAGGAGCAGGGGAAGAAATTAGGCTTATCCGAACAGTATTGGACGGGGAAGAAACAAACAGCCAACAGCCAATAGCCAACAGCCAACAGCCAACAGCCAACAGCTAACAGCTAACAGCTAACTTCTTGTTTTCTGCGACCAAATTTTTGTTGGCAGTCCCCAAATATATATAAATCCTTCTGCTGCCTTATGGTCAAATCCATCTTCGGCTCCATAAGTAGCTAGATCGCCATCGTAGATAGAATTATTCGATTCTCTTCCGACAATAGTGGCACTACCCTTAAATAGTTTAACCCGCACTTTACCAGAAACCCGCTCTTGAGTTTTTTGTATGAAAGCATCTAAAGCTTCTTTGAGGGGACTGTACCACAACCCTTGATAAATAAGTTGACCGTAGCTATCTTCGATACCTCGTTTGTATTGAGTAACGTCGGCGGTGAGAGTTAGGCTCTCTAGGTCGCGGTGAGCTTGAATCAATACTAACATTGCTGGTGTTTCGTAGATTTCTCGCGATTTTATTCCTACTACGCGATTTTCTACCATATCGATGCGTCCAAAACCGTGTTTCCCTACTATCTCATTAAGCTGACCGATCAGAGTTACGGGATCGAGAGTTTTGCCGTTGATGGTAGTGGGGATACCTTTTTCAAAACCAATTTCTACATATTCTGGTTCGTCGGGAGTCGCAGCGATCGCCTTTGTCATTAGGAAAATTTCTTCTGGAGGTTCGATCGTGGGGTCTTCTAGAGGACCCGCTTCGATACTCCTACCTAGCAAATTGCGATCGATACTATAAGGAGAAGACTTTTTCACTGGTGCGGGAATGCCAAAACGCTCTCCATAACTAATAGTTTCTTCTCGACTCATCCCCCACTCTCTGGCTGGTGCTAATATTTTTAAGTTAGGGTTGAGTGCGGCGATCGAAATATCGAAGCGAACCTGATCGTTACCTTTTCCCGTGCAGCCATGCGCTACTGCATCAGCGCCATATTTTTGAGCTGCTTCTACTAACATTTTGGCAATTAGCGGACGCGCTAGAGCAGTGGAGAGAGGATAGCGATTTTCATAGAGTGCATTAGCTGTAATAGCAGGAAAGGCATAATCTGTGACAAACCTTTCTTTCCCGTCTATCACTAAAGACTCCACAGCCCCAGATTTAAGCGCTTTTTCTTGTACTGGTCCTAATTCTTCTCCCTGACCTAAATCTGCTGCTAGGGTTATTACCTCTTTTACTCCCCATTCTTCCTTCAGGTAGGGAATACATACGGAGGTATCGACTCCACCGGAATAGGCAAGTATAACTTTATTGGCGCGACCCATGAATTTTTCACTCGCAGAAAACGACTAATTTGCTATTTTATATCGTTCCAAAGCGATCGCCCTCTAGCACCCATAAACTATTAATTATCTCGAAGGGAACAGGGAATAGGTAAACTAACTACGCTTTTAAGTTCTGTACTTGTATAAATAGCCTAAAAACTAACACTGTTGCCTGTTGCCCGTTCCCTGTTCCCTTTTGTCAAAATATTAAATAAGTGCGATCGATAAATTTATTAAAAATTATAATGTCTAAAAATCTCATTATTGCGGAAAATATTAATACTCCAGCCGAACAATTAAGAGAATTAGCTGATACAGAAGATGACAAAGCTATACTTGCTGCTATTGCTAGAAATCCTAATACTCCAATAGATTTATTAATAGAACTAGCTAGTAAATATTTAGATGAAATCGGACAAAATCCTGCTTTAGAGCTTATCTTAATCGAACATCCTAATTTTATTGCCGATATATATTACGAACTTGACGACGATAAAATATGTTCGGAAACATTTCTGCCAGAATGGTTTATAAAATTAGGCTCGACTCATTCTGAATCTAGTATTAGATATTTTATAGCAATTAATAAAAGTACTTCAGCTTCTTATTTACAACAATTAGCTAATGACAAGAATTCTTATGTTAGAAGAGGAGTTGCTAAAAATGAAAATATACCTGTTTGTGTTTTAGAGCAATTAGCAAAGGACGAACACAAGTTTGTTAAAAAGGAAATAATAAAAAATCCCAATACACCCATAAGCATTTTAGAGCAATTGGCTCCTGAAGTAGAAGATCTATTAAAAGAAGATTCTGCTGCTCTCAAAGCTATTAATTTAAGAAGTTTTAATTTAAGCGAGTCAGGAAACAATCGAGCAGCCCTCAGAATAGTTAATCTTGCCATAAATTTAAACCCTAATAAAGATTTTTCTTATTTTGTATTGTCGATCGTCCTGACCAATTGCGATCGATTAAATCGAGCCAAAAGAGCCCTAAAAAAAGCCATTAAGATAAATCCTCATAAAAGCATTTATTACGTACGACTATCTAATATTTTTCGTCGGCAAAAAAAATGGCATCAATCGCTTATTGCGGCCGAGCAAGGTCAAAAACTGGATCCTGAATCATTGGCTTGTTTGCACAATCGAGCAATAGCTTTATCTGGAAAAGGACGCAGCAAAGAAGCAAAAGCTATTGTGAAGAAAGCTTTAAAAATTGATGAAAAATATTATTATAGTTGGGTTATTTTGGGCTGGATTTTACTAGATTTGGGAGAAAAGCCCGAAAAAGCTCTAATTTATTTTAAGAGGGCTCTAGCAATTAATCCCAATTGTCTAACAGCAAAAAAAGGAATTTTAACTGCGATTAAAGCTAAAAATTTATGCTATCGAAAATTAATAATGCCCGTGAAACTGTGGAAACACAAAGTAAATTCATCTACTTATTCATATACCCGATTTTTGGGGATCGTTTGTTGTGGAATATTACTGGCTTTATCTAGAAGCTCGAATAGTGTAATGTTTCATTGGGCAATAATATTTTTCTGTTTGAGCTTTTTGTTAATTGTGATGTTAGGAGAAGATATATCTAATGTTTTTGTTTGGAAAGAAAAACAACAATTGCTCGAACAACGAACTGAAAAAAGACGCGACCCCAAAATATATTTAGATTATATGGATCTAATTCTGCCTGTCATTAAGCTGAGTTTCATTGTCTGGATTGTAACTAGAATGATTCAGCCTCTTTTGATAGCAGCAAATATTGCTATGTCATTAATAGCTGTGCTATTAATTTTAGATACTTTTCAGAAACAAAAGCGTATTTTTGGTATCGTACTCAGTACATATAGTATTATTGCGATCGCGATCGGTTCGGTAATATGTATCCGAGCGTTAATTGAAACAAGCTTTGCTTCCCCTTATCTAATTTTCTTTTTCCTAGTTGCACTCTTTGGAATGATAAAGTTAAAAAATTTAGAGAAACAACTTTAAGTACTGATGAACTATCGAAGTTTTCTAGTCGTGCGATCGCTTGCAGAAAAGGGGGCGATCGAGTAATTAAACTTGCCAAACAATATACTTGCTTCTTATTTATTCGATATTCTCTGGATACAATGGTTAACAAAAGCAATAAATAGGAAAGAATATGCCTCCCACAGAAATAGAAAGCCAATCTGAAAAGGATGTAGATATTTATCTCGACGAACTTCCTGAAGAAGTTGAGATGTCGTTGTTCGATCATCTCGACGAACTGCGCACCCGCATTTTTTATGCTCTAATTGCCGTAATAGTGGGAGTCGTCATTTGCTTTATTTTTGTGCGACCGATCGTCGAGATACTAGAACTTCCCGCAAACGGAGTTAAATTTTTACAACTTGCTCCTGGAGAATTCTTTTTTGTCTCTATCAAAGTAGCTGGCTATAGTGGTTTGGTTCTTTCTACTCCTTTCATTCTCTACCAAATCATTCAGTTTGTTTTACCAGGACTGACTCGCCGCGAACGTCAACTACTGGGGCCATTAGTATTCGGTTCTAGCGTACTATTTTTCTTAGGATTGTTCTTTTCCTATATAGCTTTGATTCCCGCAGCTTTAACTTTCTTCATTAACTATGGAGCCGATATAGTAGAACAATCGTGGTCAATTGAGAGATATTTTGAATTTATTTTGTTGTTAATGTTTGGTACTGGTTTAGTATTTCAAATTCCAGTTATTATGGTGGGATTGGGTAAATTGGGTATTGTTTCCTCCGAGCGAATGCTTTCTAATTGGCGCTACGTAATTCTTGGTGCAGCTATCTTAGGAGCCGTAATTACCCCATCTACCGATCCTCTAACTCAATCTCTTCTTGGTGGTGCAGTTTTAGGACTCTACTTTGGCGGTATTGGTATGATGAAGCTTTTGAAAATTTAGTGGCTCTCAAATCGAAGAGAATACTTAGGGCTCGATCTACTCTAAGACGTTCGTTAGTTTTGGCAAAATAGTCGCTTTTTATAATAAAATAATTCAGAATTTATTAACCTTTCTAAAGCAAAAAGGATCGAAAGATCTAACCCTCAAGAGTTAAAATATCCTGAATTTTCTCTTGAACTATTATAGAGCTGGGCAAGATTTTTGTTAAAAACTTCAATATCGCTCTTAAGCCCTAACTGCAAGAGTTTGAACCTTTATAAGGTTCGAGATTTTGAGTCAAAGGAAAGTGGGAGCGATCGCTGAAAAATTACAGTATTTATTGAGATCGTACTTCAAGCAGTACCTCTTAATTATTCATAGAATAAGACAGACGACGATCTTGTCGTCTGTCTTTTAATATTGCTCCATATTTAGTTTTAACTTCACCTTAAGTACTGGCACTTACACTACAATTACAGGATAAATTTTAAGACAATAGCATAGCTGCCATATATCTAATGGCCAAGCACAATGCTATTACATTAGTCGCCGCTCAGTCGACGTTCAAATAAACCCCAACAGGCAACGAAAAAAAATGGGAACGAGAAGTCAAAGACCATCTATTAGCAATGGGAACCAACATTTCAGTTATCTGTGTGAGGACATTAGACTGTGATGACTCCGCAGTAAAAACGTTCCACCGATCGTCTCATTAGGTGGCAATGGGCGCGATCGCTTTGTTCTGTCATTGATTTTCGCACCGATCGTACTGAAGCGGCGAGTACGTAAAAAAAGTAAACAACTAGACATTTAGTTATGACTCAATTTTCTGGCTCTTCAGATGTCCCAGATATGGGCCGTCGTCAATTCATGAACTTCCTTACCTTTGGGACGATAACGGGCGTAGCATTGGGATCTCTTTATCCAGTCGTAAAGTATTTTATTCCTCCATCTAGTGGTGGTGCTAGTGACGGAGTTATTGCTAAAAATGCTCTGGGTAACGACGTAGTGGTTACTGAATTTTTAGAAACTCACAAGGCTGGCGATCGCGTTCTCGCTCAGGGACTAAAAGGCGATCCCACCTACATAGTAGTCACAGAAGACAACACTATTAGCGACTACGGGATCAATGCTATTTGCACCCATTTAGGCTGTGTAGTTCCTTGGGTTGCCGCAGAGAATAAATTTAAGTGTCCTTGTCACGGTTCTCAATTTGACGGAACGGGTAAGAAAGTTCGCGGCCCCGCACCTTTGTCTTTACCATTAGTTCACGCCAACGTAACAGAAGAAGACAAAGTAGCATTTGTCCCTTGGACGGAAACAGATTTCCGTACCAACGAAAACCCCTGGTGGGCGTGAAGTACCTCGACTTGCGGCCAAGCCTTAGTCGAGGCTTCCTGTTTCCAGCCGATGCCTCCGCCAACACGAGATTGACCTTGGTCTTACTCAGCCTCCAGTGGTTTTGCTTCACGCCTAAGCGTGGCACTAACACTTGTAACAATCTAGTTGTTACCCAGGCAGACTCCCTGCTTCCCAAGGAGTATATCTTTTTACTTACAAGACTCTTATTTTTACCACTGCAAGGCTACAGTACTCACCTCGCGAGTCTTGATTATCCTTTTAGTAGGATAGTGGTCTCTAGAGTTTATAGGTTGGAGAGTTCGCTGACCCCGGCTACATCTCTTGAATTCTCGCTCTATTTTAGTAGTGTATAGTACAACACTTTTGTCGTGAAATCAAGAGATAGCTCGCTCTCATCTCCTAATTGCCTTTCACTTATTAGGAGACTTCCCGCGAGCCCGTTAAAAGAACACAATCAAATTTGAGTATTTGAGCAAAGAAATGAGAACATCAAAAATTGCAGCAATGTGGCGATCGGGAAAACAAGTAATTACCAAAGTAGCGATCGTAGCGATCGTTACTGTATCGTTATTTTTGGCTAGTGACATATTGATGCCACAGTCGGCATCTGCTTATCCGTTTTGGGCACAGCAAACAGCACCAGATACACCTAGAGAAGCTACTGGGCGAATTGTCTGCGCTAACTGCCATCTAGCTGAGAAAGCAGCAGAAATTGAAATTCCCCATTCCATACTCCCAAACAAGGTTTTTGACGCTGTAGTTAAAATGCCTTACGATCGCGAAGTACAAGAGGTAATGGGGGACGGGTCAAAAGGCGACCTGCAAGTAGGTGCAGTTCTAATGTTGCCTGAAGGCTTCAAAATTGCTCCAGAAGAGAGAATTCCTGAAGAACTCAAGGAAAAAGTAGACGGCTTATTTTACCAACAATACCGCCAAGATGACGAGAATGTATATATCGTCGGACCCCTACCAGGAAAAGAATACGCAGAAGAAATTCACTTCCCGATCCTTTCTCCCGATCCAAACTCTGACAAAAATATTAACTTTGGTAAATATGCCGTTCACCTAGGCGTTAACTTAGGACGGGGTCAAACATATCCTACTGGAGACTTGACCAACAATAACCAGTTCAAAGCAACTGCTGCTGGTACGATTACTAGTATTAACAATCTAGAATTTGGCGGCTACGAAGTAACTATTAACACTGGCGACGATACTGTTGTAGAGACAATTCCAGCAGGAGTTGAGCTAGTAGTATCCGTCGGACAGGAAATAGCTGTCGGAGAAGCTTTAAGCAACGATCCCAATGTTGGTGGCTTCGGACAAAAAGACACCGAAATTGTTCTGCAAAGCAGTACTCGCATTGGATGGATGGTAGCTTTCGTCAGTGCAATTATGCTGGCTCAAATGTTTTTAGTGCTTAAGAAGAAACAAGTTGAGAGAGTACAAGCCGCAGAAATGAACTTCTAATCGAGACTTTGTCGATTTTGCCTTGAGGGATAGCTACTTTTGCTATCCCTATTTTTATAGGCTGTAAATTGGGAATATTGAAGGACACGATCGAGCATCAAACATTAACGTTTTCTTGATAATTGTAAACCCACTCCAGATGCAAATAGTTTTGCAACAGAGCCAGTAAGGTTTCTTCATCAATGGGTTTAGGTAAAAATTCATTACAACCAGCACTAATACTTTGATTCCTGATAAAAATGCTGGCAGAAATCCCGATTATTGGTGTTTCTTTGAACTCAGCTCTTTTTCTAAGTTCCATAACCATCCTCAACCCAGTTTTATGTGGCATCATTAAATCGGTCAAGATGAGATCGGGTCTGGTCTTACTAGCAATTTCCAATCCTTGTTCTCCGTCATTTGCTTCGTTTACCTCAAATCCCAATGGTTTGAGGATGGAAGCCAAGAGCAAACGATTTTCAAAGCGATCGTCTACTATTAAAACCTGGCGAACATCTCCTTTGTAACCTAAGATTTGAGAGCTATACTCTTGATTTTTGTTTTCTTCCTCTGGTAGTTCGACTACTTCACAACAGAGATCGAACCAAAAAGTAGAGCCCCAACCTAATTGACTCTTGACGTGAATTTTACTACCCATCAATTCAATCAGTTGTTTGGTGATAGATAAACCCAAACCAGTTCCTTTAGCGCGGCTGGTTTCATCCCCTACCTGTTCAAAAGGTTGAAAGATTTTCTCTAATACCTCTTTGCTCATACCAACCCCTGTATCGATGACTTCAAACCTAATGAAGACAGGGGAATTGGGGGATTGGGGGGAAGAGTAATCTGATAGTTTCCTCATCTCCCTATCTCCCTGTCTCCCCAGATCTCCAAAGAGACTGACTTTCAAAGTCACTTCTCCCAAGTCGGTGAATTTGACGGCATTACTTAAAAGATTGAGCAAAACTTGTCGCAGTCTTTTTTCGTCAGCTTTTATTGCTGATGGTAACGTTCCTACTGTGTCATAAATGAACCGAATATTTTTTTCTCTTACCTGCATTTCCATAATTCCGACTACCCCTATGAGAAAATTCTGCAGATCCACTGTGCCATTGAGGAGTTCTATCTTACCCACTTTACTTTTAGAGAAGTCTAAAATCTCATCAATAAGACTCAACAGATAATTTCCACTTTGTTGGATGATTCTCAAATTCAGAATTTGACGAGGCTCAAAGGAGCGCTGGAGAGGGCTAGAGGTTGTCGAATCGCGTTGAAGTATTTTCGAGTAGCCGATGATACTGTTAAGAGGAGTACGCAGTTCGTGACTGATATTAGCAAGAAATCTATCTTTGCTTTCAGAAGCAGCAACAGCAGCATTTTTGGCTAATTTTAATTCAGCAACTCGCTGTTCTAAGCTGTCAAAAGATTCTTTCAGTTGAGAGGCCATTTTGTTAAAAGATGTTGCTAATTCTCCCAGCTCATCAGTGCGTTCGCACTTTATAGTTTTATCCAATTGTCCACAAGCAATATTCTTAGCCGCTTGAGTTAATTCAACCACTGGTGCGGAGATGGATTGAGTAACTAATATGGCTGCTATAGTAACTAGCAATAAAGTTATTATTCCTAAAGAAAGGATTATATTTCTATTAGTTATTAAAGAAGCCATGGCTTCAATGCTATCAATTTTGACGACAATTCCAGAATTTAACGACGGCAAATATCTCCAGACTGCAAGGGTTTCTTCCCCTCGATAATCACTGAAATTACCTTTTCCAGCAAGACCTTTTGCTGCTAAGACAAGTGGATGTTTTATGTAGTCATTAATATCGATCTTTCTTTGAAAGGCAGCTTTGCGATCGTGTCGAGTGGGGGTGACAAAAATAATTTGCTTATTTCTCTCTATCCCCATCAGGGTTTCTCCTGTTTGTCCCAATCCAGTATAATCATTAACAACTTGATACAAATCTTCATTATTTATCTGAAAAATAACTACTCCTAATATTAATTTTTCTTTGAAGATGGGAGAAGCGATAAAAACAACTGATTCATCAGTTACTTGATAATAGTCATAATTGGATATTTCTACTTGCATTAATGTTTTAGACAAGTCGAAAATTTTAGCTAATTGAGACTGTTTATAATTAGAATTTGTGTATAAATTTTTTCCTAAAGCTTGACTGTCTTTAACAGAAAAAATTACGTCACCTTTTTGGGATACCAGAAAAATATTTTGGTATCCCATGTTTTCTAAGTAGTTGTTGAATACTAGTTTATTTTGAAAGTTTACTGCTTGATATTCTTGAGAATTAATTCCGTATTTTTCAAAGGATATCCGATATCGATCTATGGCTTGAATAATTGTTGGTAGTTGAGATATACTGGCTGCATTTTTTTGTTTTTCAGTAATAAAAGTTTCTATTTTATTCGCTTTGCTTTCGGCAATTACACTTAAATTATTAATAATATTTGTTTTTCCAGTTGTACTTGAAATCCAATAGACTAAAGATGTGACTA
>JAAUYD010071854.1_pt1 | contig 14468 bp, 15 predicted proteins | sample 7278101 | NCBI WGS metagenome assembly JAAUYD01 (sample SAMN14350128, study PRJNA611818) | marine sediment metagenome | isolation source: surface marine sediment (0.6m) | place: French Polynesia: Moorea | collected 2018-08
GATTACGTCGATCAGCATCGAGCTCGGCGTCTCCGGTAAATCGGCCAGATAAGCATCAAACTGACGCAAGCCCGAGTCGTCGTCGGCAAAGACGGCCGTTTCTGTAAGGCCGCTGGCGCCGTGCGTCCAGACACTCAGCGATCCTTGCGTGACGTAAAAGGTACGCTTGACGGTCATCCTAAACCCCGATGCTGCTAATGGTTTCGTAAATGGGGCCGAGGACCGACAACATAATCCAGCCCATGATGCCGCCGAGCACCACAGTCATCGCGGGCTCGATTATTGCCTTGAGGCGGTCAATGGACTCTGTGACCTCGCGGTCGTAGAAGTAGCTGACGTTGTGCAGGGCATTGTCGAGCAGACCGGTCGATTCGCCCATACGCACCATGCGGACGACCAGTGGCGGGAACATACCTGTGGCATCGATGCTCTCGCTCAGTGTCTTGCCGTCGGCGATGTTCGATGACATGTCCTGGATGCCCCTGCGCACGACGGCATTGCCAGCAATATCTTCGGCAATCCTGAGCGAGTTGAGGACGTCGAGACCTGCGCCGTAACACAGCGCGAAATAGCTGGCGAAGCGACTCAGCACCAACTTCGTGAAGATGGGTCCGATATACCAGAGCCTCAGCTTCCAGCCGTCCACTGTGAATCGGAACTGGTCGTTGCGGTCGGCCTGGATCTTTATGAGCAGACCAACAACAAACGGCATCGGGACTGCCCACCACCAGTGATTTGTGAGAAAAGCCGAGAACGCGATCAGGGCCCGCGTGTGAATCGGCAATGTCTGCCCCATCTCTTTGATGAAATCGACCATCTGCGGGACTACGTACAGCATCATGAACAGCATGACGCCGAGCACGACCACACCCACAAAAGCGGGGTACATGATGACGGTCTTCGCCTTTGCCATCAGTTCGTCCTGCCACTTGAGCGACTCGGTCAGCTTGAGCATGACATCGGGCAGCTCACCCGACTCCTCGCCAACAGCGATCAGGCTCACGAAGACGTCGTCGAAAACGTGCGGGTACTCGGCCATTGCCTGCGACATCGTGTTGCCCACCTCGACCGCGGCAATCAGATTACCGATGACCTCCTGAAACGCAGCGTTGTCGACACTGTCGCGCAAATCTGCAAGCGCTTCGAGAATCGGCAGACCCGCACGGGTCATCTGTTCCATGTGGAAACAAAAACCGATCAGGTCCTTGCGACTGACATTCGACTTGCGGCGAAACAGGCCCCTGCCCTGCTCCGCGCAGCGCAGCATCTCGAGCCCGGAGTGCTGCAACTGTGCATCCAGCGTGCGCTCGTTCGTTGCGTCGAGATTACCCTCGACAATGACGCCACCGGCGTCGACTGCCCTGTAACGATAGGAAGGCATGGCGCTAGGTCACTCGAGCAGTCAGATCGACGACACGGGAAATCTCCGAGAGACTGGTCGTACCCGCGAGCACATGTCGAATACCGTCTTCGGCGAGTTCGCGGAAGCCGCCCTCTTTCGCGGCCTCATGCATTTCTGCTCGTGTCGCGCTGCGCGCGATCAGCTCGTCGAACTGCTGATTGATCTTCAGCACCTCGATCACCGCAACGCGGCCTTTATAGCCGAGGAAGTTGCATGCCTCGCAGCTGCCCTCTTTGTACAACAAGACCGGCTTCGAGGTGCCTATGCCAAGCAGGTTGCGTTCCGTCTCGTCCGGCGCATAGGCCTGCTTGCAGTGTCGGCAAAGGCGGCGTACCAGCCGTTGTGCCACGATACCGATGATGTTGCCCGCCATGATCTGCGGCTTTACGCCTATGTCGATCAGGCGCGGGATCGCGCCGAGCGCTGAATTCGTGTGCAGTGTCGAGAAGACCTGATGGCCGGTCATCGCGGCGCGAAACGCCATCTCGGCGGTTTCTTCGTCACGAACCTCGCCGACGAGAATAATGTCGGGATCCTGGCGCATCATGGAACGAATGCCGTTGGCAAAATCCAGCTTCGCGGCTTCGTTGAGTGACGTCTGGCGAATCATCGGCATCGGGTACTCGACCGGGTCCTCGAGCGTCATGATGTTCACGGACTCGTCGTTGCGAAAATTCAGCATCGAGTACAACGTCGTTGTCTTGCCGCTACCCGTAGGTCCCGTGACGAGGATGATGCCTTCGGGACGCGCCATCATGACCTGCAGTGACGTCAGGGTTTCCCTGACGAGCTTGAGTTTCTCGAGCGGCACGATGCCTTTGCGACGATCAAGAACGCGCAGCACGAAGTTTTCGCCATGCGTGGTCTGCTGACAGGCCACGCGAAAATCGATACGGCGACCTGCAAGCGTCAGGCCAATGCGTCCGTCCTGTGGCGCTCGCGTCTCGGCAATATTCATTTTCGCCATCACCTTGAGGCGCACGACCATTCCCGGCCAGTAACTGCGATGCAGTGCCATCACCTGGCGCAGCACACCGTCGATGCGGTAGCGAACGCGCAAAAAGCCCGCCTCGGGTTCGAGGTGAATGTCGGATGCGTCTTTTTTGACGGCGTCTGCCAGGATAGCGTCGACGAGTCGGATCAGCGGGTGGCTGTATTCCTCGTTCTCCACTGCGAGATTGAGCGTATCGACTTCACCCGTGTCAATTTCGCGGAGGATGCCTTCGATCGACAGCTCGTACTGGTAGAACTGCTCAATAGCAGCCTCGATCTCGGCTTCCCCGGCCATCAGGGTCGAGATACCCACGCCGGCGCCGAGCGTCGCTGCGACCTGGTCAATGGCAACAACGTTGAAGGTGTCGGCCATCGCAAGCGTCAGTACTTTCTCGTTCTTGTCGAAGTTTATAGGCAGCATGCTGTAACGCCGCGCGATGTTCTTCGGCACCATCTTCAGGGCGTCCGGATCCGGGATTGCCGCCGACAAATCGATACTGTCATGGCCCAGCGTTTCACCAAGCGTGTCGCGCAAGACGCCTTCGCTGATCAACCCGAGCTTGACGAGAATGCGGCCAAGCGGTTCGTCGTGACGGCTCTGTTCCTTGAGCGCTACCTGTAACTGGTCTTCGCTGATCAGTCCTTCGGCAATCAGGCGTTCGCCAAGCGGCATGCTCGGCTCGTCGCTGACGATTGTGCGCACCGTAACGGTCGTCATTGCCAGGCCTCATCGTCGAGCGGCTGGCCATCGGGACCGAGATAGCGGAACCGCCGTGTCGTTCCGACAATCCCCGAATCGCCGACTATGGAATCCGCACGTACGAGGTTCACTCTGCTACTCAGCTGCGAGCGATTCTGCTGCAGCTCCAGCTGCTGTATGCCGAACCAGGCCGCCGCGGCCAGTAGTGCAAGTCCGGCACACGCGACTGGCGTGTAGCGCGCAATCGGCGGCATAGATGGCAACGATTCCCGGGTAGGAATCACGGTTTCGCCGGAAATCATGCGAGTCGTTGCGCCGGCGATTGCCGCGGCAAGTTCGGCGTCGGGCACGTGTTCGAGGCCGTCAGCCCCACCCACTTTCTGCAGCACGTCGTCATTCGCCACAATGAACGCGCCCGTAGCCATGAGTTCCAGGTCGCCGGATGCCCCGGACATATCAGACTCGTCGGCCGACGTTGCTGCGGGATCGGCATGTGACGTAGTAAAGCTGCCGGAATCGGACAGGCTTTCGCTGTCTTTGTTGTCGTCCTTTTGGCGTAACGCGTCTACGAGCAAGCTCTTCATTGCGTCCCCCGGTTAGCGATAGTCGATGTTGCCCAGCGAGTGCGACTCGGCCGCAACATCGTAGTAGTCGGCGAGCTTCGCGCCGTTCGCCGCCGCAGTGCCGTGCGTAATGATCGTCGGCTTCAGAAAGATGACGAGCTCGGTCTTTACAAGCTTGTCGCGCGTGTACGAGAACAACTTTCCAACCTTGGGAATGCGCGACAGCCCGGGAACGCCGTCCTTGTCGCTCTCTCGCTCATTCTGCATCAGGCCGCCAAGCACTACGGTGCGTCCATTGCTCACCTGCAGCAGCGATTCGATCTCACGCACCTGGATCTCCGGGATCAGGTTGTCGAAGTCAGCCCCGGCGAGTCGCGGCGCCGGATCTACCGCAAACCCCGTAATGCGGCTGATTGTCGGCCGAACGTTCAGGTTGACGAAACCGCTGTCACTGATCTGCGGTGTGACGCTGAGTACGAGACCGACCGGTACGGTGTGAATTTCACTTGTAAACGTGCGCCGCTCCGGAATGTCGGCTGTAGCATCGCGAATGTCGAGTTCGACCGTGAAATAGACGTTTTCGTTAACGACCTTGAGCAAAGCAGTCTGATTATTGAGTGCCATGACCTTCGGGCTCGACAACACCTTGGTGTCGCCAAACTGCTGTAACAACTTCACGGTTGCCGATATGTTGCTGCCGTCAGGCTCGTCGCGGTTATAGCCGAGCGACACGAATGGCGGTATCGACAGGTCGCCGCCGAGCAGACTGCCTTGTACGGACACACCGTTGTTGCCCAGACCCGCATTGGCGGAGAGACGTTGCCAGTCGACGCCCGCCTGGTAGTTGTCGCTGAGCTCCACTTCGACGATCGTCATCTCGATCAACACCTGGCGCTGAGAATTCGCCATGACGCTGTCGAGGTACTGTTTGACCCGAATCTGCTGTTTCTGGCTGCCGAAAACCGTGACGACGCCCGACATCCTGCTGATGATGACCGGGTCGTTTTCTTCGGGGGAAGCCTCCTGCGACGAGTCGCGCGTGTTCCTGATAATCGCTTCGAGGCCCGTTTCGAGCGACGTCCAGAAGTCGTTGTTCGACAGGTTCTTGACCGTCGTCCTCGACAGGTTGCCATTCTGGTCGCCGGCGTTGCGTGCCAACGTTTCCTCGCCTACCGTCCCGCCGGTTGTGGCAATCTGGGTCGCCACGCCGACTTCGCTCTCCGCATTGCGTGCGATGTTGACGTAGTCGACGAGGTAGTTGTTCCAGTATGGCGCATCATCCTCAACGAGCAGATTGTCGCCGCGGAGCTGGTAGCGGAGGCTTGCCTGGTCGGCAAGGCGAGCGAGGATCTCGCTGATCGGCCGCTCGACCGCATTGATCGTCACGGTCTTCTTGCTGTCCGCCTGCAGATCGAGATCCAGATCCGCATCGCGGGCGAGCGAAAACAAGAGATCGGCAACCGGCACCTCCTTGACAACGACTGTGTAGGTCTTAACAGGTACCGAAGGTTGGGCAATCTCGGGTTCAGGCTCGGGTTCAACCACGGGTGCAACGAGCTCCGGGGCAGTCGGATCCGCTGCCGCGCTATCCTCATCTAGCAAATGCCCGCTCGACAGGCCCACGGTGTGTGGACCGGCGCAGGCGGCGAGCGCCGTTGCGCTGGCCAATGTGACTAGAAATCGACGGTAAACGCTCGGCATCCTCGGGGCCCTTTTTCGAAATTCACAGTTACCCCGTAGTTGTCGCCTAGCGGCCGAAAATCTTTAGTGTCAGTACGTTGTCTAAAGAAGCCTCCAGGAACGCCGCTAACCTTGTATACCGAGCCTTCTGGAGACCAGGCCGTGCATGGACGAGTGTCCACTTCGGCAGGTGAGCAGGCGCCAACACTGCGCAAGCAGGTATTTCGCATGCTCGAGACCGCGCAAGAGAACGACCGGCTGAGTCGTTTCGTGGACCTGTGCCTGATTGCGCTGATCTCGGCGAGCGTGCTCGCCGTCATCCTCGAGTCCATGCCCTCGATGGAGAAACGCTATAGCGAAGAATTCTCTCTATTCGAGATCTTCACGGTTGCCGTCTTTTCCATCGAGTACCTGCTGCGCATCTGGTCGGCTGTCGAGTTCGAAGAGTCCGCGGGACTGACAGCACTGCAGGCGCGCCTCAAGTACATGACGTCGTTCCACGCAATAGTTGATCTGCTCGCCATCCTGCCCTTCTACCTTCTCGCATTCGGTGTGTTCGGCAACGTCGACATGCGCTTCCTGCGCGCGGTTCGTCTGCTGCGAGTTCTCAAGCTGACCCGCTACTCGGCGGCGATGAATATGCTGATCATCACGTTTCGAGAGAATGGCAAGGCGCTTGGGGCGGCGTTCCTGATTCTCGTGACGGTCATGCTCATGGCCGCCTCCGGGATGTACTATTTCGAGCGCCAGGTGCAGCCCGAAGACTTCGGCAGCATACCGGCTGCCATGTGGTGGGCGTTCGCAACGCTAACCACGGTCGGCTACGGAGACGTCACGCCGATTACGGTCGGCGGGAAGGTTTTCGGCGCATTAATTACTGTCGTCGGCATCGGCATGGTCGCACTCCCGACCAGTATTCTCGCAACTGGCTACTCCCACCAGCTCAAACTCAGCACGACGACGTACAGTAATCGTGCGGACGAAGCGTTGGACGACGGCTACATCGACGAGGAGGAGGCCCGGGATCTGGAGGAACTACGCGTCGATCTCGGCCTTGGCAAACACACGGCCAGCCAGATCCTGGATGCCGGTATGGTCAGGCGCGCACTGCAACGGGGTGGACGGCATCCGGGGTCAACGTGCCCCCACTGCCAGCGTCCACTCGAAACAGACTGAGGTCCTAGCTGACGACCGGTTTGCGGTCGTTCAGACCGTGGCGACGGATCTTTTCGACCAAAGTCGTTCGCCCGATCCCGAGCAATTCCGCGGCCCGCTGAACCACACCGTCCGACTCGGCAAGGGCCTGCGTAATCATGTCCTGCTCAATGCGTGCGAGGTACTGTTTCAGGTCGATACCGTCGCTGGTCAGGTTCATGGCATGTGTTGCATGTACCGGCATGAGGCGCTCATCGACGATCTCGGGCAGCTCCTCACCGGGCGCAGGTCGGTCGGCGATCGGCCAGGGTAGATCGGCCGCCGTTACTATGCCGTTCGGGCGAATGACTGCGAGGCGCTCCACCAGATTTGCGAGTTCGCGTACGTTTCCCGACCAGGCGTACTTGCAGAGGCTGTCGATTGCGTCGTCAGCAAGCTGCAGCGATACCGACTTGTTGGCGTTGAGTCGCCGGACAAACTCGTCGACGAGTAGCGGAATATCTTCAGGACGGTCTCGTAGCGCCGAGATCTCGATCGGGAATACGCTAAGGCGGTAGTAAAGGTCCTCGCGAAATTTGCCGGTTTCAATCCGGGTCGGCAGATCGCGGTGTGTGGCCGCGATCAGCCGCACGTCGACGGGAATACTCTTGGTGCCGCCGACTCGTTCAATGACCCGTTCTTCGAGAACGCGCAGCAGTTTCACCTGCATGACCGTCGGCATATCGCCAATCTCATCAAGGAAGAACGTACCGCCCTTAGCCTGCTCGAAACGTCCGGCTCGCGACGTCACGGCACCTGTAAAAGCGCCGCGTTCATGGCCAAACAGTTCGCTCTCGAGCAGGTTGTCCGGTATGGCACCGCAGTTCACGGCAACGAACGGACCTTCGCGTCCCGATGCCTCGTGGATTTGCCGGGCCACAACCTCCTTGCCTGTACCGGATTCACCCGTAATCAGGACTGTCGCCATGGACGGTGCGACCTGCTCGATCAACCGCCGCACAAGCCTCGCGTCGGCACTGTCGCCAATGAAATGGCTGCCGCCCGGACGTGGATCCGAGTGATCTGTCTTGCGGTGCATGGCGCGGATCTCTTCGAGAACCTCACCAAGGGCGTCCAGGCTGACCGGGTACGACAGCGAGTGGATACGTGCCCAGGGATAGTCCTTGTGAAGGTTGGTCGCGATCATTTCTGCGCCTCGGCATCCAGCATGACAATCGGGATACTGGGGTCGAAATCACCGATTCCGGCAAGCAGCTCACGCACATCGTCTTCCCCGAGATCCGGTCCGACGAAGACCGCCTCTACCCGCGTCTCTTCGGCAATATCGCGCCACTTCGCGGGCGTGGTAACCCGAACTTCCGGTGCGTCCATAAACTCTATGAGCTCTTTCAGGTTGTCGGCTGCGGCCGCGCCCGCGTTGACAACCATGATTGTGCCGTGTGTGCTATTCAATTGAGAACCCGCCTCAAGTCCCTCGCCTAACACTCTGTTTTGTGCGTCTCTATCGACACGAAAAGCCATATATGGTCGCTATTGATACACATATTGTGTCAAATTAATGACAGGTACGATATTAGTCGCATATACCCATATCGTGTATCAGGGAATCCCCTATGTACCTTATATGTGCTTTTTGTCCTATTTTTGGTTCCCTGCTAAACTTCCGACCTGTCCGGCCGATGTATATGGGCATGAGTACGATTTCCAGATTGGTCGACGCGTTCTCCAGGGACGATCGCGCCGGTCCGTCGCAGCCGGATGCCAGTACGGCCAATCTCGACGGGGCCCTCGATACGGTCAGCAGCATGCTGCGGGTCATGGGGTCCGATTCCTTTGCGCTCGAAGACGAGGTGGATACGCTCGATTTCCAGTCCCTGTGCGGAGAATTCGCACGTCATGTCGAGAACGGTTCGGGTGTGCCGTCCTGGGAGGTCCCTCAGGACCCGGCAGGACGCCGTGCCTGGAATCGAGTACGACGCTTCTTCACCGATCGACGCAAGTCGGAATCTCGCTTCGTGACGGAACGTTTGCGTGACTATCGAGACATCGTTGAGGAACTCGTGTCCGGATTGCGCAATGTCGTGCAGCGCGACCAGCAGACCGAAGACACGATCTGCCAGCGCCTCGAGATTGTGCAGGCGGCTGTGGAGGCAGGTGAGCTTTCACGCATACGCGATTCGGTCGCCGCCACGGTGCGCCAGGTCGAGGAGACCTTTGCCGAGCAGCGACGCGACTATGAAGAGCGGCTTAGTGAACTCAACGAGCGCATGAGCAGCCTGCGCCAGGATCTCGTTGACGCACGCGAGGAGATGCAGCGCGATTCGCTGACCAACGCCTTCAACCGCGGCGCGTTCGACCAGGCGATCCAGCGCAATCTGAACATGCACCATGTCTTGCAGCAGCCCATTACCCTGCTGTTGATCGACCTCGACCATTTCAAAAACGTGAACGACCGCTTCGGGCACGCGGCCGGTGACGAGGCGCTGCGCCTGCTTGGCGACAGCCTGGCACGTTCCTTTATCCGCAAGAGCGATTTCGTAGCCCGCTACGGTGGCGACGAGTTCGCAGTGATTCTGCCCGACACGCGCGCAGAGCATGCTGGCAAACTGATCGAGAGCCTGCTGCGACGCGCCGAGAATATTCGCCTGACGTCCGGCCCCGACGAGGCGCTCGTGACCTGTTCGGTCGGTTATACAGAGGTTGGTGACGAGGACACTGTGGAGAGCCTGATGGCGCGTGCCGACGAGGCGCTCTACAAGGCCAAATTCGCAGGTCGCAATCGTGCCGAATTCCTGCCTTCCAACCAGGCCTGAGGCCTAAAGCCACGGCCAATTCGGCCGATATTCAGATAGACGCAACCGTCTAATCCCATGGTACGGAGGGACTCACTTTGGATCTGGCGACACTGATCGGCCTCATCGGAGCATTTGGCATCGTAATGACGTCGATATTGCTCGGTGGCTCAGCGGGCACGTTCGTCAATACGCCCTCGCTGCTCGTCGTACTCGGCGGCACCGTACTCGTGACCATGATGAAATTCAGCCTGGGCAAATTCCTGGGCGCCGCTGGCATTGCCGTGAAAGCGTTCCTCTACAAGCCGTCGAATCCCGAAGACCTGATCTCTGAGTCAGTTGAACTTGCCAAGGCTGCCCGACAGGGCGGTCTGCTGGCACTTGAAGACAAGGAAATCAGCGACGACTTCATGAAGACGGGACTCGGGCTGCTCATCGACGGGCATCCCGCCGATACGGTCAAGGCGATGTTGCAAAAAGACCTGAATCAGACGCTGCAGCGCCACAATGACGGCCAGGACATCTTCAAGGCAATCGGCGACGTCGGCCCGGCCATGGGCATGATCGGTACCCTCATCGGTCTCGTTCAGATGTTGTCCAATATGGACGACCCCAAGCAAATTGGCCCGGCCATGGCTGTCGCGCTCCTGACAACGCTCTACGGCGCCATCCTCGCAAACATGTTCGCATTGCCAATTGCTGACAAGCTCGCGGTACGCAGTGCCGAGGAAAACACGAGCAAGAACCTGATCATCGATGCCCTGCTTGCGATTCAGAGCGGCCAGAACCCGCGCATCATCTCGAGCATGCTCGAGGCATATCTGCCGCGCTCGCAACGCAGCGAAGAGGACGACCTGGGCTGACCGGCCGTCTCATGTCATGTCTAATGCTCCCGCAAAAAAGGAAAGCAAAGGCGTCCCGGCCTGGGTTATGACCTTTGCCGACCTGATGACGCTGCTCATGTGCTTTTTCGTCCTCCTGCTCGCGTTTTCCGAAATGGACGTCGCGAAATTCAAGCAGCTGTCCGGCTCGATGAAAGACGCCTTCGGCGTGCAGGCGGAAGTCGAGGTCCGAACGATTCCGAAAGGCACGAGCGTCGTCGCCCAGGAGTTTAGTCCGGGCAAGCCCGAGCCAACGCCGGTCAACGTCGTTCGCCAGTTCACGATCGACTCCAACCGGAACACGCTCGACGCGCTGGATCGAGAGATCAAGGAAATCGAAGAAACCCGCGAGCACGCGCGCAGGCTGCGCCTGGCCCTGAAACAGGAAATCGAAAACGGCTACGTCTCGATCCAGACCGAAGGAATGAAGGTCATCGTACACATCATGGAGAAGGCGTCGTTTGACTCAGGTGTTGCGGACCTGCGCCCCGACTTCAAACCTGTCCTCAACAAGATCGCGAGCCTGATCGACTCCAGTAGTGGCGATATCACCGTATCCGGACACACGGACGACGTGCCGATCGCGACCGACCGTTTTCGATCCAACTGGGATCTCTCGACCTCGCGCGCGGTCTCGGTTGCTCATGAACTCCTCCTTAGGGCAGACCTGGATCCGGCCAACGTCATGGTTACCGGTCATGCAGACACCCGGCCGCGAGCGCCCAACGACAGCACCGAGAATCGCGCCAAAAACCGACGCGTCGACATCAGCATCGTGCGCGGCAAGGAAATCGACAAGATCCGCACGTTGAGCCTGACGGCCGCCCGCGGCGAAACCGAAGCCAGCGAGGACATTGAACAATGACAGACGGAAACGAAAACCGAAGATCGTTCCGCGTCAGCGAGGATGTTTACATCAAGTATGAAATCCTGACTGACGAGGAATTCGCCGAAGGCCTGGAGCGCCGGAAGCTGCGCTGTGGCGACAATGACAGCGCCCAGGCGGCACTTGTCGAAGTCGAATCGCGTCTCAGCGAGGCGATGTTTCTGATGAACGGCGAGAACAACGCGCTGGGGCGCTGCGTTACGTTGCTCAACGACAAGATCAACATCGCCATTGAGCAGCTGCCGGCGCTTCGCGAGAACAAAGCAAGCCTTGCGCGATCGGCGCCACAATGCTGCGACGTAGGCGCCGACGGTATGGTGTTTTCCAGCGAGCGTCCGCTATCCGTCGGCGACAAACTGCACCTGCGCTTCCTGTTGTCCTCGGACAATCGGTACGTCGAGTGTTTCGCTCGCGTAGTGCGCCTGACTGATCCGCCGGACACGCACGACAACAACCTGTCCTATGGAATAGCCGTGGAATTTGACAACGTGCCGCCCGCACAGCGCGAGATTCTGATTCAACACATGTTCAGCCGCGAATCGGAGACGTTGCGAATGCGGCGGCTGGAGCTCGACAAAGCCAATAACGGGTGATCGTCAGGTCAGCGACTGCTGCATGCTTTGCAGTTTCTCACGATACGCCGACATGAGTGCCGGCGCGACGTCCTTGCCGACGCCAAGCCGTTGACACGATTCATCTTCATCAAATACCTGTTCGAGTTTCGCTTCGTTACCGTCGAGTAGCAGGCGCGACACGACGATGACATCGACCAGGTCGGCCGGCGCACTGGTGTCGTGTTGCACGTACGAAACCGGATCGGCCGTATGAACGACGTCTTCCGAAAAGCCCCAGGACTCGATGATGCTTTTGGAAATTTGCGGATTCCATTCATCGAATACCAGCTGCAAGGATGCAGCGTCACCGATCAATTCGGGAAAGTCCTCGGCTTTGGTGAGGATATACAGCTTGCCAACTTCGTGCATCAGGCCGCATAGAAATGCGGTTTCCTGGTTGAGTGCCGGCTGCTTCTGCGCAATCGCAAACGCCATGCTCGACATTTTCATGCCGTTCGCCCATATCTTGCGTTGCTGACCGGCGGTCTTGTCGTGCTTGTCGGAGTCATACAATTGCTTCATTGCCAGCGACATGGCGGTATTGCGGACAACCTCAAAACCAAGCCGTCCGATAACGCTCTCCAATGATTCAATCTTGACGTTGGCGCGATTGTAGTACGCCGAGTTCGCATAGACGAATAGTTTGGATACAAGCACAGGGTCCACACTGACCGCCTGGCTTACCTTGTCAAAGTCACAATCGTCACGCTCGAGCATGTTGCGAATCTTGATGACGACGTCGGGCAAGGACGGCAATGAAATATCGCCGTTATCGAGTTCGAGTGCCAGCAAGCTGACGAATCTGAAGTGATCGCTCTTATCCATGGCGTGCTAGATTCCCGCTCCTGATTTCGCGGCCCGGCGATGCAGCTTCTGCATCAGACGGGCTTCACCAAAATTCAGCCCGCAGCTGCGTGTGAGGTCTTCGACGCTCGCACCAAGCCTGGCCATGCGAATCGCGTTTTCGATCGGCAGGTTACGTTCTGCTGTCGGCCGTGTCGGCTCGGCCGGTTGCGGCCGTTGCTTGTTGAGTTCGATGACTTTGACCGTGCGTTGGAGTTCGCCTACGCGCCGCTCAAGGCGCTGCGTCGCCTGCATCTGCTCCCGCAGCTCGGTATCCGGCGTTTCGGCAAGTGCATTGCCGGTCGGGCTCTCCCAGAAGTCCTCGATCCGCTGGCAGCGGCGCTCGAAACGAACCAGGGCATGGCACGTCAGGCCAAGCAACATGGCGTTGGCGGCCAGCAACAGGAAGATAAACAGGGCGTCAAAGCTGATCATCATACATGCTCATCAATTATGGGTTTGCGCTCATCGTCATCGCGATCGTCATGTTCAGGCTCGTCCTGCCGCTCCTTCTTGCGGCGATCAGTTTCGCGGTCCTTGTGCGCTGGCTGCACCGGCTTGACGGGGTAGCTTGGCCCGATGCGATTGATACCCGAAATGAAGTCAGCCATGACAGATCTCCCGTACCTACCAGCGCTTCGCCGCCGCACGCAGGCGCATAACGGCCTGGCCATGAATCTGGCAGACGCGTGACTCGGAAACTTCGAGCACGGCGCCGATTTCCTTCAAGTTGAGTTCCTGTTCGTAGTACAGCGACAGCACCAGTTTCTCGCGCTCGGGTAACTGATCTATCGATCCCGCCAGACGGTCGCGGAACTGCTCGTCATAAAGTTCCTCTTCCGGGCGCGGCGCATCCGACGATGGCGGCTTGCGATACATCGTTGGCTCTTCGATCGTCTCTTCGAAACTGAATAGCCGACTGCTCGCACTATCGGCGAGAATCTTGTGATAATCGTCCAGCGAAATATCGAGGCGCGCGGCAATTTCCTCCGACGTCGCAGCGCGGCCTGTTTCGCCTTCGATCGCGTTGATTGCATCCGTGACCTTGCGGTATTTGTGATGCACCGAACGAGGCGTCCAGTCGTACTTGCGTATGTCGTCGAGCATGGCGCCACGTATGCGGATACCCGCATAGGTCTCAAAGCTCGCGCCGCGTGACGCGTCGAAGTTGCCCGACGCTTCCAGCAAACCCACCATGCCTGCCTGCATCAGGTCATTGATATCGACCGTCTCCGGTAACCGTGCCGCCAGGTGATGTGCGATACGCTTCACCAGCCCGAGGTGTTCGGTGACAAGGTCCTCGCTGGAAAACGTGTTTGAGGTTGCAACATTACTGTACGTGTTCATGCCACCTTACCTCGCATTCCCAGGTCAGCATTCAGCAGACGTTCGAAGAAGAACTGGATGCCACCGCTCGCACCGCGTGCCGGCGCGAGTGAATCGATAGCCCGGGCGACTTCCTGGAATGCCACCCCCGACTTGCTGTTCGGGTACGCGTCGACAACCGCACGCTGCTCCTGGACTGCCTTAACCAGGTAATCGTCGTGAGGGATATCGCCGATGTGACGCAAAACGACATCGAGAAAGTTGTCGGCAACCTTCACGAGCTTGCGGAATAGTTTGCGCCCGTCGTGCCGCTTGCGGCTCAGGTTCGTCAGCACACTGAATCGCGAAACGCCGTAGTTTTGGCTGAAGACCTTGATCAGCGCGTAAGCATCGGTCAGTGATGCAGGCTCGTCGCAGATCACGACTACTGCGTGCTGCGCGGCCTGCACAAAACGGGCGACTTCGGGTGCGATGCCTGCGGCGGTATCGATAACGAGCACATCGGGCTGGTTTCCGAGGTCACAGAAAGCCTGGATGATGCCGGCCTGCGCCGCTGGCGGCAGGTCAGTCATCGCGAAGCTTCCGGATGACGCTGGCACGATCCGTATGCCGCCAGGACCTTGCAGCAGAGTA
>JAAUYD010285440.1_pt1 | contig 14465 bp, 16 predicted proteins | sample 7278101 | NCBI WGS metagenome assembly JAAUYD01 (sample SAMN14350128, study PRJNA611818) | marine sediment metagenome | isolation source: surface marine sediment (0.6m) | place: French Polynesia: Moorea | collected 2018-08
AGTTAGAACGCTTTGGTATATTTCACTATTATAGGCGGTCAGGCCTGAAATCTGAACCGCAGTTACATTCAGGCCCCATGTTTCAGCCACCTGCCTGGCAAGCGCCGCGGGATCCTTGTCAATAATGACTGCCCTGATGCAAGCGGCGGAGATTTGCTGCAGTTTTTGGGCGAAGCCTACAAGCTCATGGGAGACGGGGTTGATTTCACCATTGAGATGTTCGACAATGACGACAATGGTTGGCTTCATAGTGATCAATTCATTATAGTTTGGTCATGGATTGACTGCCCGGACTTGCATCTCGCTCCCGGGGGACTTCGCAATCCCAGAGAACTCAGAACAATTCTGTCTAAATAAATATAGACTCATCGGCAATACCATCATTTGTGTATCACCAGTGAAGCAGGGATTTCTCGCGAAGAATGTTTAACAAGGTGGTCGCTTTTTCCTGCTGGGTACCTGATAAAAACCTGCCGGATCGTGTTTTTTCGGGATATGCTACCCGAATAACGCTTTGCCGCAAGTCCGACCAATCGCCTTCGACGGCCCGAATTATTTCCAACGCCTGCTTGTTGGCTCGCAAAAGATTTGAAAGTGACGGATACCGCGGTGTATTAATCCCCGACTGAATGGTTAAAACAGCCGGGAGCTGCAGCTCTAAGGTGTCGCGGCTGCCCCCCTCAATTTCCCGCTCGATATATACGGAATTCTTGTCCGGTGCCAGCCGCTGCTGAATGACGGATGTAGCCCAGGGCAGGGATAGGCAGGCGGCGATCATGGGACCGATTTGCCCTTGCATCATGTCTTCCGACATGACACCGGCCAAGATAAGGGTATAGGGTTTGCCCCTGGCATACGCTGCGATGCTGGATGCAATGGTAAAAGGACTGATATAGTTTTTAAACTCACCGATGATGTGGATACCGTGATTTGCACCCATGCCGATAGCGCGCTTGAGCACTTCGGCTGACCGGTCCGGACCGACTGTAATGACATCGACCTCGATATCCGAATGAGCTTCTTTGAGCAGTACAGCTTCTTCAACGGCAAATTCATCCAACCGGTTCATTTTATAATCGGTGATGGCATCTTCCTCAATCCAGCTGGCATTATTATCGATTTGAATCGGGCTGTCAGACTCGCACACCTGTTTTATACAGACCAAAATTTTCATGTTGGGAAACCATATATAAAGAAAGCAGGTTGTGTCAATAAAAAAAACGAACGTTCGTTCTTTTTTCTTGACTGCCGCCAATTCGGATTGTAAGGTACGATGTTATGAGTGAAATCTATTTTATCCGACACGGTCAAGCTTCGTTTGGCGAAGACAATTATGACAGACTTTCTCCGCTCGGGATAAGACAGGCAAAGTGTCTGGCGAAACATTTGGCCGGAACCGGAAAGTTATTTGACGGTATTTACTACGGCGAAATGGTACGCCAACAGGACACCGCCCGGGAATTTCTCAACCACTACTCTCGTAAAGGGCTCGCAGTTCCTCCGCCGATTGTCTCCAGGGCATTTAACGAATATGATTCTTTTGCCGTCTGGCAGGCCTTGATTCCTGAGATGCTTGCAGACGACCCATCCATTGCCGCAGAACTGGATAAGCTTCCCGGTGATCAAAAGGCATTTCAGCGGGTTTTTGCGCCGTTGATGCATCGCTGGGTGTCGCAAAACTATCAGACCGACAACATACCGCGGTGGGATGACTTTACCCGGCGTGTTAGGCAGGGAATTAAAGAACTGACGGCCCACCATGTCGGCAACAAGCGATTGGCGGTCTTTACCTCCGGGGGGCCTATTTCGGTGGTCGTGCAAATTTCGCTCGGTTTATCCGATCACAAAGCACTCGAGATTTCATGGCAGCTGATGAACGCCTCAATCACCCGCATCAAATACAGTCATCGAGGAATGATGTTAGCCGGGTTCAACGAGGTGACCCATTTGGAATTGGAGGGAGAAAACGGGTTTCTGACTTACCGGTGATTTGGAATGAAGATTGACGAATGACGAATGATTAATGACGGAATTCTGTCTTTTTAGATTGGAATTATTGGTATAAATACAATCAAGCTAAGCGACGTGCGAAATTTGTCGATTGTCATTCGATGTTGAATTTACAAATCCAAAAGATATGCAGATTAATACAAATTGGAGGACCCAATGGACTTTGATGTATCTGAAAAAATGAAAACGATTTTAGGAATGATCGATGAATTCGTGGACAAGGAGCTAATTCCTCTGGAACCGGAGTTTCTCACAAAACCTGCCCGAAGTCTTCACGCGGTTTTTGAGGAGAAACGCAGGATGGTCAAACAAATGGAACTATGGGCCCCCAACCACCCCCAAGAATATGGAGGGATGGGGCTCAATCTGATGGAACACGCCCTGGTATCGGAATCATTGGGTCGAAGTCCTTTGGGACATTATATATTCGGCTGCCAGGCACCGGATGCCGGCAACATCGAAATCCTCGATCAATTCGGCAACGATGAACAAAAAGAGAAATATTTGAGACCGTTAGTGGACGGAAAAATTCGAAGTTGTTTTTCAATGACTGAAGTGGAGCTGCCAGGTTCAAATCCGGTAATGATGGACACCACCGCGGTAAAGGAGGGTGACGACTATCTCATCAACGGGCAGAAGTGGTACACTTCATCGGCGGACGGGTCCGAGTTTGCGATTGTCATGGCGGTCACCAATCCCGAGGCCGGGCCATACCTTCAGGCCAGCATGATTATTGTTCCCACCGATACCCCCGGTTTTAACCTTGTGCGCAATATTCCGGTGATGGGCCATACCGGCGAGGATTATTTCAGCCATGCCGAGATTTTGTATCAGAATTGCCGGGTTCCCCAAAGCAATCTGCTGGGGCCCGAAGGCCACGGATTTGTTATAGCTCAGGAGAGACTGGGGCCCGGGCGGATACATCACTGTATGCGCTGGATCGGGATATGCAACCGCGCCTTTGACCTGATGGTCGCCCGCGCCAGAGACAGAATTATTGCGCCGAACCGGAAATTGGCGTCCAAGCAAATTATTCAGGCCTGGATCGGGGAATGCGCGGCCGATATCCAGGCGGCCCGTCTGATGGTGCTGCATGCTGCCTGGCGGATCGAAACTGTCGGCAAGAAAGAGGCCCGCAAAGAGATCTCGCTAATAAAATTTGTCGTGGCCAACGTGATGCAAATAGTCATTGACCGAGCCTTGCAAGTCCACGGCGGACTGGGCATGACCGATGATACTGTCTTGGCCCATTACTATCGGCACGAAAGGGCTGCTCGGATATACGACGGCGCCGATGAAGTGCATAAGATTTCGGTGGCCAAACGTATATTAAAAGAGTATGAAGGCAAGCAAGTACGTTAGTTTCTATTATGAACTACGCTGAATTTCAAAAAAAGGTCCGCCTTTCCAAACAGGATTTATGCCGGGAAGTTTATGCCGACCACCGCGATTCCATCCGGGTTAAAAAGGAAGACACGATCGTCAAAAACCTTGAGCGCATATTTAGCGCCACACTGAAGATCGGGAATAAAAAAGGTTTTCAGGCCATGAGCATGCGGGATCTTGGAAGGGAGACGAGTCTCAGTATGGGGGCGTTATACTCTTATTTTTCAAGCAAGGAAGAGCTGCTTTCTATGCTCCAGCATCAGCGGCGTACGATTACCAAGCGAATCTTGCAAGAACATATCGAGAAAGAATCGGAACCTGGTGCCAGGCTGCGGGTGGCGATTCTAACTCACCTGTATTTAAGCGAGGCCATGCAGCCTTGGTTTTACTTTTCTTACATGGAGGCCAAAAATCTCTCCAAAAAGGAACAAGCCCTGGCGGTTGCGAGTGAGCTGTACACGGAGAAAATTTTTGCCGATATTCTCGTTCAGGGGCAGACCAATGGATCTTTCTCGTTACGGGATCCTCAATTAACAGCCAGCGTAATTAAAGCCATGGTGCAAGATTGGTATCTAAAGCGTAGCAAATATGCCCGCAGAAAAATTTCCGTGGACCGATATGCACAGTTTATCCTGCAATTTGTGGAAAGCTTTATATAATATTAAACTTTAGAAACCAGGAGATGATTTAATGGAAAATGTTTATGAAAAACTGCGAGCTAGACTGGATGAACTGGCAACCGGTTATCCGGAAACCGATAGTAAGGTTGAAATTCGTCTGCTGGAACGACTATTTAGTGAAAAGGAAGCAGAATTGTTTCTTCAGCTTTCACCCATCCTGGAAAGCCCTGATGATGTGGCCAAACGCTTGAATCGCGACCCTGATGAGCTGATCGGCCAGATGGAAACGATGGCACAAAAAGGATTGCTTTTTCGAAAACGCAAAGGGGAATCGGTTCGCTACTCGGCAGTACCGTACGTGGTCGGGATTTTCGAATTTCAGCTGAAGAGAATGGATAAAGAATTCGCCAGGGATCACGAAGAATATTTTGAGACTGCTTTCGGCCGGACGATTCAGTCCTTTAAAACCCCAGTTTTGAGAACCGTGCCAATTAATCGTCAACTGGTTGCGAATTATCCGGTTGCCCCATTTGAGGATGTCCTGCAAGTTCTTGAAAACCAGAAAAAAATTGCCGTTTCTCCGTGTGTTTGTCGCACGACGGCTCATTTGGTTGAGAAAGGATGTGACAAGCCCCAAGAGAATTGTTTCGCTTTCGGTTCCCACGCCGAGTATTATGTTGAAAATGGGATGGGCCGGTACATTAGCATCGAGGAGGCCAAAGCAATTGTCGAAAAAAACGAAGAAGACGGTTTGGTAATGCAGCCGTTTAATTCCCGCAAAATAGGCGGAATGTGCAGTTGCTGCGGTGACTGCTGCGGCGTTCTTAGATCGTTGAAGATGCATCCTACTCCGGCAGAAATGGTTCAGAGCAATTACTTTGCACAGGTTGATGAAGCAGAATGCACGGGTTGTGAGACCTGTCTCGATCGTTGCCAGATGGATGCCATCGATGTGACCGACGGTATTGCTGGCATAGATCTGGAGCGCTGCATTGGTTGTGGTTTGTGTGTGACGACCTGTCCGACGGACGCCATCGAGTTGATCAAAAAGGCTGAAGATCAGCTGTATGAGCCGCCTAAAACCGGTGTGGAAACCTATATTCGAATCATGCAGGAAAGAGGGAAGCTTTAAAGCAGAAAATAGAAGTCGGAATGCGGAATGAGTAATGCGGAAAAAAAGAAGCTAGTATCTGACCTCTACCCTCTGTGACCTACCTCCTGACTTTCGATAGCAGGACATAGATATGAAAGACAAGAAAGGCTTATTTTACTACCCTTTTCCTCGGAACAAACGAATACGTATGTATGTTCGTGAAAAAGGCGAAGACATCTGGTTCAGGCTTTGGAATGCTGATGAACCCCGGCTTTGGGACGAGCATGGTTGGATTCCTTACGGGGCGATCAAAAGAGCTGAAAGCATGTATCAGGGTAAGAACTTCGATCCCGGACAGGCATATGACCTGCAATTGGCATTAGCACTGATTGAGGAGGCCGCCGATTAGTTCTGCCCTTAGTGAGTCTAAAAAGCTCAATTGGGGTTCCAATACTTGGTGGAATATTTACAGAAAATATTGGACACAACTTTATGCCACCGCTCATCATCACGATCACCAATAATCTCCGACTACAAAATGTTCCCCCAGACATTATCAAAATCCTGACTGAAAAGCTTAAATTTCTGAATCCCAAATGGCTGGAAAATGAAAGAATGGGGCGATGGAATCGGGGTACCCCTAAAGAACTTCGGTTTTACGATAAAGTCGGGACTGCGGGATTGTGGATTCCACGGGGTTATATGCGGCAACTGATTCTGCTATGCCGACGATATGAGATTAAATTCAAGATCGAAGACCGCCGTAGGTATCTTTCTCCAACAAGTTTTTCTTTTCGAGGGCAGTTGAAACCATTTCAACAAGCTGCCGTGGACAAGATGCTGGCTAAGGATTTTGGTACCCTCAGCTCCGCCACCGGTTCAGGGAAAACCATCATGGCCCTTTATATGATTGCCCAGCGCCGGCAACCGGCATTAATTATTGTCCACACAAAAGATTTGGCAACCCAGTGGATCCAGAGAGTCGAGACGTTTCTCGGGATTGCAACCGAAAAAGTCGGGATGGTCGGCGGTGGAAAACATGTGCTGGGCAAGGAAATCACCATCGCGCTGGTGCAATCTCTTTATAAACGCGTGGAAGATGTCGCTGAATACATCGGTTTTTTAGTGGTGGATGAATGCCACCGTTGTCCCAGCCGTACGTTTACTGAAGCGGTTACCGGGTTTGACTCTAAATACATGCTGGGATTGTCTGCGACACCCTGGCGACGGGACAAGCTGTCCAAACTGATATTTTGGCATCTCGGAGATGTCCATCATGAGGTGGATAAAAACCATTTGGTAAAAGCCGGAGACGTACTGCCTGCGGAAATCATCACACGAAACACCAGCTTTAAGCCATACCACGATCCGGTCAATGAATACAGCAAGATGCTGTCCGAGCTTACAGCCGATACGGATAGAAATATTCTTATCACTTCGGATGTCGCCCAGGAAATCCAACGTGATGCTGGAATCTGCCTGGTTTTATCCGATCGCAAGGTTCACTGTGAAAATCTTCAGGCCCTGTTGAAGTACCGGCATAAAATTGACGCCGAACTTTTAACCGGCGACCTGAAAATGGATGAGCGTCAAAAGGTTATCGAGCGTTTAAATCAAGGAGAGGCAAACGTCGTCATTGCCACCGGTCAGCTGGTCGGCGAAGGTTTTGACTGCCGGAATTTGTCGACCCTATTTCTTGCTACTCCGATTCGATTCAGCGGCAGAGTGATTCAGTATCTTGGGCGTGTACTAAGACCGGCACCCGGGAAACTGGTAGCACGGGTGTATGACTATGTAGATATTCATGTTGACACCTTAACCAAAGCTGCCATGGCTCGGCAAAAAGCGTATCGGAGTTAAGGCCGGTGCCGGGCAGTCATCATGGAGTTTTCAAAAGGCTGTAATTGTATTTATAAATACAATTTATCTTGCCAATTTTTACCTATGAAGATATGATTAATTCTTTAAAAGCTTGAAATATATGCCCCTTTAAAACTGCAGGATTCGCTTCCCAATTCAACATAATGACGAAAAGTAAACTGACCCAAGAAACACTATCTGGCAGCGGACATTCAGAAAAGGCATTAAATGTTTTTGATTCCTTGCTGGGGGACATCGGGCAAAGGAAAATAACTGATCACCAGATCAATGTTATATTGGATGCTTTGGCCAATGCCGGAGATATTGGGGTTGTTGCCAGATTTCCCGCTGTCCTCTCTATCTGCGCCCGTCGGGGACTTCCGTTAAATTATCAGTCGTTATTCTCCCGCTACTGGGAAACTAGTCCCAAAAGACAAAATTTAGAGAAGCTGTTGCTGGCCTGTGCAATGATATTCAAACGTTTAGGTCTCCAGCCACCAAATAATCTGGTAGAAATCACCGCCCCATTAAGTGCGAAATATGAGGGTTTGTTGAAGCAGGGAAAGTTTCAACTGAGTAACGGATTATATGTCAGCATGCAGGTCTTGCAGGACTCTTTGAACGACTATGCCAATGACTGTTTAACATCAAAGGTGGGTCCGGATAAAATGCCGTCGCGATCCGCCAGCTCACTTGACATTTATTTAGATCGCATATTTCCGGCAAAGCAAAAAGAGCTGGTAAAAAAGAAGCGGGATGGTGGAAGCTTTACAAAGACCGAGCGAGAATATTTTTCAAGGATCGTCCGAAAAAAGCTCGAGGCCATTGCCAACGAGGAAGTGGTAAGACTGGCGAGAAAATTGACTCGTCCTGATTGACAATGTTGATAAATTCGTTTATGTTCGAAAGCTTATTTTGACGCAACGGGTATTTCACTTGAATTTCAATTTTCAGATACGAACGATCATAGAACAATACGAGCATCCGCGGTGTAATACCTGATGCTGATATTTAGGAGTGGACTGTGACTATGGGCCAATTTAGTGTATTTCCAGCAGAAAGAATGAATTCTGATTATCCCTGGACGATTTGGGCCGCGGGGTGGCTTGCTATATTTAAGGCATTTCTCTGGCTGGCTTATGAACCGGTTCAGACAGAATCCGTGCTCAGACTCTTAGGAATCAAGTTCCTGTTGAATACCATTCCCCTGGTGATATTTGCCATCGGGATTTGGAATCTCAGAAAATGGGCTGCTTGGGGCCTGATTGCCATATCGGCCGCCAATTTGATATTTTTCCTTGTCAATCCACAGACCTTGAATGCTGTATTGGTAGAATCCGAAGTTCAGATTTACGCCATTGTATTGTCCTTCATTACCTTGCTTTGCAACGGTCCCCTCGGCGATATATTTATTCTATGCGCCGCCCCCAGCATGTTGAAGCATGCCAAAACCTAAAGGTTTTGTTCGTTTTCCCGATATAGATTTTGATGGTTTTGTAAAAAGCTTTAAACAACCCGGGACGTCATCTCTGCAAAAGCGGGGAGAAAGTATTTTCAAAAAATCTGATTGTCAGCCAACTCAGATTTGACGAATCGGTAAACTGTCTGTGCGCGAGTCAGTTTCTTTGAACTAAATTATAGATCCATTCGCTGCAGAACTTCCAGCGGATGCCGCAACCACTCGTCAGCTATTAAAAATGAAGATCAAAATATTGTTCTGGAGCGCCGTTTTGTTTTTAGTTATCGGATTAAACTCAGGCGACGGCACCTTATACTTCTGTTTTTCAATTCACTCCTTTATGCTCTTCATCGGCATGTTTGTGCACACCCAGGTACACAGGTCCAAATCGAGCACGGATGCCGAACCCCTTCCAGGAATCTCTTCCACGCAGAAATAATCCTATATTTTTAAAATTGGAATTGGGAACCTAACCAAATCGGCCGCTTTTCAATTTTTGCCCAACTGTGCAAAAAAAGAGGCCCATTCCTGCTCACGTATTGTCATTCGAGTCTGAATTTGAGTCGTTTTAGAATGTGACTTTGGGAGCTGTCTTTTCCGCCTCCGGGATTTCATAGTAATCTGCCGCCGAAATCCCGGCCAGCGTTGCATAAAGTCTTCCAAAAATTGTGCGGATATAGGTGTTTAGGCTCTGGACCGAATCGTTGTAGCGTTTTCTTTCAACAGCGATTCGGTTTTCGGTTCCTTCAAGACTGTCCTGGAGTTTGAGAAAGGATTGATTGGCCTTAAGGTCCGGATATCGCTCCTGAAGAAGCAGGAGCCTCGATAGGGCGCCTTCAAGCATATTGGCACTCTTGATCTGACTTTTAACATCATTGGCCTGAAAATACTGAGTTCGGGCCTGAGCAATATTTTCAAAAATTTCCTTTTCATGCCTAGCATATCCCTTAACCGTTTCGACTAGGTTCGGGATGAGGTCATAGCGACGTTTTAACTGATTTTCAACCTGCGCCCACTTGCCTTTGACGTTCTCGTCCATGGCAATCACATGATTGTAGCCACTGATCAGCTTGCCGGCAACCATGAACAACAGCACCAGGGTAACACCCAGGATTACCAGCACTATCTTCAATGTATTTGACATAAATTCCTCCAATAAATTTGAATGAATAAGATATTTATAGAATGAAAAACTAGATCATCAGATTAGATTTGAGACAATGCTTTAAAATCCTACCTCCCTATTGTCAGAATACGGGCGTGGTTCTCTGGACCTAAATTCCTTATTCTGCTTTGCCTACCATCCTCCCGAGGCACCGCCACCGCCAAATCCTCCGCCGCCACCACCGAAACCACCGCCACCGAAACCGCCTCCCGAACCGCCCCAGTGGCCTCTTCTCCCGCCCATGGATGAAAATAAAAGGAAAGCTAAGAAAAACCGGGGATTTTTGATGAACACAATTGCCACTATAAGAAAAAAAACCAGCGAGAGGAATTTACCCAAAGGACCGCTGGCAGGTTTTCTTTTTTTGAACGTAGATTTTTTTTGGACAGCTGGCATCCCGCTGATTTGGGCCCCTGCATCCGATGCAATTTTATTGGCAATCACCACTGTTGCAGCATAAATGCCAGAGGTATAGTCTCCTTTTTTAAAGTTAGGAACTAAATACTGCCTGCCAATTCCACCCACCAGGCTGTCCGGTAATGTGCCCTCCAGTCCATAACCGACTTCGATCCTGTATTTTCTTGCATTTAGTGCCACCACTAGCAGGACGCCGTTATCCTTGCCCTTTTGTCCGAGTTTCCATTTGTCGTGGGCGACGCTCAGCGATAATTCTTCGATGGTCTGTCCTGCAAGCCCCTTTATGGTCAAAATTGCCATCTGAGCTGTGGTTTTGTCCTGGAGTTCCCTTAAATAACCATTGATTTTGATTTCGATACTGTCATCAATGATTCCAGCGAGATCGACCACAGGGTTTGCGGGTCTGGCCGGTATTTCGGCGGCAAAACCGATGGGTGTGGTGCTGAGAGCCAGCAATACCAGGAGAAATTCCAGAATGGGTTTACACTTCGAGTGCATCAGCTATCTCTCCCAGCTTCTCAATGGCCAGATAGTAGTCTTCAAAAACATGGTTGAGTTGGTCGATGGATGGTCTCGTTTTTTGGCGCTTATGCGCCAATACCTGTTGAAAAACATGGGTCGAGACCCCGGATGACTCCTCCAACGTCGCTAGTATCTCACTATTATTTCGGGGTACTTTATTTCCGAGTAGAAAAATAATGCCCTTGAATAGCGATATGTATCCGGCGATGGAGTCGATAAAGCCGCGGTTCAAGATATTTTTATCGCCAGCGGCGGATAAATAGCCCTGCCTTAGGCCGATGAGTTTAACTTTTAATTCCCGTTCACACTGATGCCGCAAGTTTGATTTTTCAATCTCTAACTCTTGTAAAATATCTTCCCCAAAAACGGTAAGATGAAATAGTTTCATGTTTAAAAATTCAATGGGAAAGACATCCACCGATTTATGGATGTATTTCGGAGTCATGATCAATGGCGCGGCGACCCCTTTTTTACCATACTTTTTCCCCAAGGGTGCCAGCCGTTCAAGGAACTTCAAATCCATCTTTTTGAGAACCATGACCGAATTGATGTCGGATATTTTCGGATCATAGTCCTGGGTCACCCCGCTGCCAATGAGGTGGACAGAGTGTAATTTCTCCTGATGAGTACCTAGTATATTGTCCAGAAATGGTTTGTATCGAACCAAAATATCTGCTTTCAGATTAAGATCATCCATCATTACCTCCCGGCGAGGGTAGACTTTCGTCCTATCAAAACCTTCATAGCCTAATCGATACGTCAAAAAAAAACTAAACTCAATTAAAATAAGGCCGATAGATCAAAATAACAAAAATATGGGCCCGTGTAATTAGACTAACCGCAGCGGGTCTCTGTTTTTTGGGCATTTAAAAGGCCATATGGAGAGCATTTTTAATTGTTTCTGACACTTGTAGATTCTTAAAATGACAAATTTTTGACACTTACACCCATTAACTATTTCAGAAATCAATCCGGAGAAGTGCTGATATTATCTATAATATACTGAAATGTATATAAATTTTATTATTTATCAAGTTTGGCATGATAGTTGTATAGGTATATAGGCATATTAGATTGAAAGAAAATGTAATTTGTTCTTAGCGTAGGGTGACCATCCGGAGCCTATGACAACCGTATCGCGATCATGACATCGAAACCAGATCACACGAGGTGCTAAAATGGATCAAAGACTCAGCGAAAACCAAAGCTTCGATTTTGACATCGGTTATCTTGTAAAAAGTCCGTGCAGAGATTGCGTCAGTAGAGAGGATCTGCCTACCTGTGTTGAAGGTTGCAAAATATTGGATCAAATTCAAACGGTTCTGGCTGATTCCATCCCAAGCGAAACTAGCATATCACCGGTTGATACCTATGACGTGCCGGCTGAGGTGCTGGAGCAGATCTGACGCGGGCTCCGGCCCATTCGCAGCCTATCTCAATGCGTTGATGTTCCAACATCGGAATAGCGATGGTGGTGATTGCCGTAGCAATCACCACATCGACAGCGTATTCCCTCATATTGACCCGTTATCACTCGGAGGTCATGCCTGATTTGACCTGAACATGTCGGCCATAGCATGTTTGACTATAAATGTCGGCTACCTTTCCGCAGCGATCAAATTCGATTTTCAATTCCCATTTTCCCACCTTCCGTTCGAATACCAATCGATACGCACATCATCCTTTTCCTGTAAATTGTTCATGCGTTGACCCTGTAGAGGCGGACCCCTATAAACAGATAATGGATAGGTACAATGAGAGTTGCTCTTTTACGAATTGACGTAACCCGATTGTAGACCAGCAAAACTTGACTTTAAAGCTATAGTTGTCTATGAGTTGCTGGTCAGATGTTTTCCCATATGGAAGGATAAACGATGGTAGTACAAAGAAAAGAAAAGCCTGCTCTTTTAATTATCGATATGGTAAAGGACAACTTCATCAAAAGCAGAAACCTGCCCATTACTCCCCATGCCGAAAATATCATTGCACCACTGAACCATTTGATCTGTTTTTTCAGAAAACATCATTGGCCGGTGGTATTTTCGACCGATGCCTTTCACCAGGAAGACTTTATTTTCAAAGGCCGAATGCAACCACATTCACTCGCCGGTACCGAAGGCGCTAAGGTTGTTGAGGGCCTTGATAAAACCGATGGCGATTTGTGGCTTCCGAAACCTAAATTTTCCGCCTTTTTTCAAACCGGTCTTGAAAATTGGCTGAGAAAAAAAGAGGTCTCATTATGCGCGGTCGGCGGTATTTCAACTCATTTTTGTGTCATTACAACTGTTATGGATGCCATCTGCCATGACTTTAAAGCAGTTTTGCTCGAAGATTGCTCGGCAGCACCTACCCGGAAAATACATGAGCACACCCTCGATAGCTATCGGCGCAATCCGCTTTTTCCCTTATTGAAAGTAGCAACTTCTACGGAATTATATGCTGAACTAGTCGAATGACGAAGAACAAACGCCGTGCTACAAATTGCGGAAAACGTTTGGCTCAGTTTTTTTGAATTGGATAGCATTCCTTGATTAGGTATCGGTTATTTGACATTTTTCATTTCGAAAGTTTGTCCTCCCAATCAAACTCCCGGGCGGTGACGATATGCTCCATGCGACGGATACGGCGTTCCAGGTTCTCGTAACGTCTCTTAATCCGCTGGGCCGCCAGATGTCTGGAGTTGGCATAACTGTCATAAAATTCTTGTTCAGCCTCGGTTTTGATGGGGATTACCGGCGCGGGTTTCATCAGCAGTGCCGCAAGCAGATAAATGCCGATGGCAATCCAGAAGCCGGTTACAAATAGAAAGAAGATGGCGATGACCCTGGCCCAGACAACCGAAAAGTCAAAATGCTCAGCCAGTCCCCGGCAGACCCCAAAAATGACACCGTTGCGGGAGCGGTAGATCCTCGCCCGGGTTAATCCATCATGATTTATCATTGTTAAAGTCCCCTTTTTTCTCGATCCAGCAAGATGGTTTCCAGTGCTTCCACTCGTTCTTCCATTATAGAAAGTCCCTGGTAAATTTCCTGGATTATTTTGGAGTCATCAGCCTGATCTTTGCGGGAAGTTTTACCTTTCAAGAGCTTTATGGCCAGCAGGATAGTCCCTCCGATAATCGCGGGTATAAGCACCACGCTGCCAAAAATGATAGCGATGATCAACACTTGATTCATAATTCAGCCGGCTCCCGATATGTAGTAATTGAGGCGTTCAGTTCGATAGTTAGCAGATATTCTATAATCCAGATTCAATCTTACGACTAAAGTGAACTGCGATCAATGAAAATATAATCCCTGATTCCGTCCACCTCAGCAAATCTCTATTCCGAAGACGATTTGTCTTCTTTTTTCTGAGGAGGTGTCTTTAGCGCCCGCAGTTCTTTTTCGATTTCTTCGTCGACAGAAAGCCGTTCCAACTCCTCCTCGAGGGACGTTTTTTTCCCATAGTTAACCAGATCGGCCTCGGCTTCCATGCGTTCGATACGGTTTTCAAGCTCATCGAATTTCATCACGGCCTCAGAACTATCAATGCGCCGCATCTCTTCTTGGGCCTGCTTTTTTCTCTGGGCATGGATATGGCGTTGAACCAGTATGCGTTGCTTGTCACGTGCAGATTTTAATTTATCTTCCAATTGGCGTATATCATCCTGGTATTGGGCGATAAGAAGGTCGTGTTCGGCAAGGTCGTTTTGAAGGGTTTCTATTCTCCGATTGAATTTACGCTTTTCGACAAGAGCTTCTCGCGCAAGATCATCACGGTCTTTTTTGACTGCCAGCTCAGCCTTTTCCTCCCAATAATGGGCTTTTTCCTCAAGGCCTTCCAGCTGTCGCTTGACCTTTTTGCTGCCGGCCATCACGCCAGCGCAGGCCGTTTTTATTTCAACCAACGTGTCTTCCATTTCCCTGATCATCAGCCGGATCAACTTTTCCG